>JAEEGL011875839.1_pt1 | contig 14936 bp, 19 predicted proteins | sample 9134231 | NCBI WGS metagenome assembly JAEEGL01 (sample SAMN16246548, study PRJNA631951) | gut metagenome | biome: gut microbiome; feature: rumen; material: fiber-attached | host: Bos | place: Iran: Karaj | collected 2018-10
CATATTAACCTCTTTTTATTTAAATAATTTACCAACAACCCAAACAAGAATGCATGCACCTGCAGCAGATACTAAAATAGTACCTAATAAGTTAGATGCAGCAATACCAAATAAGCCTAGTACAAAACGTCCTACGAAACCACCAAGAATACCTAATATAATATTTCTAATTAGACCTCCTTTAGTGTTCATAATAAAACTTGCAATTAATCCTGCTGCTAGACCTATTCCAAGTGTAATAAGTAAATCAGTTAAACTTGGCATTGTAAATAATAACATTTTATCATCTCCTCTATTTATAAAATAACATATTTTTTATTAAATTAAAAGTTAATTAGAAAATTTACCTGATACCCAAGCAAATATACATGCACCAACAAATGATGCAACAAGTTTAGTAGCAGCTCCTAATCCTTCTACTTGAAAAGCTTCAAGAATAAGTGGTCCTATAAAACTACCAGCTATACCAATAATAAGGGTTACGATTACACCACCTTTACTATTATTAATAGCTTTTGCTAAGAAACCAGCAATTAAACCAATACCAACCATAATTAATATTTGTTCAGCAGTTAAACTTTTAAAATAACTTTCTATTGTTTCACTTATTGATGATAACATCATATTAATTCACCTCTATTATTAGAATAGCATATTTTATTTGTTTTTAATATCTATAATTACATATTCTGATTTAGTACCTGTCTTGAAATGCACACTCCAATCAGATATACCAGATGTAACAATAAATGTTGTACTACCTCTTATTTCCATTCCTTGTTCTAAATCATTACTAGATAAAGCTCCTATTAAACCTAAAGGTATCATTTGTCCTCCATGAGTATGACCACAAAGAACTAAATCTACTTTATTCTCTTCATTATCAAAATCATTTGGTTGATGATTTAAAACTATTTTATAACGATTATCTAAGTCTTTAGTTAATTCATCGATACTTTTTCTATTCTTACTTTTATCTTCTCTTCCAATTAGATAAAAATTATCAAAAGTAACTACTTCATCTATTAATACTTTTACATTATTTTTTTCTAATTCTTTAATTAAATCTTCTCCTGTATATTCCCTATTATTAAAGTATCCTCGATCGTGATTACCAAAGACAAAATATACGCCATATTTAGGATGTAATAAACTTAATGCTTCGCAGCCTTTAATCATATCTTCATAACTTGTATCATCATCTACAAAGTCACCAGTAATAACAAATAAATCACTATCTATTTTACCAATCTTCTCTATTTCTTTTTTAAAGCCTTCTCCATCAAAAGTAGTTCCGATGTGCGAATCAGCAATCTGAATTATTCTTAAATTAACATCTTTATCTGTTAAAACTTCATATTTACTCTCAAATATATGAAAACATAAATAAGTTCCTATACCAAGATAAATAATTGTTATTAATAATCCCATAATTACTTTAATATTATTTTTATTTTTTATTTCTTTTTTTCTTATCTTTTCGATAATAAATAATATTAAGTTACTAATTAAAATAAAGGATCCTAAATGTATTATAATTATTATAAAATTAACAAAATTATAAAATATTAATAATGATAAAAGTAATAATATAACAATTAATATTTTGATATATTTATTTACTTTAAGATTCTCTATAATAGTTATTTTCCTTATAGAATGCACATTATAATACATAATTAAAAATGCTAAAAACAATACAATGAAAATTATTAAATAAAACATATTAACCTCCATCTTTAATATAACAAAAAAAATATGTTGATAACAACATATTTATTTTTTTTATTTCTTTTTAGAAGTCTTTTTAACTGGTCTTTCTACCTTTTTTGGTTCAACTTCTTTAACTTCACGTACTTCTTTTTTACTATCTTTTAATTCATTAAATTTGTAATTAACGAATGCAATATTAGTACCAACAATTACAACTGTTGCAATAATTGTTGCAAGTACAATATTTTTAGTAATAGTTTTAATTGTAGTTTTGTCTTCTTTGTTTGGATTTTCTTCCATTTCTTTCATTACATCATAACGATCACTAACTTTAGTATCATATAATGATTTAATAGCAGATTTGATTTGATCATCATAACTTTCTGCATATCCAGCAAATACTTGGTCACCAATTACGATATATGGAACACCTTGTGCTGGATTATTTAAGTATTTAGATACAGTATCCATTAAAGTTGCATTTTCTTGATCATACCATACTTCGTAAGAAACTACTTTGAAGTATTTTCCATATTCCTCAACAATACTATTTAAGAATTCTAAGAAGGCATGACAATATCCACATCCATGACCACGGAATAAATATACGATAGCTTGGTCATCTGTTTCTTTATATGTTTCAAATCCCTTACTAAGTTCTATTTCCTCTTCTTCTAATGCTTGCTTTAAATTCAATGATGTAGTTGCTGCCTTAGCATACATTGGTAAAGCAAGTCCTAAAACTAATACTAAAACTAAAATTAATTTTTTCATTTTACCATCCTTTCTTCTAAATTATAACATAATTCTTGTTATCAACAATAATTTTTGTGTAAACTAGATTATTTTTTCTTCATTTCATCTAATATTTCATTAATTAAATCAGGATCATAATAAATAGATAATCCTTTTTTAACAATTTTTAAATCAAATTTATCACTAGGTAATTTTTCACCATCAACATTAGCAACAATCTCTTCTTTAGTTTCAATTGTTATTTTATCTGTTCTAATATGTCTTGCTTTAACAGAATTATCAAGTTTTCCTTGTTTCATTTTAAGAATATATTTTATTAAAGTAGCTTTATTCATGGCTTCTATTAAATAGATATCCATAATATGATCATCTAAACTTCCTTCTGGATTAGGATGATATCCTGCTCCATAGTATCTACCATTACATGCAATAATTGTAGTAAACTTTCCTTCAATTTTCTCATGATGGCTTGTTATTTTAAATTCTTTTGGTTTAAATGTAGCAAAACGAGAAACAATAATAGCATTATATTTTTGACTACGAGGTATCCACTTACTTGTAGAGTCAATTCCAGCATTAGCAATCTCAGCATCAATACCAAAGCAAGTTACATTAAGACAATACATATCATTAATCTTAATTAAGTCGATGTCATTAATACCTTCATGTAATAATTCTTTAGCACTTCTATTAAAATCATTACCAGATCCATATGGAATATAAGAAAATATATTTTTAGTTTTTAATATTGCATGCATAACACGATTTAGGGTTCCATCTCCACCTATAGCATAAATAATATGTTTCGTATTCTTATATTTATTAATAATATCTTCTGTACTAAAAGAATTATTATTAATATCTATTTCAAAATCTAATTTTCTTCTTTTACATACTTTTTTAATTACTTCTACCATTTTATCAGTACGATGTTTTAGACTAAAACGATTTATTAAAAAAATGTGTTTCATAATTACCTCTTTATTTAATTTTAACATAATAAACTATCTAATTATTAAAATTGATATAAATAGACAAATAATATATAATGATTTTGGTGACTTATGAAAGTAATTAAAGAAAATGTATTTAATAAATTAGAAGTTAATAAATCTATTTTTTATACTGACTTAGTTAAAGTTTATTCTAAAGATGAAGTAATTGATGAACTTAATAAAATAAAAGAAAAGTATAAAGATGCAACTCACTATTGTTATGCATATATAATAGATGATATTAAAAAATCTTCTGATGATGGAGAACCAGGTGGTACTGCTGGTGTCCCAATTATGGAAACATTAAACAATAAAGATTTAAATTATGTTTTGTGTGTAGTTACAAGATATTTTGGAGGAATAAAATTAGGTGCAGGAGGTCTTGTTCGTGCATACAGAAAAGCAACGATTGAAGCACTTAATAATAGTGAATTATTAGATTTAATAGATGGTTATGAACTTAAAGTAGAAGTAGCTTATAGTGAACAAAAAGATTTAGAATATTTAATTAAAGATAATTATCAAAAAGAATATGATACTAATGTAACTTATATAATTAAATGTGATAATGAACTAAAAAATATTCTTGATAGTAAATATAATATTGTAAACATTAAAAAAATTAAAATAGAAAGATAATAAATCTTTCTTTTTTTATGTTATAATTTATATGATAATAAGGAGTTCTTATGAGTGAAGAGAATAAAAAGGATATGAATAGTATACCTACACCTAATGAAGTTAAAGTCCCTACTATTAAACCAGTTAAAGTTACTGTTAAACCAAAGGTACCTACAGAATTACCTAATACAGGAATAGTTATTAAACCCACTCCCATTGTAACTCCAAAACCTATTGAAGAAAAAGTTGAAATAAAAAAAGATGTTATTAAACCTACTCCTGTTGTAAATCCAAAACCTATTGAAGAAGAAAAAGTTGAAACAAAAAATGAAGTAATTAAACCTACTCCTGTTGTAAATCCAAAATCTATTGAAGAAGAAAAAGTTGAAACAAAAAATGAAGAAGTTACCTCTATTCAACAAGAAGAAAGAAAAGAAGAAGTTAAAGAAGAAATAAAAAAAGTAGCTAATCCAGATCCTAGATTTGCTCCAAAGAATGCCTATGCACCTCCTGATTTAACACAAGATAAAGAAAAACTATTTGAAGAAAATGATGCATCATATACAAATACTAATAATGATAATAATTCTGAAGGCGATGAATTATATAAATCTTTTATTGGTAAAAACTATAATAAATTAATGATGAGAACAATTAACTTCTCAGGTTTATTCTTTGGTGTACTATATATGTTCTATCGTAAACTGTTCTTATATGGTGTTCTAGTAATACTAGTACAAAGTTTTATAAGTATATGGTTATCAAAATATATTGTAATGATGCCTTATCTATCATTTATACCTAATATATTAATATTTTTATTTGTTAATAAAATATATTTATCTTATGCTGGTAAAAAAATAGATCGTATAAGGAATAATAATCTACATGCTAATATTGAAGATTTAAAAGAAAAATGTAAAAATGAAGGTGGAACAAGTATTGGTAATATCTTTGCAGGATTATTTACATCAAGTTTAATAATATCAGCAATTATCCTATTACTAGGTGTATTAGGAGCAGCAATTAGTTTCAAAAAAATATATTATTTATTTACTGATCCTGATAAAGCATATCTTTTAGATGATGTTGAAGATGATAAGGAATTACCACAAGGAAAAGATTATGATGGTGTCATGGTCCTTGATTATTCAAAAGAAATAAATAATATATTTAATATAACAGTTCCTGATAAGTTTAAAAAAGATGAAACTGGTTTCAGTTATTCTTATTCAACTGAACAAGGTGTCTTTAATAAATGTGAACTTAATTTCAGTGCATTAAAACAATATAATAATGACGAAAAATTAATTAAACAAATTAGAGAATATAATAAAGGAAGTAAACCATCAGATGTAAAGAAAGAAAAGATTAATAATATTACATGGTACTGGATATCATATGAAAACAGTATTGGTAAAACTTATAATTATGCTGTCCTTTATGAAAAAAGAGTATTCTTCTTCGAATACAAAATTGGAAAAGATACCGATAAAGATTGTGAAAGTTATAAAGACAAAATTATTAAATCAACAAGTTTTAGATAATTAAAAAGATGAATATAAATTCATCTTTTTTTATTCATCAAAATACATTCTTACATCATTATATAAAACATTTTTAGCCTTTTTTGCTTTTTTAGTCCAAAATAACATATCAAATCCATGAATATTACCATGATAAATATCAAGTTTAGCTACTACATCAGCATCTTTTAAATTTTCTATATAATCAATCGTTTCTTGATAGAACGGTTCTCCATCCAAAACATATGTATAACAAGGTGGAAGATTATGATAATCAATTTCTTTTGCTGGGGATGCATATTTAGGTACTTTATCAGTTTTATATAGTTCTCCTAAGTATCTACTCCACCCACGATGATTCTTTTTTGTATTCCAATTATAACCATAATTATCTTTCGATGACACGGTATCATCACAATCAATCATTGGATATAGAGGTATTTGTAACTTAATAGGAATATTTGCTATATCTCTTGCATACATACAAACAGCTATAGCAAGACCTCCACCAGCACTTTCTCCTCCAACAATTATTTTATTTTTATTAATACCTAGTTTTTCAGCATTTCGATACATATAATCAAGAGCTCTACAACAATCATCAAAGGCTGCAGGATAAGGATTCTTCTTTGATGTTCGATAATCAGGAGATACTACAACTCCACCAAACATTTTAGCTAACTTCTTACCTATTGAAAAATGAACCATATAAGTACCACCAGTTTCATATCCACCACCATGAATCCATAAGATTCCTGGAAGTAATCTATTTGTCTTCCTAGGTTTAAGAATAACAAGTTTTAGATTACCATCTTTCGTTTTAATATATTTCTTTTCAGTTATCATAATAACTCCAATCACATATAATAACATTTTATCATAATTATAAAAAATAACTAGATATATTCTCTTTCTACTCTAGAATTTATTGTACTAATTATTTCATAACTAATTGTATTTAATTCTTTTGCTAGATCATCTAATTTTATTATTTCATTATCAAAAATATATACAAGATCATTAATCTTACAATCAACATTTGTTATATCTACCATACAACTATCCATACATATATTACCTAATATCCTACATTTATGATTATTTATAACTACATATCCTTTATTAGATAATAATCTATTTAAACCATCAGCATAACCAATAGGAATAGTTGCTATTCTAGTTTTCTTTTTAGTAATATAACCTCTTGAATAACCAATACTAGTATTCTTCTCTACTTCTTTTATAAAAGTTATTCTTGTCTTTAATCTTAAAGCAGGTAATAAATTCATTTTATTTGTCTTATAATATCCATACATGATAATACCTGGTCTTGTATAATTACTAATATTATCTTTAAGTTCTACTATGCCACTACTAGCTTCTAAATGAATATATTTAATATTAACTTTTTCTTTAATATAATTTACTGCTTTAATAAATTCATTATATTGATTATTAGTATAATCTTTATCTGAATCTGCACTTGATAAATGAGAATATACTCCTTCAATAATTAAATATTTATTATTAAGAAATAAATCTAAATCATTAAACCTTATTCCTGTTCTATTCATTCCAGTTTCAATTTCTAAATGAACTCTTATTTTCTTTTTTAATACTTTTAAAAATTCTATACTGGAGATTCCTACTACTAAATCATATTGAATTATATTATTAATATCATCTATAGAAGGTTGATTAAGTATTAAAATATCTCCTTTATAATTGTTATTTCTTAGTTCAACTCCTTCATAAGTGTTAGATACAGCTACTATTTTATACTTGTTTATAAAGTCTTTTCTAAAATTAATATACGTTCCGTATCCATTAGCTTTAATAACAGGAATAACATCTTTCTTAGTATAATTCTTTATCTCTTCTATATTATGATTAATTTTATTTAAGTTTACTTCTAATTTTGTAACATTCATAATAACCTCTATTTATTAATAAACTTTATTATTTCATCAATTGTTATATTAATTTGTTCATCAATGGAAATTATTCTTTCACCATCATCTTTTTGATTACCATAACTTGCAAATCCACTATGATTACCACCTTTTATAATAAATTCAGTATTACTATTATTAAAGTGTTTTTTAGCTTCATTATATTTTTTAATATTTAATACTTTATCATTATCTCCATAAATAGATAATGATTTAATATTTATTATATTATTTGGATATGATGCTAGAAAGATAATACCAGATATATCATTTCTATTCTTTATAAATGATGATAAAACTACTCCTCCTAGAGAATGACCCATTACATAATAATTATTATATTTATAATTATTAATTATATTACTAGCTTTATTTTTACCAAAAAAAGCAATATTAAGAGGCATTTTAACAATATAAGAATCTATTCCTGATTCTGATAATTTATATAAAAGAGGTGCATATGATGTATACTCTACTTTTGCCCCAGGATACATAATTATTAGATTCTCAGTACCTGGTCCATCAAAGAAATAACCATCATCTTTTTTCTCTACTTTTACTATTTCATTACTAGTTAAATACTTATCTATATCAATTGATTTATAGTAATCACTTACATATATAATAAAACCAATAATACATAATACAATTAAACTAATAATACTTATTAAAATATATTTCTTTTTCATATTACCTCAACTCTTTAAAATAGATATTTCTAATACCTCGACTAAATACCTTTGTACTCATTAGTTTAAAATCATCTTTAAGAAAATTAACTATTGAATAACTATTATCAGGATGAATAGTAGAAACTGCATAATTATATCCTAGTTTTTTAGAATATCTATCTTCTTCTTTTAGCATTTGTAATTGTAGTTTATAACCTAAATGATTAAAGCTAACAAATATTGGTCCATAATCTATTGTTTTATTGTAATCAATATCAAGTTCAAATTTTTTAATATCTTTTTCTCTTGCAGGAATAATCATCATTGAACAAATTGGCTCATCATTTAGATAATATACCCATATCTTAGAATCTCTTTTTAGTAATTCTTCAAGTTCTTCTTTAGTAAAATTACCTAACCATTCAGGATGTTCCATATGACTTTTAACTTCTTCCCGAAATTCAATATATTTATCTAAATCAATATTTTCATTAATACAAATTAAATCATCTAATTTCATATAAACCTCTATCTTATTATATCACTAAAAAAACGGATAAAATCCGTTTGTTCATAAATTATATTTGTTAATAATATATTTTCTAACCTTAATAAATCTATACTTGCCGTAAATAAACTAAATAGTTTTTTTATTATAATTCCTTATTACTAAATACATAAACATCTTCCATATTATCAAAATGTTTAAGTTCATATTTACCATTTGTATAATGATTAATAGTATTACCCCAAAACTTATAAGCAACTTTATTATTATCCATAGGTTGTACTTCCCAATTACCTTTATGTAAATTAAAGATCATTGTTACAGCCATTCTTCCAATATGAAGTCTTCGATATTTTGGAATAATTAAAAATTCTGCTATGCAATAATTATCTTTCTTTTTCTCTAATACTTTTAAATTCTTATTAATCATTGCAAAGCCTACTAATTTTTTATTATATTTAATAAAATAAGCTTCTCGATCACTATCTTTATAATAATTAGGAAAATATTTATAAGGATAAATTCCATCATTACCCATTTCATTATCAATATAATAACTTCCATCATAAAGAGCAAACTCAAGTAATCTATATAATATTTCTTTTTTATTTTCGCATACTTTCTCTATTTTTATATTCATAATCAATACCCAACTTTCTATTCATTTTAATTAATACTATTCCTATAATATAGTTTACTACAATTATTAATAATAACCAAATAATTATCATATATATTTTATTATCATATACTTTTAAGAATGGATAAGGTCCATTAAAAGTTCTAGTAATATTTAATATTATCATTGGAATACCATAAATAATTATAGGTAAGAATACCAAATTTTTATTAACTTTTGTTTTGTTGTAAATTATGTATAAAGTAATCATTAATAATGGACATAAAGTATGCATCATTAAATTACTTCCTTTAAGCATTAGCCAATAATAATCAAAGTTATACATCGGTACAAGTATAAATAAAACTACTAAAAAAGTTAACATCATCATACAAGTAACCATAAAATAAAAGTTATCAAAGAATGATGTTTTCCTTTTATATAACAATAGATATGCAATAGAAGTAAGAAAAGCTAGGGCATTACTAAGTACTGTATAATACTCAAAATCAATTACTCCTTCTCTATTAATCATCCTTGTAAAAGCATAAGTCTCTAAGATTATTATTAATATGCTAATTATAATATCAAATCTTTTTTTCATTATTTTTTCTTTCTAGGCATCATAAATGTTTTAAGTGTTCCCATAAAATATTTCTTAGTATCACTTGATACATCAGATAAATCATTTATTGTTTTAATAATATCTTCCATTTTCATTTTTCTTATATCAGTAAATTTCTTAATATCATTGTTTTCAACTACTGCAAAGAATGTTTCTACTACTTTTTCAAGTTCTTTAGTTTTAACTTCTTTTAAACTTAATAAATTATTTTCATGCATCTTTAAACTAGCTTTAGATAATTCACTTTTTTCAAAGAAAGTTCCAAAGATATACCAATTAGCCATATTATGACAAGTAAAACCAATACCATCTGCTTTAACTACATAATATGGTGTATTATTCATAAGTATTCCTACTACACTATTTTCAGGTAAATAATTAATTAACTTACTTTTAATTCTATTAAATCTATCACTTTTAAATTCTTTATCAAGTACTCCTGGTCCATCAAAGTTAACTATTCTTTTAATCTTTTTATAAATACTATCTTTACATTCCATACTAGCAGATATAGCAAGATTACCACCTTTAGAGTGACCTACTAAATAAATATTACTATCAAACATATTAAGATGATCATTAAGATATTTCTTAGCCATAGCTTGGGTATAAACTGGATACATAAAACTTAATCTAAAGTCTTCTTTCCAACCAATTAAGTTATTATCAGTACCTTTATAACTAATAACTGTATTTCCATTAAACTTAATCTTCATAGCCGCAAATTGAGTTTGAGAATCAACTATATAAGTAAAATCATTAAATACAATATCTTTAAATCTTTCACTATCTTTAAGTAAATTAATAAGTTCTACAGAATACTTTTGCATACCAGATAAATTATCTTTAACATCATTACTTTCTTTTATAACAGTATTTAATTTTTTATCTTTATTAAAAGGTTTAACTGGAAGATAAGACATAATTGTCATAATAGATAAATCAATATCATTTAAACTTATCTCATTAAAAGTAACATCTTTATAATATTTAATATAATCTTCTATTTTAAACATTAGAGTCCTCCTTTATATTGTTATTAAGTGCATAATTAGATACACTTAAAAAATTCTCATCATATGGATAAGTCTCTTGTCCAAAGTGTAACCACATCTCAGAAAAAGAATAACCTTTATCAAGTAAATCATGTACTTTAGGATCATTAAGTATATTATTATCTGTTAATTCAGCACATCCTGATAAATCATATAGTCTTGCCTGTAAGTCACATTCTAATTTATCACATAAATATGCAAATTCAGCTTCATCTGTTTTTCTTTCATCAAACTCAAGAATAAGATTCATAATTTCATCTTTATTAGCTAAGTTAGATAATATCTTAGATACTGCTTCATGTCCTTTTTTCTTTTTTTCTTCTTTATCTATTTGAAACATTGTCAAATCACCAATAATAATTTCTTCAAGTTCATGAACAGATAACATATAAAGTACTTTTTTTAAATCAATATCATATTTATATTCAGAATACATTGCTATAGCAAGCATTTGAACACCATATACATGTTCTGCTACACTTTCTAATCTATCACAATTAATATTCCAATCTTGCCATCCTGTTCTAATAACATTTTTAAGTTTATTACATAATACATAATAATTAATTACATTCTTTTCTCTCATAAAAAACACCAATATCATTATAACATAAAAAAAGACTAATTAATTAGTCTTTACTTTGTTGTTAAATCTTTTGAATCCATTCTAAGTAAACTTAGTTTTAAGAAACTTAAATAAGTTAATGAAATAATTATTCCACCTATAATATCACTTAACCAATGAACACCAGATACAAGTCTTGAAACTACAATTACTACCATAAGAATCCAAGCAGCAATATTAGCAAGTTTTCTTAAAGTTTCATTTTTAATTAATAATTTAGAAATAATTAATGAACTACCACATAAACATATAGCAAGTAATGTATGTGTTGATGGATAACTTGCTTCAAGTCCTTTAGCAGCATCAATCAAAACTGGTCTATAATTAATTACAACTTTTTCAAAGAAGAAATATAGAGCTACAAATATTACATAAAAGCAAGCTAATATATAATATCTATAATTAACTTTCTTTAAATCTTTTTTCTTAATAAATTCTATTAAGCCCATAAGGCCATAATAAGCACAAAAACCAAAAGGTATTACGCCTGCATACTTAGATATTTTATAAAACATTTCATTATATCCAATTAAATCTTTAAACCATTTATTCATAGTAGCAAAACCAACTTTAGTATCACCAGGTCCTATTGCTTTAACATCAACATATTTAACTAAAACAGTATAAATAATTGAAATAATTAATAACCAAATACATATTCTAAACAACTTCTTTTTCTTCTCTATCATCATAATCTCCATATAATAAAAGTCTATCATTAAATAGACTTTTATTCAATTATTTTTATCTTTTTATTTTAACTTTTCCTATCTCTTCTTCTGGCATAGCTTTTGCAAGTTCATGATTACTATACATGGAATCATCTGTTACTTCTCTAATTACTTCAATAAAGTCTGGAAAGTTAATTATTTCATTTTCATCATGTAATTCTACTTCAACAAAAGCTTGATTATGCCAATTAGGAAATACATCTATTTCAAAATATACTGAATTATAAGATAGGCAATATCTTGTCTTTCTTATAGTATGAAGATTAGGATCTGCTTCCATACTATATTTAACATATTCTTCTTGCGTTAATCTTCTTTCAATTTCAGCTCTTTTTCTATTAGAAACCTTTTCTTTTTCAGTTAAATAATAAATATAATGACCATTTTGTCCACGGGCACGAACACGACGTTCTTTTCCACTTACACTATTAAGATATGTTTGAACAATATCAATCTTTTGACAGTTAGGAAGACTTTCAAGGTATTCAATATCAGGATACTTAATTAAGAACTTTCTTTCTATTTCATAAGGGATAGGTTCTCCAAGAACACTAGTTATTTCTTTAATTAATTTATTCATCTTTTCATGAAAATCAGTACTATTATCAATTATTCTAAAATGAGGATGTCCTGTCCAAGCATTCATAAGTCTTCGATCAACAGCTCTTGCTTCTTCAATTGTTTCTGTTCTTGCTCCATTATTTGAAAGTGTATATGCTTCTTCAGCACCATCAGCAGCAGTAACAAGATGGAATACTGCATCATAAGAATCTCTTTCAGTTACTTCATTTGATCCTATTTCATTCATAACAATATCAAATTCTTCTTTTGTCATATATGCCTTATTATCAAGTATTCCTCGATCACATACAATTAATATTTTATCTGCTTTATTATGATGAGCTGCATAATCATAAGCTTGTTCTTTGCATTTTTGCATATATACTTGTGTTCTTTGATAATTAAGAGCATTATCACATGTCCAAGGAGCAACACCGCTAGTAATTAATCCAGTTGCTGTCTCAGGAATAAAAAGTACAGCATAACCTTGCTTTGTAAATGTATTAGTAATCCATGACATAGCAGTTGTTTTACCTGCACAAGGACCACCTGTAATTACAATCTTAACTATCTTTTTATTATCATTATAATTATTATCTAAAGCCATAATATCCCCCAGACTCTATATTATAACTAATTAGTATTATTTCTTAAATAATATTTACAAAAAAAACTAGATTTCTCTAGTTTATTCTTTATGACATCCACAATCACATTCAGGACCACAATCACAATTGTCACCGCAATTGCATTCAGGATCATTGCAAGTACATTCTTTACCTTCTTGGCAACCACAAGTACAATCAGGTCCACAATTACATTTCTTTTCTTCTTCCATACTCTTCTCCTACATCTTTATTATATCATATAATTTATTTTTATGTTCATTATTTAAATCTCTAATAATTAATTCATTATCAAGTACTTTCTTTATAAAATCTTTATCATTTTGTTTTATTAATAAATCCACTATATAATCTAGATTCTTTTGATATACTCCAGATATATATTCTTGTAAGTAATAAATATCTTTAATTGATACAAAATATTCTTCAATTTTACTAAAGTCATAGCCCATCCCATCATAATTCATGGCTAGTCTCCATATATTTTCATTAGTATCTTTATGCGATTTAGCAACATCAATAAGTTCATCTAACTTCTTTTGATCAATTCCATAAGGTCTATTAGAACTAATATTATAAGTAATAATATTTAAGAAATCATAATCAGTCATTTTATCTGTTAACTTATCATAATATTCATTCATTAATAATTCTTCTATTAGTTTATCTATTTCATAATATAAAAATTTATCATCAAGATTCATTTCTTCTAATACTTTTATTCTATCAAGAACTTCATTCTCTTTATTTAAATCATATAAAGATTTTAATATTTTAATTAATTCTTCTTTTTTATATTTCCCATTAACATATTCATATACTAGTTTTACATAATACTTATAATTAGCCTTTATACTAAATTCAAAGAAATTAATATTATTTTTTTCTAAATCTATTTCTAAATAACCAGGTTCATATGAATAATCTCCTGTTTCTATTTTAAAGTCATCATAAATATTATCGTCATAATTTAAAATTAGTTTTTTATGATTACTTTCTATTTTAAAAGATATGAAAAGTCTATTATTACTTATCATATAATTATAATCTACTTTTCTACTATCAATTAATATTCTAATATCAATAAACATAATTATCACCTGCTCTGCTTATATTATAACATGCTATAACTAAATGCTTTTAATTAAAAATAATAATTATATATTGATTTTTAACTTAAATTTGTGTTATATTATTGAGGTAAGTGAAACGGACCCTTAGCTCAGTTGGTTAGAGCTATCGGCTCATAACCGATCGGTCAAAGGTTCGAGTCCTTTAGGGTCCACCACTTTTTATTTTGCGGGTATGGCGGAATTGGCAGACGCGCTGGTCTTAGGAACCAGTTCTTCGGA
>JAEEGL013223418.1_pt1 | contig 14936 bp, 13 predicted proteins | sample 9134231 | NCBI WGS metagenome assembly JAEEGL01 (sample SAMN16246548, study PRJNA631951) | gut metagenome | biome: gut microbiome; feature: rumen; material: fiber-attached | host: Bos | place: Iran: Karaj | collected 2018-10
CTTCACGGGCGGGTTGGCTTCGCGGGGCGGGGCACGGGTGTGGGTTGGTGCCATCATCCAGCCATGCAAACGACGGGGGGCACGCCCCCCGCACCCCCCGCTCCGCACTCATCGGGGGCGGGGGGAGTTGTGGGCGGTGGGAGGGCCGCGCTCCTGCGCGGCCGGCCAATGTGCGGGGGTAGGCGGGGCGGGTGTGCAGGCGGGGCTTGGCGCTTCACGGGCGGGTTGGCTTCGCGGGGCGGGGCACGGGTGTGGGTTGGTGCCATCATCCAGCCATGCAAACGACGGGGGGCTAAGCCCCCCGCACCCCCCGCTCCGCGCTCATCGGGGTGGCGGTGGTGTCACGCCTCGGGATAGGTGTCGAGGATATGCTGAGCGAAGGCGGGGAAGGTGCCGTCTTCGAGGTGGGCGCGTGCCTGTCGGGCGAGGTCGAGGAAGAAGTGGAGGTTGTGGATGGTCATGAGGCGGGCGCCAAGGATTTCGCCGACGTGGAGGAGGTGTCGGATGTAGGCGCGGGTGTGGTGTCGGCAGGCATAGCAGGTGCAGCCCTCCTGGATGGGGGAGTAGTCGTGGGCGTAGCGGGCGGCCTTGACGGGGATGGTGCCGTCGGGGGTGTAGGCGCTGCCGTTGCGTCCCATGCGGGTGGGGAGGACGCAGTCGAACATGTCGATGCCGCGCAGCATGCCCAGGATGAGCTGGCGCGGGGTGCCGACGCCCATGAGATAGTGGGGGAGTTCAGGCGGGAGGTGGGGGGCGCAGAAGTCGAGGGCCTCGACCATCTGGCGCTCGGATTCGCCGACGGAGACGCCGCCGACGGCGATGCCGTCGAAGTCGAGCGCCTTTAGGGCCGCGATGGAGCGTTCGCGCAGGTCGCGGTAGATGGAGCCCTGGACGATGCCGAAGACGAGCTGCCCGTCGGCACGGGGTTGTTCGCGGCACATTTCCGCCCAGTGGAGGGTGAGGTCGAGGGACTTTTCGGCGTCGTCGTGGGAGACGGGCCATTCGGTGCATTCGTCGAAGCACATGGCGATGTCGGAGCCGATGTCCTTCTGGATGGCCATGGATTCGACGGGGCCGAGGAAGAGTCGGCTGCCGTCGAGGTGTGACTGGAACCAGACGCCGTCGCGGGTCTTCTTGCGGAGTTTGGCGAGGGAGAAGACCTGGAAGCCGCCCGAATCGGTGAGGATGGCGCGGTCCCAGCCCATGAATCGGTGGAGGCCGCCTGCCTCGCGCATGAGGGCCATTCCAGGGCGCAGGTTCAGGTGATAGGTGTTGCCGAGGATGATCTGGGCGCCGAGCTCCTCGAGTTCGGCGTTGGACATGGCCTTGACGGTGCCCTGGGTCCCGACTGGCATGAAGACGGGGGTCTCGACCGCCCCGTGGGCGGTATGGAGGCGTCCGCGCCGGGCGAAGGAGGCGGGATCCCGCTGGAGGATGTCGAAGGTCATGAGATTTCCTGCATGATGGCGCGGATGGAATCGGCGACGGAGACGAAGTCCTGCGGCCGTTCGGCGTTTTCCTGTCGGATCATGCCGTCGATGAGGATGGCGAGGCTCTGGCGGATGCCTGCCATCTTGCCCGCGCTGCTGACGCGGAGGCCTGAGACGTGGCGCTTGACGAGGGCGTCGAGTTCGTCGGCGTTGAAGTAGTTGTGCCCAGTGAGGGCGTAGTAGAGGATCATCCCGATGGAGTAGATCTCGGAGGCGGCGTTCTCGGCCTCGCCGAGGAGGCGTTCGGGGGGGATGTAGTAGGGGGAGCCCGCGATGTATTCGCTTCCGGAGGGCTGGGCGACCTGCTCGACGGGGAGGCAGAGGCCGAAGTCGAGCAGGATGGCGTAGCCGTACTGGTTGATGATGACGTTTTCGGGCTTCATGTCGCGGAATAGGAAGCCGCGGCGGTAGATGTGCTGTTCGGCGGCGAGGAGGTGGAGGGCGAGTTTGAGTACGTCGGATTCGGGGAGGGTCTCGAGGCGCTGGATGCGTCGGTCGAGGCGTTCGCCTTCGATGCAGGGTGAGACGGTGTAGTATTCGCCGCCGACGCATCCATGGGCGAGACATCCCGCGATGAACTCTGAGTCGGTGAAGAGTTCGGCGACGCGTGCCTCGTTGAGGAGGGCGCTGATGTCGGCGGGGTTTCCGTTGGAGGCGGGGGAGAGGGTCTTGACGGCGACGGGCGCGCTGTCGGGGGCGGAGGTCTGGATGGCCTTGTAGACGGCGCCCATGCCGCCGATGCCGAGCAGGGCATAGAGGAAATAGTCGCCCAGGAGGCGCGGGACGAAGATCTCGGCGCCACAGGCGGGGCATTTGGTGGTGGAGCAGGGCTCCAGTCCCGCGCGCGGCGCGTGCTTGTGGCAGGCGGGGCAGACGATTTCGCCATTGGAGAAGGCCTGGAGGAGGGTGTTGGGGGCGGGGGCGTTTGACATGGTGGGATCTCGCGGCGTGGGAATCAGGTTGCGGGGACGATGAGGACGGGGCAGGCGGCCTGGGCGGCGACGCGCTCGGCGACATTGCCGAAGAAGAATGCGCGCAGGGGGGAGCGGGAGCGTCCCTGGCGGCCGACGACAAGGAGGTCGGCGTTGATTTCGCGGGAGAATTCGAGGATCTTCTCGTAGTCGCGGCCGATGCGGTAGGAGGGGACGAGGGTGACGCCTGCCGGGACGAGTGGGCGGTAGTCGGCGTCGACGCGGGCGTCGATGTCGCGTCTGGCCTGGTCGTCGATGTCGAAGTCGGCCTGGTAGATGTAGGTCTTCCAGAACTGGGAATCGGGTTCGGGGACGACGTGGAGGAGGTAGAGCTGTGCGCCTGGGTGGCGGGAGGCCTGCTCGACGGCGTGCCGGAAGGCGGCGAGGGCGTTGTCGGAGAAGTCGGTGCAGCAGAGAATGCGGAAGGGTGTGTTTTCGGCCATGGCGTCAGTTTCCGAGCATGAGGTTGGGGAGCCAGAGGGTGATTTGCGGGAAGACGAGGAGGATGGCGGAGCCGAGGAGGAGGAGCCAGACGTATGGGAGGCATCCGCGGAAGACATTCTGGAGGGGGACGTCGCGGACCATTCCCGAGACGACGTATGCGTTGAGTCCGACGGGGGGTGTGATGACGCCGATCTGGACGACGGTGGTGATCATGACGCCGAACCAGACGGGGTCGTAGTGGAGGGACTTGATGACGGGGAAGAAGACGGGGATGGTCATGAGGATGAGGGCGAGGGAGTCGACGATGGTGCCCATGACGACGTAGAAGAGGAGGATGAGGGAGATGACGCACCAGCCTGGGAGGCTGGGGTTGACGAGGGTCTTGGCGATGACCTCGGGGATGCGGGTGACGGCGAGGAAGCGTCCGAAGATCATGGCTCCTGCGATGATGACGAGGATCATGCAGCTGGTTCGGATGGTTTCGTGGAGGGCGCGCTTGAGCATGGCCCAGGTGAGGCATCTGCGGCAGGCGGCGATGACGAGGGTTCCCGCGGCGCCGACGGCGGCGGCCTCGGTGGGGGTGAACCATCCGAGGAACATCCCGCCGATGACGAGGAGGAAGAGGAGGATGGTCTCGGTGATGTCGGCGAGGGACTTCCAGCGTTCGCGCCAGGTGGAGCCGATGGCGCGCGGGCCGAGGTCGGGCCTGAGGGCGCAGCGGATGACGAGGTAGACGGAGAAGAGCAGGGCGAGGAGGATGCCTGGGAGGATGCCTGCGATGAAGAGGCGGGCGGGGGACTGCTCGGTCATGATGCCGTAGACGATGAAGACCACGCTTGGAGGGATCAGCATGCCGAGGCCGCCTGCGGCGGCGACGGTGCCCGCGCCCAGGCTCATCGAGTACTTGCGCTCGCGCATGGCGGGGAGGGCGACGGCGGCCATGGTGGCGGCGGTGGCGGGGCCCGAGCCGCAGATGGCGCCGAAGGAGGCGCAGGCGCCGACGGTGGAGACGGCGAGGCCGCCAGGCAGCCAGCCGAGCCAGTGGTAGGCGGCGTTGAAGAGGCGTTTGGAGATGCCTGAGTGGAAGGCGACCTGCCCCATGAGGATGAAGAGGGGGATGACGCTGTAGTCGTATTTGGTGAAGGTGTCGGTGGTGACCGTCACCATGAGATGGTAGGCGGCGACGGGGTTGTGCATGACGGCGAGGAAGCCGACGCTGCCGACGATGGCGAGGGCGAAGCCGACCGGCATGGAGAGGAAGAGGAGGACGAGCAGGGCTATGCAGCCGAGGATTCCGATGGCGATGGTGGACATGGCGTGGAAAGCAGATCAGGCCTTGGGTTGGATCATTGCCTTGCCAGGGTGCATGAGGTTGAAGGCGACGACGAGGATGGTGAGGCAGAACGCGGCGGCCATGACCCACTGGATCCAGAAGATGGGGATGGCGATGGAGAGTCCGACGGCGTGCTTGGCGAGTAGACGCGAACCTTGCTGGAAGGCGGTGATGGCGAGATAGAGGAAGAAGGTGATGACGGCGAGGCGGCTGATGGTGTCCCAGAAGACGCGGCGCCGCGGGGGGAGGCGCTGGAAGAAGAACTCGACGGCGATGTGGCCCTTGAGGGCGGTGACGTAGGGGAGGGCGGTGGCGGTGGAGACGCCCGCGAGGAGCTGCGCGATGTCGATGGCGCCGCGCAGCGGGCAGCCGAGCTTGCGTCCGACGATGTCGGCGAGGGTGAGGGCGATGATGGCGAGCAGCGAGAGTCCCGAGACGAGGGCGAGGGCGAAGGCGAGGCGCGCGGCGACGTCCTGGTAGACTCTCCAGAAGGCCTCCTGGGCGGCGCCGCCCTTGATGGTGAAGACGCCTGCGACGGCGAGGAGGGCGTAGACGGTGAGGAGCCAGCCGAGATGCCAGGGGCGCCGCCGCGCCGCGTCGGGTGCGGGTGCGGGGGGCGGCAGGGGGGCGAGCGGGGGATTGTCCTGGAGGCGGATCTGCTCCTGGAGGAATGCGAGGGCCTCGTGGCCAGGGAGGCCGCGCTTGTCGACGCTTGCGGCCCAGGCTTCGAGGACGGGCTGGATGGCCTTGGCGGCGATGGCGTCCTCGTCGGGTGCGAGGGTGGAGACGGACTTGCCGAGGGAGCGGACGAATTCCTCGCCTGCCTTGTCGGCGTCGTCCCAGGCCTGCCCGTGCCTGGGGATCCATTCCTCGTTGGCCTGGCGGAAGATCTGCTGGATGTCGGCGGGGAGTGAGCGCCAGGTGTCGCGGTTCATGACGACGAACATGGCGGTGGTGTATCCCGCGGAGGGGATGCGGACGACGGAGTCGATGACCTCGCCCTGCTTCCAGCCCTTGAGGGTCTCGATGGGGCAGAGGGTGGCGTCGACGACGCCCTTGCGGAGGGCCTCGTAGGTGTCGGGCTGTCCCATGCCGATGGCGTTGCCGCCGAGGGCGCGGATGACCATGGCGGAGATGCCTGTGCCGCGGATGGAGAGGCCCTTGATGTCGGCGACGCGCCGCACTTGCGGGCGGGTGGCGAGGAGTCCTGGGCCGTGGGAGTGGATCAGCATGACCTCGGTCTCGTCAAGTTCCTTCGGGCGGAATTTGCGGAAATAGGCGTTGGCGATGCGGGTGGCCTGCTTGCCGTCGCGGTAGCCGAGCGGGAGGTCGAGGCCCTCGATCAGGGGGAACATGCCTCGCGAGTAGGAGAAGCAGCTCATGCCGAGGTCGGAGACGCCCTTGGTCACGCATTCGTAGTTCTCGCCCGCGCCGGAGAGGACGCAGCCAGGGTAGATGTCGATCTGGACGCGGCCCTGCGTGCGCTCATGGATCGCCTGCGCCCACTCCCGCGCGAGTTTGGTATGGATGTGGGTGGCGGGGAAGAAGATGCTGTAGGTCAGCCGAAATTCTGGCTCGACCGCCAGGAGCGCCAGGCAGGACAGCAGCAGCAGGATGGGGAGGCGGGATTTCATGGGGGGAAGAATGGGCGGGGAGCCTAGTTGGCCACGGGGGGATGGTTACTCGAAGAGTGCCTGGATGAAGGCGTGTGCGTCGAAGGGCTGGAGATTGTCGATGGCCTCGCCGACGCCGATGAAGCGGACGGGGTAGCCGAGTTCCTTGCGGATGGCGATGACGCAGCCGCCCTTGCCCGAGCCGTCGAGTTTGGTGAGGACGAGTCCCGTGATGGGGAAGAGTTTTCCGAACTCGCGGGCCTGGGCGAGGGCGGAGGTGCCGATGGAGGCGTCGACGGTGAGCCAGATTTCGTGGGGGGCGCCAGGCATGGCCTTGGCGGTGATGCGCTTGACCTTTTCGAGTTCGGCCATGAGGTCGGCGCGGGTGGTCTGGCGTCCTGCGGTGTCGATGATGACGTAGTCGGCCTTCTGGCGCTGGCCAGACTTGACGGAATCGAAGGCGACGGCGGCGGAGTCGCCGCCGAGTTTGCCCTCGACGACGGGGCAGTTCAGGCGCTGCGCCCAGATGCCGAGCTGGACGGCGCCTGCGGCGCGGAAGGTGTCCCCCGCGCCCAGGACGACCTTCTTGCCCTGGCTCATGTAGTGGTGCGCGAGTTTGGCGATGGAGGTGGTCTTGCCGCTGCCGTTGACGCCGACCATGAGGATGACGGTGGGGCCGTCCGCGGCGTTGTTGACGGGTGGGACGCTGCCCTGGTCGAGGATGGCCTTGAGTTTTTCGGAGCAGGCGGCGAGGATGTCGGTGCCAGTGGAGATGAGGCCACGCGAATAGCGGTCCTTGAGTTCGGCGATGAGTTCGGCGGTGACGGCGGGACCCAGGTCGGTGGCGATCAGGCTCTGCTCCAGTTTTTTGTAGGTGCTTTCGTCCCAGGTCTTGACATCCGTGAAGACGCTCTGGATGCTGCGGACGATGGCGGTCTTGGTCTTCTGGAGGCCTGCCTTGAGTTTGTCGAAAAGGGAGAACATGGGGAGGGATCAGGGGGCGGCGGTGAAGGGCTGGTTCTGGAGGTCGCGGCGGATGCGGTCGAGGACGCCGTTGATGAAGCGTGAGGACTTGTTGTCGCCGAAGACCTTGGAGATCTCGATGGCCTCGTTGATGATGATCGCGGCGGTGATTTCGCGGTCGGCGGGCATCTCGCAGACGAGTTCGTAGACGGCGATGCGCATGAGGTTGCGGTCGATGCAGCTCATCCGTCCCAGGGACCAGTTCTGGGCGGCGTCGGTGATGAGCTGGTCGAGGCGTGCGTGTTCGCGGAAGACGCCCCGGATGAGTCCGAGGGCGTATTCCCTGGCGTAGTCGAGGGTCTCCTCGGAGCGCGAGAGGCGCTGTTCCTCGTCGGTCAGGGCGTATTCTCGGAAGAGCGCGAGGCGGGTGTCGTCCTCCGTCCAGTCGTGGGTGAGGTCGCAGGAGAAGAGGAACTGCATGGCCAGGATGCGCCCGAGATGCCGCGGGACGCGGTTGGCGATTTTTCTGGGGGCGGGGCCTGGTGGTTGCGCGTTGGGGGAGAATTCGGCGGGCATGGCGGGGACGGATGGGACGGGGAGGCGGTTGGGGACGGGATGGCGGGGGCGGGTCAGCGGGACTTCTTCCCTGCGCGGGGGGCTTTGCATTCGCCGCGGAGTCCAGGCAGGAGATTGGCCATTTCGATGGCGGTGAGGGCGGCGGAGGCGCCGCGGTTGCCAGCCTTGCTGCCAGAGCGCTCGATGGCCTGCTCGATGTTCTCGGTGGTGACGACGCCGTAGATGACGGGGACGCCAGTCTGGAGGCTGATCTGGGCGAAGGACTTGGAGACCTCGCTGTTGATCATGGTGGCGTGCTGGGTGGAGCCCTGGATGACGACGCCGAGGCCGATGATGGCGTCGTAGTTGCCTGACTCGGCCAGGGTCTTGACGGCGAGCGGGGTTTCGAAGGAGCCTGGCACCCAGGCGACGGTGAGGTCGTCGGGGGAGGCGCCGTGGCGCAGGAGGGTGTCCTTGGCGCCTGCGAGGAGCTGTTCGACGAAGATGCTGTTGAAGCGCGCGCAGACGATGCCGAACTTGAGTCCAGTGGCGTCGAGTTTGCCTTCGATGGTCTTGATGGCTTTGTCCATGGTGTTTCTCCTAAAGCAGGTGGTTCATGCGGTCGCGCTTGGTGGCGAGGTATTTTTCGTCCTCGGGATGGGGGGGGATGACGAGCGGCTCCCGTCCAGTGACGGCGAGGCCGTATCCAGAGAGTCCGACGAGTTTCTTGGGGTTGTTGGTGAGGAGGCGGATGCTCCTGACGCCGAGGTTCAGCAGGATTTCGGCGCCGATGCCGTATTCGCGCAGGTCGGGGGCGAAGCCGAGGCGGACGTTGGCGTCGACGGTGTCGAGGCCCTTTTCCTGGAGGTGGTAGGCGTGGAGCTTGTTGGCCAGTCCGATGCCGCGGCCCTCCTGGCGCATGTAGACGAGGATGCCGCAGGGGGCGGCGGCGATCTGGCGGAGGGCTCGGTCGAGCTGCTCGCCGCAGTCGCAGCGGTGGGAGTGGAAGACGTCGCCAGTGAGGCACTCGCTGTGGACGCGGACGAGGACGTCCTCCTTGCCTGAGACGTCGCCGTGGACGAGGGCGAGGTGTTCGAGGCCGTTGTGCCGTGCGCGGAAGCAGTAGAGTTCGAAGTCGCCGTATTCGGTGGGGAGGTGGACGGTCTCGACGCGCTCGACGAGGCGTTCGGTGCGTCTGCGGAAGGCGATGAGGTCGGCGATGCAGCCGAATTTGAGCTTGTGCCGTTTGGCGAACTCGGTGAGTTCGGGGACGCGGGCCATGTGTCCGTCGGGCTTGAGGATTTCGCAGATGGCGGCGCAGGGGGTCATGCCTGCGAAGCGCATGAGGTCGAGGGCGGCCTCGGTGTGGCCAGTGCGGACGAGGACGCCGCCAGTGCGTCCGATGAGTGGGAAGCAGTGTCCAGGCGAGTGGAAGTCCTGGGCGAGTTTGGCGGGGTCGGCGAGGTCTCGGATGGTCTTGGCGCGGTCGAAGGCGGAGATGCCCGTGGTGGTGCCCTCGTTGGCGTCGACGGAGACGGTGAAGCAGGTGCCGAGGGGGTCGGTGTTGCGGGTCATCTCGGGGAGTCCGAGTTCGAGGGCGCGTTCTCGCGTGATGGGGGTGCAGACGAGGCCGCGCGCCTCCGTCACCATGAAGTTGATGGCCTCAGGGGTCGCCTTTTCGGCGGCGATGATGAGGTCGCCTTCGTTCTCGCGGTTTTCGTCATCGGTGAGGATGACCATTTTGCCGTGGGCGAGGTCGGCGATGATTTCTTCGATGGGGGCGAACATGGGAAGCGGGGGGGGGGGGGGGGATTGGGGCAGGGGGCCTGGCAGGGGGACGCCAGGCCCGCGGTGGGCCGCATGGCGGTCGGTTTGGGGGCGGTATTAGAACGTCCAGAGGATCTGGAGCTGGAGCCAGTTGGGGTCGTGTCCGTCGCGGTAGTAGTCGCCCATGGACATGTGGGAGAACTCGGCGGAGAAGGAGAGGTGGTCGTTGAACTTGTAGTCGGCGAAGAGGGAGGTGAGGAGTCCGTAGAAGTTTCCGCCGCCCGTGCAGGGGCCTGAGCCGATGGCGGCGGCGCCGCTGGCGTGGGCGGCGTAGCAGGCGGCGGTGCGGAGTTTGAAGGAGAGGGCCTCGGTGGGCTTGCAGTTGAGGTCGAGCTGGTACATGTTCAGGTTGGACCAGAAACTGTTCCAGGCGAGTGGGATGAGGTTTTCAGCCCAGATGGGGCAGGCGGACCAGACGGGGATCCAGCCCTCGCCCTTTCGGGTGGAGGTGCGGTCGCCTGAGAAGTGGGTGTAGGCGAGGCCGATGGAGGAGTTGCAGGGGACGGCGTCGGGGAGGTGGAAGAGGAGGCGGGCGTCGAGCATGTTTGCCTGGTGGGGGCGGTTGTCGGCGTTGTTGCCGAGCTGGAGTGCGCCCTCGACGGAGTATTCGAGGAAGTCGAGGCTTTCGGGCGAGCCGAAGATGCGCGCGCCCGCGGTGTGGAGGGATCGGTTCATGTCGGCGGGGTAGCGCCGTTCGGCCTGGTTTGGCTTGTCGTCGTCGATGTCGTCGAAGAAGTAGTAGAGGTCGAAGTTGAAGGCGGCGGACTGCTTGCGGGTCCAGTAGACGCCTGCGGTGAAGATGTCGCCCGCGCGGAGGCGGCGGTTGCGGTCGTTGAGGACGGTGGCGCGGTCCTTCCAGGTGTTGTAGAGGACGAGGATGGAGAGGTCGTCGACGTCGTCCTTGTAGCGGAGGCGCGCGCCGTCGTAGTAGGAGGTGCGGGCCTGGTCGTGCGGGGTTCCCTCGGAGAAGATGAGGCCGTTTCCGAAGCCGAAGTTGAGTCGTCCGACATTCAGGGAGAGTCCTTCGATGCCCGCGAGGCGTCGGAACTCGATTTCAGCGAGGTCGAGGATGACCTCGTCGGGGAACTGCCAGGTCGCGCCGCCGCGGTGGATGTTGTTGGGGTTGCTGGTGTTGCTGGTGAAGTACTGGGAGCGGTTGACGAGGCGCAGGCGGATGGAGACGTCCTCGCCGAGGGTGAGGTCGGTCCAGAGGCGGGTGCGGAAGCGGAGGTATTGGACGGCGGGGCCTTTCATGCCGCCGTCGGGGTTGAGGATGGCGCGGTTGAAGGTCTCGTAGCGGGTGCGGAGGTCGCCGCCGAGGTGGAGCGAGACATCGTCGGCGAGCTGGAAGTCCCAGCCTGTCTTGGGGGGTGCCTTGGCCTGGGTCTTCGGGGCGGTCTGGGCGAGGGCGGGGAGCAGCGCGAGGAGGGCGGCGAGGATGGCAAGTCGGAGGGATTTCATGGTGTTCCTGCCAGTTGTGGTGGGGCTACTTGGCCGCGGGGTGGCCGACGATCATGGACATGATGGCCTTCTTGTTGGGGGGGAGCTTCAGGAGCCTGGCGAGTTCGGGGGCGTTGACGCCTGCGCAGCAGACGGCCTTGAGGCCAATGTTGGCGCAGTAGAGGTAGATGTCCTGGCAGATGGAGCCTGCCTCGTATCCGATGAAGATGAGGCGGCTTTCGTCGGGGAGGTTCTTGAAGGTGTCGAGGTCGGCGACGAGGATGATGGAGACGGCGGCGTTGCCGCCCATGTTGCGTCGGCGGTCGGCGAGGTTGCGGTGGTCCTTGTCGTCGACTTTGGTGATGGCGTGCTTTTTCACGTCGTACTGGAAGACGCCGTTGGCGGTGATGGCGTAGAGTTCGATGGCGTAGCGGCCCATCGCGACGGCGACGGTGCGCTTGCCGTTGGGGCGGTTGACGCCAGTGGCGGCCCAGAGGAGGTTGGAGAGGACCTGGGCGGTGACGGGCTGGGATCCGAAGACTCGGGTGGTCTGGCGCTCCTGGAGGGCGTGGGCGAGGGTGCCGTCGCCGAGATTCGGCGCGGGCAGTTTGACGGCGTCGGCGGCGAATGCGAGGGCGGCGGTGCAGAGGAGGGCGGCGAGGAGGGTGCGGATCTTCATTGGTGGATCTCCTTGGGGCTGCGGTTGCCCAGCAGGGTGGCGGCCATGGCCTGCTGGTATTCGGGGACGGGCATGGATCCGAGGTGGCCGCCGTTGTCGAAGAGAATGGCGCGCGCGCCGAAGACGGCGGTGTACCATTCGGCGTCTTCGGCGCGGATCAGGAAGTCGTTGCGGTTCTGGAAGACGAAGACGCGGTCGTTTTTGGCGAGGGTGTCCTGGAGGGCGTCGAGGCTGCAGCGTCGGGCGAACTCGGCGTCGGGCAGGTCGGCGAGGCCGTGGGCGCGGTAGTATGGCAGGACGAGTTTTTCGAGGTAGCGCTGGAACGGGAAGGCGAGGGTTTCGGCGAAGAGGTTGTTGCGGTGGAAGACTGCGTCAGGGGCTTCGCGGAGGGCGCCAGTGGGGCGGCGTTGTTCCTGGGCCTGGAGGACGGCGGCGAGGTTGAGGCGCATGCTGAGGCCGATGAGGAACTGTGATTCGTCGCGGGTGAGCGGCATGGGCGCAGGCGGGGGCTGGGTGTTGAGGACGGCGAGGAGGCGCGCCGCCATCTGGCGGATGCGCTCCTCGCGCTTTCCCTCGGGCCAGCGGAGCGGGATGTCGTAGTACTGGTCGATGGTGCGGAGGGCGTGCATGACGTCCCTGGGCGGATTGATGGCGAGGTAGCGCTGGATGCGGAGGCCAGGGACGATCTCGCCATTGTTCTCGGCGGCGGCCAGGTGGAGGGCGTTGATGGCGCCGAGGGAGTAGCCCAGGAGATAGCACTCCTCCTGGCCGCCAGTGCGGTAGTGTCGGCGGTAGTCGGCGAGGACGGCGGCGAGGTTGGCGGCGAGGCGGGGGACGTCGGCGGGGAAATATCCAGGGGGGGCGTCGGAGCCGGAGTTGAGGAAGTAGTCGGGAGTGAAGGTGGAGGAGAGGGCGATGACCGCGCAACCCTGCCTGAGGAAGATTTGCGCGAGGGCGGAGACGGCTTCGGACTGGCGGTGTCCGCCGATGCCAGGGAGGAGCAGCACGATGCGCGTGGCGCCGCGCTTCGGCCAGCAGGCGTAGGGGAGGCGGTGGCCGTCGGGGAGGCGGGCGCGGCGCTGGCGGGCCTCGTAGTGGAAGGCGGGCTGGTCGGGGGTGAATGCGAGGTATCCGAAGGACTGGTCGCAGTCATAGTCGTCGCGCGGGACGGGGGTGGTTTCAGCGGCCTCGGCGGCGAGGACGGTCATGAGTTTGGCGAGTTCGTAGTGGTCGTATTGGGTGGCGAAGAACCTGGCGAGCGTGGGGTCGTCCTCGACGTGGTCGTTGATCCTGAGGCCAGTGTTGATGGGGAAGGAGACAGACCAGGGGAGGAACCAGCCGACGGGGTTCAGGGGCATGTCAAGGATCTTGCCTGCGGCGTCGCGGACGGAGCCTGGGCCGAGGACGGGGAGGTTCAGGTACTGTCCTCGGGGGACGCCCCAGCGGGCGAGGGTCTGGGTGAAACTGCCGTGGATGTGCGGCAGGCCCCAATTGGTGGCGGGGTCGAAGAGGCCGAGGATGCCGACGGTGGTGTTGACGAGGAAGCGCCCCGTGTCCTTGCCTGCGGCGGCCCACTCGGCCTGGAGGAGGTGGCTGGCGACGCGCACGGGGAAACCGAGGTTTTCAGTGGCGTTGGAGATGCCTGCGCGGACGGGGGCGGGGACGCAGAAGCGCACGAGCTGCGCGGCGGGCGACATGACGTGGGTCTCCAGGCCTGCGTTGAATGCGTGGGTGGCGCGGTTCAGGGGCTCCCAGTCGTCCTGGATCGGCGAGATGAAATGCGCGACGCCGACGGGGGCGTAGTCGCGGGTGCGGTCCGCCGTGGCGCACGAGACCAGCCCCAGCGCCAGCAGACAGGCGAGGGCGGCCAGCGGCAAATAGGTTTTCCGGCAGTGGGAGGACACGTGCGCACTCCACGATATGAAAGAACGATGGTCATCGGCAAAAAGGCCGACGGGAATTGGCACAATGTAAATCTCCCCAGCGGTTTTGCCATTTGGGGACGGCAAGTTTTTCGCATGGGACGGCGGGAGGGGCCAGCCTCACGGGTGGCGCGGGCGGGAGAAGCGCAGCGTCATCACGTTCACGATGTTCACGGCATAGAGGGAGGCCAGCAGCGCGATGACCCCGCCGAGGCCCCAGCGGTCGAAGACCCGCAGCGAGACCTGGTTGCCGACCAGCCCCGCCACGCCCCATGCCGAAAGCACCGCCCCGTGGATCTTGGAGATGTCCTGCATCCCGAAATGGTCGGCCAGGACGGCGGGGATGGTGGAGAAGCCCGCGCCATAGCAGGCGTTGATGACGAGGAGCGTCAGGCCGATCCAAAGCGGCAGCAGCGCGGGCACCAGCATCACCGCCAGCGACAGCCCCAGCAGGATCAGCAGGATGTCGATGCGCCGCGCGAGGCGGTCGCTCCACCACGCGAAGACGAGGCGCCCCGCGCCGTTCATCAGCCCGCAGCCAGTGATGACGGCGGTGAGGACCGCCTCGCGCATCCCGACCTTGTTCATCAACTGCTTGGAAAGCGGAATCAACGACAGCCCGCAGCTGATGTTCAGGAACATGAAGAGCCAGGCGCGCAGGAACCACCCGTCCGTCAGCAGCCCGCGATAGGTGAAACGGCCGCCCGCGGCGCCGCCGTCCGCGCGAAGCCGTTCGGCCCGCAGCGCCTTCAGGGGCTTGTGCAGCAGCAGGGCGCTCGCCAGCATCGGCGGGGCGTAGATGAGCGCCAGCGCGCAGAAGAGCCCCGCCGTGCCGCAGCACCTCTCCAGCGCCTTCACCAGCAGGGTGCAAAGCGAGGAGCCCAGCCCGAAACTGATGATGGGGACGGCGGCCGCGATGGCGCGGTGCTTGTCAAACCACAGCATCAGCGTCTTGACGGGGGTGATGTAGATGATGCCCGTGCCCAGTCCGACCATCAGCCCGTAGCCGAGATAGAGCAGCCACAGCAACCTGAACCGCACCCCCAGCGCGGTCACCAGCAGCCCCGACAGGAAGAAGGCCATGCCGACAAAGGTGGACAGGCGGATGTTCCGCTCGACGATCTTCCCGAAGAAGGCCGCGCCCATGCCCAGGAAGAAGATGCCCAGCGAAAAGGCGAACTGGACGCGGGCCTGGGAGACGCCAAGGCGCTCGGCGATCGGGTTCGAGAATATGGTGAAGGCGTAGATCTGACCCACCGCCAGCGCCAGCAGGACCGCGGGCAGCAGCGCATTCCAGAAGCGCTTGCGGTTCAGGATAGAAGCGTGGCGCGCACGCCAGTCGAAGAGCAATGCATCCATGGCCGTTTCCTCCAGACAAAGGTGAACCATGCCCAGACGAACGGCTTTGACGGCACGGAAACGCCGCATCCGCGGTTCATGTGGTAAGCTCCACACGGGGAAGAAGAGACCCCGCTTCGTCAGTTCCGCGGACGGGATAATATAACGCCGCGATGCCAGACGGATCCCGGAGCCAATTTACGGGGACCCCAGACCCCAGACCCATCTTACGGGGACCCCAGACCCAAGACCCCAGACCCAACTTTCCAGGACCCCAGCCCCAAGACCCCTAACCCAGGGTCCCGGACCCCGGACACCGGGGACCGGCCCCGCCGGTCCACGGCGCGCGAATCACGGCTCC
>JAEEGL014102256.1_pt1 | contig 14936 bp, 9 predicted proteins | sample 9134231 | NCBI WGS metagenome assembly JAEEGL01 (sample SAMN16246548, study PRJNA631951) | gut metagenome | biome: gut microbiome; feature: rumen; material: fiber-attached | host: Bos | place: Iran: Karaj | collected 2018-10
AAGAAGACGTGATCGGCTTGGGTTACAAGCACGACATCGTAAACGTGAAGTCCGGCTATGGCCGCAACTATCTTATTCCCCAGGGTAAGGGCGTTATCGCTTCTCCGAGCGCCAAGAAGATGCTCGCTGAAGAGCTCAAGCAGAAGGCTAAGAAGCTCGAGAAGATCAAGAACGACGCTCAGGCTTTCGCCGACAAGCTCGCTGGCGTAGCTCTCACCATTGCTGCTAAGGTCAGCAACACGGGCACCATCTATGGCAGTGTTAACAGCGTCATGATTGCCGATGAGCTCAGCAAGCTCGGTTTCGACATCGACCGCAAGCTCATCACCATCAAGGACGTCAAGACCGTTGGTGAGCACACCGCTACCGTTCGTCTCCACAAGGAGGTCAGTGTAGAGATTCCTGTCACCGTCGTTCCCGATGCTCCCGTTGAGGCTCCCGCCGCTCAGGTAGAGGAAGCTCCTGTCGCAACTCCCGAGGAGATTGCTGCTGCTCAGGAACTGGCCGACGAACAGGAAGTGCTCGAGAACCTCGACGCTCCCGCTGAGGCATAAGACCGAAAGCTCGAATACACATTTTGTATCATATTTACTAAGAGGCTGCGACAGAATCGCAGCCTCTTCGTGTTTTTATGCTCTTTTAGGAGTAATATTGCAGTTGCTCCATTGGCCAGAACAACCTCAATCCCATCATCGCGCTTGACGATTCCGTCGCCGAGTAAATAATCTCCTTTCCTCCTTCTCTCCACATGCAAAAAAAGAGGAGCCACACTCTCGTGCGACTCCTGTGCTTTTGTTTCCTGTTTGATGTTCGCAGGAAGCCAAAGGTAGTAAGCTTACTCAGCAACGACCTCAGCAGCAGCATCAACTACCTCAGCAGCGTCAGCGGCAACACTGTCAACAACTGCAGCAGCAGTGTCAACAACCTCTTCGACTACGCTATCAACAGCCTCGAAAGTGCTGTCAACTGCCTCAGCAGTAGCAGTAGTCTGACCGCCACAAGATGCGAAAGAGATAGCCATAGCGGCAACGAACATAAATGCAACCTTTTTCATTTTCTTTTTTGCTTTTTAAATCTGTAAAACAATCATTTGCTTTTTAAAACGCTGCAAAGGTACGGACTTTTTGAATACGTTGTTCTTTTTTTGCCAACTTTTTTTCATCTTTTTTTCATCTTTTTTTTTGATAAATCCGTAAACGTTTCATTATCAACAATCTGTTGAAATGTTAAAAAGACCTTACTTTTCGGCGTTATGGGAGAAATGCAGTAACTTTGCACCCGAAAACAAAACAATGTTATGAGTTGCACTTCCGTCCTTGAGGGAAAAAGCGCCGCCTATTTCACTTTAGGTTGCAAGCTTAATTTCGCTGAAACGTCCACAATCGCACGTCAACTCGCCGATGCTGGTGTTCGCAAAGTAGCCAAAGGTGAGCGGGCTGACATCTGTATTGTCAATACTTGCAGCGTGACCGAAGTAGCCGACCACAAATGTCGGCAGGCCATCCATAAGCTGGTGCGTCAGCATCCCGGAGCCCTCGTTGTGGTAATGGGGTGTTATGCACAACTCAAACCAATGGAGGTCGCCGCCATCGATGGTGTCAGCCTCGTACTCGCCCAAGGTGAAAAAGGCAAAGTGGTGGAAAAGGTAATTGAGAGAATGAAAGGCCTCTCTTCCGACCCCTCCCCTGTTAGGGAAGGGGTGCTCGAATCAACCTCCGTTATTGAAGGAATGCATGTCTCCACTACTGACTCTTCTCACCTGCCTAACAGGGAAGAGGGTGGGGGAGAGACCGTAGGGACTGGAGGGTCTCCATTTGTCCCCTCCTGTTCCTGTGGCGATCGCACGCGTTATTTCTTGAAGGTGCAAGACGGCTGCAATTATTTCTGCACTTATTGCACTATCCCCTTCGCCCGTGGCCGCAGTCGCAACGGCAGCATCGCCTCGCTCGTCGAGCAGGCACAGCAGGCTGCAGCCGATGGTGGAAAGGAGATTGTCATCACTGGCGTCAATATCGGCGATTTCGGTCGAACCACAGGCGAGACCTTCCTCGACCTCATCCGTGCCTTGGACGAGGTTCAGGGCATCGAGCGCTACCGAATCTCCAGCATCGAGCCGAACCTGCTCACCGACGAAGTCCTGCAGTTCTGTGCACAGTCGCGTGCTTTCATGCCCCATTTCCATATCCCCTTGCAGTCGGGCTCCGACGAGGTCCTCCGCCTTATGCATCGCCGCTACGACACCGCTCTATTCTATAATAAGATCGCGCGCGTACGTGAACTGATGCCCGATGCCTTCATTGGCGTTGATGTCATCGTCGGCACTCGCGGTGAGACGCCTGAACTCTTCGATCAAGCTGAGCGCTTCATCGAGAGTCTACCCGTCTCCCAACTCCATGTGTTCAGCTACAGCGAGCGCCCCGGCACAGCAGCCCTCCGCATCCCTCATGTCGTCCGACCCGAGCAGAAACACGAGCGCAGCCAGCGACTCCTCGCCATCAGCGAGCGCAAGCTCCATGCCTTCTACGAGCGCTTCCTCGGCACCACGCGTCCCGTGCTCCTTGAGCATTCGCGTATCTCAGGTCTCTACAACGGATTCACCGACAACTATATCAAGATTGAACATCGAGGGCGTGGCCTCGACAACCACCTCCTTCCCCTTCGTCTCACTCAATGGAACGCCGACGGCTCGGCGCTGATTGCAGAATGAAAACAGCCATTGTTATCCTCAATTGGAACGGCGCTCAGATGCTCCGTCGCTTCATGCCCTCCGTCCTCGCCAACACGCCTGCCGATCAGGCTGATGTTATCGTAGCCGACAACGGCTCTACCGACAATTCGCTCGCCTTCCTTGACTCCGACTTTCCGCATGTCCGCGTCATCGTCCTCGACCATAACTACGGCTTTGCCGAAGGCTATAACCAAGCCCTTCGTGCCGTTGGCGAGACCTATGACTACTATCTCCTGCTCAACTCCGATGTCCAGACGCCCGAGGGGTGGCTGCAGCCCCTGCTCGCCTATATGAACGACCACCCCGACGTCGCTGCCTGTCAGCCTAAGATACGTGCCGAGCACACCCCCACCCATTTCGAGTACGCCGGTGCCGCAGGCGGTTATGTCGATAGTTTGGGCTATCCCTTCTGTCGCGGACGCATCTTCGATGTAGTGGAGGAGGACCGTGGGCAGTACGATTCCGTGGCAGATATCTTTTGGGCAACCGGGGCTGCCTTGCTCATCCGAGCCGAAGTTTATTGGCAGGTCGGTGGACTTGATGGTCGATTTTTTGCCCATCAGGAGGAGATAGACCTTTGCTGGCGCCTTCGTGCACGGGGTCATCGCATCGTCTGCGTGCCTCAGTCCGTGGTCTATCATGTCGGTGGCGGAACGCTCCCTAAGGAGAATCCCCGCAAGACGTTCCTCAATTTTCGCAACAACCTCCTCCTGCTCTACAAGAACCTACCCGCTTCGCGGTTGCGGCATGTCCTGTTCGTGCGCTTCTGGCTCGATGCCTTCGCGTCGTTCGTCTTTCTCATGAAAGGCGAGGGCCGTAGTTTCCGAGCTGTGTGGCAGGGGCGCCGTGCCTTCCGCCGGATGAAAGCTGATTTCGCCGCCGACCGCGCAGCTAACCTCTTAGCCACACGCGTCGATCCTATCCCCGAGCAGTATCCCGGCAGCCTCCTCGCTGCCTTTTACCTACGCCGCAAGAAAACCTTCGCCCTCTTGTGCCTTTGAGCCCCCTATATGCCTAACTCCTAATACCTTTGGTGGCCTTTCCTCTTTCAGCGCCCGTCAGCCTCCATTGGTTTGTTTTCGCCACTTGCCAAACCCCTCCGACCATGTTGGTAGTCACCCGTCGTCGCACCTCACGTCTCTCCATACGCATTGCCAAGAATGGCGACGTGCGCGTCTCCGTGCCCTATCGCACGACGAACGACGAGATAGGTGAGTTTATCGAGCGCCATCGCGAGTGGATTGAACAGGCGCAGAAGAAAACCGCCGAGCGACAGCAGACGCGCAAGGCTTTCTATGCGCAGCTGCCCCTGCAGACACGCGCACAATGGGCCGATGCCCGTGCACGCCTCGATGCCATCGTTCGTCCTCTCATCGACCACTACGCACCTCTCATGGGCGTAGAGCCCGCCACAATCTACTATCGAGCCAACATTTCGCGGTGGGGCTGTTGCTACACCGATCGTCGTGCCATCTGCCTGAGTCTCTATCTCTTACTGTTACCCGAGTGGTGCATAGAACACATAGTTGTTCACGAATTGGCCCACCTCCTCGTCCCCAACCATGGCGCCGACTTCTATGCCCTCATGGATCGCTTCTTCCCTCGATGGAAGGAAGCCCGCGCCGAGACGCGTCGCATCAGTCGTATGGAAGAGTAGGGTAGAGGATAGCTTTTTTGGCGAAACAATGTGTTTCTTAATTTCCTTGATGGTGAGGGTTTTCTATTCCCATCCTTTATCCCTTTTTCCATCCCAGATGCATTATTTTCTCATTTTTATTGGTCACTTCACGAAATATGACTAAATTTGTCGGCGAAAAGGACGTTTAGGCGTCATTCTCGCTCTCGACATAAGGGCATCACGTTCTCATCGCGTGGCCTGTCACACTTGATAGTATTACCTCTAGATTTTTAACCTCAAAACCTTTTAACCGATATGAACATTCCTTCAGTTTTCTGGCTCGTGCCAATCGCATCCGTCGTGGCACTGAGCATGGCTTATTACTTCTTCCGCACGATGATGGGGGCGGACGAGGGCACGCCTCGTATGCGTGAGATTGCTGAGCACGTGCGCCGAGGCGCTATGGCTTACCTCAAACAACAGTACAAGGTGGTTGCCATCGTCTTTGTGGTGCTGGCGGTGCTCTTCGCCTTCATGGCCTACGTGCTGAAATGGCAGAACCCGTGGGTGCCGTTTGCGTTCCTCACAGGCGGTTTCTTCTCGGGCTTGGCTGGTTTCTTTGGTATGAAGACGGCCACCTACGCCAGCGCCCGTACCGCCAACGCTGCCCGCAAGAGCCTGGACGGAGGACTGAAGATTGCCTTCCGCTCCGGTGCTGTGATGGGACTGACCGTCGTGGGTCTGGGATTGCTGGATATCGCAGGCTGGTTCTTCGCCCTTTCGTTTGTCTATCACGGTGACAGCTTTGCCTTGATCACCATCACGACGACGATGCTGACCTTCGGCATGGGCGCTTCGACACAGGCCCTGTTTGCTCGCGTGGGCGGCGGTATCTACACGAAGGCTGCCGACGTGGGCGCTGACATTGTGGGTAAGGTTGAAGCCGACATCCCCGAGGACGACCCGCGTAATCCCGCCACTATTGCCGATAATGTAGGCGACAACGTAGGTGACGTAGCGGGTATGGGCGCCGACCTCTACGAGAGCTACTGTGGCTCCATCCTCTCTACGGCAGCCCTTGGTGCTACGGCCTTCGCCATGAGCGGAGAGATGCAGATGCGAGCCGTGATTGCGCCGATGCTCATCGCTGCCGTCGGCGTGTTCCTCAGCATCTTTGGCATCTACTTGGTTCGTACCAAGGAGGGTGCGACGATGAAGGACCTGCTACGCTCGCTCTCCGTGGGAACGAATGTCTCGGCTCTGCTCATCGCCGTGGCAACCTTCGCCATCCTCTACCTGCTCGGCATCGACAACTGGCTCGGACTCTCGTTCTCGGTCATCACGGGTCTGGCAGCAGGCGTCATCATCGGACAGGCTACGGAATACTACACTAGTCACTCGTACAAGCCGACGCAGAAGATCTCCGAGGCTGGTCTGACGGGCTCTGCCACCGTTATTATCAAAGGTATAGGCACAGGTATGATCTCGACTTGCATCCCCGTCGTCACCATCGGCGTGGCGATCATGCTCAGCTACCTGTGCGCCAATGGCTTCGATATGGCGATGTCTGCTGAAGCACTGTCCAAGGGCTTGTACGGTATCGGTATCGCCGCCGTAGGTATGCTCTCTACCCTTGGCATCACCTTGGCAACAGATGCCTACGGGCCTATCGCCGACAATGCAGGTGGCAACGCTGAGATGAGCGAACTGGGCGAGGAGGTGCGTCATCGTACCGATGCCCTCGATGCCCTCGGCAACACCACAGCCGCCACTGGCAAGGGCTTCGCCATCGGTTCTGCGGCCCTCACCGCGTTGGCGCTCTTGGCTTCATATATCGAAGAAGTGAAGATTGCAATGGAGCGCACGGGTGCTACGCTGACGAACCTCAAGGGCGAGGTCATCAACGCTGCTCAGGCTACCATTCCCGATTTCATGAACTATTTCCAGGTGACGTTGATGAACCCGCGTGTGCTTGTAGGCGCTTTCATCGGTGCCATGGCAGCCTTCCTGTTCTGCGGCTTGACGATGGAAGCCGTAGGTCGCGCTGCCCAGAAGATGGTTGAGGAGGTGCGCCGTCAGTTCCGCGAGATTAAGGGTATTCTCGAGGGTAAGGCCACGCCCGACTACGGCTCATGTGTTGAGATCTCCACGCGTGCCGCCCAGCACGAGATGATCTTCCCGTCACTCTTGGCCATCGCCATTCCCATCGTTGTGGGACTCGTCCTCGGCGTGGCAGGCGTACTCGGTCTGTTGGTCGGCGGCTTGGCTGGCGGCTTCACCCTGGCTGTGTTTATGGCTAACGCGGGCGGCGCCTGGGACAACGCGAAGAAGATGGTCGAAGAAGGCAACTTCGGCGGCAAGGGTTCCTTCGCACATAAGGCTACCATCGTAGGTGACACCGTTGGCGACCCGTTCAAGGACACCAGCGGGCCCTCGTTGAACATCCTTATCAAGTTGATGTCCATGGTCAGTATCGTCATGGCTGGCTTGACAGTGGCATTCTCATAAGAAGGCCAAAACAAGCCCCGACAAGCTCACCCCAACAGCCTCACCCCCAGCCCCTCTCCAAATGGAGAGGGGAGTATATACCATCAAAGGATAGGGAACTGTTAAATCACTTGATTATGAAAAAGATATTATTTCCATTTCTCCTGTTCATTCCCGTTTTATCCCTCTTCGCAAAGGTATCTACTCCCCTCTCCCTTTGGAGAGGGGTTGGGGGTGAGGCTTCGTCTTTAGATTATACGGCTTTTGTCAACCCTTTCATCGGCACTCAGACTGATGAATCGGGAGCGCTGAGTGGCAGTACTTTCCCAGGCGCTACGCTCCCGCAAGGGATGGTGCAGCTGAGTCCTGAGACGGAGCAGATGGTCACTTGGGATCCCTGCTGCGGTTATGATTATAACAAAGACAAGATCTATGGTTTCACGCACACGCATCTGAGCGGTACTGGTTGTACGGACCTCATTGACGTGAGCCTAATGCCGGTGGCAGCAGAGGTCACACCCGAGCAACTGAGTGCTGCTGATTTCAGTCAGCACTACAGCCATGATCAAGAGCGCGCACGCCCTGGCTACTATCAGGTCCTGCTGAAGGAGAGTGGCGTAAACGTAGAACTCTCGGCTACTATACGCACAGGCATTCACCGTTACACCTTTGCTGAGGGGCTACCGCAGGCGGTGGTGCTTGACCTCGATCGCGGGACCTATCGCGGCGAGGCTTACTACTCGGGACGTCGCTCCTACGATATCATCCAAAGCCAGTTGCGCTTTATCGACGATCACACAATCGAAGGCTATCGCGTCATCACTGGTTGGGCTAAGTTGCGCAAAGTCTATTTTCGTGCCGAGTTCTCGCGCCCGTTCAAGAGCCGCGTGCTCATGGACGGTAGTCGCAATGCCGGCGGTAGCGACGTCATCAACGGCCGCTGCCTACGCACAGCCCTCTGCTTCGACCCGTCCGAGGGTAAAGAACTGACCATCAAGGTTGCCATCTCGCCCGTCGATAGCGAGGGAGCGCGCAAGAATATGCGTGCCGAAGCCGCAAGCTGGGACTTCAATGCATACGTACAAGCAGCCCATGACACCTGGAAGAAGGCCCTCTCCTGTATCGATATCGAAGGCACCGACGACGAGAAAACCATCTTCTACACCGGCCTTTATCATGTGCTCATGCAGCCTAATACGATGAGTGACGTCGACGGCCGTTACATGACCACCAACTTCGAAATCAAGCAGATGCCAGCAGGGCAGGCTTACCATAGCACCTTCAGCCTTTGGGATACTTTCCGTGCTGCACACCCTCTCTACACGCTTATCGCTCCTGATGTTGCTGCGCAGTTCGTACGCGATATGATTCTCCATCACGAGACCTACGGCTACTTGCCCATCTGGGATCTCTGGGGGCAGGACAACTACTGCATGATCGGCAATCACGCTATCCCCGTGTTAGCGGATGCCATTTTAGCCGACTTGCCCGGCATCGACGTCGAAGCAGCCTATAAGGCTATGGTCGAGAGCAGTACGCGCAGTCATCCCAACTCACCTTTCGAGGTTTGGGAGCAATACGGCTATTACCCTCAGCCGTTGCAGAACACAAGCGTGAGCATCACCCTCGAGCAGTGTTTCGACGATGCTTGCGTGGCTGCCGTTGCCAAGAAACTCGGGCGCACCGAGGACTACGAGCGCTTCTATCGCCGCAGCCTGTTTTACAAGAACCTCTTCGACTCGGCAACCGGTTTCTTCCGTCCTAAGGACGAGCAGGGAAGATGGATGGAAGGCTTCGACCCGCTCAGCTACGAGCAGCCCTGCTTTGTCGAAGGTAACGCATGGCAGTATATGTGGTTTGTGCCTCACGACCCGCAGGGGCTTATCGACCTCTTCGGTGGCACGAAAGCTTTCCTGAAGAAACTCGACGAGAACTTTACGCTGACCGCCACGAGCGGTGAGGTCAATGGTAATGCAAGCGGTTTCATCGGTCAGTATGCTCATGGCAATGAACCCAGTCACCACACCGTCTACCTCTATTCGTTTGCAGGCCGTCCCGAACGGACGCAGGAACTTGTAGACCAGGTGCGACGCGAGTTCTACCGCGCTACGCCCTGCGGTTATGCTGGCAACGACGACTGCGGTCAGATGTCCGCTTGGTACATCTTCTCGTCACTCGGTTTCTATCCCTTCCACGCAGGTGCCGCCGAGTATGTCATCGGAACGCCTTTGTTCAAGAAAGCCACGCTCCATCTTGCCGGCGGCAAGGATTTCGTCATCACAGCACCCCGAAAGACACCCGAGCGCGTTCATGTCAAGGCCGTACGGCTGAATGGCCGCGCCCTCAAGACGCACACACTGACGCACCGCCAGATCATGGACGGCGGCTCGCTGGAGTTTGTGATGAAATAAAGGCGAGGGGCTCGGCGACTGAATCGCCGAGCGCTATCGAGGGGGGTGAGGGAATCTCGGCAAGGGAATCGCCGAGCGCTATCGAGGGGGAGGGATTCATGGCAAGGGAATCGCCGAGCGCGATGTTACTTGCAGGGCTTGACCTTAACGGTCTTGCCGTTCTTCAGTCGGACAACATAAACGCGGCTGGCATCTTGCATATCATCTTGCGGGATGCCAGTTGTGTCGTAGATCTGCTCGGCTGCAAGCTCGCGCTTAGTTGTCTGCACTGCAGTTGTGGGGCCACCGTCGATAGTCGTCTTGAAGGCTCCAATTTTTGCATTCTTGAAAGCGTCGAAAGAGATGTAGATGACCGACTGCGGCACGAACAGCGTCTCGAGGGTGACGCCATCGAAAGCGCCGGCACAGATACGTGTGACGCCATCGGGAATCGAGAACGTCGATTCGCTGCGGCCAACCGGATAGCGGATGAGCATAGAGGGCGTCTCTTCGAATTTATAGCGCGCATAGAGCACACCGTCCACTGTCATCAGTTCCATCTGGTAGTTGATGAAGACGTGGTCGGTCGGGTATTTATCGGCTTGCTCGATGACCGTCTGCGCCGTTTGTGCAGCCACAAGTTGACAGACTGCGGTGAGGGCGAGCGTGAGAAGGAATTGTCTCATAATCATTTGTTTGTTGATGAAGGAATGGCCAGCCGGAGCGTCTCTTCAATCAGCTGTCGGCAATGCGACGGGATGACGATGTGGTGATTGCCGATGGGGTCGGTGAGGAAGTAGCGCGCCTGCTGCGGGTCGGTGAGGCGGATGACCTGTTGAGTGCGACAAAGGCCCGGCTCCGACTGGCAGGCGGTGAGTTGTCCTTCGCCTACGAAAAAACGGCTGAGGTCGGGAGCGAGCTTGAAGAGGGTCACAGGCCCCGGTTGCATAAAGCCTCTGATGCCGACGCCTATTCCCGACTCGAAATGCGTGTCCAGTTCGTAGCGCTCGACCATGTTGAGCGGGATAGTGCAGTGGGCGAAGAGGAGCGTGCCCGTCTCGGGGTCGATGCGCGCGGGGTTGGCTTGAAAGCCCGAGACGCCTGTCAGCGCGCGGGCTACGGCCATCGAGAGCATAGCTGGGACATCGCCTTCGCAGCCCGCAATGAAGCCTTCGGCGTTGAGGCGAGCGAGGGCAAGACAGCCTGTGTTGTGGAGAGCGCTGAGGAGGTCGAAGCAGCGGATGGTGAAGCCGTTGAGGGCGTGGCGCTCAATGATGGAGCGGAGGGAGGCGTAGATGCGGACGGCGCCGTCTATGTAGGGCGCCGTTTCGGGGGACGAGGAGGGGGGTGAGGAGGGGGCGGGGTTCGATGACGAATAAAATTCGTCAATAAAGGACGGGACGGCTTTAAAAGAGGGGGAAGAATCAGGGGAGGGAGCAATAGAGGGGGCGGCGTCAGGGGAGGGAGCAATAGAGGAGGGGGCATCAAGGGAAGAGGGGGCGTCAGGCTGAATGGATTGGTACTCATCTATGACCTCTTGTATGGGCAGGCTTATCAGTTCGATGCCAAGTTGGCGGCTGATGAGCGCGGGGTCGACGTGGCTGGAGATAAGCCAATCGGAGGGCTCACCGATTACGCCGAGGCGCTGGCCCCGTAGGCTTGCTACTGCCTGTTCGGCCTTGGCCAGAAGGCGTATGCGTGCGCTGATATAGGCGGGCGTTCCATGCAGAATCTCGCCCTGCAGTCCTTGCTGGCGAAGGAAGGAGAGAATCTCCATGGCAGCGGCGAGAGAGTTGCTGCCGCCGGAGGTCAGCAAGCGGAAGGGGCGCGTGCTGCGCTGCAGGAGCGTGGGCAGGAGTCGACGGAAGATACCTTCGGTACCGCCTGTGCGGACGTAGAGGAGGTCGAGGTCGTGGGTGCCATAGTCGGCGTAGTCGTTACCGCGTAGCGCGTAGTTGATGTCGAGACTGTCTAAGAAGAGGCGCGTAGCGGTGGCCACGGCCTCTTCGTTATGCAGTTCTGAGGTAAGCGTGAAGATGGCGATGGACATAGGACGCATCAGAACAAGGGCATTTTTAACGTGTTGATTGCAAAGCAGTTTCTTATAATAGCGGGTGAGGCATCTCAATCCGAGATAGTCACTTCCAGTCGTTTCAAGTCCTCGGGCCGCGAGCTGTTGCCATAGAGCAGTTCGTAGCGGCCAGCGTGAGCACAGACGGTATTGGTCTGCGGATTCCAAAGTTCAAAGGTCTTGGCCGAGAGGGGCAGCTCGACATGGGTGCTCTTGCCTGCCTTCACGTCGACACGCTTGAAGCCGCGCAACGAGCGCAGCGGACCTTCGGTGTCACCGAGGTCGCGCAGGTAGAGCTGCAGCACCTCGGTACCATCGCGCTGCCCTGTATTCTTGATGTCCACAGAGAGGGTGCCGTTGAAGCCTCCGTTCATCTTCAGCGAAGCCGTTCCCACCTCGAAAGTGGTATAGCTGAGGCCGTAGCCGAAAGCAAAGAGCGGGTCGTCGAAGTAGCGATAGGTGCGGCCCTTCATCGAGTAGTCCTCGTAGTCGGGCAGTTGTTCGCTGTTGCGATAGAAGGTTACAGGCAGCTTGCCGCTTGGGTTGACTATGCCGAAGAGCACGTCGGCCACGGCCGTGCCGCCCTCCTGTCCTGGATACCACGCTTGTACGATAGCATCGCACGACTGCGTTTCGGGCGTCAGAGCGATTGCTGAGCCTGAGCAGTTGACGAAGATGACTGTCTTGCCGGCAGCCTTCAGCGCTTTCAGGAACTCGCGCTGCACGCTGGGCAGTTCGATGTTTGTGCGGTCGCCGCCCTTGAAGCCTTCGATGTTCACGGGCATTTCCTCGCCTTCCAAAGCCGGTGAGATGCCACCTACGAACACCACCTTCTGGATGCCTTTCAGCTGGGCGATGATGGCGTCGTAGTCGATAGGCTGTTCCTGTGCAATGTCGATTTTCATGTCGGCGCCCCACGTCTTGACGAACTGGTAGCGCACCTCAATCTTATAGGTCTGCCCGGCTTCAGCCTGGATGGCAGTGCGAGTGGGAGTAGTGCGCCATGAGTGGACGTGCTGCTTGCGTTCGCCGTTGACATAGACCTCGTAGTCGCCGGTGCCTTCCACGTTCACCACATATTCGCCGCCTTTCTTGGGCGTGAACTCGGTCTCGTACTTAGCCGAGAAATCCTCGAGGGCTACGCCTGGAGCGAAGTTGTGCATGCCCGCTGTCGTCACGGCTACAGGATTCGTATAGTACTGCGTCGTCACGGCCTTGCCCTCCATCTCCGTGTTATTCCAGAACGTACCGCGTAGTCCGCGGCGACCGGCAACTGCGCACTCGGTGGCCAGACGGCTGTCCATGACGAGGTTGTTAGTCAGGTCGCAGCCCTTCACATAGGTCAGCTTCTTCTGCTTCGCGCGAATGCCTTGCAGGATGGTGATGGTATGATTCGGGGTGCCGTTGTAGTTGCCCCACATCATCGGAGTATTGTCGGCGTTAGGACCTATGACGGCAATCTTCTCGCTATTGGCCTTCAAGGGCAGAACTCCGTCGTTCTTCAGCAGCACGATGGTCTGACGAGCCATATCCAAAGATTTTTGTGCGCTCTCCTTCGTTGACATAGCCGAGTACGGAATCTTAGACCATTCGACGAGCGATGGATCGTCCATCTCGCCCAGATCGAAGCGGCCTTCCAGCAGACGGAGCACGTGCTTGTCCACCTCAGCCTCAGTGATGAGTCCGCGGTGAACAGCCTCGGGAATACTCCTATAAACATAGTCCCATCCACACTCCACGTCGGTGCCGGCCATAGTGCCGACCTTGGCGGCATGGACAGCATCAGAACTGCTCTTGTGGTTCTGGTGGAAGTCGCTGATGGCACCGCAGTCGCTGACCACCAGATACTGGAATCCCCATTCGTCGCGCAGGATCTGCTGCAGCAGTTGCGTGTTGCCGCAACACGGCTCGTCGTCCAGACGCTGATACGCGCACATCACCTCGCGCACCTTCGCATCCTGCACCAGGGCTTTGAACGCGGGCAGATAAGTCTCCCAAAGGTCGCGCAAGCTGACATTGTTCAGGTTGGCCGTGTGGCGCGTATACTCGGGGCCGCTGTGCACGGCGTAGTGCTTGGCACAGGCCCACAACTTGCGATACTTGGCCGTCTCGGGGCCTTGCAGACCGCGTACCACCTGCGTACCCATGACCGACATCAAGTAAGGATCCTCGCCATAGGTCTCCTGTCCGCGTCCCCAGCGCGGGTCGCGGAAGATGTTCACGTTGGGCGTCCACACCGAAAGGCTGTGGAATTTCTCGTCCTCGCCGCCGTCTTGATGCATGCGCTTGTTGTACTGCGCGCGGAACTCGGTGCTGGCTACGTCGAACACCTTATAGACCATGTCGGGATTGAAACTCGCAGCCATGGCAATCGGTTCAGGGAAGACGGTCACATTACCTTGATTGGCGGCGCCGTGAAGGGCTTCGCTCCACCAGAAGAACTTCTTGATTCCCAGTCGAGGAATGGCAGGGCTCTCGTCCAGCATCAGTTGGGATTTCTCCTCCAGCGTCAGACGCTTGCAGAGGTCGGCGGCGCGTTCCTTGGCGCTCAACGCGGGGTTCTGATAGGGCAGTTGCTGAGCAGCAGCCCAGGCCGCTGTGCAGAGCAGTACGGTCAGAAACAGGATCTTTTTCATATCAGTTAATTCGTATTGGTTTTCGGGTGCAAAGTTAATCATTTTTTTCGAAAAACCATTATATTTTTGTCTCTTTTTTCTTCAGTTTTTCCTCTTGTGGCAATTTTTGTTTTTTCGGTGAGTAAAGGGGCCTTTCGTCTGCATTATTTCGCGTTTGACAATGAACTCTTTCCTCTTGTTTTCCCCGTTTTGCTGTGTCCCAAGAGGCCTGAATGAGCGAATAGGCTTTTGCCATCATAGATAGCTGCCGATTGCTTGATGTGTATATACGCGTAGCCCTTCACGTACTATACGCTCAGCCCTTCACGTACTATACGCTCAGCCCTTTGCGTACTATACGCTCAGCCCTTTACGTATATACGCTCAGCCTCTCACGTACTATGGCAGTTGGGAAAGGCTTTTATCGAGCGCGCAAACGACCGCTGAAAACAAGCTTTACAAACATAGACGGAAAACATGCATTACAAAGAAAAAAAAAGAAAAGAAGCAAAAGAATAAAAAAAGAAAACCTGCTGCTGCTGCAGTTAACGCGCGCGAGGGAAAAATGGCGGGAAGGGTCTGGCGAAAGGGGAGGGGAAAGGGCAGGGGAACCCGCGACGAAATCGCGGGGCACTGGGGCCGTGAATGTGGGCGGCTAAAGGGCAGTGGAGGAGGGCCGCAAAAGGGCAGCGCAAAGCGAGGGCGACAAACGACCACCGAAAACATGTAGAACAAAGACAAAAAGAAAAAAGAAGCAAAAAAGAATAAATAGAAAAACGACGACGACGTCGATTAACGCGCGCGAAGGAAAAATGGCGGGAAGGGGCATGGCGAAAGGGGAGGGGAGTTGGAGGAAAGGGCGGGGGAAACCCGCGACGAAATCGCGGGGCACTGGGGCCGTGGTGAAAGGGCGGGGCGAAGCCCGCGACGAAAATCGCGGGGCACTGGGGCCTTTGCGATGGGGGGGGGGAAACCCGAGAAGAAAAGGGAGGGGCGTTGGGGGGTTGGCGACAGGGGAGGGGTATCG
>JAEEGL014801347.1_pt1 | contig 14936 bp, 12 predicted proteins | sample 9134231 | NCBI WGS metagenome assembly JAEEGL01 (sample SAMN16246548, study PRJNA631951) | gut metagenome | biome: gut microbiome; feature: rumen; material: fiber-attached | host: Bos | place: Iran: Karaj | collected 2018-10
CGAACTTTCCGACAGCGGCAGCGCTGTCTCCGCCTCCGATGATCGTGCGCGCGCCGCAGGAAGCCATAGCTTCGGCCACGGCCTTCGTTCCGTCCTCGAACGCGGGGAATTCGAACACTCCCATCGGTCCGTTCCAGACGACGGTTCCGGCGCCCTTGACAGCCTCCGTGTACATCTCTATCGTCTTGGGTCCTATATCCATGCCCATCCAGCCGTCGGGCATCGCGTCGCTTGCGACGGTCTTTACCTCGCAGTCCGCGGCGAACCTGTCGCCGATCTTGCTGTCGACCGGGAGCATCAGCTTGACGCCCCTGTCGGCCGCCTTCTTCTGAAGCTCGACGGCGAGATCGAGCTTGTCCTCTTCGCAGAGCGAAGTTCCGGTCGAAAGGCCGTTCGCGCGGAGGAACGTATAGGCCATTCCGCCTCCGATTATTATTGCGTCAGCCTTTTCGATGAGGTTGTTTATAACGCCGATCTTGTCGCTGACCTTGGATCCTCCGAGGATCGCTACGAGCGGGCGCTTCGGGTCGTCGAGGGCCTCTCCGAGGAACTTGAGCTCCTTCTCGATGAGGAATCCGCTGACGGCCGGGAGATAATCGGCTATGCCCGCCGTTGAGGCGTGCGCCCTGTGCGCCGTTCCGAACGCGTCGTTCACGAATATCTCGGCGAGGGACGCGAGGTCCTTTGCGAACGCGGGATCGTTCTTTTCTTCTTCTATCCTGTAGCGCACGTTCTGGAGCAGCATGACCTCGCCGCCCTTGAGCGCAGCGGCCTTTTCGCGCACGCTGTCGTCGACGACGACGTCGCTGTCGGCGAATATGACGGGCCTTCCGATGAGCTCCGATATCCTCTCAGCGACGGGCGCGAGGCTGAGCTCGGGCTTCGGGGATCCCTTGGGCTTGCCCATGTGCGACATGAGAATGACGGCCGCGTTCTCGCCCAGCATATACTCGATGGTCGGAAGAGCAGAGACGATCCTGAAGTCGTCGGTGATCTTTCCGTCCTGCATGGGAACGTTGAAATCGCAGCGGCATATGATCTTCTTATTCTTGATATCTATATCCTTTACGCTCTTCTTCATTTTTTCCTTCTCCTTTCAGAAAAATGAACGCTTTATCTTGCAATCGTTTTCATAACTTTAGTATTATACCACATTTTTAAAGATCTTCACTAAGTTCTTTATAAATTTTATAAAACCTGCGCTTCGCCCTGCTGAGGCCGGAGCTCCGGACGCTCTCGCTGACCTTCATTATGGCGCGGACCTGCTTCGGGCTCAATCGTTCCATGACCGAGTAGACCAGATAATCCCTCTGCCGCTTCGTGAGCATGGACGCGGCCTTATAAGCGATCCGCTCCACGATCTCGGCGCTCAGACCCGGATCGAACCTGTCGGAGATGAACGGCAGCAGCGATTCCCACGTTCTCCTGTTCCTGCTCTCTCTGGCCATGAACGATCTCGCCTCGTTGTCCGCAATAGAAAACAGCCACCGCTCCGGATGCTCCGGATCGCGCAGCTGTTCTAGATGCGTCCATGCCTTCATCAGCGTCTCCTGCAGTATGTCCTCGGCGTCGCTGGCGCAGCTCAGCAGGCGTTCGAGGCGCCGCAGGAGCGCCCTCGTTTTAGTGATTATGAACCGCTCATAATACGCGATCCTCTCCTCGTTGTTCCCGAAATCCATTCTCTCCGCTCCTTTCGAAGTAGACGTCGATGCGCTCGGCGATGCGTATCCGGTCCTCCCTTGAAAGGAGACGGTACTTCGCGGCGATAACGAGCGCTTCGTCATCGTCCGTTGAGATAACGAAGGGATAATCGGCAAGTCCGAGCACGTAGTCGGCGGTCACGTTGAAGCTTCTGCAGAATTCGCGGAGCGCCGGGGCGGGGATGGTCCTTCGGTCGTTTTCGTAATTGGCGTAGCTGTTCGGAGTCACTCCTATGGTCCTGGCCATCGCCCTCTGTGACAGCCCTGTCTTCTCGCGTATCGCTTTGAGTCTTTCGCCCATGCTCAGCATTTTTGCCACTGGTCCTCCTGCAAAAATTATAAGCAAACAAAAAAGCATCGTCCGCGTACCTGACGATTGCGATACAGCTGTTGTCAAAATAGATACAAAACTATGCCAGATCAGGGAAACCGAGCTGACGGAGGGCTTCAAACAGGACTATGGATGCCGAATTGGAAAGATTGAAGGACCGCAGCCTGGTACCCTCGCTCATTGGAATGCGTATAGCGCTTTCGATGTGTTCTTCGATAAAAGTCCTCGGAAGACCTGCCGTCTCGCGGCCGAACAGCAGCATGTCTTCGTCGCGGTATGTTACCTGTGTATAGTATTTCCGGCCCTTAGTCGTCGCCAGCCACATGCGTCTTCCGGCGTACTTTTCGAGGAACTCCCCGAAGCTCTCGTGGACCTCGAGCTTCAGATAAGGCCAGTAGTCCAGCCCCGCGCGCTTTAACGTCCTGTCGTCTATCGAAAAGCCGAGAGGCTTTACGAGATGCAGAACAGCGCCCGTGGCGGCGCAGGTCCTCGATATATTGCCTGTATTCGGAGGTATCTCCGGATTTACGAGTACTACGTGCAGTGCCATATGATCCCCGCGTCAGTTGTGCTTGCAGAGACCCGCCAGGCAGCAGTTGTCGCAGTCGGGATTTTTCGCGTGGCACACCCTGCGCCCGTGCCAAATGAGGGCGTGGTGCATGCGTCTCCAGATGTCCTTCGGGAAAAGCTTCATGAGAGCTTCCTCAGTCTTTACGACGTCGTCCTCCCCGACGAACCCTATCCTGTTCGCCAGCCTGAAGACGTGCGTGTCGACGGCTATGCGCTGCTGGCCGAAGGCTTCCGCCAGGACGACGTTCGCAGTCTTGCGGCCGACCCCCGGCAGAGCGACGAGCTCGCCGTATTCCGAAGGCACCTCTCCGCCGTGCTCTTCGCAGAGCGCCGCGGAGAGCTTTTTAAGGTTGGCGGCCTTGGTCCTGTACAGACCTATGCTGCGTATGCATTCCTCGATCTTTTCCGCGGGAAGCGAAGCCATCGCAAAAGCGTCCGGCGCCATTGCGAACAGCGCCGGAGTGACTTTATTCACAGCCTTGTCCGTGGTCTGGGCAGACAGCACGACGCTCACCAGAAGGTGGAACGCGCTGTCGAAATCGAGCTCGCAGCCGGCGTCTGGATACTCCTTCAGCAGGAGCTCCCAGGCTTTCTTCGCGTCTTTTCCGCTCAGCAGCGACATCAGACCCTCGACGTCGCTATGGCGACCCTGTGAGTATCTCTCGCGACGCACGCGGCTATCTCCGCCACGTCGCCCGCGACGGCGGCGCCCGTGGGAACGGAGCCCGCGCCGCGACCGTAGAAGAATATGTCGCCGGACATGTCGCCGGTTATCGTTATGCCGTTGAACTCGTTTCGCACGCTGGCGAGTATGTCGTCGCAGGGGATCAGTTCGGGCTTTACGCTGAGTCTGAGCTTCCCGTCCTCTCTGCGGGCGCCGGCGATCAGTCTGATCCTGCAGTTCTTCTCCCTCGCCGCCTCGATATCCGCCGGAGTGATGCCGCTTATGCCGGTCCTGTCGACCTCTTCGGGAGGAACGTATTCGCCGTAGGCGATAGCGGCGAGCAGGACGATCTTGTTCGCGGAATCGAAGCCCTCGACGTCGCCCGTCGGATCCTGCTCGGCAAAGCCGTTCTCCTGCGCCTGGCGCAGCGCCACGTCGTACGCGAGCCCCTCTTCCTCCATCTTCGTGAGGATATAATTAGAGGTGCCGTTGACGATCCCTCTTATGCTCTTTATGTTGTTTACGGAAAGCGAGGTCGACAGCGCGTTCATCACGGGTATCGCGCCGCACACGGACGCCTCGTATCTTAGCATGCATCCGTTCGCCTTCGCCGTCTCGTTCATCTTTCTTATATTGACCGCCAGCGCCGCCTTGTTGGAGCTGACGACGTGCTTGCCGCGCTCGAGCGCCTGGAGCATGAATCTGCTGGCAAGTTCCACGCCTCCGATCATCTCGACGACGATATCGATGTCGGGATCGTTCAGGACGTCGGAGTAATCCGGCGTGAACACCTCCCTGGGGACTCCCGGGGTATCGTATCTCGCGGTGTTGATCTCGACGATCCTCTTGACCTTTACCCTGGCGCCGATGCGCTTTTCGATCAGATCGGCGTTCTCCGCGAGCACCTTGTACGTTCCCTGGCCTACGACTCCGAAACCGAGGATCGCAACATTTACCTCTTTCTTCATCTGTTCCGGCCTCCTTCCTTTATCCTTCGGGCTATCTCCTCGCGCTGCGCGCACAGGTCCGCCCACTTAGTCATCTTCCCGAATCTCTGCGAGAGCTCCTTCATTATCTCCGGTATCTTTATGCCCTGGGGGCACATGTCCATGCAGGCGCCGCAGCCTATGCAGGCGGACGGCAGCTTTTCCCGGGGCATCGCCTCCAAAAGCGCGGACACGATGACGTTCGCCTCCGCGAAGCGCAGTTCGCTGCACGCGTCCATCAGCACCGGGATATCCAGCTGCATCGGGCACACGCTCGTGCAGTATCTGCATCCTGTACAAGGGACGCTGTCCTTGAGGCTCTCCGCTATCCCGAGGAGCAGCTCGTTCTCTTCCTTTGACAGGGGCGCTCCTCCGCTGAACGTCTTTATGTTGTCCTCGAGCATCTGAAGGTCCGTCATCCCGCTGAGCACGACCTTTACCTGATCGAACTGCTGCACCCAGCGCATCGCCCAGGAAGCAGTGCTCTCGCCGGGGCGCAGGGCTCTTAACCGGGCCTCTGCCTCCCCGCTCAGTTTCGCGAGCTTTCCGCCGCGGCACGGCTCCATAACGAACACGGGAAGACCGTATCTGTCGAGCAGCCTGAGCTTTTCCTCCGCGTTCTGGAGCGTCCAGTCGAGATAATTGAGCTGGATCTGGCAGAAATCCATATCGGCCGCGAACTTCGCGAGGAACCGCTCAAAAAGCGGAAGCAGCGCGTGCGTCGAAAAGCCGAGATACTTTATCCTTCCGAGCTCCCGCTGGCGTATGAAATACCCGGCCGCGGGAGAGTCCATATATACGTCTTCCGCGAACTCGCAGACGTTGTGCAGCAGATAGAAGTCGAAATGATCGACCCCGCAGCGCTCGAGCTGCGTGCGGAATATCCGCTCCGGATCCTTGTCGGCCATCACGGTATGACCGGGATATTTGTCGGCGAGATAGAAGCTGTCCCTCGGATGGCGCGCGAGCGCCCTGCCGAGCACCGCCTCCGACTGGCCGCCGAAATACGTGTAGGCGGTGTCGATGTAGTTGATCCCGGCCTCGAGCGCCCTGTCCACCAGCGCGAAAGTGCGCTCCTCGTCCGGAAGCCCGTCCTCCGTCTGCGGGAGGCGCATGCTGCCGAGCCCGAGGGCTGAAAGCTTTATCCCCTTAAAATCCCTGTAAAGCATCTACTTCCTTACGACGTCAATGCCTGTGCTGTGACCGTTGAGGTCGAACTCCTCGAGTCCGCCGCGCTCCGTTATGCTGTCGGCGAGCGTCTCCTTCATTATGTATTCGCTGTGCTTGGCGATCGCGGCCTTTACGGCGTCGTCCGCGCTCACGAATATATCTATGCGGTCCATCATCTCGAAATCCTTCTGCTTGCGCATCTGCTGGACCTTCGAGATGAGCTCCCTCGCAAGACCTTCGTCGATGAGCTCCTGACTGACCGTGGTGTCCAGGATGACGCACAGCGCGCCCTCCTGCGCCGCGGTAAAGCCCTCCTTTGCCGAGACGTTCACGCTGACCATCTCTGGCGTTATGTCAGTGGGCTCACCGTTGAGCTCCAGAACGATCTTTCCGTCCGACGACAGCTTCTCGAGGACCTCCTTGGGATCGAGCTTCGCGGCCGCCGCGCCGAACGCCTTTATCTTCGCGCCGAGCAGCGGGCCTGCGACCCTGAAGTCGGGCTTGAGCTGATAGTTGAGGAACGTGTCCATATCGTCCTCGAAGACGACCTGCTTTATATTGAGCTCCTCTTCCACGAGGCCGGACATATATCCGATCTTTTCCCTGTATTTTCCGTCGACGAGCAGCTTTCCGAGCGGCTGGCGGACCTTGATCCTCGCCTTTTCGCGGATGCCGCGGCCCATGTTGACGATGCTGCGGACGAGGTCCATCCTCTCCTCCAGATCGCCGTCGATGAGCGCTTCGTCGGCCTTCGGATAATCGGCCAGATGCACCGTCTCCTCGCCGGTGAGAGCCACGTAGAGCTCGTCGGTTATGAACGGAGCGAACGGCGCCATCAGCTTCGAAAGACCCGTGAGGACCTCGTAGGTCGTGGAATATACGGCCTTCTTGTCCTCGTCCATGCCTTCCGCGTAGAAGCGGCGGCGCGCTCTTCTTATGTACCAGTTCGAAAGATCCTCGTTCACGAAGTCCATGATCATCCTTACGCTCCTGTTGTGGTCGTAGGAGTCCATGGCTTCCGTTACGTTCTTTACGAGCCTGTTGTATTTCGAGAGTATCCATCTGTCGAGCTCGGGACGCGAGGCGTAGTCAACGAAGCACGCGGAGGCGTCTATGTCGTCCGTGTTCGCGTACAGGGTGAAGAAGTTGTAGACGTTCCTTATCGTCCCGAAGAACTTGCCCTGCACGTCTATTAGGCCGTCCTCGTCGAACTTGGTCGGGAACCATACCGGCGATACGGACAGCAGGTACCAGCGCGTGGCGTCGGCGCCGTACTTGTCGAACAGCGCGAACGGATCGACCGTGTTGCCCTTGTGCTTGGACATCTTCTTGCCCTCTTTGTCGAGGACGAGATCGTTTACGAGTACGTTCTTATACGGGGCCCTGCCCATAACGAACGTGGATATCGCCATCAGCGAGTAGAACCAGCCTCTCGTCTGGTCTATGCCCTCGCAGATGAAGTCCGCGGGGAAGTACTCCCTCTCGAACTCCTCCTTGTGCTCGAACGGATAATGCCTCTGGGCGAACGGCATCGAACCGCTGTCGAACCAGCAGTCCATGACCTCGGGGATCCTGCTCATCGTCTTTCCGCATACAGGGCATACGATGTGGACCTCGTCGACGTACGGGCGGTGCAGCTCGATGCTCTCGTCGATGTCCTCTATCGCCTTTTCGGCGAGCTCCCTGCGGCTCCCGATGGATTCGAGGTGGCCGCACTCGCAGCGCCAGATGTTGATCGGAGTGCCCCAGTACCTGTTCCTTGAGATCGCCCAGTCCTTGACCTCGGCGAGCCAGTTGCCGAAACGGCCGTCGCCGATCGCCTGAGGATGCCAGGCGACGGTGCTGTTGTTCGCGACGAGCTGATCGCGGAGCTTTGTCATCTCTATGTACCAGGAGGGCTTGGCGTAGTAGATGAGCGGCGTGTCGCAGCGCCAGCAGTGCGGATAGTTGTGCGCCAGCTTTTCCTTGGAATATATCTTGTTCTCCTGCGCGAGATACTTGATTATGTCGACGTCGAGACCGTCCTCCATAACGAAGCGTCCCTTCCAGGGGGTGTCCGTGTACTTGCCCTCCTCGTCGACGGGGTTGACGACGGGAAGTCCGTATTTCTTTCCGCAGTTGTAGTCGTCCTCGCCGAACGCGGGAGCGGTGTGGACGATGCCTGTACCGTCCTCTGTGCTGACGTAGTCCATGCAGGTGACGAAGAAAGCCTTTGTCTTTACGCTTATAAACGGCATCAGCTGTTCGTATTCCCTGTATTCGAGATCCTTGCCCTTGCACTCGGATACTATCCTGTACTCGCCGTTGACGCTGAGGACCTTGTCCGCGAGGTTCTTGGCGAGATAGAAGAACTCGCCGTTCTGCTCAGCCTTTACGTAGTCTATGTCCGCCCCGACCGTGAGCGCGACGTTGGACGCGAGCGTCCAGGGCGTCGTGGTCCAGGCGAGGTAATACGTGTTCTCCTCGTCCTTCGCCTTGAAGCGGCAGACGAGCGTGTTGACCTTTATCTCCTTGTATCCCTGCGCGACCTCGTGGGAGGCGAGACCGGTCCCGCAGCGCGGGCAGAACGGTATTATCTTGTGCCCCTCGTAGATGAGCCCCGCCTTGAAGAATTCCTTGAGGATCCACCACTCGGTCTCGATGTAGTCGTTGTCGAGCGTGATGTACGGATCGTCCATGTCGATGAGATAGCCCATGCGGTGCGTCATGCTGCGCCACATGGATTCGTACGTGAACACGGACTCCTTGCACTTTTCGTTGAACGGCTTGATGCCGTATTTTTCTATGTCCTGCTTGCCGGAAAAGCCAAGCTGCTTTTCGACCTCTATCTCCACCGGAAGACCGTGGGTGTCCCAGCCGGCCTTTCTCGTGACCTTGAATCCCTGCATCGTCTTGTATCTGCATACGGAATCCTTTAAGGTCCTGGCTATGACGTGATGGATGCCCGGCTTGCCGTTCGCCGTGGGAGGACCTTCGTAGAACAGGAAATTGGGCGCGCCTTCGCGGGAGGACACGCACTTTTCCAGGAGCCCCTCTTCTTCCCATCTGTCCGCCTGTGCCGTCTGAACTTCGGCTATGGGTCTTTCGGATAAATTCTTATACATTTTCTGACCTCGTGAAATGCAATTATCGATAATTTACATAATGATTTATTATATCTGTTCAGCGCAGCTTTGCCAAGACTGAATATATGACCTCGGCCGTGTATCCGCGCGAGGCGAGGCGCCTGGCGGCCTTCGCGAGGAGACGTTCCCGCTCCTTCGGATCCGCGGACGAAAGGTCCGCCCCGCCGAGCGCGTCCAAAGCGGCTTCCATAGCCCTTTCGCGCTCCCGCGGATCCTCGTACGCGTTCACGTCGAAGGGGAGCCCCCTCTTTTTCAGCTGCGAGGCTATATAGAGCCTGCCCTTGCCCGACGCCGCGAGACGTTCGCCGAGCCTTTGCGCGAAGGCTTCGTCGTCGACGTAGCCGCAGTCCTTCATCAGCGCGAGCGCGGCCTCGCATTCATCCTCAGGATAGCCCTTCCTGCGCAGCTTCGCGGAGAGCTCCGCGGACGACAGGTCGCCTGCGGAAAGGAGCCTCGCGGCGCAGTCCGCGGCCGTCTCGGACGGACGCCCGTCATAGCCGCATACCCGTATATCTATGTCCTCCGCGTTCAGCCGGCAGCCGCTGTCGGGGACGCAAAGGCACGCCGTCAGCTCCTTCCGAGGCGAGAGCCGTATGAGCCTGCCGCGCGGCCTGCCCTCGGCCGATACGGTCTCAGCGCACGCCAGATCCGGAGATATCGCGGAAAAGGACGCGAGCCCCATGGAAAGCCCTTCGGAACACATCTTCATGTAGCTCTCCTTTGCCGTCCATATCCCGAGGAGCTCCCCGCGCCACTCGCCGCTCCCGCTCTGCAGGCCGGACAGATATTCGCGCTCGAGAGGATGCAGCTTCTGCGCGATCCTTTCGCCGGGTACGCGGCTGAGCTCCTCCATGTCGAAGCCCAGCGCGCCGGCTTCGCCCGCGTCCGCCGCGGCAGCGGCCCACCAGTGCTTCGTATGGCTTATCGAAACGGCGCGGCCGTCAGATAGGACAGGCTCTCCGTCCGTTCCGTGCGAAAGCTCCGCGCAGAGCAGCCTCTTTACTATATCCGCGGAGTCGTATCGCCTTCCCGCGGTCTTTTTGACAAGAAATATCTTCATAGCTTGAAAATTATACCATTTAATCGGACCCGGCGGCAGCCCGCGCGAAAAATTCGAATTGTTTTTTTGCTGTCATACTTTATAATACTAAAGTGTGAAAGCGGCCGCGCGGCCGCGCGGGGGAAAAGACATGGCCTACAGATCTAAACTCAAATCGAAGGAATGCGACGCGCTCTGCAAAGCGTTCCTGTCCCTTAAGAACGAAGAGGAATGCTACAGGTTCTTCGAGGATCTCATGACGATAAAGGAGCTGCGGGCTCTGTCGCAGCGCTGGCACGTCGCGCGTCTGCTGTATTCCGGAAAAACGTACAACGAGATAGCCGAAGAGACGAGCGCTTCGGCCGCGACGATAAGCAGGATAAACAAATGCCTGGAATACGGCGCGGACGGCTATACCACCATGCTCAAAAGGCTGGAAAAGGAAGGATAGATCAGAGGTCCTTCTCCGTTACGCACTCGCCCATGCCGGGCTCATAGCCTTTCAGTTCTTCGAGGTCGAGCCGCTTTGTCCTGAGGTTGAGCATCACGACGTCGCGAAGAGACGTCTCTTCGCCTTCGAGAGCCTTTATCAGGACCGGAAGCGCCTTGGACGTCTTTATCAGCAGCGGCGTCGTCAGCATCTCGCCGCCCTCGCACAGGTATATTACGTCGGAGTGGCGCTTCTGCGCGCTCAGGAGATATCTGAGCATCTTTTCGGAAACGTTCTTCATGCCGCAGCTGACGAACAGCGTCCAGCGCTGGCGGCATTCCTGAAGCACGTCTATCATAAGTCTGAGGTCGCCCTTACCCGAGTCCGTTATTACGGGGAATTCGCTCCCGACGTCGTCGCCGGGCATGGCGCAGACGACCTTTTCCGGCATATTCGAAAGTATCCCCTTGAGATCGGCCAGTATCGGCGTTCCGCAGCGAACTATGTATTCGCTGTCGACTAGCCTGCGCACCTGGGGGCTCTCAGCCATTATGACCGCCCTGCAGCAGCTGAAAGTGGCTATGTATTCGTCCGCCGCCGGCATCGGTTCGATCCCCTTCGCCGCGCAGATGTCCTTGAGGCTCTTCATTATCGCCTTGTACAGCTTCTCGCTGTCGAGCTCGAGATGGGAATTCGCGGATCCCGCAAGTATCTTGGCGCTCTCGAGCCCGGACGAAGTATAGCCGTCGGGATAGACGCATACGTAAGCTATCAGCTTCGCCGCGTCCTGCTCCGCGAAGCCGCCCGCCTTGCAGTGCTCGAAGTCTATGGCCTTAAGGCCCTCCGGAGTGACTATGAAGTCGCCGAAGTCCATGTCGCCTATCGATATCTTTGTTATGTCCCTGTATCGGATATACCAGTCCCAGAACATATCGAAGCTCGCGAGGAGCTTGTCCGGGCTGCGCTTCAGACCCGCGACCGTTTCCGCGAAGTTCTCGCCCTCGAGCCGCTCGAGCTCTATGACTCCGTCCCAGCTGTCGGTCATCTCCGCCGCCAGGCCGCTGCCGTTGAGCTTCTGATATATCCTGCTCTCGGTTATAAAGGCGCTGCGCGAGGCAAAGGTCTTTATGACCTTGCTTCCGCTGTATTCCACCCTGTTCTTTTCTTCAGACATCCGAATCACCTTCCGGGCAGCCTACAGGCACAGCCCGTCCTCAAAACCGTTGACGACGGCGATCACGCCTTCGGCTATGGCTTTGCTCTCTTTTCCGTCGTAAAGATACAAAACGCCGTCCTTTATGTAGACGATCCGTCCGCCGCCTGCCGGCAGGAACCTGCTGACGCCGCCCGCGACGTCCGCCGCGGTTCCGTCGGGGCTCATGGCCCTGAGCGTTCCGGAGTCGCCGCCGTCGAGATCCGTCATGTAGAGCAGGCTGCCGTCATCGAGCAGCCACGACGACCAGTAGTTCGCCGCCACTCCGTTCGCGACGGTCTCGGGCTGTCCGCCCTCCGCGACGCGGCACAGGGTCCCTTCTCCGCTGCTGTGGACGTCCGCGTGATAATAGACCTTGCCGCCGAACGGGCGCGCGTCGTTCAGCGCGTCGCTGCCGAGCTGCCGCACGACCTTCGCCGTGCCGTCCGCGAAGCTGACGACTCCCGCGCCTTTATCGGTGCGGATGAGGAACTCGAGGCTGTCTGCGCCTCCGAGGCGTATCGGCAGCACCGAATCAGCCGAAACGGCCGGGTCGCCGGCTTCACCGGATACGTCCGTTCCGATCGTGTAATAGAGCTTTCCGGCGTAACTGTCGTCGGCGTAGCGGTTTTCCCAGAACCGGGCGGATACCTGATCGGCGCTTTCGACCTCGGCGGCCGGGATCAGCTTTATCCCGTCGTCGGCGAATATCCTCTGGTAAAGGGCGAGCTCCTCCTGCGGATAGACCCTGTATACGTCCCTGTCGAGATCGTCGCAGACGCAGACGCTCTTTCCGTCCTTGAGGAGGTAAAGGCTGAAATTATAGTCCTCGACGCTCTCCCTGCACAGCTCCCCGTACACGTCGGAGCCGGGGTCGTAAGCGTCAGACGCCGCGTTCCAGCCGAGCGTGTCGAGATACGTTCCGTCGGGATTCAGGTTGTTCTCCATATATTCCTCGACGGTATAGCCCCATTCCGCAAGGAGCCCGGAAGCCTCGTACTCCTCGGCCTTTTCGCGCATCCGCGCCTCGTCGAGGATGAAGTCGGATTCTTTAGGCGCCTGCGCGGACGTCGTCTTAAGAGAATCGACGTCCTCCACGAGCTCGCTGAGCTGGTAATGAGTCTCGGTACCGGTTATGTAATAGATGCGCCCGTCGCTGAAGTCGCATATCTCGTATACGTTCTCCGCGACCTTCTCAGGATCGGGATCGGCGCAGGCCTCGACCTCGTATATCTCGTAATTTCCAAGCTCCTCGACGTGCGATGAGGTGTCCTCGAACGGATCGCCCTCCTCGCTCCACGCCCAGACCGTGTAGAGCAGCTTCTTCGCGCTCAGCGGGCTGCATACCTGCTCGACGTAGTTCGCCATGACGATCTCCTCCGACGGCGCCTCAAAGCTCCTGAACATCAGATCGGAGCCTTTTCTGTACGTTACGCCGCCGCCCTCGCTGCACGCGTAGTCCCATCCGGACGACTCGAGGTCGTCTATGAGCTTGACGGCGGAAGAACCGTCGTAATAATAGAGCTTATATACCCCGGAAACGTCGACGCAGTACATCACGCCGCTTCCGGCAGGTTCCAGATTGAAAACATCGCTCTCGATCTTCTCGCGCTTTTGGGGATCGGCGAGGCTGACCTTGTAGAGATCGCCGTGGGAGTAATGCGTTTCGATCTGATAATCGTCGAGATAATAGACGGCGTCGCCGGCAAGGGCGAATCCGTACGGATATCCGCTCATCGCGATGCTCCCCGCTGTCTCGCCGAGATACTGCCACGGATCTCCGGAGCCGTAATTTTCGGAAAGGACTATAGGCTCGGAGCTTGCGGCGTCCGCGAGGAAGACGAGCTTGTTATCCCCGGTGACGTACGCCAGGGGCTGCGCGTCCTGCTGATCTCCCGCCGGTCCGGCCGGGGAAGCCTTCTTTCCGAATATGCTCACCGCGGCGATCGCCGCGGCCGCGATCAACAGAACGATCACGGCTATAAGTATGACGCCCTTCTTAACCTTTTTGGCGGCTGACGCCTCATGCGCGTTTTCAGGCTCCGCCTGGGGCCCGGGACCGCGGACCTCCGCATCTTCGCGATCGTCCTCCGCGGGAGTCCCGCAGTGCATGCAGACGGGCGACCCGTCCTCTATCATTTCACCGCAATTCTTGCAGATCATCTTTTCTCCTTTTTTATGGGCGCGCCGCGTTCCGCGGCCGGGCGCCCCGCTATCGGTATCTGTAATATATAATTATATTACTTTGGATTTCCGATGGCAAATCACTTGGGAGATCCGGTGTGGTTGAACAGCACCATAGCGATGAAGGTGAGCTCGTCGGCGCCGACGTTCTCGATGCTGTGGCCGCTCCCGTCGCGGCACTGCATCATGTCGCCCGCGCGGAGCACGCGTTCGGTCCCGTCATCGGAGACGAGCGCCGTGCCGGAAAGGATATAATAGACCTCGTATTCGCCGCTGTGGGTGTGATAACCGATCGATCCGCCGGGAGGGATCGAAGCCTTCCCGAAGAAGGACCCCGCGCCGTACGAATCCCCGGCTTCAAGAAATTTTACCGCGTCGACGAACAGTTTGCCGCCGCGCATGTTGTCGTAATGCTTCGAGCCGAGCTCTTCCGATGTCCTGACCATTTTTTACCTCCCTGCGGACTGAAACGTCTAAACAAAACCGCTCACTGAACGCAAAGTCCCGTGAGCGGAATAAGTGCTTTGATATATAGCCCTATTCGTCGTAACCGGCGGCCATCGCCTTGTCGTAGATGTCGGTGACGGCCTTTTCGGGCGCCGGAGTAGCGATCGTCGCGACATACGCGGCGACGGCTCCCGCGACGAAGCCGGGGAACAGCTCGTATATGCCTGTCTTGCCAGAGAGCAGGAAGTACCAGAGGATATCCACCGCGGCGCCGGCTATGACGCCCGCGCACGCTCCTGTGTAATTGAAGCGCCTCCAGAAGAGCGAGAACAGAACGACAGGCCCGAACGCGGCTCCGAAGATGCCCCAGGCGTTCTCGACCATGTTCATTATCGCCTGCGCGCCTGCTCCGTTGGATCTGGCAAGCAGGAACGCGATGACGGAGATTATGAGCACCGTGAGCCTTCCGACCATCAGGACCTCCTTGTCGCTCGCGTCTTTTCTGATGAGCGGCTGGTAGATGTCGGAGGTAAAGGAACTGGACGCTACGAGCAGCTGCGAGTCCGCCGTCGAAACGGACGCAGCCATTATAGCCGCGAGCAGGAAGCCCGCGATCGCCGGCGGGAAGAACCTTCTCGCCATAACGATGAATACCGTCTTCTGAGCGCCTTTGGTAAGCAGCTCTTCGGCGACGATCATCCTCGCCAGATACGCGACGACGCACGCCGCGCCGAGCGACAGGACGACCCAGATTATGGCGACCGTCGCGGATTTCTTGATCATCGAGGGCTTTTCGATCGACATGAAGCGGATTATTATGTGCGGCATGCCGAAGTAGCCGAGGCCCCAGGCGAGGCCCGAAACGATATCCTGCCAGGACGCGGTGAACAGACCTGTTCCGAATTCGCAGGAAACGACCGCGCCGCTCGCGTCAGTGTACTGGTAGACTTTCGCGAGCAGGCCCGTGTCGAGCTGCGTCGTAGCTACGACTATGATAGGGACGGCGAGCAGAGCGATCAGCATGAGGATGCCCTGGAAGAAGTCCGTCCAGCATACGGCCTTGAATCCGCCGAGGTAAGTGTAGCCGACGATTATGAG
>JAEEGL015407565.1_pt1 | contig 14936 bp, 12 predicted proteins | sample 9134231 | NCBI WGS metagenome assembly JAEEGL01 (sample SAMN16246548, study PRJNA631951) | gut metagenome | biome: gut microbiome; feature: rumen; material: fiber-attached | host: Bos | place: Iran: Karaj | collected 2018-10
ATCAGGATCGTGTCTATGCCACTCTCGTAGCCTCGCCAAAGTTCGGATTCTGGCAACCACAAGCCACGCTGCACTACTATCAGCAGATGTTCGATGCCGAGGCCTACGGCGTGTCAAAGAAACTGAACAAGCCCGAATTCAGCCTCTATCTGAACAGTTGGTTTGTTATCAACCCTATGACTAAGGCACTGCTGCAAGTTAACTATACGGGCAGCAACCACTGGGGTTTCATGTATCGTGGCAGCAAGTTCAGTGTGAGCGCCCGCCTGCAAAAGTCATTCCTGAAGGGACAGTTGACAGCCACACTGTATGCCAACGATATCTTCCGCACAGCGAAGACTAAGGTGACCACCTATTACGCCATCGGCTCAACGGCCCAAGACGTCTATACCTATACACAATGTGTGGGCCTTACCTTGACTTACAACTTCAACGCCACCCACTCGAAGTATCGTGGTACTGGTGCAGGCAACGACGAGAGGAATCGACTGTAAATTTGCAAAAAGCACTCAAAAAATTTGGATATATCCGAATTTTATCTTACCTTTGCCCACAAATATTTAGTGTAATGAACTTTGAGATAACAGAATTGTCTGATTTCTCGGGAGAAATGGCCCACATCTATTCTGTCACTCTAAAAGGGGACGAACAGACGTTGCTTGAGCAATTCTTTGACGAGAATGCTGATTACAAAGAAGAACTTAGCGTTATTGTCGAGAAACTTTTGGTGATGGGAAATGATACAGGATGCCGATATGAGTTCTTTAAGCATCATGAGGGTGCACTTGCCGATGGCGTGGCAGCTCTGCGCGTAGGCCAAATCAGGCTATACTGCCTGTATTTCGATCGCACAGCTGTATTCTTCGGCTCTGGAGGTTACAAATCTCCAGATATTAAGGCATATCAAGAGGATCCAGTCCTCAACGCAAAGGCCACTCAGATGCGTGAGATTGCAGCGCGTATAAACAAAGCCATTATAGAAAAGGACATTGTGATTGAACAAGACGGAAGTTTAACTATAAATTATTGGGACGATGAAGACGATTAGTAAGAGGAAAGCAACAGGGACACTCGGAAAAATGGTTTCAGAAGTGAACCCTGACAAACTCGCAAAGATGCGAAACAGAATGCTCATTGCAGCAAAGATTGCAGATGCCATGCAAGCGCAGAATCTAAATCAGAAACAGTTCGCCAAATTAATGGGGCGAACAGAATCCGAAATCTCTGACTGGTTGTCTGGCGATCGCAACTTTACAATTGATACCCTATTTGATATTGGGCAGGCCCTTGGCGTAACCTTTCTTAGCACTACGCTCCATTACACCACATCTGATGCCTATGAGTTTAAACCCATGATGGTCAGCGAGCCACTACAAGACCCTATACCATAATGATCGTATTCCAGCCAAGAATTTCTTATAATCTTTGCAGCGTCAAATAGGGGAATTCGCAGAAAGGATGACAACCTTTATGGCCTTCAAGGTCGTTCCGAGCCCCACCCTTACAAGCCATCACTCCTCACAGAGTCGAGGGCTTTGTTTTACTTATACCTTATTATATATAAGGGCAACTGTCAAGGATTCCTTGATTGTTCGACAAGAAGGTATCAGAGCAGTACGTCGCATGAAATTATTAATGTTTTCTCTCCTTACAAAGTCTGGGACAAAGGGGAGATTCTTTATTTCGAGACAGACAATAGGTGTAGATAGTCTATGAAGCCTTAATCCGTCCATACAATATTCTATTATACTCCCTGCCCTTCTATAATCGGTTGGGATTTTTGTTTCTTCCTTTTTTTAGTAACAAGAGAAGGAGTTATGGAATCCTATTTGGCATTAAAAGTTAATGTAGGTATCATTTTCGTAAGCTCACGAAAATGATACCTACAGCCAAAGGAGCCCATCTACTCACTCGATATACCTGCTATGTTATTGCTCAGAATGGCGATCCGAAGAAGGAAGAGGCTGTCTAAGAATATTGAGGATTGATACTCTTATTATCAACAATTATCTTTCTCAAAATAGAGACTTTCAATGTTTATTTTCTATCCCTTATCTTCTGCTGCCATAGCCAACTTGAAATCTATCTCCATATTCCCACTCTCATAACCCAGAATTGAGAAGTACAAATGGTTTATTTCTTTTACAATTGAAGCAATCATTTGAGGGTCTTTATAAAATTGATGAGCCTTTTTGGATAATTGGGAGATTTGTTGATGTTTAATGTTCGCATTATCATATTTAGGGATTCTCACCCTTGGTCTAATTGGGAAAGAACGAGTATCCGATGATGTCATCATATATTTGACAACTATTGGAGAATTCAGTATACCGCAGATATAGTAGGCTTCATCTTCTGTAATGAAATTCCCATCAGAATCTTCACAAATAGAAATTGCATGGTTTTGGAATACAGGTCTTTTTAATCCGCCCCATTCTGTCTCAACATTCGTAACAACTGCCGCAGCCCAGTTCGTATTATCTCTCATTGCTACATAATAATTAGCATAACTATAAGCACCTACCCTTGCTAAAGCATAGAATTCTGCATCTGCTTTACCTATAATTTTATCACTATATCCGGTTTGAGATTTTAGTAAACTCTTATTTTCTTGATAATACCTGGCTAAACGAGGAGCTATGGCTCTTAATTTCTCAAAACGAATAGGTACTTGAGGATTTTCGCTTTCATATGGGAAGGGTACAATATAATTTGAGACACCAGCATGAAATGGTATAATGTCTTTACCCTTTATCATGGGATGCAACATTGCTGTTTCCAAAAGAAGAGTTCGTTGCGCGACCTTATATTTTGATTTGTCATTCTGCATATTTTTCAATGGAATACATCCCTTTATTGGTGGCATTCCGTTTGATAGCTCAAATACCAGTAATTCTTGTGGATAAAACTCAATACCCTCTCTACCAATATAGTTAGAGTTTCCTGCTATTATTGCATACTTCTCTAATGTATATCGACTATCAGCATAAGTAAAAAAGTTTTTATCTGCATGACATGTTCCTAATAGGCCACGAGAAACACTAAACGTTTCTTCTATATCTACCTCTTCCTTGTCGTCTATGTTTTTTCCTCGATTTTTGATATAGATTTTTGTTAAGACACCGCAATTATAGTCTAAATAATCATGACTATTATATTATGTTTTTTTTTTCTGTGTTACAGGCTTAAAGGGGGATCCTGCCTTATTCCAATTAACAAACTTCTTAAAATATAATCGTCTGTTTTCGTCTACATACAAGTTTCGGAATCCTTCATAAGACTGTTGAAACACTAATGGTTCAGGCATCAACAATGCCATCATACCACTCTCAGACAACCAATTCTGAGCAGCGACATTTGTGATCAATGCACAGATATTCAAATTGATGCCACCAGTAAAAGCATCACCAGAGAAAAGATGACGTGAAATACATAATGACTTAATCTTATCTCTATAACCTGATGGAAGACTTTTCCAGTCTACCCATGGTGGATTCCCAACAACTAAGTCAAATTTGCCGAGGTTAGCTGTTGAAAGAAAATTTGTAATGATTCGAGCCCAAACACCATTCCATTTACGTCTTTCTAATTCAACTAATTGTTCTGCAAGGCTTCTCAATCCGTATAGTGTAGTCTCATTCTTATCACTATTGTCACATAAGCTCTCCAACTCATGAATAATAGAACTAACATCAAAAGCCTTGATATGATCTTCAACCCTATTCATGGCCCTTGAAAACTTATTGGCATCACTTACCATACTCTGCGGAACACATATCTGAATAGGTTCTTGCAGGGTCGTTATTGTATATTTTAAACACTTTACGCCATCCACCTCCACTCTCTGAGGAACATAAGAGGCATCGCCTAGATAAATGGGTATTTCTATTTCTTGACCTTCTTCTATTAAATGTGAGATGTTTATGAAATAGTTTACCCTTGCGGTCAAAACTGCTATTGGGTTTAGGTCAATACCTTTAACTCTGGATAACAAAGCATCAAGAATCTCTTGTTTTGGCTTTCTTTGTAATTGAGAAAGAATAAGTTCAATTAATACTGTTATAAATGTTCCACTTCCACAACATGGATCAATGGCCTTCCAATTGTTGGGCAAATCTGGAAGAGCTTCAACTATAACATTTCTAGCCAACCATTTTTTAGTGTAATACTCGCCCAAAGAATGCCTTACTGCAGCAGGAACCATTGATTGATATAGCTCCTTAAAAAAATCTTGACACTTATTCGCTGATGTTAATGTTGGTGTATCACTAAACCGACCAAGAACTAAAAACAATCGCTTTAATATATCTGCAATGCTTCTATTCCATTGATCAGCATTAACATACCATGAGAAGAAATCACCTTCCAAGAGATTCGTTATACCATATTCTCTAAAAATAGCACCATTCTCAAAGTATTCCAATTGTTGTCTTAATGTATCAGAATCGTAATCTATAAGATTATTAAAATTAACGAGCTCCTGATGGTATCTAATTTTACTTATTACCTTAAAAGCTAAGGACTTTACAATAATAGCATAAGCTGTCTGAATACAAAAAAGTGCTTTGTATTCATCATCATTTTGTTGGAAGCATCTGCCAAATAGGAATTCCAAAGACTTTCTCCTGTCAATAATTGCCTGTTGTTTTGAAATGTCATCATGAGCCAAATTAAACAACTGTCGCCATTCATCATACAACATTTGTGTTTTTGGATGTATGTTAGATTCTATTGTGTCGTAAAGCGTATTAGCTATCGTGAATGCAAGTCCATCATTATCTATGGGATTACATATTGCCGCCACGAGGTTTTTGGCATTAAGTGCAATCAACTCTACTTGAATAATGTAGCGAATCAACTGATCTAACATAACCCCATCAAGTTGATAGAAATGCTCTGCTTTTATCTCTCCATGACTAAATCGTATAAAACAACCTTGAACGCCATCTGTTATAAACCCTTGATAAACTTCGTTTGTTTCCGAAGTCAATGACTCCATATATTCGCTGATTTGACTGATTGCAGATTCTTTCAGTACTTTGTTCCTCAAAGTAGAGGGTTGCTTAAATTCAATGATTAATGAGGTCAATGCTGTATCTGCCCTACCTCTCAACGTATGTCTTGTTGCTACTTTTTTTTCCTTTATTGGACTATATTCAAATCCCAGCAAACTAAATCTTTCTCTAAAGAACGCAAATAACTCACTATCAAAATACCCTTCTATGGTCGCCTCGTTTTGGGCGCTTTTTGATTTGTTTCTTATTCTTGTGGCCATTTTTTCAAGAGCCATCTTATAGTCAGAAGAGTTTAGGATCTCCTGATATCTTATGTTCTTCTGAGTGGATATCTTAGTATTCTCCATACTCGATTGAATCCTGAAAGCAAGTTATAATATATGCCTTCAATTTATTAAGATTCTGATTGACACCCAAGATCAGAAGGTTAGTTTTTTTTTGCTTGAGCCACATACAAAAAGCGGGGTATCATCATTTACTTGTCCCCCGTTTCGGCCTACCACAGCCTTCCCAATAGAACAAGCAAAGTCTGAATACCCACGCTGGTTGGTATATATGCACCCCAAAAGTGTGCGTGAGGGCATAATTTGCCCTCGGCACACTCCGGGAATATATACTACACCCGTAGCATTCACCTCTGCAATTGTCTTTGATTGGAATTTGATTGTGGTAGTTCAAACGGTCAAAAACAAAGCATCAATGACGCTTTCTAATATGTAGTGCTCCACCCATCGGCTCTGTCCTCCTCAGAGAACATCGTTGCCGTAACAGGCAGATGCATCTGCAAAAGTACAAATTAAATTTGTAAATTAGCACCATATTATTAAAAAGATGTGTAAAAATGATGTTGGGAGGACAAAAATGGCGTCGACAATCTTCAAAAACTACAAAAAGAGACTCCAAAAATTGGAAGATAAGATAAATTATCCTATCTTTGCAGTGCCAAATAGGGGAATTCGCAGAAAGGATGACAACCTTTATGACCTTCAAGGTCGTTCCGAGCCCCACATTTATAAGCCATCACTCCTCACAGAGTCGATGGCTTTATTGCCTACAAAGAAATAAGGCAAAAAAGCTACAAAGTTACACTTTTGCATTTAACGTATTGATAATAAATATATTACAGCAGTGTACCTTTTTATGAAAGTTACACTAGTTACACTTATCACAAAAGTTTTTGGCGAAAGTCTTGCAAAAGTCCTTAAAATGTAGCACCTTTGCATTCATCTAAAAAAAAACACAAAACCATGAGGATAACCATTATCAACAACGAAAGAAATGAAAAGAGGTACACACGCGAGGAACTCGATGAGTTTGTCGCTCAGTTAAGTGACGGGACCTTCCGTCAGCAGTATGCTTGCGACTATACGAAGGATGTCTGTTTTGCAGCAGAATGGCAGAAGCAGAATGGTGGGCTGATAGCCAAGAGCACCAACGCACTCGTACTTTTGTCATTGGAGAATCTGCGCGATCTGGTGACTGTCGAGGAATACAAGCGCCTCGCCACGCAGTTGCCATATACCCTGCTCTGTTTCATCGGACACGACGGACACTCGCTGCACATCGTCTGCCCCTACGCCATCGCTGATGGCGAGCTGACACAGACAGCCCTCACCAACGCCTTCCGCAAACTGCATTACATCTACTCTTCGCAGTTGGGAACGCCACTCGCAGACCACGATCCGACTTTCGATACCTGTTGCCGAGTGAGCTACGATCCCAAGCCCTATTATAACCCTTCGGCCCTACTTCTCTCTGTCAGCACGGAGCCAGAGGAATCGCCAGAGTTCAAGAGTCTGCAGGAGGACATCAGCGACTACAACGATCCTGAGGAAATTCCTGGTCTCAGCCTGCGTGCTAGTCGAATGCGACGCTTCCACGACTGCCTCGATGCTGCCATCATCGCAAACCTCGACAAACGCGACGATGAGTTGTATGGCACAGCCGTGCTTGAAAAACTGGCTGATGGCTGTCGTCAGATGGGACTGCCCCAGGCCTGGGCTGCACGCGTCGCCTCGTTCATTCCCATGTTGGGTGGCGAGGAGCATCGCGAGGCTATCGAGTCTGCTTTCAAGACGGCTTATCTGAAAGAGACACTCAAGACCGTCCCCATGAAATATACACGACCTTCGGCTCTGCTGGCTTACAAGACGGAGGCCTATATGAAGGAGCACTATACGCTGCGCCTCAACGTGATGACAGGCATCCCAGAATATCGCATCAACGCTGTGGGTTATGGCTTTCACCCTTTAGATCAGGCAGCGCGTAACACGATGGCTATCAAGGCGTTGAAGGCTGGCGTCGACTCATGGGACAAGGATCTCAGTCGTTATATCGACTCGAATCTCATCCCACGATACTACCCCATGGAGGATTATCTGCGCCACCTTCCTAAATGGAATGGCAAAAAAGACTACGTAGGAGAATTGGCGCAGCGTATCAAAACCACCAACCCCTATTGGGAAAGCGACTTCCACACATGGATGCTCTCGATGGTGGCACAGTGGCTGGGCAAGGATCGTCAGCACGGCAATGCCATCGTGCCCCTGCTCATAGGTCCTCAGGGCAGCGGCAAAACCAGCTTTTGCCATCGCCTGCTGCCAAGCTGGTTGCAGACCTACTACAACGATCGCCTCTCAATGAAGAACGACAACGACATCTTCATCGCCATGTCTTCGTACGCTCTCATCAATATCGACGAGTTCGATGCGATGTCAAAATCGCAGCAGCCCATCCTGAAATACCTCATCTCGAAGCACGACATCAAGTTCCGTCCGCCCTATGGCAAGGTAATGGAAGAGCGCCAGCGCTTTGCCTCGTTTATCGCCACCACCAATAATCTCCGTCCGCTGACGGATCCCACAGGCTCGCGCCGCTTTGTCTGCGTCTATGCCGACGAGATCGACAACTCAGGCACCATCCCCTACGAGCAGCTTTACGCCCAGCTCGTCGCAGAGTTGCAGCAGGGGCGTCGCTATTGGTTCGAGGACGACGAAAACCAGCGCATCATGGAACAGAACAAGGCATTCCAGCAGGTGAACAACTACGAAGAGATGGTTTCGATCATCTATCTCTCGCCTGAGGAAACGCCAGACAATACCAAGCCCGTACTCCTGCAGGATATCATGCAGCGATTGGCTCAGGCCTTCCCCACCTTCGTCATCGCCAAAGGTACGGATATGGAGCTGGGACGCAGGCTTACCAAGATGGGTTATGATAGCAAGCGACAGAATAAGGGATCGGCCTTCAGAATCATGGAGAGGCCATCTTAACCTACAAAACAACTTGTTTTGTACCGTAAAAGATGCCTTCTAACAATCATGGAGAGTATCAGAAAGAGAACAAAACAAGTTGTTTTGTACCAGTGTAGGTTAGTGTAACTTTCATAAAAAGGTACACCTTACTTAAACAACTGATATTGAGACAATTAAAGCAAATAGTGTAACTTTGTAGAAAAATTCATAATTATGGCAGTACATATTAAGTTGATCAAAAACAACATCAAGAGCAGCAAATCATACGGACAGTATTTCGCCAAGGCTGTGAGCCAGGGCGAAGTGACGATGAAGGAATTGGCAGCGGATGCAGCCGCCAACTGTGGCATATCGAAGGGAGACTTCGTCAGAGGCGTGACGGAACTGCAGGACATGATGAAACACCGTCTGGCCGATGGTCAGACGGTGGTCATCGAAGGTATCGGCCGTTTCAGCCTTCGTGTGGAGAGTATCGGAGTGGACGATCCGAAGGAGTTCAACATCGCCCGCCATATCACTCGTTTCATCTGTGGTTTCCTACCCTCAGGCCGTCGCATCAATACTGGCAAGGGCACCAAGAACGGCCATATCATCTATCATTTCTGCGATGGGGTGAAGGCCGTCTGGCAGAATGGCTTCAAGCCATAAAGCCAGAGTGCCCCTGGCGAAGGCTCCAATCAGAACTTATATGTTCTTAATATCTTCTGCTTGCCATCCGGGTGGCGGATCTTGATGATGGCAACTGATCCGCTCTTTCCTTTGAGATCCTTCTTGAGTTCCTCGTAGAGGGCGTCGCAGACTCTGATGATCTTTTCGTCGTCGCCACCCAAGACGGGATCGAAGCACCCAGCGAAACGGATAGCCGTATCGAAGGGGCCTGCAGCATCCGAATAGTTGAAATCCTTGGTGATGGCCCTATAATTATAGTACATAAGGCCCTCGTTCATGCCTTCTTCCTCGTATTTGTCGCACGAGGTAAACACGGTTCCCAATACAACGAGGCAGATGGCTGCCATTGCGCATACAAGCGACTTCATAATCTTGATTCTTTTCATACTTCTGATACTTTTAATTCTTTTAAAAACGGCCCCACCACTGGGGCGAGGCCGTCGTCTTAACCAACAAGCCAAAGAGGTAAAATAGATTGATATTACTCCAGCACCCCACCGCCACTCTGCGGGTTGTGGCCAAGTGACTGCTCGTTCATGCGGAGCCAGTTGCCCCAGCCGGTGTATTTGTGGAAGTCGCACTGCTCATAGCCCTCGTCGTAGTTGCAGAGGTAAGACGGATTGGCAGGCTTATAGTCGTAGGTGTAGTACAGTTGGTGCAGCAGACAGACGCTCATCGTGTAGTGGTCGAGATGCTCCTTGCTCCAACTGACGTCGCGATAGTGGATGATGGCCTCCTTGAAGGCATTGTCCATCTCAGCAGCGATGGTCTTCATCTCGGCATCGCCCGTCTCCTGTGCCAGCAGATGGGCATAGTCGGCAATGTCGAAGAAGGGGTAAAAGTGTTCATATTGTATCGGGTCGAAACGATAGACCTTGCTAGTGGCACGGTCAATGGCTTCTTTCTGCGTGGGATAGAGGGCAATGAGTCGGTCAGCCAGATGCTTGGCAGCGTCGAGGATGCCGTCGAACCTGTCGGTGCGGTACATCTTGTAGTCGCCATTCACCACAGTCCCATCTTTATAGCTGTCCTGCCAAAGGGGTGTGTTGCGCTCGAACATCTGTGCCACGGCATCCACGGCATTGCCTTTATCCACAAGGCCGCGCACGAATTCGGCCATCACTTCGCCATCGCTCCTCAGCACGTGGGCCGAGCAACAGATATAGTCAGCGCAGTCCCTAATGGTGGTCTGTGTCTCCAGATTGCCCATCATGCAGTTGTGGAAAAAGAGCGTGTTCAGGCGGTCGATGCCTGAGGCCTTAATGGCATCGCGCATCTCGTACATGTCCATCCACTCGCCGTTCCATTCATCACCCATCACGCCACGGGTGGAGGAACTGAGCGTCTCGTATTTGCCTGGCACATCCTCCGTGGCCTTAAAGCCGGAGCCGTGGCCCCAGATGCCAAGCACGTACTCCCTGGCCGGGCAGACGAGGCTGCTAAACTCAATGAACATCTTGAGCGCATCGGGGTCGCAGAGTTTCAGGGCGATGGCCTGGTCGCCGAAGCCCATGGCCTGAAAGCCCTCGTCCTTGATCTTGTCGAGGTCGGTCTCGCTGGTCAACTCAAACCACACGATGTCACCCGGGTTAGCATACTTGCCGGTAAAGCTGTGATTTCCCTGCTCATCGACATCATCCTTGCCGTATTTGTAGAAGCACACCACACGCACATTGTCATGGTCTGTGAGGAAGGACTTTGCCTGCTCCCAGAAGCCTTTTTCAATGGCTGTATCATATGTCCCGCCGGCATTGCCATAGACGAACACGGTGAATTTCGAGGGCTGCGGCACGGGAATCAGGTCCTCCGTCTGGCTCCACTTATCGAACTTCGCGGCCATCGTGGCATCGGCCTTCTGCAATCCCTCAGTCAATACCGCTGCTTCGGCTGCCGCGTAGGTGAAGTCGCGGTGCTCGCGGGCTATTGGCTTGTCTTTGTTCGTGTAGTAGATGTCGGTGGTGCCCGTGCCGTCGGCCTTCAGTTCGGTCACCTGCCAAGTCTCGCCGTAGTTCCACTTGGCGTATGTCTTGCCCGAGACGTTGCCGCACCACTTACCCACCATCCCGCCGCCAGCAGGATTATCATCGTTATCCGAAGTACATGCGGTCAGCACCGCCATTGTCATTGCGCAGCATAGTACGGCTGTGAACGTCATTAAAATCTTTCTCATAATGTTTATTATAATCCTTGTTACTTATTCTTCTTTGCTTTCTTCATATAGTCACGGTATGCCTCGACCATCTGCTGGCGACGTTCGGGCGTGACGGTAACCAGTTGCGCATTTGCTTTCTCATTCTGCTTAACACAGTCTTTGTCATATAGGAAATTGTATTCCAAATTGCCGTGTTTGTCGTCATAGACCTTGCCGTCCTCGCCGTATAGCAGTGGGGGATTTCCCTCCTCCGTCAGCATCCATCCCCTGAGAGGCTGTTCTATGTTCCATTCGCCCGAGGAAATCATGTAATACTTCTTGCCATCGAAGGTCAATTCAATGACCTTGTCGCCGAACATATTCCTGTATTTATCTATCAACCCTTCAAACACTATCGCAGTAAACACATCCGTGTATTCAATTCCCGGGACATTATCTTTGGTTAGCCTATCACGCATGTCCATGATGTATGATAATGACTTTGCATAATCTTTCTGTATTATCATGCTGTACCACATACCCCAACTGCTAATATAAAACATATTACCCTTATCAATGTTTATGCCTACTTTCTCGGCATGCCTCATCTCGTCGATGTAGAACATAGCCTTATCAATGTCTTTCTTGTTAGAAGAAATCGTCATCAGCATTAAGCCTGCCTCGCCAATCACAGAATCGGCAATCTCCTTGTTAATGTCAGTAGCCAGATGAAAAAGACGATCGAAATATTTTTCAGCTTGCGACTCATTATATATTCCGTCCTCCTTGTTTAGCAGGAAGCGCCCTGCCTCTAACTGGGCTTTCCAGTCAGTAGGGTTATCGTCGGCTGTTTTCGTCAGGCGAAAATACTGTTGACCTTTCGTTTCTTGTTCTTCCGTTTGGGCACTTACGTTCAGTACAGCGAAACAAACCAATGCTGCCAATAAAAAGATCTTTTTGCCTTTCAGGCGAAAATTCTCATGTTCGGCATAGCAAACGAGTTTGCTTAGCTCTCTCTTAATCGAATTTTTCATACTCTTGATGTTTTTAATTGTTATACATTATTATTAATATACAAATCATTGTTGTTTATCGACGTCTCATCACGGGAGTCGGCGGTGGCAACGGATGGCCTTCATTAAACCTCCGCTTTCGTACTATACGATCTCGAAGGCCTATCAGTCCATCAATTGCCGGCAGGTATCTTTTCGACTTGTATTGGAAGTGAGACGTTATATCCTTATTTTTGTGAAGAAACATGATTGATGTGGTCGATGCATCGTCCTTGTCGGTAGCATCCGCAGTCTTTTTTAGCAGGTCTGGCTGATTGTGGGTAGCCATAGTTATACAGAGATCGGCCCTCAAAGGCGGAAACTTCGGGAATCTGTCAGAATAGTTCGATGAGATGGCAGGGATTGTCTGTGCCATTGATGGGATCGTCATGCAGATCAACGCAACTAAGATACCCGTTCGCCGTATCTTTCGGTGCAGTTCTGCATTCTCATTAAGGAATCGACCCAGGGTGGCATTCTTATCGCCGAGTCGCCACCTATAATATATAACGATACACACAAGGATGAGCACCACTACTATCATGGCAGCTGCGAGGGAGACGGTTAAAATGAGACTTGTTTCCATACACTTCGATATTATTTGTTTTCGAGTGCAAAGGTACAACCCGTCAGCGAAACGGATGTCTCACTGACGGGAAAAGATGTCTCAAATCTGGGATTTGTGCTATTTCTGCTGTGCTACCTGCCTATATTGCATTCTGCGATATCGGACATGACTCGGCAAAGTTGAAACTTGTTTCACTTTGCTCTCGCTACTTCCCGATATTCACTACAAGACATGCCGTAGGCATTGCGGAAAAGGCGGGCAAGTGTGGCGCGGCTAGGGATGCCGGAGAGCTCACCGATAAGGGCGATAGGGTCGTCAGTAGTCTTCAGAAGATGGGCCACATGCTCTAAACGATAGCGAGTGATGAAGTCCATGACTGTGTCGCCATGCGAACACTCATGGATGGCCTGCACCACATATTTGGCATTGGTGCCGAGTAGCTGGGCCAGCGTATCGCGGTTCAGCGTTTCTTCAGTGTAGGGCTTTTGCTCGGCCATCAGTGTGCAGAGTCGGCGATAGAGTTGTTGCTCTGCGGTAAGACTCTCTTCGGGCTGCGCCTGCAACTGGCGCTGCTCCTCGGCTTTGGCCTGCTCACGTTGCTGTATCTGCTCGTAGAGGCTGCGATTTTTCTCAGTTAACAGACGATTGTAGCGATGGATGCGCCAGATGATGTAGATGGCCAACAACAGCAGCAAGACGATGGCAGCGAGAATAATACGGTGTATCGTCAGCGACTGGTGCTTACGGGCAATCTCTTCTTCCTGTTGCTTGATCTCCTGCATCTGTTCAACATCGGCCAGACGCTCTTGCTGTTGGATGGAGTCGGTCAACTGCCGTATGCGGTCGCCCAGTGCCAGTGCCTCCGCCGTGCGCCCAGCTTTCTGTAGGGCTTCGTATTTGTAATTGAACAGGGTCTTGACATAGAGGTCGCTGATGGGTTCGCCATCTGAGCGCATCATGGAGTCGGTTTCGTCGAACAAGTGGACGGCCTCGTCGTAGCGTCCCATCATGGTCAGATAGACACCTTCTGCTGCCTTGTCAAGCATGCTCAAGCCATGGAACTGCTGATATTCGTGGTGAAGGGATTCGGCCTGCTCTCGCTGTCCGTTTGCTGCATAGACCATCGCCTTGCTGATGGTCACGTTGTTGCGGCGCGTCTGTATCACCCAATCGGGGGTGTTGGGACAGCGTATCAGGCGGTTCATCGCCGTATCCATTTCCGCAAGCAGGGGCAGTGCCTTTTCAGGCATCTTGTTGTCAATATAGAGGTCGTTGAGCGAAAGCAACGTGTAGATGAGCGGATCAATTTCACTAAAACTGGTGGCATGCTTTGTACTCTCCATCTGGATCTCGATGCATTGCTGGAACAGCTGTTCGGATTCCGCTATATGACCCAGTTTGTTTTCACAATCTGCCATCTTCGTCAATGCCCTGCACTTCAACTCTATATTCTTAGGCGTTGTGTCGTCACCCACAAATGCAAGAATTTCCTTGGAGAGCGCGAGCGATTTCCCGTACTCGCCATCGGCGTATGCACCATTGCTCAGAATCCAGCGAGCCTTACAATAAAGATTACTGTCGGCAGATGTGGTAACAGCATGCCCCGCTTCTTCGGCAATCGCTTTCTCGGCGTAATAGGCCGCCATCCGCAGCCGGTCGGCATTCGTATAGATGCTGGCCCTGACTGTGTTGGCCCGTATCGCCGTAAACACGCCGGCCTCCTCCGCACTATCCACGCGCTCCAAGGCCTTGTCTATATCGTCCATCGCCACATTCAGCAGCTCTTCGTGCAGCCTCTGCGCCTCTTCGCTGCGGTCAGGCTTTGTGCAGCCCACTGTCAGAATCAGCGTGGCACACAGCAGCCATACATTCTTATATATTCGCTCTCTCATTATCGTCTAAAAAGCCTCGCCGATGAGGGCGAGGCCGTTTTTTTAGTCTTTTAGCCTTTAGCGATTAGCATTTAGCCAACAGCCAATAGCTAACTGCCAATAGCCATATTACTTCTTGTTCAGGGCGAGGTCGATGGCCACAGCCACAGATACGGTAGCACCTACCATCGGGTTGTTACCCATACCGAGGAAGCCCATCATCTCAACGTGAGCAGGCACTGAAGAAGAACCTGCGAACTGAGCGTCAGAGTGCATACGGCCCAGGGTATCAGTCATACCGTAAGAAGCAGGACCAGCAGCCATGTTATCGGGGTGCAGGGTACGACCAGTACCACCACCGGAAGCTACAGAGAAG
>JAEEGL015637052.1_pt1 | contig 14936 bp, 12 predicted proteins | sample 9134231 | NCBI WGS metagenome assembly JAEEGL01 (sample SAMN16246548, study PRJNA631951) | gut metagenome | biome: gut microbiome; feature: rumen; material: fiber-attached | host: Bos | place: Iran: Karaj | collected 2018-10
CACCAGCAGCGCCAGGAAAATGATGATCAGCATGGCCACCAGCGTCAGAAACAGGGTCACCAGCGTCTTCCCCATCGTGTAGTTGTGGATCTGCATGATGCCCATGACCAGCATGATCACCGAATAAGCCGTTCCGATCCCCATGATGATCGTGTAGAACGCTTCCTCGTTCTCCGCGATAAACTGGGAAACGATGGTGGCCAGGACCGTCGTCACAAACATGGGCAGCATGGCGTAGCCCACGGTCGTCACGATGTCCCTGAACCGCCCCTCGCCCTCCATCAGGCAGGTCACGGACCAGTTTCCGACGCAGAGCACCAGGTACAGTGCCAGCACGCCGGCCAGCTCGGCAACCAGGTTCACGGAGCGCGGTTCGATATCGTTCACGATAAAGCTAGCGGAGATTCTGTTCATGGAAAAGGCAATGCCGTATAGGATGACCAGGAGCAGGGCGATGGGAATGCTGCCCTTGTCCTGGTAGCGTATCCAGTAGTAGCCGTCCGCCGGATGGCTGACCGTATAGAAGAGATGCCGCCACTTTTCCCTGCTGAATATGCTTCTCATGCGGCTTTCCTCTCCTTTCCCGACGCTTTGGCCTTCCTGGGCCTGATGACCTTGAACCACACCACGGCCAGCGCGGCCAGGGCCACCACCGCCGTCAGAATCCAGCTGATGTTGCTGCGCAGCGCTTCGTTCCGCCATCGTTTGAAAGCGACGGAATAGTATTCCCGGTTCATGCCCCGCTTCAGGTACATCAGCGCTTTTTCGTTGTCTCCCGCGGACAGGTATGCCTTACCGATGCCGGTATTGGCGAGCTCGTTGATCTCGTCCAGCCGCAGCACCTCCTGCCACAGGGGAACCGCCTGCGTTTCGTCGCCGTCGAACCGCAGCCCGACCGCCTGGTTAATCAGCGCCCCGTATTCCGTCTCCGCGAAAACGGTGATGTTCGCCAGCTGGGAATCCAGTACCAGCAGCCGCTTTCCGGATTCCTCGATGGCCGCCGGCGCCCGGAAGGTTCCTGTCTGGGTGCCGATGCCGCCGAAAATATACAGCAGGTTTCCTTCGTGGTCATAGGTGAAGATGCGTCCCCGGCGCGCGTCCAGCAGGGAGTAGATGCCGTGGCTGCGGTAGACCACGTCCACGACCTGGCTCGGCCCCGCATAATTGCCCAGGGCAGTGATCACCCGGTCTCCGCCGAGGTTGTTCTTCGGGCCTTTTTTGATGACATCCTGCCCTTTCGGGTTCAGCCGGCGTACCGCCTGCACGCCCTCCGTGTCCTTGTTGGACGCGTACACAAAGCCCTCGTCGTCCACGTCGATTCCCGTAAATTCCGTGGGAATGAAGAGCTGCTGTTTGGAGCGTTCCTCCTTCGTGGCCAGCTTTCTCCAGAACTTTTCCCACAGGGAGATCTTCACGCTGATCGTGCCGAAAAAGCCGGTGAAATCCCCTTCCGCGGAGAACACCATGATGCCCTGGAACATGTTCTGGGCAACGACATATACGCGGTCGGCATAGTCGACGGATACGCGCAGCGGGGTAAAGACGTAGTTTTCGTCGAGGATTTCCGCCTTCGGGTCTTTGATGTATTTGACAAAGCTTCCGTCCAGCCCGAGGACGACGATCCTCCGGTTCTGGGAATCCGCGACATACAGCTGCCGGTTCTCCGAAACGGCAACCCCGTACGGCGCGCTGAATCCCTGCGTGCCTTCCCCTGTCTCAAAGGTGTCGATCACCTGCTTCACTTCGCGCAGGGAGGCGTCCATCACGACGATCCGGTTGTTGCCCGTATCCGCGATATACAGGTCCCCGTCCGGGGATACGCACATGTCCTGCGGCGACCGGAACGCACCGAGCGCCTGCCCGCCGTACGACAGGTCCGTTCCCTGGATCAGGCCGTCCGGCACATACGGTGCGGGCGTGTACAGGATATGGTTCCAGTAATCATAGTTGTAGCAGTCGTACGGCAGCGTATCATCCGCCAGCGCGCCGGGGATGCATACCGCCATCAGGAGGACCAGGCAAAGGAATCTTTTGATCTTCATATGCATCCTCCACCCTTAATCCTTCATTCCGGATGTCGTCATCGTTTCCATGATGGAGCTCTGGCAGATCAGGAAGAAGATGATCGGCACCGCCGCGATGATAAACGTCACGGCCGCCCCGGCGCCGGCCCGGCTCACGCCGCCGGAAGTGATCTGCTGCAGTGCGTATTGCAGCGGCTTGAGCTCTTCATTCCGCAGGAACATGGAACCCGTGTTCCCCCACATCTGCTGGAACTGGAAAATTGCCAGCGTCAGCCATGCCGGACGGACGTTCGGCATGACGATCCGCCAGAAAATCTGCCATTCGTTGGCGCCCTGCAGCCGCGCGCTTTCCATCAGGGAATCCGGCAGCTGCTCCATGAACTGCTTCATCAGGTACAGGCCCATGCCGTACGACCACGCCGGAAGAATCAGTGAGGCGTACGTGTTGTTGATGCCGAGCCAGGAAATAATCAGGTACAGGGGAATCTGCGTCACGGTCCAGGAGAACATGAGGGAAAGGACCACCATGGAGAACAGCAGCACCTTCCCGGGAAACTTGTGCTTGGCCAGCGGATAGGCGGCCATGGAAGCGATGATGACATGGCCGGCCATGCCGCCCAGGGTGATGATGACCGTGTTCAGGATATAGCGGGAAAACGGCACCCAGCTTTCGTTCATCAGCACGAAAAGGTCTGAAAAGTTTGTCAGCGAGGGGTTCCGGACGAAAATCCGGGGCGGGAACTGATAGATCTCGTCGAGGGGCTTGAGCGCGTTGTTGACGATGATGACCAGCGGCAGGACCATGAACACGCCGCAGATCCCCATCAGGATAAACAGCACCGTGTTGCCGGCGGTCGAACGGTTTAACTTCTTTTTGCCGCCTTTGCGCTTCATCTTCCTGTGGATTTTGTCGAGCCGCTTCCGGCGGGCTTCCTCTTCTTCCTCGGGTGTCATTTCACGGACCTCACGGCGGAGGGCCGGAAACGGAATCTTCGGTGCCAGCTTTTCCTTCTTCTCCGGCATCTTATTCACCCACCCTTCTGAGCACCTTCTGGACCAGCTTGTTCGTGCCCACCATGAGCAGGAACAGGATCGTGGCGATTGCCGACGCGTAGCCCATGTCCAGGCGTGTGGATCCATAGTCCAGCAGGTGCGTGACGACCGTGGCGCCGGCATAGTTGACCGAGGGATTCCCCGCCAGCGCGATGGAGATGTCCGCAACGGCGAAGGACTGGGTAATCTGCATCACGGCGCCAAAGAGCAGCTGCGCCTTCATGGCGGGCAGCGTCACGAACCAGAGCTCCTGCCAGCGGTTTTTCACACCGTCGATTGCCGCCGCTTCGTACAGGCCTTTGTCCACCGTCTGCAGTCCGGCAATGAACGCCAGGAAACCGGTGCCCAGGGACAGCCAGAGCTGAACAACGATCAGCACCGGCATGATATACTTCTCCGTCTGCATCCACAGGATCGGTTCTTTGATGAAGTCCAGGCGGAGCAGCAGCCCGTTCAGGTAGCCGTACCGGTCGCCCGTCAGGATCAGGTTCCAGACCATGTACGCGTTGCCGCAGATGGACGGCGCGTAGAAAACGAGCGTCAGGAGCGCGCGGATCTTCGGGGTAAATTCATTGATGATCCATGCAAACAGCAGGCACAGCAGGTAGCTGGCCGGACCGGTGATCACCGCGAACAGCAGCGTGTTGCGCAGCGAAATGATGAAGATGTCGTCTTCCAGCAGTAGCTTGATGTAATTGGTCCATCCGACCCATACGGGCGCTTCCAGCATGTTGAAGTAATTGAAGGAAAGGAAGATGGACATGAGAACCGGCAGCACCGTGAAAAGAAAGAAAAGGATAAAGTACGGGGCCATCAGCAGGTAGGAAGCTTTGTTTTTCCGAATCTGCCGAAGGAGGGTATCCTTCCTGGCCGGCAGCCTTGCCGGGGCCGAAACGCTCATCTGCTCTCCCCCTCCTTTTCCGAAGCAAGCGGCAGGTTGAATTCCGCCCGCTTATAGTTGATTTCCGCGTTGATGTAGTAGATCTTGTCCATCAGTTCTTCCCGGGGGGTGTTCCCGGATTCGTTGCGGCCCTTGCTGGCGGCGTCCGTCGTCACGGCGTAGAAAGCGTTGTTGACGTTCCGCCAGGTATAGTAGCCGCCGGGAACCTGCGGGATTCCCTTCACGTTTTCGAACTGCGCGGACAGCGCCTTGTAATCCCGGATCGGCCAGGAAAGGTTCGCCAGTGCTTCCCGGTTCGCGGTGGCCACCCGGGCGGAGGAGCCCATCAGCGATTCCATCTCGCGCCCGTACAGCGTTTGGATTTCGGCGCTGGTCCACCATTTCAGGAATTCCCAGCAGGCCTCCGGTTCCTTTGTCGCGCTCATGATGATGTTTGCGAGCCCGGAGCATCCCGTGGTGGTGTCCAGCGTCCCGTCCTCCCGCGGTGTCCCGGGGACGTGGGTGAAGTCCCACAGGCCCTTGATGTCCGGAGCGGAAACCTGCAGGTTGTTGTAGGTCGTGTAATCCGTGATTATGATCGGGCATTCCCCTGTGCGGAAGCGCTCCTCGACGGAGGTTGCCGCGTCCAGCTTGTAGTCCGTATAGAATTCACAGTAGCGCCTGAATACGTTGATCGCCACGTCCTCGTCCAGCGCGGAGGCGTCCCCGCTGGGCGTGTAGTACTCGCCGCCGGCCTGGTACAGCAGCATGGCAAATGTCTGCTCGCCGGGCAGCATGCCGAATTCCATCTGGTTCTTGGAAAGCACGCTCATGGCGACCTTCACGTCGTCCCATGTCTCCGGCACCTCCAGCCCGATTTCCGCCAGGATGTCCTTTCTGTAGAACATCATCGGGAACGTCTGGGTATCCGGCAGCGCGTAGGTCGCCCCGTTGAAAGAGAAGGGAACCAGCGCGCTGGCTGCGAACCGTTCCGAAACCTCCTGGAAATCCTCAAACTGCGTCAGATCGATGACCGCGTGGCGCAGCCCGTAGTTGACCGGCGTATCGTTGCCGGTGTTCATCACGGCGCCGGCGATGCCGGTCGTGTTTGCGACCTGGATCGCCACGTCCGGTCCCTGCCCGGACAGCGTTGCCCGCAGCAGCGTGTTCATGTCCACCAGCTGGACGTTGACGCTGATGCCTGTCTCCGGGGTAAACCGTTCGTCGATCAGGGATTTGATGACGTTGGCCTGGTCGCGCCCCGTGCCGATCCACAGGGTGATCACTTTGGATTCCCCTTCGGTTCCCGCCACGTTGCCGATCTGGTTGTAGTCGATGACAAAGGAGTTGACCAGCCGTGACACTTCGTGGGTCAGCCCGCCGACCCCGTTCGCGCCGGGCGCCGTGTCGGCTGTATGGATGAAGATCTGGTCCACCTGCAGAGGCTGTCCGAGCACCTGCGTAATCCAGTTTCCGCAGGCGCGGACGTTCGTCTTGTAGGAAGAAATAACCTCCGTAAAGCGCTCCTGGTCCCGGATCAGCTCTTCCAGCTGGTCGTCCATCGTCTTCAGCACCGTCAGCTTGTCGCTGTTGTGCCCTGCCTCCGCCTCCAGCGCGTCGATCGCTTCCCGCAGCTCCGTCCGCACCTTTTCCATGTTTGCCTTCAGGCCGGGCAGGTTTTTCTCGATCTGGTAGTCCCGGTACGGGTCCGGGGAAACCCCGGTGATATAAAGCACCTGACGGTAAATTTCGTTCAGCTGCAGCACGCAGCCCTGCACCTTGCTGATGATCCCGGCCATGTTGCCCAGCACAACCTCCATCCGGAGCGTGTGCGGTCCTTTGTCCAGGTGGACCAGGTACGGATTCCCGTCCGCGTCCCGCAGCGTTTCCAGGCGCCAGCTCTGGCCATAGCTGAATGCCATGTCGCTGAATTCTTCAAAAGGAACCTTTCCGTCAATGTAGATCTTCCGGTAAACGTCGATCCCGCGCACAAAGTTCTGTTTGTCGTGCAGGGAGATCGCGTAATCGCCTTCCTCCTCTGTGGTAAAGCTCCATTCGATCCATTGTCCGGCGCTCTTCCAGGCGTTTCCGCCGATCGTGTTGTTCAGCAGATACCGCGCACTGGAAGGATATACCGCGGCGGAGGACTGGTCCTGCACCGGGTAGAGCATCTGTGAGGAGGTCTTGTCCGCCGCCTCTGCCTCGATCCGGATGATCCGGCCGGTGGCCCCGCCTGCCGCTGCCCCGGTGTATTTCGGAAGCCTTTCGGCGTGCCGGAAAACCAGCTTCCGGATCAGCATCGGCTCGCGGAGGGACAGCATGGTCAGCGTGTGTTCCCCCGCGTCCAGCCAGATTTTCAGGCTTTCGCTGATATATCCGTTCGAATCATACAGCAGCGTGCTCATCCATTCAGGCGCTTCCTCCGGGGAAGGTTTCAGGTCGTTCCCCTGGTTGTCCTTCCGCCATTGGATGCCTGTGACGCCGTTTTCGTCCGTCCTCCGGACGACACCCTCGTTCAGGTCGTTCCGCCATACCCGCGGGAAAGCGATCCCTGCCAGTTCAGCGAAGGGAAGCTTTCCGTCCAGGAAGAACGCCCGCTGGATCTCGGAGTTTTTTCCCGGATAGGGATAATACTCCACCGCCAGGTCGTACCATCCGGATTCCGCGGCGGAAAATTCCCATTCTGCGATGGCTTCCTCGCCCGTCAGCACAGAAACACCTTCGCTGCCTTCATAGTCTGTGAGCAGTCCGGGCCCGCCGGCGTTCTCCTCATCCAGGTAGCGGACCACATCCGCGCCCTCGAGCACGATCTCCGCCGCGAGGGCTGCCTCCGCGTCGCGGGCAGCGGCGTATTCCCGGTAGGAGGGAATCCCCGGGTCTATGGAATAAGTGCTGACGATTTCCTCGCATTCCCGGACGGACAGCTCCGTAGCGGCCGCGGCCGGCCCTGCCGCAGCCACTGCTGCTGCCAGCAGTATCAGGATCAGCCCTGCTTTGATTCTCATCCTGTTGTCACTCCCGCCTTCTGTTTTCCGTTTCCGTCAGTCGCTGTCCTTCAGGTTCGGGATATCCGCCCGTTTGACCACCCGCTCGTCCGCATAGAACTCTTTCAGTTTCGCGGATTCCGTATACTGCTCGGAAGGTTTGTTGAACTTGTTGGATTTCAGGACGAACTCCCCGCCCCAGGTGCACCAGCTGCCCCATACCGTGCCGTTCCGGAAAGCCAGTTCCGGGTCCGGCACGCATCCGTTCTCGGAAAGGATGATCATCTTCCGCGTATCCGTCACCCGGGCCAGCTGGAGGAATGCCGCGCTCTGCGGGTCATACACGCGTTCACCGGGATAGATATCCGTCCCGATGATGTCGACTTCGTCGTCCCCGGGATACCACGCCGGGTTCTGCGCGTTCCAGATCCAGATCAGGTTGTTCAGCCCGTATTCGTTCGTCAGCCTGTCAAACAGCAGGTGGTAAAGCTGCAGGTAAGCATCCTTTCCGGAAGCGCCCCACCAGAACCATCCGCCGCTGGCCTCGTGCAGCGGGCGCCAGAGCACAGGCACTCCCGCGTCCTTCAGGCGCTTGAGCTGCGCGGCAATCGCGTCGATGTCCTTCATCAGCAGGTCGTATCCCTCCGGGTCCTGCCCGTTCATGATCTTTGACAGGCTGAGCGTCGTGTATTTTGTGTAGAATCCTGAATACCACGGCGTTTTCAGGTATTTGGAGGGGGCGTTCCAGTGCCAGCAGAAGGTCACGATGCCCCCCTTCTCCCAGTACTCGATCGCGTGCGGCACCGCGTTGTCCCTCTCGCCGCCCTTTTCCACCCGGGACGTGCTGTATTCCATCATGTCCAGCCCCAGGATGGCCGGGTAGCTTCCGCCGGTGGCCCGCCAGACAGCCTGGTTCTCCAGGCCGTACATGCCCCCGTCGCAGAACTGCCCGGAGATGATCTTTTTTCCGTAGCACTCCCGCAGCCAGTCGTACAGGCGTCTGGCTTCCGGCGTGCTTTCCCCGACCGCCATCTTTTCCGGAATCCGGTAAAGGCTGTCCGAAAGCTCCCCGGACGGCGTCAGCTGTACGGCATCCACCCGGATATATCCCCAGCTGGTACCCACGCTCAGTTCATGTTCACCCTGCCCGAACCACTGGTGCTCCAGGCTGCTTCCGGTAAAGGCCGTCTCGTCCGCAACCAGCGTGCCGATGTTCTGCCCGTCCAGCAGCAGCGGGTTTTCCTTGTGGCCGCCCATGCTCGCCAGCACGACCGTGACGTCGTAAAAGCCTTCTTCCCCGATCGTCACCGGAATGGAAACGCTGTCCGTCTCCGGGTCTTTGAACCCTTCCACCCAGGAGATCCCGGCGTCCCCGCGGACGACGGTCCCCCCGTGGCATACGCCGCTCTCCGCCTCAAAAACAAGGCCTTCCGCCCTGTCCCCAACGCCGCGGGCTGCCGGGAGCAGCATGAGAAGCAGGAAAATACCGGCAAAGATCATCGTCTTTGCCTGCCGCTGCCGTACTGAAACTGCCATGGTTCTGTCCTCCGATCCGTTTTCGTGCTGCCCGTCCTGCCGTCGGGCGCTGCTTTGCTCAGTCCGCCATCAGGAAGCCCAGCAGGGTAAACAGTTTGTCCCGGTCTCCCTCCTGTATGACGATCTCAACCAGGTGCTCCGCGGGCTCCCCGGAAGCATAGACTTCCTTCGCCTCAGCGTAATCGCCCCATCCCCCGGGAAAATTGCCGTCCAGGGTCGCTTTCCGCTTTCCGTCAACATAAACGTCCGCCCGTGCGCATTTTCCGCTGATCTGTCGGAGCCAGAGGACCCCGAGAGTTGCGAAGGTATCCGTAAAGGAGAATTTCCCTTCCCCTCCGGCGGTCTGCCATCCGTACGGGAACCTGGAGAAAACGTTCTTTGCGGCAAAGCTCCCGCTTTCCGCCGGCACCAGGCAGGAACTGTCCGCGATCCGGGCGTTCCGGTACTTCTCTTTTGTCGCCGGTTTCGGCATGTCCGTCCCGGGTTCCCCGGCGCTGTCCCGGCTTTCGTAGGCTTGCTCCAGCAGGCGCCGCAGCAGTTCGCAGGCAATCCTGTGCCCCAGGGCGGACGGATGGACTTCATCGCCGGAAAGGTCCGCCGCAGTATATGTCCCTTCCTCCATCAGCCTGCTGATCACGTTCTTGTAGGATACCGCCGGCAGCCCGTAATGCTTTCCGACCGCCGCGTGGGCCACCTGCGCGCTGGCACCGTTGGTCTGCCCCATGAACAGCAGGATCACGGCAGGATGCGCTTCGTCCTCCAGGATCCGCCGCACCAGGTTCTCGTAGGAAGTCTTGGCCTTCATATCGTTGGCGTCGTTCACCGAAAACTCAACCAGCACCAGGTCCGGCATGTGGTCCAGCACGTCGCGCTGCACCCTGTGGACGCCCAGGTAGGAGTCGGTTGCGCCGATGCCGGCGTTGATGAACCGGAATTCGGTTTCCGGAAACGCCTGCCGCCACCAGCCGAAGAACAGGTCCGCGTAAGCCCTGCGGGCTCCGGCGGCCGAATCCTTTTTCCCGGCGGAAACCGTGCCTTCCGTAATGGATCCCCCGATCACGGCGATTGTGACCGCTTCCTTCCGCTCCGCTTTGCGCATGACCTCCGCCAGCGCGGCAAAATCCGCCTCATAGATTTTCGCCGCTTCGGCTGCTTCAGGTCCCAGCAGGTCCGGCTGTCCCGCGCCGGCACCTTCCGCGCAGGCGGACGCCGGAATCGCCATCATCAGGATCAATAGCAGAATATTCCGGATCCTTCGTTCTGTTTTTCCCATATGCCAGTCCTTTCTCCCGGGTTGTCCCCACAGGACAGCCCTGTCCTTCTGCCCGGGTTTCCCGGCTGTGTCACCTGCCGGGCGCCGAATCCGTTTCCCGGTATATCGGCTGGCCGCTGACAACGAAGTGCCCGAAGAGCTTCTGCGCTCCGGAGCACCGGTCCAGCATCGTCTTGACCGCCAGATCAATCATCCCGTCCATGTCGATCCGGAATGTGCTCAGCCCGATATCCCCTTCGTTCGCCGGCGGATAATCGTCAAACCCGGTGATGGAAACGTCCTCCGGGACCCTGTATCTGTTTTCCCGCAGCAGGTCGATCATCATCCTTGCCGTAATGTCGCAGTTGCAGACAAACGCCGTCGGCATTTCCTCCGGCAGCGCCGGCTTCACAATCCCGCCGGTCAGCTCCCGGTCCGGCAGGATCCATTCCTCCCGCACCTCCAGCTCGTTCACCAGCATCGCCCGGTAATACCCGAGAAAGCGGTCCATGATGCTGCTCGTTGCCCGGATGTTCCCGACAAAGCCGATCTTCCTGTGGCCGCAGCGGATCAGGTGGCTCGTCAGGCGGTATGTCCCGTAGCCGTTATCCCCGGCCACGGCGTCCGCGTTGGCCTGTTCATCGTAAAAATCCAGGAAAACAACCGGCGTCCCGGACTGGGCAACCTTCCGGTAGTAAGCCTTCGAAGGTTCCCCCAGGATAATCAGCCCGTCCACATGCTTCATTTCCAGCAAGTTCGGAAGGGCTGTCATCTGTTCAATGACTGGATCCAGGATCTCCAGCAGCCCGAAGTGCCCGAAATCTGCCAGCCGCATCACCAGGCGCTTGTAGATTTCCGCGTAGTATGAATCCGGTGAAAAGTACCTGTCCGGAATCAGGATCCCGATCTCCAGGTGTTTCCCGGGCTGGAGATAGCTGCCGCGGGGATATTCATACCCGAGCTCAAAAGCTTTCTGCCGGATCTTCGTCCGCAGCTCGTCGCTCATCCCCGCTTTCCCTGCCAGCGCCTTCGAAACGGTCACCACGCTGGTGCCCACTTCGGCGGCAATATCTCTCATGGTTGCTTTTTTGGCCGGCATCGGCTTCAACCTTCTTTCCCTTGTATATCTTTGCAGTGTCCGGTTCCGCGGACTCCAGCACGGAGAATATCGTTGTTAAGTTAACAATTTAACCTGTTTTATTTAATTATTAATTAAGATGTCCGGTTTTGTCAAGTCAAATTCCCAAATATAAGATGTTCCTGTTTTGTTTTTGCCCGGATCCTGTCTGCCGCACGTCCCTGCCGCGAACCGCCGGCGGGTCCCCTGTTCAAATACAAAAAAAGAACGGGCTGTTCAGCCATTTCGCCGCACAGTCCGTTCTTTGTCCATGTATCGTTTTTCCGGATGCCGGAGGAATTTTCCCGCCGCTTCGTCACCTATTTGTATGTAGAAATGTATTCTGCTGCATATCCAAGCATTAAAGAGGCAAATTCGGCCGATTTTGAGCGTTTACAGAAGAGGTGCGAAGAAGCAGAGGCACAGCTCAATCAGTTTTATCAGCGGGATATCAGGATGCAGGAAGTTATGCATGAGAACATTAAGCTTCAGGATGAGATCCGGATCCTGCAAAACAGAAACGCTTCTTTGGAAGCACAGTAGTTTTCATGATCGACCTCTCTTACGACGTAGCCGTCGCCGCAACAACTGTGGGAAGGGTGGAAAAGTCTTCGGCCTTTTCCACGCTTTCCATAAATTCCGTCAGAGCCAACACATATGGCCGTTTTGTTTTTTAAGTCAATCAGATTGGATCAAACGGATTCCAGCATTTGTGCTGGAGTCCGTTACAGTGTAAGCTTTTTTATTCGTATTTGTACCACAATTGTACCACTATTGTTTCCATACAATTGGGATCATTTTGATACACTTTCTGCAAATAAGCGTGCAAAATAAGGCATTCTGGATATTTCAGGGCGTCTCCCTTCGTGTTCAAATCCCGGCTTCTCCGCCATATAGACCTCAGGAATTTCAACATTCCTGGGGTTTTTTATGTTCAAGATATCGCCACAAGCCTCAAACACTTAACCGTTCGATGTATTGTTGCATGTTATTCGAAGACTCTTTTTTCATCTCTTCGGTGACATGGGCATAGGTTTGCATTGTGAATCCCACGGTTGAGTGTCCCGGGCCTTCGGATACGGTTTTGATATTGTCATTACACACTGCAAAACAGCCCCGGCTTTTTATTTCCTGCCGGGGCTGTTCTCTTTCATACAGCGTCTCAGTAATTCATATCCTGTTCGGTGGTCCAGATGCTGCCGTCTGCAAAAAGCTGCTGAACAACCGTCATATGAATGGTTCCGTGTTCCTCTGCCCATTCAGGCCGTTTCAGGAACAGGCGCGCGTAATAGTAATGCGGCACAGGCTCATCCGGCCCGTAGTAATCCGCAAACGGATCGTCCTCGTCCTCCTCCCGGATTTCGCATTCCTCCGGCAGGACCTTCCGTCCGTTGATTGAAAGCGATACGCTGATCACAATCCGTTCCGGTGAATTCATAACCTTGTCCGGTTCCTCATATACCAGTGATACCGGAATTGTACTTTCGTAGGAGGAGAACCTGAAGTAACCGGGATAGGACCAATCCGTCTCCGGTTCATCGTCTGCCCAGTAAAGCATCCCCCATCCCTGTTCCGGTTCGTCTTTTACAGTGTATTCCAGCGTCTTTTCGCCGTCAGCACTGTTATAGCGTACAGCAACGTGAAGCTCCAGTTCCTCCGGGAAAGCGTTGGCCGCGTCATATTCGGCCATGTGCTCCATGTAGACGTCTCCCGCATCCACCTTCGGGATCAGGAACTCTCCCGACGCGATCTCATCTGCCGTCAGTTCATATTCGGAAACTGTCAGCCCGAGAATCGGTTCCGTAATCTCTGCCTTCACTCCGGTCACGTCTTTCGTGTTGTGCAGCGTGATCTTTCCAAGTTTTGCGGAAGAGAAACCGATAAAGTTCAGATCTGCCGATGGCTCTTCATACGCCGGTGTGGGTTCCGGTGTCGGGGTGGGAGTCGGTGTAGGTGTTGGTGTAGGCGTAGGCGTGGGTGTAGGTGTAGGTGTTGGTGTCGGTGTGGGTGTTGGTGTAGGCGTAGGCGTGGGTGTGGGTGTGGGTGTCGGCGTCGGTGTAGGTGTGGGTGTAGGTGTGGGTGTAGGCGTAGGTGTAGGTGTGGGTGTGGGTGTAGGCGTAGGTGTCGGCGTCGGCGTGGGTGTGGGTGTCGGAGTTGGTGTAGGTGTCGGCGTCGGCGCAAGCGTCACAACAGGCGTCGGCGTGGGCGGCGGTGTGGGTTCAGGCTCTGTTTTCAGTTGTACAGGTCCGGCGGCGATGATCATTCCCGTCGTAACCATGGTAGCAGCCGTAACACGCAGCATCGCCTGCACTTTCTGTCTGCGTTTCCGCCGGATTTCTCTTTTTTCCGGTTCGTTGTGTTCCCCGGCCGGAGGCATAGCTTCGCTTAGCCTCCGGTATTCTCCGGAGGCTTTATGGCTGCCGTGATACTCATCCGGCAGCGGAGCATATTCCTGCCCCTGGGAATTGAATTCGTCAGACTTCATGGCTTATTTCTGATGCAGATCGATCTGCCGGTAAGGAACCTCCACTCCGGCTTCACGGAATTTTACAAACAGTTCACGGTTCAGAACACGCTGTACTTTATAGATATTGCTCTCATCCACTTCGGCGAAGAAGCGCAGCGTCACGCCGGATTCACCGAGTTCCTGGACACCCAGGTAAACAGGCACCGCACGCATGACGTCCTGATGCTCTTCATAGATTTTTTCCAGGATTTCAGGCAGTTTTTCCTCAAAGGCAGGCAGATCCGTTTCATAGGGGATCTGGATATCTGCCAGCGAACGGGATGCATTGTCCGAACGGTTCAGAATATCTTTCATATTGGAATTGTTGATAATCTTCACATTCCCGCCGGGATCGGTAATGCTGGTAGTGCGGATACCGATGTCGGATACCGTTCCGCGGAATCCGGCAACCTCAACAATATCGCCCACATTGTACTGGTTTTCAAACAGCATGAAGAATCCGGTGATTACATCCTCAATGAGGCTCTCTGCGCCAAAGCCGACGATCAGGGCGACAACGCCGACAGAGGCCAGGATGGTTGACACATTCACGCCGAGAATGCTCAGCCCCCAGCAGAGGATCACAATTGCCGCGGCATATCGCAGCAGGCTCTGTGTGATGGTGATCACTGTGGCCGAACGATGGGATGGACGTTTGAAAACCCCCAGCAGCAGAACCAGCGCTTTTTCTGCCGCCAGCACCAGGAAGACCATCACCACCAGGGACAGCAAAGCTTCTTTGCTGATACGGATATCACCGAACACGCTGCCGGCATCCTTAATAATTCCCTGGCTGAGCCCGATTCCAAGAGCCGCTCCGCCGATAATGAGACAGATCAGCAGTCCGATCAACTGCTTCCCTTTCTTTGATTTCATTGTCCGTCCCTCCTGTGTGAATATGAAGATGTTTCTCTGTATGGTTATTTTATCATTGCCTTTTACGGTGCGCAAGATTACATTTTTAACCAGCCCGGTGTCAGATTCTTTTGCGGAGGCAGACCCAGAGTCTGTGCTTTTTAGTTTCCTGTTCAATCCCGTCGTACACCGCTTTGCCGACTCCCCGGACCGTCAGGATATCTCCTTCCTTCAGTCTGGCCCCCTTATCTGTTGTCACTCTTCCGTTCACAAACACTTTCTCCGCTGCAAACAGTGCGTCCGCCTGACCTCTGGAAACGCCGGCAAATGCTGCTGTCACTGCATCCAGCCGCTCAGATGCAACATTCAGTTTCAGCGTCATATACCGGGGCTGAAGCTCAGGGATATCCGGTGCGGCAAGCGTCGCTTTCACAGCGGTCCGGCGAACCTGTTCCAGGTTTGCCGTCAGAAGGTCTGCAACGGATTCAAGGCAGAAAAACCAGGCCTGCCCGTCACGGATCAGGATATCCCCGGTCATGTTCCGTTCAATCCCCAGCCCGAGAATCGCCCCCAGATAATCCCGGTGTGTCAGTTCTTCCGCAAACCTGCGGGATCTGGGTTCAACTGCGATCACCCGGATCGGCGGTTCTGCCGGCCCTGCTTCCTCCTCGTTTCCGGCAGCAAGGATCTTTCGTTCCGCGTCTTCATATCCGCCGGTCAGAAAGTAGG
>JAEEGL013763531.1_pt1 | contig 14935 bp, 15 predicted proteins | sample 9134231 | NCBI WGS metagenome assembly JAEEGL01 (sample SAMN16246548, study PRJNA631951) | gut metagenome | biome: gut microbiome; feature: rumen; material: fiber-attached | host: Bos | place: Iran: Karaj | collected 2018-10
ATAGATTTACTTGTTTTGTTTCATCTCTCGATTTGAGAATGTGACGAGAGGGGAGGGCTTTCTTCGGGTAAGGTGTCACTGTCCCCTCTTTTTTTATAGTATCACAGAAGCGGAATGGATAGTAACAAAACGTTACACCCTACCCCGTTTTAAACCATATAGGGGGTAACTCTGAGTTACCTCCTATTTGCTATATCCTTCCTAGAGTGGAAGCAGCTCAAGGGCTTGCCCTTTCTGTGTATCATTTTTTTCGTGGGGAAGCCCAATACCCCGGAAAGTTCAAAACTTCCGGGAGCCTTCCCTCTCAGGATCAGCAAGCAGAAGGGGAAAATATGATAATTACAGAATATGTAATTTTGAATTTCTGATAATCTTATATTCTGTAATTATGCAATAAGAATAATATACAAATTGCATAATACACCAAAGGGAAAAATTTCCCTATGATATCACAAACCAAAAATGGACTATGATAGGACAAGAGGGAAAAACTTCCCTTATGTCCGAAGGAACAGATAACAGTCTTTCAGGATAATAGCAAGTTGTACTTTTGTGCACACAAAAAGTTATATTGCCTCCCTGGGGAGGTGTTTGCTCCGAAGCAGATCCTTCCAGTAGGTAAGGGAAAATTTTCCCTCAGTGAAGCCTCCGGACTTCATGGAAAGCCAGGGCAAAAAGAAACGGCTACTTTCCCAAGCAGCCGAATCCGGTACGAAAATATTGTTATTGAGTTTTATGTATTTATGCAATTATGATATTATACTATTATGCAATTATAGTGTTTTAAGTTTACTATAATACCCTGACAGTAGAAGCCGGAAGTGTTAATTTTCAAAGAAAAAGTAGCAGCGAAAAGAAATTTTTTGTATCTTTGCAGCGAATTTAATAGATATGAAGCTCAATCCGGGCAGAGTATCACAAAAATTAAAATCATGGATAAGGAAAAGAACACGTTACGAAGCTCCCAGGAGGGCAGAGTAACAACTTCCGGGAAGGGAGCGGAAGAAATAAAGAAATCCCTTCTAAGTAACCCAATGTATAATAACGCAACAGAGCCAAACCAGGCTAGCGGGCTAACTTCCTCAAAGAGGAGCGAAATAGAGTACGAAGAAACTCCGAAGGGATTACGGAGAGTTATCTCTCTTAATACTGAGTACGATACTCTTAACAGTCTTTGGAGTGCAGAGAAGAACTACTACCTTCTCTACTGTATTAACTACAATGGGGAAATGTTCAATAAGTATGTACTTCCTCTGAGGGAATCCAGGCTAAGGAAGCCTATCCCACATTTTAAAACCCTTACGGCTTTCCTTGAGTGGGTACTAGATACGAATCCCAAGGCACTCAAGGAGCTTCTCCGGGACGTTCTTCTGATGATGAGCAACAACGACAGAGGGCTACTTCTTCCTGATGAAGGAGGAGTAGCCGACACGGAACAAATGGAGAAGTATTACAAGGGGCTCTCCCGCTACATGGCGGAGAATGTTCTGATAATAGAAAACAATTGATAACAGGAAAAGCCCTTGAGACTGGACGCTCAGGGGCTTTTATTTTACCCGCTTCCGTTATTATCATAACACAAATAAATATAATATTACGGAAAAATTCTTGTATTATCGGAAATATTATATTATCTTTGCACACAAAATTATATAATTACATTATGCCGAAAAAAGTATATGTTCCTATTCAGCTCCCCAGGGAGCAGCCGGATAAGTGTGAGAACTGTCCTCTTATAGGTAAGATCCCGGAGGAGGAAAGAGAGGAGGGAGTGAGGGAGGGCTATTACTGTCTAGGAAAGTTCCCCTTTCCCCGGCTAAAGTCCAAGGGAATCAAGTGTAGTGCCGAGGAATACAAGAAGAAGAAGCGGAAGCTTCACAGACCTTGCGACCATATTTGGCACGTATGGTCTTTACTTCCTAGGAGGTGTTTCTGTATGCTCAATAGTGTATACATCAAATACAGAATGGAGTATGAGAAGGAGCAGCAGCTTAAATACTATCCAAAGTTCAAGTTCAGGGAGTACGACTAGAGAAATATTCTCAGACACCCAAAAGAAGCCAGTAGGGGCTCTTTCCCAGGCACGGCAGACAGACACAAGGGAAGCCGGAAAAAACGCTCTCACGGGGCTTATATATTCCCGTAGGGATTATATAAAGCAGAAATAAGCGAAATCTATTAACCGGAACAGTTAAAAAAGGCTTCGGACGATCCTCACGAATCCTCACGAATTGCCCCAAATTGTCTTAAATTGCCCCAAATTACCCTAAAATGGTTAATTGTGGTTATTGGCTCCGGAGTAAAATCTATATATCCTTCATAGAAGGTTATATAAGGAAAATCCCCGCTTCCTGACAGAGTGGGCTAGGGGAGTGCAACGGAACCACTACCAGGGCGAAAAAAGCGGGTAAAATAAAAAAAATAGTATTAAAATAAAAATATTTTTGGAAAATACTTGTAATATTAAAATTATATTATTATCTTTGCACCCAAAAATATTAATGTTACGAAAATATATTGAGTTATGGAGTTACAAGAATTACGAAAAAAGGAGGTAGCCCGAATCTCTAGCGGAGATACTCAGAGCCTAACAGAGGCTTTCCTGAGGGGGCTAGACGTAAAGGAGAGTAGTAGGAGGCTCTACGGGAGGACGCTCAAGCAGTTCTTTACGTGGACTGATCTAGAGGGGAAGAACCTCCGGGAACTCACAAAAGGCGATATAGCGGAGTATAAGGGCTACCTTGAGAATAGTCTCAAGCTCTCCCCTCTGACAGTAGGGAGTTATATTATTTCCCTCCGGAAGTTCTATGAGTGGGTAGAAGTCGAGGGGCTTTACAGAAATATAGCTAAGGGAATCAAAACCCCGCAACGCTACCAGGTATTTGAGAAGCAATACCTCTCAGAGAAGAAAAGCGGAGAACTGTTAGAACACTTCAAAGGGGAATCCCTCAGGAACTACGCTATAGTTAATCTTATGCTTAGAACCGGGCTCCGGACTATAGAGGTAGCACGGGCACAAGTGGGGGATATTTGCTACATGGGGGAGCAGCGAGTACTCAAGATATGGGGAAAGGGAAAGAGCGAAGCGGAGAAGGGGAAAGACTATAATTTCGTAGTGCTCACGGATAAGGCTTACTTCCCGATAAGGAACTATCTAGAAGCCACCAGGAAGGGAGCGAAAAGCGGAGATCCCCTATTTACTTCCACCTCCCGACAGAACAAAGGGGAAGGGCTCAGTACCAGGACTATAAGCGGACTTTGCAAGGAAGGGCTCAAGGCTATAGGACTGGACGGGCACGAATATACGGCTCACTCCCTTAGACATACAACGGCTAGCCTACTACTAGGGCACGGGCAGACGCTTCTAGCCGTTCAGCACGTTCTAAGACACGCTAGCGTAAATACTACCCAGCGTTACACGAAGCAGAAAGAAAGAGAACTGAGACTTACAGACGCTCCGGAGGTAGCCCTAGACCTTGCTTTCTGAGACTGACGTAAATAACATTGAAATAAATATATTATGGCTCTAGGAACAATAGACACGGATAGCAGAAGGAAGATTTTCCTTACTATCTCTCACGGGAAAGTAGTACACTATCTCTCCGGGGGAGAGAAGGAGTTCTTTAAGAACGTGGAAGGGACGCTCTCAGACATAACAATAAAGGAGCGATCCTTCAACGGTAAAGATACCCCCTTTTGGTACATGGATATAAGGGACGGGAAGGAACTGTATTCTATTTCCCTTCCGTACAGTTCCGGAACCTTCAAGAGTATAATACTCTCCCTTGCTTCCTATAGAAGTCTCTGCAAGGAAACGAAGGTTATTATAGAGCCCTACGAAAGGAATAACTTTACGAAGGTAGTAGTGTATGCTGACGGGGAAAAACTGGACTGGGTAGTAAAGGAACTTCCCCCGCTCAAGGAAGTAGTAGTAGGAAGCAGCACCTATACAGATGATACGGAGAGAATGAACTATATACGGGGTATAGCCTCCCAGGTACGGGAACGTATAGGAAGGGGGACGCTATGACCTAGTACTAAAGTAATACGTAGAATATGGGTACTATTATATTTCTTAATGTTAAGATATTCCAAAAATAGCCACCTCCCTACGGATATAAGGAAGAAAATAACTATATTTGCAACCAAAATATTAAATTGAGTTTTATGGAACTGAGTAAATTTGTAGATGATGAACTTATACCCGCTATGTACCTGGATCTAGACAAGGTATTTCCGGAGATGAAGTTTGAAAAGAACTTAGACTCTACCAAATGGAGGAGCCCCTTCAATTTGGACGGGACTAGCCCGAAACACAGAAGGAAGGACAAAACAATAGTAAAGAAATCCAGTTGGCAAGTAGTAACGGAGAACGGAGACGGAGGAAGTAAGAATATTATTTCCTTTTTCATGGAGAAGAACAATATAGCCGACAGAATAGAGGCTCTACGTAGGATTTCCAACACCTTAGGGCTTATCTTTCCTGAGGGGGAGAACGCTCAAAAGTGGGAGGAGATACAAAAACAGAGGGAGGACTTTGCCCTCTCTTTCGACAGACAAAGAAGGGCACTTTTCGACAGCAACAACCAGGAAGCCGTAAAAGTACTGCAATACCTCAGGAATGAGCGGGGGTACTCTGACGATCTTATAAGAAGCATGGGACTAGGCTATATTACTAGGGAAGAAGCCAAGTTCCTCAAGGAGAAGCACGGTTTAAATATTGCGTGGAATGTAGCAGACTTTCCTCTCTCTATAGCCTATTTCTATAAGGGCTATGTTCTAGGCTTCAAGTTCAGATACACAACGGCAGAGGCTCAGGAAAAATACGGTTTTGAGAAATATAGGAATGCCCTCCCGGAATGGGTGGATATGAATAAGTACCCCTTCGGAATACTTCCAAATAACTTGAAATGCATAGACAAGAAGAAACAAGTTGTAGTTATGGAGGGAGAACTAGACGCTATACACGCTACAGTATTAGGAATCCCGAATGTTATAGCCACCTCAGGGAATAAGATAGTTCCGGAACAAGTCGAAGCTATCAGGAAAGAGGGCTACAAGAATGTAGTAATACTCTTGGACGCTGATAAAGCCGGGCAGAAGTTCACGGGGGAGAGTATTCAGAATATAGACCAAGCCGGGCTTAACTCCTTCACGGCTACGATACCGGGAGCAAAGGACGCTGACGAATACCTAAAGAGCCACACAGTAGAGGAACTGAGGGAGATAATAGAAAATGCCACCTTCGGAGGCTTATGGCTCTATCAGGAGGAAAAAAAGACTTTCCTACAGATACCAACGGAGCCGGAGTTCTTCAAGTTCATAGGAAGGTATATAGAACTGGCTAGCAGATACAGAGAGCCGTATAAGAGGGAGATCCTTTTTACATACCTACGTAACGACTTCCCCGAAGATCTGGACAAAATAGAGAAGGGAATCAGGGATAGCGTAGAAAAGAGAGTTAAGGTTACTGAGGAAGGAGAGGACACGGGAACGGCTCTAGAGACGTTTAAGGAGGCTTCGGCTAGTATAATAGACGGGGAAGGGAAGAAAGGTACGGTAGATAGCCTAGATACATTCCAAGACGCTCTAAAAGTTATCGAGAAGGACGAAAAAAGAATAGAAGCCCTCTCTACTATCCGGAACTTTTCCCCGACTGTAGCAAGCGGAGCCGGAACGGGAGCCACCTTAAAGGAAATTGGAGAACTGAATAAGGCTATACGGACGCTCAAGAAATCAAACCAGGAGGAGGGCTTTGCTACGATCCTCAAGGATAATACGGAAGAACTGTATAACTCCTACAAGGAGAAAAAAGAAGCCCTTGAGACCAAGTTTGAACTATACCACATGGAAGGTAATAGGGAAATGCCCTATAGCCTCTCCTTCCCTTCGGGGGCTATCTCTATTATCGGAGCAGCCACCGGAAACGGAAAGAGCAAGATACTCCAAAGTATAGCCCTGGACGCTCAGGAAAAACTAAAGGAGGGAGAGACTATACTCTATATAACGTATGAGGAAAACGAGCAGAATGTAAATATACAGTTTGAAAACTCCTTCTTCAACGACATATTAACGAATGAGTATGGAAAGGGGAGTAACATAACCACTATAACGGACTGGCTTACGAAGGGGAGTACCCGCTACATGAGGAACGAGACAAAGGAGAAGTTCTTTGAGAAGGAAGAAGAATGGAAAAGTATAAGACGCTCCGGAAAGATAAAGATAGTTAAGCCTGAGGAGAACTACCTAGAGACGCTTATAGCCCTTATAGAGTTCTCAGTAAAGAGGCTTAATATTAAGGCGATCCTTATAGACTACGTACAAGAAATATACGTAGAGAATTGGAGCCAGTACTCACGCTCTGACGAGCTCAAAAAGGCTATGGTAGATCTAGACAACATAGCACAGAAAACGAAGCTCCCTATTATCATGGGGGCGCAACTCTCAAGGGAGCCAGCAAGCCCCCTGGAACTCAATAACCAATGTATTGCGGATAGTTCATGGATAGAACGTAAAGCCTCTGAGATAATTCTTGTTTGGAGTAGTATGGAGAAAATCAGGGGAAAGAGCGTTAAGGAGATCGAGGACAAGAAGAAGAAGGTAGAGGAGGAAATACCAGGCTTCAATATCGGAACACCCGGAAAGCTCTACTTCCTTATTACAAAATCTAGAATCATACCTAAAAACTCTACCGCTATAGTGGATATCAACAGTAACACGGGTAAGGTATCTCAGAAGCTCAAGGAGCAGCCGAAGCCGAAACCTCAGCAAACAAACATATCCTTCACTTCGGCTCCGGCTCCGGGGACTACGAAAGTAGACGATAGTAACGTAGTTATAGATCCTGACGCACAGAGACCATACAGAGCAGAAAAGGAAGATAAAGAAGATAGCAAGGAAGAAAAAAAGGACGGGCTCCCGTTCTAGGACTATACAGTAGGACACTTAAATTTTCGTTTTTATGAGTAGAATAATAGCTTTTGCAAACCACAAGGGAGGAGTTTCTAAGACTACCTCAGTAGCCAACGTAGGAGCGATACTAGCCCAAAGGGGGAAGAAAGTCCTCCTAGTGGATCTAGACGCCCAGGCGAATCTAACGGACTACTTTTTCAAGGATAGACCGGAGGAAAGTATCTATAACGCTATGGCGGGTATTTCCCCGCTTCACGTCACACAGATAACGAAGAACCTCTTTATTACTCCTTCCTCCCTGAGTATGGCGGGAATGGATAGACTTGTAACGGTTAATAAGGATAATACGGGAATACTCCGGAATCTTCTCAGACCTATAGAGAGCGAATACGACTACGTTTTAATAGACTGTCCTCCCTCTCTAGGTATAGCCACTATTAACGCTCTAGTAGCAGCTTCAGACCTCTATATTTGCGTAACGGCTGAAGCTATCCCGGTACGGGGCTTGAAAATGCTTATAGATACCCTTGGGGAGATAAAGAAGCGGAAGAACCCGGACTTAAAACTCTCCGGAATCATAATAACCAGGTGGGGAGCAAGGAACCTTAACAAGATCATGGAGGAGGGCTTGAGGAACAACTTCGGGGAAATAGTGTTCAAGACAAAGATACGGGAAAATATTGCTATAGCAGAAGCCCCCACCTTTTTCCAAGATGTTGCAAGTTACGCTCCTTCTTCTCACGGGGCAGAAGATTATAAAGCCCTCACGGGAGAGATACTTAAAAGAACCAAATAAAGCTTTCAGAAATGGATAAGAACGAGTTTTTTTATAGCATTAAAGCAGCCGAAAAAGGACACCCTTTTTATAATGCGATAGTAGGAACTGGAAGTATATACGCTGAATCCTTAGAGGAAGCCAAAGAGGAGGGGAAAAGAATACTCTCACTCCCACAAGTGGAGAAGGAGGAGGTAATTAAATTTAATCAGCTTTTCCGCAACGCAAAAGAGCCCTTCCGTTTAAGAATGGAAATAGTTTGGAACGGAAAAAATTATTATATTCACGAAAACAATAACCAAAGTAAAAAAGATATGAGCAAGAAAAGAGAACAGGTAAACGACTATTTTAATAGTGTTATGGGAGTAGGCGAAGCCTCTCAAGTAGAGAACGAGCAAGCAGCAGCTACCCAGGAACCCGTAAAGAGGGGGAAGGGCAGACCAAGGGAGGACGGGTACGAATCCCGGACTTTCAGGGTAAAGAAGGAACACGTTCAGAAACTTAAACTTATAGCCCTCAAGGAGGGACGCTTACAGAAGGATATCCTAGACTTTGCCCTAGAGAGTATTATTTCCCGCTACGAAGAAAAGCACGGAGCCCTTAACGTGGACTTTGAGCAAGAGAATATAGAAACCCTATTCTAGGGGACTGTCCTCCGTAGGTATGAAGTACGTTCTATTTGCTATACTGTGGATAGTGGGGGCTTTCCTCCACTATTACACCAGGAAGCACGGACACCCCTAGAAAATCGGGTAATATCGGAAATATAGAAAATACTTGTAATATTAAAAATATTAGTGTTATTATAATACGAAAATATTGCTATGAGTAAGAAGGATAAACTTCCCTTTTCCGGCTTTGCCAAGGTGTTGCACCTTGCGGAAGCGTACCAGGCACAATATAAGGAGCGTGGGCTCTGTCTCTCTCAGGAACAAAACGAGGCTAGCTTTAAGGACTACGTACAACAGTACAACGAGGGAATTTCTTCCCCCGTTATTAATACTGATGTACTGTTATTCTGACGGCTATACTTCCGTAAAGTTTGCATTACAGAAGTTAAAATTAAAAGGATATGGAATACAAGGTTACAGTTACTTCCAACGAAGGAAAAAGAAGAACCCTTAACGAAAATAGCGGGTATGGAATGATACCTATTTCGAGGGGGGACTTTTGGGAATTACTGGCAGATCTCGACAAGGGAAAAATTAAGTCTTTTAGTGTTTCTTTGAAAAAGTAAGGATATGAAATATATAGTTATTAAGCGGGTACTCAAAAAAGACTGTCCTCCGGGTATAAATAGCCCCTGGAGTTTCGACAAGATCCCCTCCGACTTATGGCAAATTTGGGAAAAGAAGGAGATCGAGGAAGATGTTACTCCGGATATCTACTTTGACCAAATGGAGGAGACAATAGAAAACTACTCCAAGAACTACCCCGAATATTTTTGGGACTGGTGTACGGAAAGAAAGGATAAAGTATATTTTGACATACTACTAGACGGGGATATCTACGAAGGTAACGAGAGCCTAGAAGTAGCCCTATATCTCTATAACTCTGTAGATGATACTTGTTTAAGGGAGAACTACGGACACACCAAAACGCTTCGTGCTACGAAGGGAGAAAAGTCTTTTACCCTCAAGGAAGGGATAATAGAAAAGCCACACACCAGGCTAAGAATATCCTACCAGGACGGAAATAAGGAGGAACTTGTAAAAAGAATCTATCCTGAGGAAGCAGCTTCTTACTTCAAGGAAGTAAAAAAGGCTTCTAAGGTAGAGATACTAAACAGTGAAGGGGAAGTAGTTTTAGAATACTAAAGATAACTGGGATATGGCAAAAAAGGCAGATGGGAAGGACAGACTTCCCAAGGAACTACAAGAATACAAGAAGGAGTTAAAGAAGCTTGACTTTAAGGCGAAAGTTAAAGCGTACTTTGATTGTGCCCCTTTTGTGCGAGATATAGACAGTAAGAAAAAGACTATTATCTATAACTCCTTCACAAGGAAGGAAAAGGAGGAGTTTGCTAGCAGATACGAGCCTATTTACGCTTCAATAGACAGATACGGGGACAGAGTACGGGCTATTAACGGAAATTGCTTTATCTATGCTTTCTATATAGACACCGCTTTGAGACAGAAGGACGCTTTTTGTTATACGGCTGATCTGTTAAACAGAGCGAGGGCTATAACCGGGAAAGCCCTGGAAGAAATGGAGGAAGGGGACACCAGGAATATAGTAGAGAGAATAGATAAAAGCCTCAGTTGTTATAACTACTCAAATGTTATTCCACCGAAGATAATAGAAACGGATAGCGGAAACTTCGGGATAAATTTCAGCGAGATAGACAACGATCTCCTAGGAGTAATACACACGCTCAAGGGGTTACTCTCACTTATTAAGTGTTATTTGGAATCCCTGAGGGAGTTCCTAGAGTGGGTAGGTACTCCGGAACTGTTCCCCAAAGAATTTGAATCTATGGAGAGGGGATTTATAAGCAAGTATTATCCTATAGTCCCAAGAACAAGGGATAATAGGGACTTCCCACTATTTGACACTATAACAGAAGCAGAGAAGGAATACCTATCAATAAACTACCAGGAACTTCCCCGTACTGTAGATATGTTTGGGGAAAATAACCTTTGGGCAGACAAATATAAAAGCTTTTTCAGTTTCTAAGATCATGGAAGAAGATAAGATAAAGACACCCTCAGGGGAACAAATTGCCAACGTGGAGAAAGGTAAAGAACTTCTCCCAGGTACTAACGTCCAATACTCAGGTAAGAACGTAGAGCAAGAAGGGAAGCCCTCCCTTCCCGCTAGAATATCGGACTTCCTCACGGGGAACATTATAGCAACCCCTCAGAGCGTAGCAAGCAAATTCAATAACCAGGCAACTATAAAAGACCTTTTTGGCGGGGAAGATATGGAGGGATCTATAGACAGAGAGGGAAATCTAGTTAAACTTTCCGCTATGCAAAATAGGGTACTTTTCTCTCTGTGTAAGCAGATATTCTCTAAGGAAAGAAAAGAAGTAAGCGAATATTTGGAAGCTCTCAAACGGGGAGAGAATCCGGATAAGCTTCCCAGAGTTTATATACTTCTTTCCGACATGAGCGGGGATATATTCGGAGAAGAAGAAAGGGGGAAGCCCAGGAAGATAAATGAAATATATACAGAGCTTGATAACATATCCAAAGTTAAAGTTCCTCAAGTGTACTCAACGGGCACTTGGAAAGACGAGAAGGGAGTAGAACACTCTCTCACGTTAAGGAATCTTATACCCTATATAAGTATTACGGGATATGAGAAGCAAGCCATAGTAGACGGGAATATATACCCAGCCGTACAAATTGAGTGTTCTAGAATCTTCTATGAGCGTAACTGGATAGGTAAGGGAAGTAGGAACTTCTTACTTAGTAACGATATATTAGAAGCCAGGCTCCCAAGTGGAAGGAAGATCACTACGGACGTATATTGGAGCGGGCTTTTCCCTATGGCTGCAAACTATTCATGGTTTTATTACTGGCATAGGCTCAAGGCTGTGGAGAAGAAAATAAAAGAGGAAGATATCATAGATAGTGTAAGGATAGCCCAGTTAAAAGAGGACGCTCTTACAACTCCCCCTATTCCCTTCCAAAGACTAAGGGCAGCTATTAACTTCAAGAGCAAACACCCTCAGGAGGAAGCAAGATTCAAGAAACAGTTATGGGAAGCTATGTGGGCTCTTATAGAAAGAGGAGTTATAACAGACAAGAGCGATATAGACTATGATAACGAAACCTTTTACTTCGTATTCAGCGAAAGTCAGGAACCACTCAACAAACTGGGTACAAAGAAGGAAGATGAAAAAAGGCCCGGAGGGAAATGGACTACCTACTCTCCGGGAATTAAGCCAGGCCCTAAGAAGGGGAGTACCAAAGGAAGGAAGAAAAGTACCAAGAACAAGCCGGAACCTAAGAAAAAGAGTACTGAGGAGGAGCCGGAACTTTTTCCGGAAAAAGTGTGATAATATATTTATAGTGTTTCTGTAATACGAATAATATGATAACACAAGGAAATATTATACTACGGAAATAGTGTGATAATAAGAAAGCCCTCCTAGACGCTGATACAAGGCTCTAGAGGGCTTTTCACGTTAAAGATGATAAGCAATAAGTAAGGACTATATTAACGCTCTCAGAAGGAAAGGACAGCCCAAGAAGAAGCATGAAAAAGGACAGAATGTAGGCTTTGCGGAAAAAGTGTGATAATTACCTAGGAAAAAGTGTGATAATTAACGGAAAAAGTGTGATAATTACCTAGGAAAAAGTGTGATAATTATATTTCGGCAAAATCTTATATATCAGAGAGTTAAGCCGTTTTTTGAATTTGACCTATAAATATCCGAAACTTATAGAATAGAAGTTTTGGAAGCCGAGAAAGGGGCTTTAAGCCCTTACGGGCAGCCCCTTCTCTGCCAAGATGAACCAATAGCAACCCTATAAGAAAGTTACTTGTATAGGCTTTCAGGAATGGGGCAGACTGGAGGACACTCACGGGAATACTCACTCAAGGCTCCCACCTATAGCCCCACCACTCAGAACCCCCGCCAGGTCTTTTTTTTTGAGGGGGTACTGATACTCCGAAATCTCCACTTGCCACTCTTTCTTCACACAGAAATTTTCAGGATCCTAGGTTTTCCCCGATTTTTAACTTATCCGTACCAAAATAGGATAACTCAAAATAAAAAAAGCACGGAAGAAAGGCTTTTTAACCCAGTTCTTCAATTAAGATAGGCAGTTCTGACACTCAAAGGAAGGTAAAACAGTACTTCCTCCCTTCGGGAAAAGACACGTAGAAGCGGACAAATATCTCAAATCCGGTAAGATCATGTAGAACACACACACAGAAGGCTTTCACTTCATGGGGCTACCCAGGTAATCAATAACACCCCCTAGCCCGGCTCCCGTTTGCGGGCTTTGCCCCCTTCCCGATCCTATCCAAGATAATCCTTAATTTTTTCCAAAACGGAAGAGTGATAAAGCCCTATTTTAGGGCATTTTTGCATAAAAAACGGGCAAAATTAGCGAAAAAGAGCCCTTTTTTACAGATTTCAAACGAAAATCTTACAATAATTTCATTTTTGACAATAGGAAGATTTTCCGAAGGATAAAGTAAACCTTTGACGCTATTTTGGGGGTATTGTGTAACGGTACTTAAATATGAGTAAGAACGATATTTTTGAGAATGAGAACAAGATCCGGAAGATAGGAGGTAGGCTTGAGAGCGACTACTATAACCTTCGGGGAGTAGTGTTGTATCACAACGAGAACCTTATACCCCTCTTTTACTACCTTGGACTTGCAAAGGAAGAAAACAAGGATAGAATCCTGGAAGCCCTTCAGAAGGGAAGATCGGGAGCAGCCTCTCTATTTTTCGACCTTAAAACCCAGGCTATAGAGGAAGGTAGGCTACCGATAGAGAAGGTAGTAAGCGCAAACTCCATAGCAAAAAAATATCCTACCAAGGAACAGAAGGAAAGCCAAATGAGGAGGGCTATAAAGATAGGGCTCAAGAATATCTATGAAAAGATAGAGAAAGAATGGGAGGAGGACTGTAAACCCTCTTTTAGTTCCTTCTTTAGCCAGCACTCCAACATACTTACATTATGCCGGGACACTATAAAGCTCACTCCCTCAGGGCTTGCTATAGACGTGGATAAGTTTATAAAGTTCTATACGGACTTCTTAGAAGCTGACGAAAGTACGACCAAGAAGCAGCACCAGGAAGCAGCGGACGCTCTGAACCGCTTCTTTAACGGAGCCGTAGAGATAACACAGAAGGAGCTAGAGAGATACTTCCTTATAGAGTACGGGATAGTAAAGCCTAATCCGGAATCTATCAATAAGGAGAGTTACGCTAGACTGGGAGCGAGGACTTGCAAGGTATCAAAGAAAAAGAAGTAGCGTAATATGGAGATACGACAAAAGAGATACGAATACTTTTCCCGCAACGGGAAGGAGTGGACTTCATGGTTTAATTACAATGGGGAGGAATACGAATGGCAGCTCAAAGGAAAGTTAAGGAACCAGTACCGGACTATCCAAGTCTCTTTGGAGAACTAGCCGGAGAAGATCCTACCGGAGCGGAGGTAAAAGGCTTCACGACCTCAGGGGAAGCCCGTAGAGCCTCTTTTTCAGCCCGGACGGGTAAAAATAAGCCAACGGAGTACGAAAGCCGACAGAAGCGAAATACAAGGCTTTGGGAAAGTCTCTACCCTACCCCGAACAAAATAAAGTGATATGGCAAAGACAGAACTATATAACAGTTTGATGAACAGTAGGGAATGGCGGGAACTGAGGAAAAGGAAACTCAGGGAAAACCCGCTTTGCGAGTTCTGCGAGAAAGAAGGAATCCGCAAAAAGGCTACTTGTATACACCATATCGAGGAAGTAGAAAACGGGAGTACCGTAGAAGAATGTAGAAATCTCTGTTTTAACTTCGATAATCTCGTTTCACTCTGTACGTACCACCACTACAAGTTACACAACGGGAAAGGATATAATAAAGCGGAAGCCAGGAAGGAGAGGGAACGCAAACGACAAGAGAGGTGGGGAAATAATATATTACGGATATTTACGGAGAATAAAGAAATATAAGTGTTATAAAAATAATAATTATGAGCAAGAAAAGAAGGAGCCTACTCCCCAAAGTGGGGATACGGTACAACGAAAGGGAACAACTCAGGAGTAAGAGTAAGCAACTCTCCCTCCTTGAGGAGAAGTACGCAAAACTTGAGGAAGCCTACCGGAAAACCCTAGAGAATCTCAGGGACACGGAAACGGGGGAAACAATAGAGAATATCCTCAAAAATGAAGCTTATGCTTTTATAATCTCCGAGGGGCTGACGGAAAAGTTTTTGGATTTCCGAGTATTGGCTAACAGGTCAAGACACCAGGAAGCAGTCTATAACGCAGTTACGGAAGCGGGCTTGGAAGGAATATGGATAGATCCTTAACTTTCCCCTGGCATGAAGGAGAGTAAACCCTAAACGCTATTTTGTGCGTATTATAGAAACATTTAAGTTTAATTTTAAATTATTTCATTTATGAGTAAAAGACAGTTTCCAGTTATGGTAAATGTAGCCTTCGAGAACTGGCTCAACAGAGCAGCAAGAGGGAGGGCTAAGAGTTTTAAATCCGAGGTATATCCGACATTGTTTAAATTCGGACTACTGAATGACGAACACGTTCAAAAGTATTTGAAGTC
>JAEEGL016483963.1_pt1 | contig 14935 bp, 9 predicted proteins | sample 9134231 | NCBI WGS metagenome assembly JAEEGL01 (sample SAMN16246548, study PRJNA631951) | gut metagenome | biome: gut microbiome; feature: rumen; material: fiber-attached | host: Bos | place: Iran: Karaj | collected 2018-10
ACGGAGACATGGCAGGACAAGTCTGACGAAGAACTGACAACGATGGTGCAACAATACATCGACGAAAGGCTCACTCCGCAGACAGGACGCGTCATCCGCATGCGCTTCGACGACGAGAAGTCATACAACGACATCTCACATTCCCTCGGCATCAGCGTCTCCGCCGTCAACAAACACATCGTGCAAGGACTGAGGAAACTGCGTCACACCTTTAACCGCAAAGAAGCATGAAGAAAGAAGAGAAAATACGTATGCTGCTCCACCCGGAGCAATACACCGACGAGCAACTCGACCAGATGCTCGACGAGACTTCCATCCCCGTCCCCGACGTGGAGGAGGAGTGGCAACAATTCAAGAAGGGGCATCACCAGCGCCGCCAGCCCATGCGGTGGGCAGCCATTCTAATTACTGTGGCTGCACTTTCCGGCATCTCATACGCTGCCATCCAGCATTTTCAACACGCAAGGGAAGAGAAACAGGAAGCAGGTATCATGCCGGAGCAAAAACCAATGGCAAGGGAAGTGGTTTGGAAAAAGGATGCAAACATCACTTCTGCCGTGGAGGAAAGGGACTCTGTCAGGCAAGACCAACAGTTCAACAATGTAGCCCTGCAACAAATCATGCAGCAGTTATCCAAAGATTATGGTGTAGAGGTGGTTTTCAAAAACGAAGCCGCACGCTCTATCCGTTTTTACTTGAGCTGGGACGCTGGGGAAACACTCTCAAGCATCGTCGACCGCATCAACCATTTCGAGAAAGTGCACCTCACGCTCTCTGGCGAAACCATCACCATCAATTAGTACCCCATCATGCGATATTTATATATTTTGATCATGTGCCTTATCTCCACAGTGACAAAGGCACAGCAACTGACACACGACTTCAAGAACGTCTCACTCTCTGATGCTCTCATCTGGATTGACAACGCACAGAAAAGCTATAAAATCAATTTCATCTTCGATGAATTGGAGGATTTCACGGTGACGACATCGCTGAGGAATGCCTCTGTGAAGGAGGCTGTCCAAAAAGTGGTGGGATTCTACCCGATGCGCGTGAGCTACGACAACAAGGACATTTATGTGGAATGTGTGCAGAAGGCCGGATCGAAGGTCTTCGGACATGTTGTCGACGAGAAGGGCCGGCCTTTGCCCTTTGCCACGATATCGCTGCTCGCACCTGGCGACTCTGCCTTCATCACGGGCGGCGTGAGCAACGAGAATGGTGACTTCGTCATCCCCTGCCAGCCACAGCACCTTATCGTCAAGGTGACATGCATCGGCTATAAGACGCTGACACGCAACGCCCCTGTAGGCAGGTTGGGGGTCATAGCCCTGCAACCTGAGACTTACCTGGTGCAGGGTGTCACCGTGAAGGGCGAGATACCACAATACAAGATGACCCAGGGGGGCATGACTGTAGATGTGCTTCATTCCGTCCTCCATGATGTCGGCACCGCCGACGACTTGCTCTCGATGATGCCCATGGTGCAGGGGCACAATGGCAAGTTCGAGGTGATGGCAAAGGGTGAGCCTGAGATCTACATCAACAACAAGAAGGTGAACAATGCCAGCGAACTGAAACTGTTGAAGTCTATCGACATCAAGAGCGTGGACATCATCACCGCCCCTGGAGCACAATATAACGCGGAAGTGAGCGCGGTCATCCGCATCAAGACGCTCAAGACACAGGGCGATGGATTGAGTGTGATGGCTACAAGCCAGACGTGGAAGAACAACAAATGGAACAACTATGACGACCTGACGTTGAAATACCGCATTGGCGGTCTGGAGGCTTTTGCCAACGCAGCGCTCGACAACAGCCACTTCAGCAATGACCAAGACCTCACACAGACATTGCAAATCAAAAGAGATGAGTTCATGGTAAATGCCAGTTTGCCGATAAGGAGCAGCTGGACGGAGTTGCAATACCAGACAGGTCTGAGTTATGACTTCAGCGCCGACCATTCTATTGGACTGAGTTTCTCTTCGCACAAATCATTTTATAATCATTACTGGTCTGAAATGAAGCAGAACTATCAGAAGAATGGGGCTTATTACGGCAAAATCATTCTGGAAACAGATATCGATGAACCTGACAAACCTGCATGGGAACTCAATACATATTATGTGGGAAAGGTAGGAAAATTAGGTATCGACATCAATGCCACATTGCTGAGACGTGAATCGGAGAATCAAATCAACCAAAAGGAACGGAGCGAGGAATTCGGAAATCGAGCCATCACCACATTCAACAATGAAGACCGCAAGATGGCGGCAGGCAAGTTGGTGCTGACTTATCCCCTCTGGAAAGGTGTTCTGAGTGGTGGATCAGAGGCTACGAGCACGATGAGTTATGGCCACAATTTCAATGAAGAGCGCATCATACCAGAAGCCGACAATGAGATGTTGGAACGAAATATTGCCGGCTTTGCCGAATACGAGATGCAGTTGGGGCAATGGCACCTGAATGCGGGACTGCGCTATGAGCATGTCTCCACGGACTACCATTCGTTTGGCATCTGGCAGTCTGAACCAAGCCGCATCTACAATGACTGGTTTCCCAATTTGTCGGCAGCATGGCAGAAGGGCAAGTGGAGCGCACAACTGAGTTACAGCAAGCGGATCACCCGTCCGCCCTACAATATGCTGACCTCTATGATTGTGTACGACAGCCGTATGTTCTATGAAGGGGGCAACCCATTGCTACGCCCTTCCGTGCGCCAGAGCATCGACTTCAACCTGACCTATTCCTGGCTTAATTTCATGGCAGGTTATACCCACGAGAGCGACATCTTCACCCATATTGGCAGGGTGTATGACGAAGAAAACGAAATCGCCATATTCCAGCCCGTCAACTTCGACCACCAGAACCGTGTCTATGCCACGCTCGTGGCATCACCAAAGTTCGGCTTCTGGCTGCCTACCGCCACGTTGCACTACTATCAGCAGATGTTTGACGCAGAGAAGTATGGAGCGCCCAAGAAGTTGAACAAACCTGAATTCAGTTTCGACTTCAAGAGCTGGTTTGTTATCAACCCCACCACGAAAGCCCTTATACAAGCCAATTACACAGGCAGCAACCACTGGGGATTCATGTATCGCGGCAACAATTTCAGGGTGGACGCCAGACTGCAGAAGTCATGTCTGAACGGACGGCTGATGTGTACTCTTTATGCCAACGACATCTTCCGCACGTCTGAGAACAGGGTCATCACATACTATGCCATAGGCAAGACAGACCAGACCTACTACAGCTATTCGCAGTGTGTGGGACTCACCCTGTCTTACAACTTCAACGCCACCAGGTCGAAATACCGTGGCACTGGTGCTGGAAACGAAGAGAAGACCCGCCTATGACGGGTCTTCTTCTTTTAGGGGCCTCGATGCGGTTGAACAGCCGATGGTAGATTGGCCGTATGGCGAGGTCTGATTTGCTTGTATGCGACAGGTTTTGTGGTTTCTCCTCTGATTTGTCGCAAAAACAAGCTTTTGTCTCATGTTCGTTGACAAAGAAACAGGGGGAAAATTGTGCCTTATCAGAATTTGCAGTACTTTTACATCGCAATTCAAAAACAATTAAAAAATTAACAATGATGAAAAAAGTATTTTTGATGGTTGTAATCGCCATAATGACTACAGTGAATGTTCAGGCACAGAACCTGCCTAAAGGTTTGAGAATGGAAGTGGCCGAGGCAGAAGGTGACAAAAGCGAGTACTCAATCTTCACCTACAAGGACGATGACGAGACCTTCGGTTATTATTTGAGTCTGTTGCGCTCTCCTGGGTTCTTGGATCCTGGTGAACTTCTCGGTGTGAAGGTTCAAGGCGTAAGAGAGACTTGTATCTGGCTTGGTGCTACCTTCGATGAGGCCAATGCTACGCTCGACAGCATTCTCGATCTGTTCGACAAAGATTTAGGAACCTCTGTAGAGTTCAAGGGCCGCACAACGAACGGCGGAGGCCACCTTGGCGAGCAGAACATCTCTACCTGTGTGGTGGATAAGAAGCCGTTGGGTGGTAAACGGCTGAAGTTCTTCTTCACCAGTGGTAAGCACGAAACTCACGCCTATCTCAACAAGGCGGTTGTCAAGGAGCTTCGCTCGGGGATGAAGGTGGATAAAAAACTCCATCCTAAACAGCATCGATAATAAATAGGTATCTTGCAGTAATCTGCTTAAACTATATAATTCCAGTTTCTTACGTAATATAATCAGGCGGCTTGACACTTTTTTGCCAAACCGCCTGATTTTTTGGGCGAAAAATTTGGCGGCCTCGCGGCTGATGGAGGAAACACGGCCTTAAAGGCCAACATGTACATAGCCCAGGGCAACGCCCTGGGTATAAGGGGGAGTGTAAAAGTCGCCCTGAAGGGGCAAAAGCATTGATTTCCTGCGCCTTAGCCCCTTCAGGGCGGCAATTGTTGGCTAACATAAAACCCAGGGCTTGCCCTGGGCTATGTTCTCGCAGGCCCTTCAGGCCGGCATGATGACTTCAAATTGTAAATAATGGTTGTGCAAATCTCTATTTTGACACACCCTCAAAGCGAAGTATAGCAATCCAGTCCCTCTCCCTTTGGGAGAGGTTAGGTGAGGGCATGACAAAGAGACGCCACAATGTGACGTCTCTACTGTTTAATACTCGTTTTAAGGTTATGCGACATTCTCCATGCTGTTGAAATTCAGCTTGAAGTGGTTGGAAAGGATGATTTCATAGCCGCTGGCGGTTTTCTTAATCTTGGAGATGGGGACACAGGGATAGCAGGCGCTCGTAAAGGCTGCGACGGAGGCGGGAACCAAGGCGGCGGGCACTGTCTTCATGCCACAATCCAGCATCTCCCAATTGCCTTTTGAGTTGATTTTAATCCGGATGCCATCATTGAGGGTAATCACATACATCGTGCCCTTGGTTGAGGTTATCATCCTGGCGAAGGCGATGCTCCTGCCGGGGAAGAAGTTCATCAAGAAGCGTTTGACTGATTTGGGAAGATCCTCTGCGAAGATCATCTCGTTGCTCACTTTTTCTGCTGCGGGGCGGGTCATCATGTTGATGAGGTCGAACACCATAAAAATTGACTTTTTCATATTCTTATCTTTTTTAGTTATTTGTTTTTCTATTGCAAAGATAAGAACGAAATGCATCACCCTGGATATTTTTTCATGAATTATTCTCCTACTCGTTGCGACACGCCCTCCCTTTCACGACAAAGTGGCGCACCCCCTGTGATATTTGTCGCACGACCATCCTCAATAGCCCGGAATGAGAGGGAATTACCTGATTCTGACCTTGCGTGATGTGTTGCCCTGGACGATGATGTATGTGCCGGGACGTAACAACGCACGTGCCGCGACATAGGGCTTGCCTACGTAGAGGCAGATGCCACTGGGGGTATAGACATCGACCAAATCATCTTCGGCGATGACGGTGCCATCGATGCTGGTGATGGCAGTGACACGGAGAGTACCGTCGGTGAGCAGCGTGGAACTGTCGAATTCATAACCCACGCCGCCATCGTCCACTTTCACGATGAAGTTGCCCGTGTGTGAGCCACTGACCTTATATACGGTGATCTCACTGCCTATCTGCAACTGACGTGTGGTGGGAACGACCACCAGGATGGTGTCGCCGTCGTGTTTGAGATTTCCTTTCACCGTGAGGCATGAGTTGTCATAGGAACCCAACTGGCAACGTGTCGTGGCCCCTGCCTTCAGCGACAGGTTCTGCACCGTGGCCGTGCCGGTGATGACAGCCGTGGAATTCACGGTGATCTGACCCGTCGTGACAGCCGTGGATGAAGTATTGCTCAGTTCCAGCGTACCGCCATTGACGGCGAAAGGCGACGTGCTGCCTACGCTCTTCAGCGTCAGGCGCCCCCTACCCTCCTTCGTGACGACGGACGTGCTCTTGAAAAGGCCGGAGAATGTCATGTCCTTGCCGAGATAGCCTATGCGATAGGTTGTCTGCCCTTCCAAGACGCCATCAGTGGCAGTACCCTCGATAGCGCCGATCTTCAGCATGGCAGACTGCTGGTTGCCGCTGCCGCCGGAGTAGTGGGCGATGTTGGTGGCGGCATCAACCTTCAATGTGGCTTTCGACATATCGGTGACGTTGCTCATCAGGCGCCACTGACTGCCTGAGGCGGTCAGCGTGCCCTCGTAGTCCTTGAAGTCAAGACCGATGTCGCAACGCACATATTTCGACACGATGGTCAGAGCGCCCTTTCCCTTCACGCTTCCGTTCAGTTTGCCGCGCGAAGAACCGACAATCTTGTTGGTCGTGCCTTCAGCCACGGTGACCACGTGGTTGAAGACAGGTACTGTCGAGGTGCTGTTCACGTCAAGTTGCCGCACCTCGCCACCAGCCAACTGCATCGGCGAACCGCTGCGGCCGAAGGTGGCATTCCAGGCACCTTGGGCCACCACGCCCTTTTTCACGATCAATCCAGCGAAGTTGTTGGCGCCGCCGTAGGTGAAGTTCAGCTGGCCTGCACCTTCTTTAATAAGATAACCCGAACCGCTGACGGCTCCTTTCAGCGAGAGCGAACTGTTGCTTTGGGTGATGCGGATGGTGGCGGTGTCGGTGACGGTGATCTGACGGTCGGTGCCCATATTCTCCTTGCTCAGCACCAGCGTGCCGCCGTTGAGCTGCAGGTTGTCCTTGGCAGCAGTGGCCGCACCGAGGGCACTCTTGTTGCCGCCATCAAAGAAGTTGTGCACAGTGAGCGTGCCGCCGTTGACGATGGTTTTGCCCGTATAGTCGCTGTACTTCATGTTGAGAGTCACATTGGCATCGCGGTTTACCGTGACACCACCCTCACCGCTGATGCCTCCCTCACCCGACAGGGTATAGGTGCCGGAGTCGAAGGTGACGCCGCCAGTGACCATCATCTCGTTGACGGTGATATTCTTCTGCCAGCTCTTTTCGTTGAACACCACAGCATCGCCAGCCACGAAAGCCGTTGAACCGTTGAAATCAAAATTCTGCGACTTATAGTCCCATACATTATTCTCATAGCCATACCACACCACATCCTGCTGCGGAGCGCGACCTCCATGGATGACGAGCACCAGTTTGCTGTCCTTCACGACGAGGTCATAATTGATGCCCTCCAGGCCACGTGTCTTCAATTTCGTCGGGTCGCAGGTCATCGTACCGGTGCAGGAGGCAATGACATATTCTGCCTCGTCTCTGTACTGCAGGTTCACGGTGATGTAATTGGTGCCTTCGAAGGTCAGGTCTCCCTCCACATGGAGTTTGCTGCATACAGGCCAAGTGCCCTGGGAATTGCCTATGAGTCCTACCGTCACTTCCAGATAGACATTTCCCGGCAGTGTGACGCTCTTCAAGGAATGGATCTCACCTTCCGGCAATTCGCCATCTCCTGGCATCAGCCGGCAGCCTTCATGGTTTAAAGCTCCCTCAAAGGTGATGGTATCCTTCAAGGTGACGGTGCCGCTCAAGGTGCCCCGGGCACGCAGTTCCACAGGTCCGGCGATGTCGCCGTTCACCTGCAGCGTCCCCTCGCTGATGATGGTGGGACCGGTGTGGCGCACCCAACCTGCCAAGAAGGCCTTGCCCTGCATCGATTTGATGAGCGAGCCGCTGCCGGTCGTAAGGATGCCGTTTGTGCCTCCCAGATGCTGACTCACTAATTCGTAGTCATGGCCCCGTGGAGTCATCAGGTAGATGACAGGGGCATTCATTGGCTTGTCAACCCCTATTCTGCTACTGTTGTCGCCATAAATGTCGAAAAGGATGCTCTTGCCGTCGGCATAGGGTGCGGCGCCTGTCATGTCGAAGGTCATGAAACCATCGTCAAGATTGACACCCGAACCTATTTTCGAGGCCGATCCCCGTTTCCACCGCAGATCGGTCTGAAACACGGGAGGAAGGGGCGGCATGGGCATGTCGCCTCCAAGATAGAAACCGGTGTTGGGATGCTGGTAGTAGCCGCGCGTGGTGCAGTCGCCCCGGTAGTGGGGATCTTGCTGGAGGCAATAGATGCTGTAGTTGGTGGGCATGGCCGTGGTGTATCCCACAAGGCCGGTGCAACTCTCGGCGTTCTGCTTGGCCAGGATGACCTCCTCGCGCCAGTCGCCCATGATGTCACCCATGAATGCGGGACGTGTACCCGTGGCGGCGTGGGCAGCCCAGTTACTCTCCTGTGAGAACTCTGCCAGGCGGTCGCCAAGCACCTTCGACACCATCAGGTTGGTGCCCCATCCGCTGCCGCCGGGGGAATTGAGCCACTCACGCAGCAGGTCGCCGTCCCACCAGCAACCCTCAAACATAGACCCCGTGCGGGTCTGGCCGGTGCGCTCGCCCTTGCAGTCATACACGTAATCATCCACATAACTCAGGATCTCGTAGCCTTTGTGCGAGGCATCCATGTCGAGACAGGTGCCGCGCCCCACATCGTAAACGCTGGGCAGATGCCACTCCTTGATGCGCTCTGCGGTGCGGGCGTCGTAAAGCAGTTGACCAAGCAATGAACTCTGCTGTATGGCATAGACCTCCAGACCTGGACGGTCGGGGTCGATGTCGGAAAGGATGAAACGGTCGCCGTGGCCGATGCCGGGACTGGCAAACCATCCCGTAAGGGGATTCACCGAGTAACCACCCTGGATCATCTCGTCGGTGCCGTCGCCGTCAACGTCGGCCACACGCAACTGGTGGAACTCAGCCGGCCAGGGGGTCTTGTCATTGCGGCTCCAGGTGTGGGAGTGATGCCAGTTCGTGGGATGGCCGCTGCTCCAGTCGTAGTCCCAGGTGAACACATAATTATGGTGGGTCTTGTTGTTGTCGCGGTCCAGGCACTCCATGACCAGAGACGGGTGGATGCCGTCGAGGTAGCAGATGGCGAAATGCCCGTCCATGGCGGAATAGCCATCGCTCATGTAGTTGGGCCGGGAGGTGCGCGTGTAGTGGTCACTGCCGTCGGTGACCTCGTCGTACTTCAATTCGCTGGCGGCAATCTCCTTTCCTGTCAGACCATCGATGACGCTGATGTAGAACGGCCTGTTGCGCACCGCTTGGGTGCGGTAGTCCACAATGCCGTCACCATCGACATCGGCCACGTCACTGCCCATGGCATATTTGCCCCAGGTGTTGTTGGCCTTGTCCCAGAAGCGGGTGCCGTCGCTGCTGCGCACCATCACCTCGCAGCGCCCGTCGCAGTTGATGTCCCAAGCCACAACCATGTCGTTCTGTCCGCCGCAGATGTTCACGTTGGGTCCCATGTCCACCGTCCACAGCAGTTCGCCCGTAAACTTGTAGGCCTGTATCTTGTGGGTGGTGGCGGCGGTGTTCTCCGTATTCTCGGCGTCATCCGAAACGCCACCGGCATAGAGACGGTCCACCACCAAGGCATCATACTCGCCGTCGCCATCGGTGTCCATGGGCCAGCAGTACTTCGTGCGGTAGTCGTTGCGGGAAAGCACCGTGTTGTCGAAATTGATGTCCAGCCATACGTTGGGCCAGGGCTGGGTCTTGTAGAGGAAGGGCTTGCTCATGGCACCCTCCACGCCGCCGGGCGTGACGGCGGTGACGGCATACTCGGCATTCGGTGTAAGCGACGCCGGTTTGTAGTTGGTCACCTTCAGGGGCGTGGTGTTCATCTTCGTGAACTCAGAAGCCCCTGCCGGACGACAGTAAACATTATAGGTCGTACCTTCCGGTTCCTGAGCCAACTTCCGCCAAGAGACGAGGTAGCCTGTACCGCCCGACGAGGTGACACTCCGGCCACCGGAACGATAGACAGCCACCACGCCGCGGTCCAAAGGCTGCAGCAGACGTTGAGCACACACGGCCAAATGGCCAAGGACGAAGAGCAGGAACACTACGGCCACACGCCGAATGCTCTTCGAGTTGAAAGGCACGAAAAAAATCATAGTTTTAAGTAGTTTGTTTTTTACTCATCAGAGCATGTAGCGGCAGTCGATGACGGGCTTGTCGGTGCGACTGCGCACATCGCTGAACTCCGGCCATGCCGTGGTGATGACCAGCGCCTGCGACTCACGGAGGATGCCGTCGTAGTCGGCCACGTAGTCGATGGGCAGCGGATAGTGGCTCCGGAACTCTTCGATGGCCACGGGGTCGTAGCCGCAGATGTTGCTGTAACCTTCATCGAGGAGTGCCTGGATGATCTTGGCACTGGGCGTGTCGCGCACGTCATCGCTGCCGGGCTTGAACGAGAGGCCCAGGATGCCGATGCGCTGCTGCTTGTCGGCGCCGATGGCGCGGATGATCTTCTGGGCGATGAACTCCGGCATGTGGTCGTTGGTGTTGATGACATGATGCAGGATCTGAGCATCGAAGCCTGCCGACCGTGAGACGGCATACAGTGCATTGGTGTCCTTGGGCAGGCAGTAGCCGCCGTAGCCGCAGCCCGGATAGACGTATGAGGCCATGGTGGCACCACCCCACCGCTTGTCCATGTGGAGGATGCGGAAGGCCTCGGCGACATCGATGCCTCCTATCGTGTCGGCCACCATGCTCATCTCGTTGCTGTAACTGATCAGCGTCGCCAGCAAGGTATTCGAGAGGTATTTGATAAACTCACCGGTATTGAGCGAGACACACAGGACAGGTTCGCTGACCGTGGCATAGACCTCCCGCAGCACCTGTGCAGAGCGGTCGTCGCTCACACCAAGCACGATGCGGTCGGCATGGATGAAATCATCCCAGCAATGGCCTTCGCGGAGAAACTCGGGGTTGTTGGCCACGCCCACATCGACGCCCACCTTCAGTCCTTTCTCCTCCAGATAAGGGATGATCTTCTGCGAGGTGGTCGAGGGAGGAATGGTCGATTTCACCACCAGCACCTGATAGCGGTTGCCGTCGCGGACCTCCAGGGTCTGGTCGATGGCGCCCAAGAGATAGGTGAGGTCGGCCTGCCCGTCCTTGCCATAGGGTGTTCCCACACAATAATAGACGCAGTCGCTCTCGGCGACGGCACGCTGCAGCTGATCGGTGCCGATGGGGAAGAAACGATTGCCCAGATGCCTCGTCAGCGCCTCGTCGAGGCCTGGCTCGAGAAACGGCAACCGTCCTGCCTGGATACCGCTGAGGCGCGAAGGACTGATTTCCACGCCATACACCTTGTGACCATACTCCGCAAATCCGAGCGAAGTGGTCAGTCCTACAAAACCGAGACCAAAGACAGTGATTACCATTTGTACTCTCCCTCCTCGCTCTCTTTCAGGTATTGCAGGAAACGTGCCACGCCCTCTTCCACGTAGATGGTGGGGTCGTAGCCCAGTTCACGCCGTGCCTTGTCGATGTTCGGACAGCGGCGCTGCGGATTGTTGGTCAGATACTCCTTGTCCTCGGAGACAGCATACTTCACCTCGCCGGTATATCCGAAGATCTCACGGCCCGCCTTGACATAGATCTCAGCCAGTTGGGTGATGGTGATCTCGGGTTTCTCGATACCGATGTTGTAATAGCCGTATTTTCCGTGCAGCAGGATCTTGAGGTAACCGCAGATGGAGTCGGCGATATAACAGAAGGTGCGGGTGGGTGAACCGTCGGAGAGGATCTCGATGTCACGGCCCTGCATGATGGCCAATGCGAAGTCGGCAGGCACACGCTTGTCGCCGATGCGCATGCCCGGTCCGTAGTTGTTGAACGGGCGTGCCACGCCGATGGGCATGTCAAACTTCTGGGCGAAGAGCATGCACATGGTCTCGCCAAACCGTTTCGACTCGTCGTAGCAAGCCCTCGGACCGGTGGCGCAGACATTGCCGTTGTAGTCCTCTGAGGTGGGCACATGGGCGGGATCAGGATCTCCGTAGAGTTCGCTCGATGAGAAGAAGAGGAAACCGCGGATGGCTTTCTGGCTGTAGAAGTCGAGCAGCGAGCGCAGTCCCCAGATATTGGCGTCGAGGGTCTCGATGGGGTATTTGCGGTAGAACATGGGCGAGGCGATCGAAGCCATGTGGATGATGAGGTCGGCCTCACCAGCAAGCTCCACGTCGGCGATGTTGTCGCGGATGATATCAAACTTCTGGATGTTGATACGGGGGTTGGCCTCCAACTTCTTGACCCATCCGGGAAGACCGAGCATGAAGTTGTCGAGACCGATGATTTTACGGATGCCCAGTTGCTCTGCCGTCTGGTCGAAGAAATGCATGAAATAATAGCCGAGGAAGCCTGCGCAGCCCGTGATGAGGACGGTGGAACCGTCAAACCGTGCGCGCTCCTCCTCCGACAGTTTGCTGAGCGTGTAGTTAATGTCGTTGAATAGTATTTTCTCCATTGTATTGTTGTTTATTGATTATACCTTTCGTGATTGGAAAACCGGAAATGGGGTGATCGGAAAGGGCCTCAGCCCTTGTAGGATCGATAGGGATGCTCCAGGTCGAGGATATGGAAATTGTGCTGCCGCTGCTGGTCGGTCTTGGGGATTGTCATATAGTCGCCATAGATCTGCGTGAGGTAGAGATCATAGTCTTTGATGCCCATGAAGGTCTTTCCCTCAAACTCATAGGGAGCGAACACCGCATGGACGGATTTCGGGAATACGCCATGCAGACCCTCGGTGTAATCCATGGCCAGTTCGGCCTTGTCGTAGTCATAACGGGTCAGCACCCGGCGTATCCGCCGCTGCAACGACTCCATGGTGGTCAGGCGGCGTGTGAGCAGGGGTATCCACGACGACGGCCCGTGCCCGTGGCGGTAGGGATCGCGGTGTATCCAGTAGAGGGCTTGCCGCAGAAAACTGTAGTGGGCGTAATGCACCCATCGGCAGATGATGTTCTTCGGCACGGCATCCATGGGAAACACATCCACATAGATGCCGCCCAGGTAACTGAGATGGAGCCTTTCGATGAGGGTCGTCGAGGCATCCTGCACCTTGCCGAAAGGCAGGGGGTATGCCTTGTCGTTCTCCGGACAGACAAACTCATAGGGCTCGGGCAGCCATTCGCGGCTGTGCTGGATGAACCGCTCATAGTCAGGACGCGGGATCACCACGTCCATGTCATCATCCCAGGGAATGAAGCCCTTGTGGCGGACGGCACCCAGAAGGCTGCCGTTGAAGATGCCATAGGAGATGTTGTGCTCACGGAAGGTGCGGTCCATCACCTCCATGATTTTCAGCATGCGCATTTGCAGCGGACGAATATCGTAAGTGGCCATGGTCTGAAAATGACGGAGTGATTATTTCGGGTCAACGGCCCAAGGCGCACGGCCCTCATCCCACATCTGGTTGAGCAGGTCGCGGTCGCGCACGGTGTCCATGCACTGCCAGAAGCCCTCGTGGCGGTAAGATTTCAACTGTCCCTCGGCGGCAAGGCGCTCCAGGGGCTCACGCTCAAAGGTGGTCAGGTCATTGTCGATGTAGTCAAACACCCGCGGATGCAGCACGAAGAAGCCGCCGTTGATCCACCCCTGGTTCACCTGGGGTTTCTCCTTGAAAGAGCGCACGAAGTCTTCGTTGTCGATCTGCAACTCACCAAAACGGGCGGTGGGATGCACGGCGGTGACCATGGCCAGCGCCCCCGACTTGTGGTAGCTGTCCACCAGTTGGGTGATGTTGACATCGGAGACAGCGTCGCCGTAGGTCACCATGAACTCCTCGTCGCCGATGATGTCCTTCACCCGGAGGATGCGCCCGCCGGTCATCGACGAGTCGCCGGTATCAACGAGTGTCACGCGCCAGTCCTGGGTGTGCTCCTGGATGTATTTCACCTTTCCCGTCGCCAGGTCGATGGTGAAGTCATTGTTCTGGGCATAGTATTGCAGGAAATAATTTTTGATGACCTCGCCCTTATACCCCAGGGCGATGACGAAATCCTTGAAGCCAAACTTCGAGTAATGGTTCATGATATGCCAGAGGATGGGCTTTCCGCCAATCTCCACCATGGGCTTGGGTATCAGTTTGGTGTATTCTGACAGCCGGGTGCCGAAGCCTCCGGCCAGGATGACTGTTTTCATACGCTTTATATGTGATTGATGATGTCGCAGATGAGCCGGATGTCGTCTTCGGTGAGTTCGGGATGCATGGGGATGGAGATGATCTTCCCATACACGTCTTCGGTGACGGGCAGTGCATACCCGCTATGGAAATACGAGAGCAGATGGTTGGGGAAATACTGGATGCCGTATTGGATGTCGTGCTCCTTGAAGGCCTGCTCCACCAGCGGACGCTTGCCGTGGAGGATCTCCAGCGGGAAGATGTGGGGCACGATGTCGTGCTCATAGTCCATGGGGATGAGACGCACGTCGGGGTTGTCTTTCAACAGACGGGTGTATTCCATGGCTATCTCACGGCGCTTGGGGGCGAACTCCCGCTCGAAGCGCGAGAGCTGCACCAGACCGATGGCGGCGAAGATGTTGCTCATGTGGTAGCGGTAACCCTGATCGACGACGTCAAAAGTCCAGCTCCGTTTTCCTGCATAGCGCTTCTCGGAGTCTTTCTGCACACCGAGCAGACGGGCATCGCTCACCTGCTGCCTGACATCTTCATCGGCGGTGAAGATGGCGCCGCCCTCTCCCGAGGTGATGTTCTTGATGCCGTCGAAACTGAAGCACACCACATCGCCGGTGGAACCGATCTTGTGGCCATCGCAGGTGCAGCCGAAGGAGTGTGCCGCATCCTCCACGAGGCGCAGGCCATGCTGGCGCGCAAACTCCTGATACTGGGTGGCCATGCAGCAGTTGCTGCCGTAATACACGGGCATCATGGCCTTGGTCTTCGGGGTGATACGCCGCTCGGCGTCAGCCAGGTCGAGCGTCAGGGTGTCGGGGTTGATGTCGCAGCAGACGGGCACGCAGCCGGCACCCGTGATGGCCTGCATCGAGGCCACAAAAGTGAAGGAGGGCACGAGTACTTCGTCGCCGGGGTCGGTCACGGCTTGCACGGCCAGATGGAGGGCCGCCGTACCGCTGTTGACGCAGATGCAGCGACGGCCGCCTCCGATATAGTCCTCCAATGC
>JAEEGL011565160.1_pt1 | contig 14934 bp, 13 predicted proteins | sample 9134231 | NCBI WGS metagenome assembly JAEEGL01 (sample SAMN16246548, study PRJNA631951) | gut metagenome | biome: gut microbiome; feature: rumen; material: fiber-attached | host: Bos | place: Iran: Karaj | collected 2018-10
ACGGTGCTGGGCAATCTGGCAACGCTGACCTTCGAGAAGGATGAACTGGTGTTTGCCACCATGAGATTCCAGACGAGGGAGTACAATGGACAACTGTACATGGACATCGTAGCAACGGAAATTATTAAAAGGTAAAAAAGTAAAAGGGTAAAAAGGTAAAAAGTAATCAGGCGAAGTAGTAGTGGAGGGAGTCTACGTAGTGAAAATGGCCAAATTCCGACACAAACCTTCACCACTAAATCGACTGAATTATGACAAAGAAAATTAACAAAACAACGACGCTGAGCGCCCAGGTGGCAGTCAGCAAGAGTGAGACAGGAATGGATTATGTGCAGGTATTACCTGACAATCCGCGTGTAGGACTGGTAGAGCCGTTTCACGGCCTTGGCTACGGCCAGCTGCTGAACAATGGTACCTTTGATTTTATCCGCAAGAAGCAGGCGAGGAGCAAGCCGGAACTGAAAGGGGGGTATTTCAGCTTGTCGTTCTGCCGTGACGGATTCGACCGCGTGACATTCACGGTGCCTTCGGAGATGCGTGCCGAGTTGCCCTCGATCCTGAGGAAGGGCATTGTAAGGATTATTAACCATCTGATCAAGAAAGGGTTTAGCCGATGATCTACAGAATAACGTATGTGGGTACGGACAAGAAGCGTAAGCTTGCCCACCCAGTGAAGAACCGCGAGGAGCTGATGGCGCTGAGGAACTCGCAGGAGAATCTCGACCGACTGGCAAAGGCCCGTCAGGGCGACGAGACGGCCAAGGCTGATCTGCTTCAGTTGGCTTACAACATCGGACATGTAGAGGGCTTGATCGCTGGCTGTAAGAGTCAGGGCAGCTTCTTCTTCCACGATGTGGACTGCTATGGAAGTGATATCAAGGAGCTGATTCTCTCGAAGAAGGAGGAGATAGGGCTCATGATGCTGGAGAAGAGCGCGAGTGGCGGTTGGCATCTGGTGTGTCGCCGTGTGCCAGGTACGACGATTCTCGAGAATCAGGTCCGCGTGGCAACCATCCTCCATGTCGAGATGGATACGAACACGAAGGATCTGCAGCGGGTGTCGTTCTCTACCAGTGGGTCGGGGGAGGATCTGCCTTATCTGGACGATGCCATCTTCGAGGAGCCGATGAGCGTGGAGGAATGTGAGCAGGAATACCAGCTGCTGAAAGAACGCGAACGGAAGGGTCTGGAGCAGGTTCCCAAAGGGGCAAAGAAAGCGAATAAACATTACAGTCCGTGGGAGGAAGAGAATGCCCGGAATTTAGAATCTGGAATTAAGCGGGATGAGGTTGTGCCTTCTGATTCTGTTTCTCAGAGTGAGGTGATACAGGCGAATGATCGGACACGGTTTATCTTCCGCGAGTGTATGAAGGAGGAGGATGTGACGGAGGCTGACCTGAACGAGGAGGGCGGCAGGCACAACTCGGTGAAGGTCGTGCTGAGCCACTGCAACCTGCTACTGACAGAGGGCGAGACACTCGGCGTGCTGAAGGAACTGATGCCGAATAACTGGAACGACCAGAACATCCGTCAGCTGGTGAATGCCTATTATACCGATTATTATAATGGCTATCAGCGACTTACGTTGTTTCAGAAGAAGGTGTTCCGTGAGAGCAAGCGGATGGGGGATACGCAGGTGACAGTACCCGCTGAGCGTGAGCCCTCGTGTGCACAGGATTCGCTGTCGAAGCTGTTTGCCAGTGCGACACCGCCGGAGATTCCGGCTACGTTGCCCAGACTGGTGAAGACCGTGCTGCAGAACACACCTCAGGAGTTCAAGGCAACCGTCGCCCAGGCGATGTTCCCACCGCTGGCCACCTATCCGAGGAAACTGAGTTTCGTGTATATCGACAATCAGCTCCGTGAGTTGCGTATCAACTGTCTGATTATCGCCCCGACGGGTAGCGGTAAGGATTCCTGTACGAAGCAGCCCCTTACCCATATTATTTTTGACATGAAAAAGCGTGACAAGGAGAATCGCAGAAGGCTGAAGGATTTCAACGATGAGTTTAACGGCAAGGCTAACAATAAGGAGAAGCCGAAGCGCCCCGAAGGCCTGATCATTCAGACCATCAAGTCGGACATCACGAAGGCCGCTCTTGTGCAGCGTATGGACGAAGCCGACAGTGCTCCGCTCTACGTCAGACTGAACGAGCTGGAGCAGTGGGACCAGATTGAGGCCAAGTCGGGTAGGGCGAACCAGTTCACGACGATGAAGCTGTGCGACGATGAGGACAATGACTACGGATCGGATCGTGCCGGTACGCAGAGCGTGATGGCCGACGGTTGTCTGCATCTGAATTGGAATGCCAACACCACTTTAGGCAAGGCGATACGGTACTTCAAGTTCGTCTTGACCGATGGTCCTATCTCGCGTCTCTGCCTGGCTACCATCCCCGTCGATGAGGACGAATATGGTTCTGATATCTCGGTCTTTGGCAAGTACGGTCAGGCGTACGACGATGCCCTGAAGCCCTATATCGACAACCTGAAGGCTGCAACGGGCGAGATTGACTGTCCTGAGGCCAAGAAGCTGGCCAGGAAGTTGAAGAAGGAGTGTGCCGAGTTTGCCCGTCTGTCTCAGGATCACGTCTTCGACAATCTGTCGCACCGTGCCCTTGTGCATGCGTTCCGCAAGGCCTGTCTGCTCTATGCCGCCAACGGTATGAAGTGGGAAAGGTCGATCGAAGGTTTCTGCCGCTGGAGTCTGTTCTACGACCTCTATCTGAAGATGAAGATCTGGGGTGACAAGATCCGCCATGCAGACGACGACATCCAGATTTCGAAGCGTGGCCCTCAGAGTCTGTTGACCTTCCTGCCAGAGACGTTCACGGTAGATGATGCCAAACGTGTGCGCCAGCAGCATGGTATGGACGCAGGACGTACGTTGAAAATGATTGCTACGTGGAAGAGCAGGCATTATGTGTTTCAGATTTCAGATTTCAGTTTTAAAAAAGTATCATTAGCACCTCAAAACAATGAATGAAGTAAGTATGAATAAGGACATGAAGTTGTCGTACCACTTTAGGCTAGGGGAGCTTTGCAAGACGAAGCATGTTACGGCAGATGGAAATATCCCCCCGCGCGTATATATTGAGAATCTGAAAAGACTCTGCGGATGGCTGGAGAATTTGAGATTCATCTACAACGCGAGGTATGTGCTGACACAGGAGGAGCCAATCATCATCAACTCAGGCTACCGGTCCCCGGAGGTGAATAAGTTGGCTGGAGGGGCTGCGGGGAGCAACCATCTGACGGGCTGTGCGGTGGATATCCGCTGCGCGGGGAAGGAGCAGATGATCCGTTATGCGGCGATTCTCCTCGACATCGCTGATAGTACCAAACAGGACTATGATGAACTGCTCTTAGAGCAACATGGAAGCGTCTGCTGGCTGCACTTCGCCGTAAGGCCGAAGGATAACCGACGGAAAATCAGTTTCCTAAAGGCATAAAAGAACACAGGGGAAAAACTCCCCTGTGTATTTATTTAATGATGATGGTCAGCATTCTTTTTCTCATAGCGCTGAGGCTGCTGTCTTGAGGATAGCCTTCTTCTTTCCGTAGTTCCTTCATTCTATTAATCTTTAGTTGCACCTGCTACAACCTCCCGATAGACATCAGAGAGGGCATTCATCTCGTCCTCATCAGGCGAGATAGCACAACCAGAAACAATCTTACCGTTCACCAACGTAGCTTCTGTGTAACTGAACATATGAAGGCCGTCTGCCTCTTTCCAGTTCATGTAACAATAGCAGTGGGGGTGGTAGCTGCCATCGGCATTGTTGTCAAAGTTTACCTTATATTGATTCTCAAGCGTAATACCTTCTTTTTTTAACAATACGCCCGCCAATGCATTAACATAGCCATACAACATATCACCCACCTCTTCGTCTGTCATGCCGTTAATACCCTGCATAGCATCTGGGTCAATCTTCAGTATCAGACGATGACCTTCTTCGCGGGGTTTCCACGTCGTAGTTATCATGCAAGCCTCGACATTATCCTTTAACGACTCACGGGCTACGATCTCATATCCTCTGGACATGGGAAAGGTTATGCCACCGATGGTGACCATGTCAGGACCTTTCTCCGACTCACTCATCATCTCTTCTTTCTGACCATTACCATCAACATTCTCGTCACTCTTCGCATCACCACTGCCATCAAATACCTTGATGGCCACACCTGCCAACACCGTAATGATAGCTGTCAATAGAATGTTTTTAATATTTTTCATCATAGTAACTTATAATGTTTATTATGCAAATATATCAGATTTTACAATATTGACGTCTAAAGCGGATATAGGCATACCAATAGTTGAAGGCTGCCAGTAAATAGAAGATGACTAATGCTACATATCCAGCAATATCGCCTGACTTGTCAATCCGATCGAGAAAGTTATTGATGGGTAGCACCGTCAAAAGGGCTATGAGCGCACAGAAGCACACAGACGTAAGCAGGAACTGATACCGGGGGAACAGCGTGCCGCCAAGGACAAAGATGGAATGTCCGAAGAAGAAGGCACCAAGTTCGAAGATCAGCAGCATCAAGTCGAATGGCTGTTCATTCGGACTGACCAGCTCTTTGATCAGTACAGGCAGACCGCATGTGAAATCGCCGTCGATAATGCCCATGAGCAACATGCGCAGGATGTCGGCACAGGCAAATGCCAGCATATATCCCAAGGCGAGTATCACTGTGACATAGACATAGCGTATGATGTATTTTTCTAACGCTGTGGCCTGCAGTTCAATAAATGTCGCACGCCTCTCGGGCTTCCTGGGCCCCATGATGTAGGTGGCCCCATAGACGATAACGAATATAAAGGTAGCTGCACTATAAGTCACAGTCACTTCGAGGAGATATGTGTACTGATTATGAGAAGCAAAGTAGAATATGAAGAATAGCTGAAGAGCCAGCAGGCAGAACGTCATGATCACGAAGATGCGCAACATGTCTTTGCGGGCATCCTGCAAATGGCTCTTCAAAGCCATCCAAAAACGATTTGAGTCAAAGGAATTTGTCATATTAACTGCAAATGGTTACACTTATCCTATATCCTTAATGGCTTGTCCCATGGCCTCAGCAAAGCTATCACGGGTGAAGCCTAAGAGTGACAACTCGCGCTCTATCTGAACTAGAGCATCGGCTGATTCCATCGTGGAGACACGGCGGCAACACTCTACTGCGGCGCGGAGATTCTCAGATACGTGAGAAGCGCCATTGGCCTGGAATCTTGCGATGTTGCGCGGGTTGACGAAGTTGTCGAACTGCTTCACTTCCTGTCGTAGACCTTCCATAATGCTCGATATGCCTTGCGACTGCATCAGCTGGCGTTCGGTCAGGTCGGTGATGTTGTTGGCCTCTTTCAGCAGTGCTTCACCCTTGCCGAACCACTCCTTACCCTTGTAGGTGACAGCGTCGCCAACTTTTGTTGGGTCAACTAGTGCCTTACTGCGTAAATTTTTATTGAGCATGGTGTCGAGATCCTTTCCATAGCTCTCGGGATGCAACAGCACGTCTTCGATGTTTGTCTGGTCCATCTTGCCAGCCCAGCGATTGGCAAACTTCTGGTCGGAAGCCTTATAACCGAGCGACCTCTCATAAAACTCTTTGTTATAGAGTTCAGTGGTGCTCTGTTGGTTGAAATAGTGTTCTTTACCTTTAGCATCCTTCCAGTAATAGGTGACGTCGCGATCCATAGTGACTTTCTTTCCCTTGATAAGTTTCATCTTGTCACTCGAGGTTGCATTTAGTATCTCTATCTGACCATTCTTTGGGAAATTAATATCATCCTTGACCAATTCTCTCAGTCTTTTCTTCACGGCTTCATCGGTTTCCTCGTAGATAGCCTCAAGCGTGGTGTTGAACTTACTACGCACATAGTTCAGCGAGTCGTCGGCATTGTTGAGCAAATACATGGCCTGCTTGTTCTGCTGCACATCGAGGATGAGTTTGTTCAGCATCTCCTTGTTACCTGGTCCGTGAGGATTCATACGGTAGAGATCAACGGCTGCCTGCAGGTCGCGCACTTGTTCCTTGGCATGTTCAAGTCCGAACTCCGAAATCTGCATCAGCTCCTTTTCTGCTTTTGTCAGCGGTTTGGCCTTGGCCATATCCTGGATCATCTTACTCTTGGAGACAGCACGGCCAGTGGCTTCGGTCGAGTCGTTAATGGCGTTCTTCATCACCTTACCCTTGATGGTATTGAGATAGCCTTTACCTTCTTCCACCATCTCCATCGCGCCCTTCTTGATAGCGTCGGGTGTGAGTCCTGCCTTCTTCGCTACATCACTGAGTTTATTCATGGCACCCATGGTGACTTTCTCTGTGAGATACTCACGTACCACCACTTTCGCACCGACGTAGAAGCCGCCCCAGATACTATCGCCGCCATTATCGACATACTCCTTCATGTTGCTGACAACTTCCAGACCCGTAAAGACTGCTTCCGAGCAGCCCATGGTGGCAACGCCTACAACCAGTCTTGTGAAGAAGCCCATCGACTCTTCTACCTTTTTCGAGTTGGTGATAAATACCTCCAGGAACAACCCCACTTCCTCTGCAAGTGTCATCGCTTTCGCACCCTCGCCATTGGCGCCCTCGATACGACCGGAAAGCACACCTGTATAGAGGTCGCGGACGCGTTTTACTTGTGCAGGATCATAGCCGTACTCAGGTTTGTAGCCTTCGAGCATCACCTCAATGAATTTCTCCAGCGGGAACAGTTTCGTATAGAGTCCCTGTTCGAAGATGGCCTTCTGAATATGGATGAGTCGCTCGGTGGTGTGCTCCTCTTCCTTGAGGGCTGCCATCTCTTCGTCGAGGCTGCCGAAATGTCTGACGGGCTGTGAGCATAACAGTACCTTGGTCTCTGACGTATATTCGCGGTCCAGATGCTTGGCCGTCAGTTCTACGATGGCCTCGATGCGCTGAGGAGCATCGAGTGAACATTTGCAACAGCGGAATATGGCCTCGCGACCACCTTTGTCGCCTGCCTCCTTGGTGAGTTCGCACTGCAATCCCAGTTTATCTATCAGATTCTGCTTCTCGTCGTCGAAAGCTTTCCACTTGCATCCAGTGAGGATAGGTGCCAGTTGCAGCACCTTATGTTCTTCCTCGTCGTATTCATAGAGGACAATGCTTGCCAGTGTCTCCGCAGGCACGAAGTTCTTTCCCTCAGCGCCCATGAAACGGAATCGTTTCGACTTATGCTTTCCGGAATTATATTCCTCGATATAACAGCCGATATTGCCTACGTGGAGCGCAAGTCCCATGTGGAATCGGCGTACTTCCAAGCATCCCTTGATCGGCTCGCCTACCTTACTGGGAACCTCTATCTCCAGCTGGTGCCGCTCGTACTTGCCTGCCAGTTTGCCGGCAGGCTTCAGATCGCGGATGATGGCGTAGTGCAAACGGTCCTTCTCGCTCCATTCCACCTCCACACTATAGGTGTTCGCCAGTTCCTCGTTACCATCGGAAGGAACCACCCGGGCTGTGATCTCCTTCGATCCGTCGAAGCCGACAGCCACGAACGGCAGTCTCACTTCCTTCTCGTAGCCTGAAGGCAACGTCAGGTTGTCCTGTCCGAAGATAATCTCGCTCTTCTCGATCTTGAAGACCACCCTGTTCTTCAGCGCACCGTTCAGTGAACGGAAGATGAAGCAGATGTCGCCCTCATGGGGCTTATCTTTAGGATACTCATCAGCCGTGACACTGGCGGCTTTGTATTTATCAACCATTCCTGTCTCGACGATTTTAAGATAGTTTCCCTCTTCTATCTCTATCTGTCGTGTCAGGTCAGGGCGTTGTTTCCTCTTGCCTTCAGCGGTAATTTCCTCGATGCGGGCACCGACCATCTTCGGCTCGTCGCCCACCGTTATGGAGCTTCCGAAGTTCTTATAGAGGATCATCTTATACGTGCTGGGCTTCTTGGGCTCGTCGTCTTCTTCTTCCTCCGGCTCTTCTTCCACTTCGTCTGTTTCCTCTTCATCGTCGCCCTTGCGACGCTTCTTAATATATTTATAGCCTACGATGGCACCACCAGTACCGATAGCGACTGGGATGAGCCATGGGGGTAGGGTAGTACCTTCGCTCTCGCCGCCACCGCCACCGTCGTCACCACCACCTTTCCAGGCATCAGGATCGTCGGCACGCACTGTTTTCTCTATTTCACCGCCATTAGGATAATACTTGTAGAGATAATATTGGCACATAGTATATGAAGTCGACTTCTGGGTACTGCTGCTGGTAAAGGTGGTGCTCACGGCAACCATCAGGCACGATTCCTTACCCAACGGGAGATGCTGTTCCCACTTGTCCTGACAGCTCAGACGGACCTTCGACTTGTCCGTTGCGCCACTGCTCCATTCTATCGAATACTGATTATTGCCGTAAGCCTTCCGGGTGATTTCTTCCATCTCCTCTTGGTCGACTCCTGTGTTTTGGGCTATGCGCGACAGTGTGGCTTCAAATTCCTCGATAGTGCTACTGGAGGTGAGACTGCGATTCATCATGTCAAAGCCGAAGACCGTATTGCGAATGGTGAACTCAGGCATGATCGCAACGCTGACCTCGGTGGAATATTTCTCCTTGATACCTAAGCCCAGTTTCTGTGCACTATATTCCCTACCGTCCATCGCTGACTTCACTTTAAGGTCACGGTCGCTAGCCAGGAGTTCCGGGCTGTATTCCTTACCGTCCAATTCTGCCTTCACATCGATGGTGATCGTGTTCTCCTCGCCGACCTTGACATACTCGGGCGGGCGCGACCACGATACCACCAGCGTGTGGATGTTGTTCTGTCCACCAGTATTACTGCCTCCGACATTGATTCTGGTAACTCCTTCGCGTTGGCTGACGGAATAGGTACCGTCAGGCTTGAAGGTCGAACTCTTCTGGTGCTGTATCCTAAACTGGGCTTTACCGTTTTGACCACCGATAATACCAGTCTTGTCGCCAACGGATCGTTCGCCATCATACAACATTCTTGATTCAGTGAGCGACCAATAGCCTCGGTCTTTCTCCTGGGCTGAGGCGGGGATAAAGACAAATATCCCCGTCAACAGTAATATAGCAGAACGTATTCTCATCATCACATATTAAAAAAGTAAGCCAATGCAACAGCAATAATAACCCAATACCACCACTTGAAATTCTTCCTTCGTTGTTTCTGCAATTCCATATTGGTGTGAAAGTTGTCCATCATTTTCGCGCCTAATGACTTCTTGCTCTTTTTCTCTTCCTGACGGCTCTTTTTCTCTTCCTGTCGCTGGGCAGTGGCTTGGCCTGCAGCCTGCTGAGGTGCGCCACAATTCTCACAGAAATTCGCTTCGTCGGGGAGCTGAGTCCCACACTTATAACAGTACTTCATAATATGTCGTTTTAATCGTTTTGTAATTGTTGTTGATATTTCTTAAGTCTTTTGTGATATAATTCCATATCAAAGCGAAGCATTTCTATTTTTTCAGGATTAGCATCGTCTCCTTTGTTGAGCTCTTCCTCTAACTCTGCTTTGGTACTCTTAAGAATTTTCTCCAAATAAGCTACAGCATCCTCGGGTGCCATATCCTCCAGCCTTGTTATTCCATCATCCTCAGTAGATCCCGATTTATTTCCGTCGGGAATGATTGGATCTTCGGTGTTAGTGTTAGCAGGCTGAGTCTTTGTAGGATATTGCCTTTGCTCGTATTTGGGGGAGTCAGGTTCGTCATCTGAAAAATATTCGATGGCGAAGACAAGGAGGAATACTGAGCCAACGGCAATGAGGAGCACCTTGCCAAACAGGAGTATATATCCGAAACAGCCTCTGTTCTTTGTCTTTTCCTTAGGTTTTACAGCTTTCTTGGGCTCTTTCTTCTTTTGGGGCTTTTCTTTCTTCTCGGCAGGTTGATCAGTGGAAGGCTCGCTCCAACTGGTCAGAACAAATTCGCCCTCAGAATCAGGCGCCTTGAAAGTACCAAGTGTCTCGGAAGAATTCACCTTGGCACCGCAACTCTTGCAGAAGTTGGCTCCTTCGGAGATTTCTGCCCCGCAATGCATACAGAACTTCATCGTATACGAATATTTGAATGTCCTACTTTACTTTTGGGCAACGACTGCGAATATAGTCGAGCACGAAATCAAAATCTTCTTTTGTCGTGTAGATCTGGTTCTTGGATAAAGTTTCGTTTACCTTGATGGTGTTCCATCTGCGCTGGGGCTTGATGCTCTTCACCACCTTGAATTCGGATGACAGCGAGGTATGAGCGGCAACCAGCAGACCTTGTCCTACGCGAGTTGGACTACCTGTCAAGGCACCCGCTCCTGCCAGAACAGCACCAAGCTTCATGCCTTTCTTCTTCTGGGCAGGAATCTGCTCGTGTATGATGCAGTTCTCATCCATCGTAAACTTGACAATGTATTTCCCGCCATACTGTGCAGCTACTATCAGGTAGGAAATGCCACTGATGACAAGAAACACGAGGATGGCAACACCCCACCACTTCAAGTCCTCGATGATGTTGGAAAAATCACCATGGAATATATCGCTGATGTAGGTGAGGATGAAGGCTACGGCACCCAAACCACCGAAAATCTTACATACGGTGATAAAGACACTCGGATTAGTATACATGTTCATAGGGTAAGTCCAACGGTATTTCCCGTCTGTACACAAACGGACTCTCTCACCGCTGTAATCAGGACTTTCCAACTGTCCGTTGGGGTTGAGGTTGATTGTTGTATCCATATTCGTTATTTTATTAATTATTGCTGAACGTGAGTAGTAAATATCTGCGTACAAAGATAGTGTTTTATTTCCAAAAATCCAAAAAACATTAAAAAAAGTGCGACTACATTAGTTATTTTTATATATTTGCAAACAAAAACATGATGAATATGACATATATCAAATATTGGGGGGCTGCCATGCTACTCGTGTTTTTGTTGATGGGATGCGATCCGGCAGGGACAACCCAGATGAATAAGCTTGGCGACTTGCTAAACAATGGCAATGGTCCGACCATGTCCATCTCTCAGATGATAGATTCCATCAACACCTATAATAAATGCATTAAAGGGTTTGACATCCATTTTCCACTTACGGACAGCGACGAGCGCCCACTTGAGAATATGGCCTATGTCAATCGTGTCACTGGTTCAAAAATGCAGTTTTCCATGTCCACTGATGATGCCGATTTCAGTATAGGGACCGTGACGATTGATCAGAAAACAGAAGGTGAGGTGTCATTTGGTAACGGTACATCTGCGTCGTCATTTGCCAAATACGTCCAATCTCGCGGCAAAGGTGTTTATGCATTATACTATATACCGGAAACAAGTGACAGCCTGACCAGAAGAATCTGGAGCCGGGTTCTACTGTATGTCTATCCTGGTGCTGATAGTATCATGACGACCCGTGGCTACGCAGCCTCTGAACATGTATTCCATGCCAGCACGTCGGCTTATAATTCACATTTTGCTCAGAGTAGTTATCCGATGTCATTAGAAAAAAATGCAGTCTCACGCCTCAGTTCTATTCTGAACAGTAGTGTAGGTCATGCCATGTCCGGCATGGAATTGGCTCATCAGGAAGAAAAGGAAGAAATATTCAAGGTCGATCTTCCTGTAAATGAAACAGATGAGCGTCCGCAATATGGTAAAATATATCGTAACGAGAAAACGGGAAGCACAATAGTGTTTTATGACACAGTGATCGAAGGCGATACTATTTCACCTATTGGAACAGCAGACCTTAAGACTGTCATACATGAGTGGGAGACACAGCCCGATACAACCATTAGCTATAGTGTGCATGCGCGAGGTAATGGTATTTATACCTTTTATAATATAAGACATAAGGGATGTCACTGTATTCATCATGATAAACATCCTGATGGATTTCCCGAATATGCCCCATGCTTGGTATATATTAAACCTGGTGGAAAGGAGCTTCTGATTACTTGGGGATATGAACGTTCAAAACGTGAATTTAAGTTGGAAGAGAAGTAAATCCTTTGTCGAACGAGGCGTATTGGGTATCACCAACGCTTAACAATACAAGAGTTCCATTTCCCTGACGCACGTCAAGCTTCTCGGAAACAGTCTTCAGTGAACCTTCCTGCTCCTTAATCAGGTCAGCCTTGAGCGCTTTTTTGTCTAAATCTACAGCCGAGTATGGATAGATTACTTCGGCTTTGGTTCCGTTTACCAGGGTGCCTGTCAGTTCGCCAGTGATTTCGGCGCTACCAGAGGCTTCATTGACAGAGCTGACTGTTAATTTGTCTATGATTCCATCGTGAATGACGGCTATTTCCTCGCCCTTTGCCCATTTGGCCACTAATTTCTCGCCCTCCTCAGAGAGCTTCGTCGTCGATGTTGATGGTGGTGAACTCGAAGTGCTGGTAGTCCTTGAGGGAGTGCCAGGAGCCGCCCCAGGTGAAGCCATGCCGGAGGAAGAGACGGTGGCAGAGGTCGCCCGCCTTTATTTTATAACGGAACGCGCGCGAGCGGTCGGCATAGGCCTTGCCGTTGGCGGGTTGTACGTTCTGCGAGCCGTCCTTGCGGTAGCGCACGTAGGGATTATAGCGGGGATTGATGTCGATGGCGAGGCCCCGGGCGTGATAGGAAAGCTTCTTCGTATCGGGCACGTTGCGGTAGCAGAAGCAGCTGGTGTTGTTGTCGCTCATCTGCCGCTCATCGTCGGCATCGTAGTCGTCGGCCAGTCGGATGCGCTGGATGGGGTAGTGGCTGGCGTAGAGCTCACGGAAGATGGCGATGAGCTTGTCGGCAATCAGCTTGTTGCAGACGATCTCGCCCTGGTGCGACTGATTGTCGTAGTCCCAGTGGCGCACGCGTAAGTATCTGAGGTCGGCGCGAGTGATATGGGGATTCTCGACGTAGGTCTTGCCCTGCATGCGTTGCCAGACGGAGTCGGGGATCTCCATCGCGACGAAGTCCTGGGCGGTGGCTGTTATGTCAGACAGAAGGACATAAGCGCATAATAAAGCCCACCGCAGGTGTTTTTTCAGACAGCAGAACATAAGGACAAAAAATTATCTGATGACCTTCTTGTTACCTTGGATGTAGATGCCTCGCGACGGGGTGTCGACGCGCTGGCCCTGAAGGTTGTAAACGGGGGTATTGACGGCTGCAGGCTCGGCACTAGCGGCACGGACCGCAGAGGTACCGTAAACGCGGTCGTACTCCTGGATGGCCTTCTTCATCTGGTCGAGGAAGTCCTGATTGTTATGCAGGGTGACATAGACGGCACTGCCCACGACACGACCGTAGTTGACGTCGCTCTGCCAGTGGTAGCCGGTGATGACGCGACCCTGTCCGAACTCGAAGGCACGGGCCATGAGTGCATCCTGCTGGGTGCGGGTCACCTCGCAGAGCACAAGTCCCATGAGCCAGCTGCCTGAGGCATGGCCGGAGGGATAGGAACCTGTATCGCGCAGATCGGCTTCGTCGGCGGGATAGGAGGTCGGCTCGTCCATATAGACGTAAGGACGCTGTCGGCCATAGGCACCCTTGGCCTTCTGGGTGGCTGCATTGCCTGAGGGATGGACGCGCTGGACGAGTTCGTAGATGGCAGGGGTCTTCGAGGCAGAGAGTTCCTGCCCGAGCACCTTCGAGAAGATCTCGCAGAAACGGTCGGCACTGTAGTCGACATCGGCTACAGCCTGTTCGCCCTCGGCCCGCGAACGGTAGAGCTTTCCCTCATTATAAGAGACGATGTCGCAACTCATCTGGCACGACAGTTCAGCCGGTGGCTCGGGCAGGTATTCGGCGGAGTTGGGCAGGTCGCTCTCGCTGAGATAGGGCTCGTCGGAGGCGCGCGTCATGGCGCGTGTCTTCGCAGTTCTCATCTCGCTGCGGGCAGCGTCGAGCAACACCTTGAAATCATCATGGGTATGCATGCGGGCGAGGAGGGCGCTACCCATCATGTGGCCTACATGGACGTCGCTCTCGAAATTGTAGCCTGCGATGATCATGCTGGGGCCGTATTTCAGTCCTCGGGTATAGATATTCTCCACCTTCTTAGGGTGTACCTCGGCAATCAGGAGCGAGTAGAGCCAGCCCTTGACGGCCTGGTCGCAGGGGTAGCAGCTGACGTTCCTGAGGCGCTCTTCCATAGAACGGACATAGCTGCCCTCGCCAAACATGTCGTAGGGACGCTGGCGCTTGACGTCGCTCTGGGCCTTACTCATCATCTTGTCGGCATACTTCTCTGCGTATTCGAGCAGGGCGTAGAGCTTCGGGGTGTTGGACATGTTGATGGTCATGTTGATGCCCTTGCCCAGCGAACGGAGGAAGCTGTCGAAGTCCCACATGATGAAGTTATAGGCGAGCTTGCCTGTGGACTCCTCGCGGACAGACTTGCCCCAGCGGTACTGGGTGTAGTCATTGACGAAGTCGAGCGACTTGATATTGGGGTATGCCGGAAGCATCTTGGTGACATCGGGCAGGTCGCTGTTCATATAGGCTTGTGCCTGGCTGGCGAGCGAGAGGGCGAGTGTCAGGAAGAGGGTAGGGAATCGTTTCATTAATATGCTATTTTCTTGTTTCCTTTGATGTAGATACCTCGTCGGGCGGGGGCTCCTTGGAGGCGAACACCCTGAAGGGTATAGATGGGGGCGTCAGCTTCCTCGGCCTGTTTCACCGAGGCGATGGAGGTATATTTTGCCTTATATTCGCTCACGGCCTTGGCCATCTGGCTGACGAACTCCTTGTTGGTGTGGAGCATCGCATAGACGGCACTACCCACAAGACGGCCGGAAGCGACGTCGGTCTGCCAGGGGTAGCCCGTGATGACACGTCCTTGTCCGAAGGTAGAGGCGCGGGCCAGGAGGGGATCCTGGCTGGTGGGGGCCACCTCGGAGGAGACGAGGGCCGTGAGCCAGCTGCGGGAGGCGTGACCGGATGGATAGGAACCTGTCTCGCGGAGAC
>JAEEGL011931920.1_pt1 | contig 14934 bp, 11 predicted proteins | sample 9134231 | NCBI WGS metagenome assembly JAEEGL01 (sample SAMN16246548, study PRJNA631951) | gut metagenome | biome: gut microbiome; feature: rumen; material: fiber-attached | host: Bos | place: Iran: Karaj | collected 2018-10
AGGGATGACCGGGGCATCGTGCTCAACTGCCTGCGCCAGGAGGGCCTGGAGGCGGAGGTGTTCTCCTGCCCGGGCAAGGTGCGGGTGAACTATAAAGTGTTCTCCCGTTCCTCCGGCCAGATGACGGAACTGAACGAGCCGGGCCCGGCCCTGCCGGAGGACGTGCTGGACCAGATCAAGACCGCTCTCATCGACGCGGCCTCCCGGGGCGACGCGCTGATGCTGACGGGCAGCCTGCCTCCGGGCGTGCCGTCGGGTTTTTACGCGGATATCGTGCGGGTCGCCCGGGCGTATCACTGCCCCTGCGCCGTGGACGCGGATGATGACGTGCTCAAGGCGGCGGTGGAGGAGGGGCCCTTCCTGATCAAGCCCAACCGGGAGGAACTGGAGCGCCTCATCGGCGAGAGCGCCCGCAGCCTGCAGGCCCTGGGCATGATCGGCCGCTGGCTGTGCGATAAGAAGGGCATCCGGTACTGCTGTGTGTCCCTGGGCTCGGAGGGCGCTATCCTGGCGAACAAGGATCACGCTATCCACTGCTCCGCGGCGCCCATCCAGATCCGTCGCCAGCATGCCGGCGGTGACGCCATGCTGTCCGCCCTGACGCTCCAGCTCACCCAGGGATCCTCCCTGGCGGATGCTTTGAAGACGGCCTGCGCCCTGGCGGGATGTACCCTGGAGATGGACCGCAGCCAGGAGGAATTCAGGCGCGTGTACAACGCGCTCTCGGTGAGCAGCATTTCCTGAACGGAGGAAAGTCATGACGGTACGGGAAGCCCTGGAGAACCTGGAAGCCCTGGAAGCTAAAATGTATGCTCACCGCCACGCGATGAGCCTGATGTACTATGACGCCATGACCACCGCCCCCACTGGCGGCAGCGAGGCGCGGGGCAGGGCCCTTAAGGAATTGAGCCGGGAGGACCGTGCCGCGCTGATCGATGAGAAGGTCCGGGAAACTCTCTTGACCCTGGATGCCGCCCGCGGGGAGATAAGCGAAAAAGCCGCCCGGCAGACTCAGATGCTCCTGGAAAAGCTTCAGGACGCGGAAAGGGTGCCCGCGGATGAATACGTGAAGGCGGTCACGATCCGCAACAGGGCGGAGACTGTCTGGCACGAGGCCAAGGCGAAGTCCGATTTCGATATGTTCGCGCCGCATCTGGAGCAGCTCCTTGAGATCGAGAAGCGCCTGGCGCTGTACCGCCGGCCGGATAAGGATCCCTATGAGACCTGCCTGGACCGGTATGAGAAAGAGCTGAGCATCTCCCAGCTGGAAGAGTTCTTCGCCGTCCTCCGGGCGGAACTGGTGCCCCTCATACAGGCCGTGGGCGAAAAGCCCCTGCCGAAGGATATCACGGGCACCTTCCCGGTGGCCGGGCAGCGCCTGCTCACGGACCGGCTGATGGCCCTGATGGGGCTGGACAGGCGGTACTGTTCCGTGGGGGAGACGGAGCATCCCTTCACCGACGGCTTCAACAAATGGGATGTGCGCATCACCACCCATTATCATGAGGACGCGGTGCTCTCCTCCCTGTACAGCGTGGTCCACGAGGGCGGGCACGCCCTGTATGAGCTGGGCGTGGATGACGATCTGCAGTTCACCTGCCTGGCGGGCGGCACGTCCATGAGCATCCATGAGAGCCAGAGCCGGTTTTATGAGAACATCCTGGGCCGCAGCCGTGGCTTTATGTCCCTGGTGGACGGGATGCTCCGGGACATTTTCCCGGAGGAGATGAAAGAGTACACCGAAGAGGATGTGTACAGGGCGGCGAACCGTTCACTGCCTTCCCTCATCAGGACTCAGGCGGACGAATTGACCTATGCCCTTCATGTCATGATCCGTTTTGAACTGGAGAAAAATCTGTTTGACGGATCCCTCCGGGTAAAGGACCTGCCCGGGGAGTGGAACAGGATGTACCGGGAATATCTGGGCGTGGAAGTCCCCTGTGACCGGGAAGGCGTGCTGCAGGATTCCCACTGGTCCGGCGCGATGTTCGGTTATTTCCCGTCCTACGCTCTGGGCAGCGCCTACGGGGCCCAGATGCTCCACGCGATGAAAAAGACCGTGGACGTGGACGCCTGTGTTTCCCGGGGCGATCTTGCGCCGGTCACCGCCTGGCTCAAGGCCCGGGTCCACCGTTTCGGACGCCTCAAAAAGCCCGCGGAGGTCCTCAGCGGCGCTTTTGACGGGGAGAGCTTCTCGGCCGGGTACTATGTCAGATATCTGAAGGACAAATACACCGCCCTGTACGGTCTGTGATATTTCGGAGGGGATATGGCACCTTTTGTATCGGAGCACATCGTCAGCTATTCAGACTGCGACGCCTCGGGCCGGCTCAGGATCAGCGCGCTTTTAAGGCTCTGCCAGGAACTGGCGGAAAAGCACAGCGGCAGTCTCGGCTGCGGCCGGAAGGATCTTTTCAGCGAATACGGCCTGGTGTGGGTCATCACCCGCAACCAGTTCAATATCCGCCGGTACCCATCGGCGGGGGAAAAAGTGACCCTGGAGACCTACACGGCCCCTGCCCGGCGGGTGTTTTATCCGAGGTACTTCGTTTTAAGGGACGGTGAAGGCCGCGCCATCGCCGAGTCCGCCACTCTCTGGGTGCTGGTGGACGTGCGCACCCGCGCGATGACGGACCGTCGGGAGATGAAGAAGGCTGAGTGGGATATGGGTATCCCGCCCGCTATCGACCGCTTCATGGTCCCGCCGGAGCCCGCGGGAGAGGAAGAGATCACGTTGAGGACGGCGGTGTATTCCGATATGGATGTCAACGCCCACGTGAACAACACCCGCTTCCTGGATTGGCTCTGCGACGCTCTGGGCACTCGGGCGCTCACGGAAAGGCCGGTCGCGTCCTTCCTGATCGATTATCATCATGAGGTCCGGGAGGGGCAGGCCGTCCGGCTGACCCTCAGGAGGGATGAGACGAACTACGCCCTGACCGGGCATGACGAAAGCGGCACTGTCCTGTTCAGCGTGGCCGGGGCTTTCGGGAAAGGGGATGTCTGATGCGTATACCGCCTTATCTGAGACCCGGCGGGTGTATCGGTTTTGTCGCGCCTTCCTTCGGCTGCGCCACGGAGCCCTACAGGTCCGCTTTCAACAACGCTCTCAGGAAATTCGACGCCCTGGGCTATCGGGCCGTTCTGGGGCCCAACTGCTACCTGGCCGAGGGCATCGGCATCAGCAACAAGCCGGATAAATGCGCCGCGGAGCTGCAGGCGGCCTACCTGTCCGACACATCCGACGCGGTCATCTCCGTGGGCGGCGGCGAGCTCATGTGCGAGATCCTGCCTTATCTGGACCTGGAGGCCCTGAAAAACGCCCCGCCCAAGTGGTACATGGGGTTCTCGGACAACACCAATTTCACCTTCCTGTCGGCGGCGCTGCTGGATACGGCCGCCATCTACGGCCCCTGCGCCTCCACATTCGGCATGGAGCCGTGGCATCCCTCCCTTTTCGACGCCATGGATCTGCTCACCGGCCAAACGAAGATCTCCCACGGGTATGACCTTTGGCAGCTGGAGAGCCTGAAAGACGAGGACAACCCCTATACGCCTTATAATGTGGAAAAACGCGTCAGGGTGCGTCGGTTCGTCGGCCGGGAAAAGACAGTGGAGCCGCTCAGATTCGAGGGGCGTCTGCTCGGAGGCTGCATGGACTGCCTGTATAATCTGATGGGCACGCCCTTTGACGGCGCTGCCGCTTTCAGGGACCGCTACGCCGCGGACGGCGTGATCTGGTTCCTGGAGGCCTGCGACCTGGACGTGCTCTCCATTCGGCGGGCCCTCTGGGCGATGCGTCAGGCGGGCTGGTTCGACGGCGCCAGGGGATTTCTGATCGGCCGGCCCCTGCACTACGGGGAGAAGATCCTGGGCCTGGACCAGTACGAAGCGGTGCTGGGCGTGCTGGGAGACATGGATGTGCCGGTGCTGATGGATGTGGATATCGGGCACCTGCCGCCGATGATGCCCCTGGTGGTGGGCGCGAAAGCGCTGGTCACCTCCCGCGGCAACAAGGTGACGGTGAAATATCAGGACATCTGACGCCTTCCGGGCCCGACGGTTTCCTTGATCTCACACTTCATCCCATAAAAAAGCGATCCGGATCATGATGCGCCGGATCGTTTTTTTTGTGCCGCGGCATCGGCCCGATGCCGTTTTTATCCTTTGAGCAGCCCCAGCTCCTTCAGGATGTCTTCGGGATCCTTCAGGGGCTCCACGTATCCCCGGAGCAGCCGGGCTTTATCCGCCAGTCCCCGGGACCGGGGATTGAGGTAGATGCGGCACTTGTTGCGGCTGTTGCGCGCCTCCTGGATCAGGTTGAGGGCGGAGGCGTTGCCGTCGAAAGCGAGCAGGGCCGACGGCATCCGCCGGAAGATCTCATAGGAAAAGCTCTTGTACAGGCCCATGCCGGTGCTCTCGATGGAGATGATGACGCCGGCGCCGGTGCGGGCCAGCTTATTTCTTTCCGCCGGGGTGATCCGGTTGGGCACGATGGCGTACAGGCGGAACCTCCCCGCCGCCTGCCGGGCCAGGTAACCTTCCTGACCGGACAGGGTGTGGCCCACCACGAAGAAGGTCTTTTCGGGATCCGCCGCCTCGAGCAGCCGGTCGATGAAGGCCTCGTCCTCCGGCTTCACCTGGGTGCGGTGCGTGCTGTTGTTGAAGCTGCCTCCGGCGATCACCAGGGGGAACAGGCCCTCCGGCAGGGGCTTCAACTGGTCCTTCAGGCTCACTTCCGCTTTAAGGGCGGAGGACCGGCGCCACAATTCCCTGTCCGCGGGCAGGGAGCTGTCCAGTTTCCTCACATAGTACTGCGCGATGTCTCCCGCGGGGCAGGCCCGGGAAAAGCTCTCGCTCCTCTCCCGGAACACTTTCAGGCTCTCGTCCACCACGGCCTTTTCCGCTTCGCGCATGCGGCACAGCTCGCCGTGGGTAAGGTCCAGCAGTTTTTCCAGGCTCAGTTCCTCATCGATGGAATTGGTGCCGTACAGGGCGCCGCCGTCGGTGCCCTGCACGCATCTCACCCCGGCGCTCAGATACTGCCTGAGGGGATGCCTGTCCAGATGGCTCAGGTTGTTCAGGCGCACGTTGGAAGTGATCTGGAATTCCAGGACAGCGCCGGTATCCGTCATGTCCCTGAGCAGGGCGCGGCCCTTGGCGCTCTTTAAGTCACAGGTGTACAGCCCGTGGCCGATCCTCAGCCGGGGCATGGGCTGCCCCTGGGCCAGGGACTCCCGGACGCAGCGGATGCTGTTGGCCACGTTGTCCCGCAGGCTGTCGTTCTCGCCCGCGTGGATGCGGATCACGAAGCCCGGGTTCTCTCCGGCGGTCTTCACCAGCTCCCGGATGACGCCTTTGAGCTCCAGGATGTCGTTGATCTCCTCACCGATGATGTCGCTGCCGGCCACGTAAGGGTCGCCGGCGATGGCGTTCAGGCAGCGCAGGTTCTCGCTCAGGTAGTCCCCCGGCGCCGCGTGGTCCTTGATGATGGTCAGGGGCACGCGGCGGATGCCCGCCAGGAAACGGATCAGCACGCCGGTCTCCCGGGTGACGGCGGGCATGATCTCATGGATCTGCCGCAGCTTGTCCGGGCACTCCGCACTGTTGAGCAGGGAAGTGTCCGATATCTCGGCGTATTCGATGCCGTTTTTCTGATACTCCCGGGCGATCCACAAAAGCAGATCCTGGTACAGGGTGTTGCCGCGGTAGCGCTCGTCCTCTCTGTCCCGCCGCATCCTCTCCGCGTAGGCGTACACCTCCCGGTCGGGGATGGAGTTGATGTTGATGCCGCTGAAGCGGTCGGGGGCCGGGACGCCCTTGGTGAACACGTAGCGGTACAGGTACACTTTTTCCAGATTGGCGAAAACGGCCTGCCCGTCCTTGGGGATGGTCAGAGAATTGCGGATCCGGGCGATATTGTCCGCGGCGCTGCCCGGATTGCCCAGGATCAGATCCGCGAAATTGATGCAGGTGTGATCATCGATGCGCCGTTCCCGGTGCTTTCCCGTGAGCGGGATGTCCCCCAGGGCCTTTTCCGCTTCGGCGCGCCTTTTTTCCAGCAGGGACATCTGGTCCAGGGTGCAGTTCAGGCCCAGTTTTTTGATGTAATAGTAGGGATACTGGATCTGGTGGATGATCCCCAGGGCGATGAGCACGTCCGGGGGCAGGTTGCCGTTCATATGGGTGTGCAGGTCCGCCCGGAACTTGCAGTCGCTGCGGATATAGGTCTTCACGATGGTCTTCTCGATCCCCAGGCGGTAGTCGATGGTCTGGCTCATCAGGGTCTTGGAGATCGCCGGCACGGAGGCTTTGAGCTCCACCCGCCCGTCGGGGTAGATGTTGGCCACTTTCGTGTTGCCGAGCCGCAGGATATACATCTTCCGGTTGTCCCCGTCGAAATAGCAGGGCACCTCGCCCCGGATCACCTTCAGCCCGTTTTCATCCGTCTGCGTCTCCAGGCCGCAGAGCCCCGCCAGATTGGTGATCAGGTTGCCTGTGTGATGGTTGGGCGTGCGTATGACGTACATGAGACGTTCGGAGTCCATGTACAGGTCCACCATGATATCCTTTTCCCGGTCCAGGCAGAACTGCTGAAAAAAGATCATATCCGGCCTTTCCGCGGCTTTTGCCGCTGACGAAACTCAAGTCAGCTGGGAACAGTTCCATTTTACTATCGTTTTCTTTGCCTGACAAGCGCCCGGCTCTTCCGGGACCCCGTACAAAAAACAGACAATGCGGCGTTATTGAATTATTATGCAGATTATGGTATATTGCCCGGTGAATACGTTTCCCGGTAAGGGACCGCGTGAGGGGGAAGCATGAGGATCGTAGTCAAAGTGGGCACCTCCACCTTAACGCACGCTACGGGCCGCATCAATATACGCCGCGTGGAGGAGCTGTGCAAGGTGCTCAGCGACGTGAAAAACTGCGGGCACGAGGTGGTGCTGGTGTCTTCCGGCGCTATCGGTATGGGCGTGGGCAAGATGAACCTGCCCGGCCGGCCGTCGGATATGCCCACCAAGCAGGCCATGGCGGCGGTGGGCCAGTGCGAGCTGATGTATGTGTATGACAAGCTCTTTTCGGAATACAGCCACACCGTGGCTCAGCTGCTGGTCACGGGAGAGGACCTGAGGGACGAGATCCGGCATGAGAATTTCGTCAACACCCTCGGCCGTCTGCTGGAGCTGGGAGCGCTCCCGGTCATCAACGAGAACGACACCGTGGTCACCGAGGAGATCGCCGTGGGGGACAACGATACCCTGGGCGCTCTGGTGGCAGTGAGCGTGAAGGCGGACCTGATGGTGATCCTGTCGGATATAGACGGGCTCTACACCGCCGATCCCCGGACGGATCCCGGGGCCCGGCTGATCCCGGAAGTGACGGAACTGACGGACACGATCCTCGCGTCGGCGGGGGGCAGTGTCTCGGGCCTGGGCACCGGCGGGATGGCCACCAAGCTCACCGCGGCAGCCCTGTGCATGAAGGCCGGGTGTGATATGGTCATCGTGAACGGCGCGCGGCCCAAAGTGATCTATGATGCGGTGGAAGGCCTTCCGGCCGGCACCCGCTTTATCGGGAGGAAAGGGCAATGACAGCTACTCTTAACATCCTGCGCCGGGCGAAGGAAGCGGCGCCCCTGCTGGCGGCCGCCCCGTCCGAGGTGAAAAACAGGGCGCTTGAGAACATCGCCTCGCGTTTGATCGGCGGGATGGGCGCCATCCTTGAGGCCAATGAGACCGACGTGTCGGCCGCGTCCGCGCGCCTCGGGCCCGTTATGACCGACCGGCTGAAACTGACGGAAGCCCGGATCCGCGCCATGGCGGACGGGATACTGTCGGTCCGCGGTCTCGAGGATCCCGTGGGACGGGTGATCGAGCGTACGGTGCGCCCCAACGGGCTTCGGATCGAGAAGGTATCCGTGCCCCTGGGAGTGATCGGGATCATCTATGAGAGCCGGCCGAACGTTACCTCGGACGCCGCGGCCCTGGCCCTCAAATCGGGCAACGCGGCGGTGCTCAGGGGCGGGCGGGACGCCTTCCATTCCAATGCCGCCATCGTCAGGGCCATTCGTCTGGGGCTTCCGGATACAGGCCTGCCCCCGGATCTGGTGGGCTTCGTGGAGGACACGGCCCGCTCCAGCGCGGTGGAGATGATGGAGGCGGCGGGCCTCATCGATCTGCTGATCCCCCGGGGCGGGGCAGGCCTCATCAGGACCTGCGTGGAGAACGCCAAGGTGCCCTGCATCCAGACGGGCACCGGCATCTGCCATATCTATGTGGACGCGGCAGCGGATCTTGACATGGCTCTTGATATCGTGGACAACGCCAAAACGAGCCGGCCGTCGGTGTGCAACGCCGAGGAGGTCCTGCTGGTGCATACGGACGCGGCGGAAGCTTTCCTGCCCCGCCTGAAAGCCCGTCTTGTGGACGACCGGGCCGCCCGGGGCCTTGCGCCGGTGGAGCTGCGTCTGGATGAGCGCGCCGCGGGGATCATCCCGGGCACGCCCGCCGGGCCGGAGGATTTCGATACGGAGTTCCTGGATTACATCCTGGCCGTGGCCGTGGTGCCCGGTGTCGAGGCGGCCATCGATCATATCGCCCGCCATTCCACCGGGCATTCGGACGCGATCGTCACGGCGGATGACGCCGCGGCGGAGAGATTCGTCCAAGGAGTGGATTCCGCGGCGGTGTATGTGAACGCGTCCACCCGGTTCACCGACGGGGGCGAGTTCGGCCTGGGGTGCGAGATGGGCATCTCCACCCAGAAGCTCCATGCCCGCGGGCCCATGGGCCTGAGAGAACTGAACGCGTACAAATACGTCGTCCGCGGCAGCGGACAGACAAGGTGAGGTGGCTTATGGACAGGATCGGATTTATCGGCTGCGGCAATATGGGCGGCGCCCTGGCGGCGGTGGCGGCCAAAAAAGCCGGCGGGGACCGGGTGTTCACCGCGGATCTGGACGAGGGTAAATTGAAGGCCCATCAAAAGGCCCACGGAACCGTGCCCTCCACGGTATCCGAGATCGCTGAAAAATGCGACATGATCTTCCTGGGAGTGAAGCCCCAGATGATGAAGGATACCCTGGACGGTATCCGCGGTATCCTCTCGGCCCGGCAGGACCGGTTCGTGGTGGTCACTATGGCGGCCGGTCTTACGGCGGGCACCATCTCCTCCTGGCTGGATTCCTGCCCCGTGATCCGCGTGATGCCCAATCTCCCCGCGGCGGTGGGGAAGGGTGCGCTGCTCTATTGGCCCGGTGAGGGCGTCACCGCCGATGAAGAGGCGGCCTTTAAAGATCTGATGGCGCCCGGCGGCCTGGTGATGAAGCTGCCGGAGAACAGGATCGACGCCGCCAGCGCGGTGGCCGGCTGCGGCCCCGCCTATCTGTGCCTGTTCATCGAGGCGATGATCGACGGCGGCGTCCGCTGCGGCCTGTCCCGGGAGCAGAGTGCGCGCCTTGCGCTGCAGATGGTGGACGGCACCGCGGCTTATCTGAAGGAGACGGGGAAGGACCCGGCCGTCCTGCGGGGCGAGGTCTGCTCCCCTGCCGGCAGCACCATCGAGGGCGTGGCAGCCCTGGAGGAGCGTGCCGTACGCTATGCCGTGATCGACGCGGTCACCGCGTCCTATGTCAAGTCGGTGGAGATGAAAAAATCCGGTTCCTGACAGACCCGTGACTGACCCCCGCGCGGGAACGGGGCGGAAAGGATCTTATGACTCAGCGGGAACAGGCTCCCGGCGCGGGGGCCGTGCTCAAAGTATTCCTGGCCTCGGTGTGCTTCAGTACCGGCGGCCTGTTCATCAAGCTGATCCCCTGGTCGGCTCTGGCTCTGAACGGTGCCAGGAACCTGATCGGCGCCGCGGTGATCGGTGTGTATCTGCTCTTAAGGCGGCACCGTTTGGTGTTCAGCCGCCCGGTGTTCATCGGCGCGGCGGCGATGATCGGGGTCACCACGCTGTTCGCCCTGGCCAATAAAATGACCACGGCGGCCAACGCCATCGTGCTCCAGTTCACCGCGCCGGTGTTCGTGATCCTTTTGATGGCCCTGATCTATCATGTCAGGCCCACGCGCATCGATGTGGTCACCTGTGCCGCCGTGTTCCTGGGAGTGTGCCTGTTCTTTATCGACGGGCTGCGGGCCGGCAGCTTCACGGGCGACCTTCTGGCGCTCATTTCCGGCGTCTGCTACGCCGGGGTGTTCATGATGAACACGGGGAAGAGGGCGGATGCCCTGAGCAGCTGCTTTCTGGGCCAGCTGGCGGCCGGGATCATCCTTACGCCCCTGTGCGCTTCGGAGACGGACTTTTCCGCTCCCGTGCTCCTGGCGGTGCTGGCCCTGGGCGCGGTGCAGGTGGGCGGCGCCTACATCCTCTTCTCCGAGGGCATCAAAAGGACGCCCCCGGTCACGGCCAGCCTGATCACCGGCCTGGAGCCCATCCTGAATCCCCTGTGGGTCGCCCTGTTTTACGGGGAGAAGGTGTCGGCTCTCTCCGCCGTGGGAGGCGTGATCGTGGTGGGGAGCATCGTCGTGTACAACGTGCTGCTGGCAAAGCACGGCGGCCGGGCCTGATCTCTTGATCAGCGCGGAACAAATGCCGCCGATCCTGCGTTATATTACCGGAGCCCCCGGGAGGGGTCCGGATCAATGAAAGGATGAGTGAGTAAAATGAGGAAACTGATCGCAGCCGTACTGATCGCCATGATGCTGTTCACCTGCACCGCTCTGGCGGAGAACCCGCTGGGGGGCTGGACCCTGTCCGAATCCATCGAGCTCACGGAGGAAAAGACCGCGCTGTTCGATAAAGGCATGGAAGGGCTCCTGGGTGTGGATTACGTGCCCCTGGCCTATCTGGGCTCCCAGGTGGTGGCCGGCAGGAACCACTGCTTCCTGTGCAGGGCCACGGTGGTCTATCCCGGCGCCCAGAGCGTCCTGGCCCTGGTGTATCTGTATGAGGACCTGTCCGGTGAGGTGAGCGTCACGGATATCGTGCCCTTCGATATCGGCGAGATGCCCTTTGAGGACGCGGATGAGGAGGAGTTCACCACCGGTCCGTCCATGCCCTGACCACGCATGTCTTTTTCGTCAAAGGGGGCTGTCACAGGCCCTCTTTTATTGTATAATCATATCATCATGAGCATGGATTTTCGTTTGATATCGGAGGGGCAGGATGGAGTATCTGGACCTGAGCGGGATCTGGGAAATGAGTATGACTTCGGACCGGGGCGGCCGGCCGCCGGTGAAGTATGACGACGTGATCCGGCTGCCGGACAGCACGTCCCGCGCCCATAAGGGCTGTAAGAGCGGGGAACGCTTCAGCGGATACCTGACGGATCCCTACGCCTTTGAAGGCTGCCTGTGGGTCCGCCGGGAGGTGGTCGTTCCCGAAAACTGGGAGGGCATGGAGATCACCCTGATGCTGGAGAGGACGAGGCGGACGAGCCTTTTCCTGGATGGTGAATGGATCGGGGCCCAGAACAGCCTGTGCACGCCGCACCGCTACGTCCTTCCGGCCCTTTCCCCCGGCTGCCACAAACTGGAGATCGCGGTGCGCAACACCGGTTATCCTACCCGCGGCGGCCATATGACCTCTCCGGACACCCAGACCAACTGGCTCGGCATCCTGGGCAGGATGGCTCTTGAGGCCCGTCCGCGGGGTCATATCACGGAAGTGAAGGTGCTTTCCTCCACCCGGGCGGAGGAAGTCAGGTTCTTCACGCGCGCCTGTCAGGCGGGGGAGGCGGAATACAGGGTGGACTCCGGGCCCGCGGCGCGGGCGAAGGTCGGCCCCCGGGGCGTGACACTTTCGTACCGCCCGGCGGAGCCCCTGGGGGAGTGGGACGAGTTCAGCCCCGTGACCCACACCCTGGAGGTCACGATGAACGGCGATACCGTCAGCACCGTTTTCGGCGTCAGGCGCGTGGAGACATTCGGCCGCCGGCTCCTGGTCAACGGCCGGGAGACCTTCCTGCGCGGCCGGGTGGACTGCATGCTCTTCCCTGAGACCGGCTACGCCCCGATGGACGAGGAGAGCTGGGCGCGGGTCATGAGCACCGCGAAGGCCTACGGCATCAACCATTACCGTTTCCACACCTGCTGCCCGCCCGAAGCGGCCTTTTCGGCGGCGGACCGTCTGGGCATCTATCTGGAACCGGAGCTGCCCTTCTGGGGCACTGTGCCGGAAGAGGATACGGCGGAATGGCGGTATCTGAAAGCGGAGGGCATCCGGATCCAGAGAGAGTTCGGGAACCATCCGTCCTTCCTGCTCATGTCCCTGGGCAACGAGCTTTGGGGCAGCGTTAAGCGCCTGGAGGGCATCCTGCTGGACTACCGCCGGAAGGATGACAGGCATTTGTACACAGACGGATCCAACAATTTCCAGTTCGCGCCCGCCGTGCTCAAAAACGCCGATTTCCTGTGCGGTGTGCGTCTTTCGGAGCATCGGCTGTACCGGGGCTCCTACGCCGCCTGCGACGGGCCCCAGGGCTTCATCCAGACCGACGCGCCGGAAACGGTCCACACCTATGACGATATCATCACCTGTCAGGGAGCGGACGAGGAGAACAGGGCCGGCAGGATCAGCGTCCAGGTGGGCACGGAGTCAAAGATCGTGGAATCCGGAGGGTCCCGCGGCGTCGTCCCGCAGATCCCGGTGATCTCCCACGAGGTGGGCCAGTACGAGGTGTATCCGGATTACGGCGAGATCGCCCGGTATACGGGGGTGCTCAAAGCGGAGAATATCCGCTTGTACCGGGAAAACGCGGAACGCAAGGGCCTTCTGCCCTGGGCGGACCGTTTCTTCCGGGCCTCCGGTGCCCTGGCGGCGGACTGCTACAAGCGGGAGATCGAGGCCGCCCTCAAGTCCCGGGAGCTCTCCGGTTTCCAGCTGCTGGACCTGATGGATTTCTCCGGTCAGGGAACGGCCCTGGTGGGCATGCTCAACGCTTTCATGGAGCCCAAAGGCATCATTTCGGCGGAAGAGTTCAGGCAGTTCTGCGCTCCGACGGTCATCATGGCGGCTTTCCCGAAGTTCGTGTATTCAGTGGGAGAGGAGATCGCCCCGGAAGTGCTCCTGTTCAATACGGATCCGGGTTTTGCCGCTTCATCGGCGGATTACCGGATCGAGTCGGAAGGGAAAACGCTCCTGTCGGGCACGCTGCCCATCCTTCCCGGCGGACGGGTGACGCCCCTGGGCGCGGTGCGCTGGCACCCGGAGGAGCTTGCCGGGCCGGCGGTCTGCCGCCTCATCCTGACCGTGCCCGGCACGGCCGTTTCCAACAGCTACCGTTTCACCGTCTATCCCAGGTGTTCCGTCAGGATCACGCGGGACATGATCGAAACAGAGGAGGGCCGTATCCCCCTTGTCCGCAGCCTGAATGAGGCGGAAGAACTTTTTCGGCAGGGGAAAACGCCGCTGCTCGTCCCCGAGGCCGGGGACAGCCTGCCGGGCACCTACTGCACGGATTTCTGGTGCTACCCCATGTTTTATTCCATCGCTGAGAGCATGGGAAAGCAGGTGCCTGTGGGCACTTTGGGCTGCCTGATCGAAAAGGATCATCCGGCGCTGAAAACCTTCCCCGCGGAGACTTATTCCACGCCGGACTGGTATGAGATCATCACGCACAGCCACTGTGAGGACCTGTCGGAGCAGGACGGGGAGCCTGTCGTGTGGGTGATCGACAATCCCCACCGGGCGCTGAAGCTGGCTCTGCTCTATGAAAAAACCTCCCGATCGGGGAGAGTGCTCGGCTGCACCTCCCGCCTGTGGGAGATCGCCGACGCCCCGGAGGTGAAATGGTTCGCCCGGGGGCTGGTCAGGTATCTGACGGGGCGTGACCGTGGAGGGGAGGCTGCGGAATGAAAAGATCCTGGCCGTGCTGACAGCCCTGATCATGATGGGGACTTTCTGCGCGGCGGAAGAGGAAGGCGTGACCTTCGGAGATCTGATCGTGGATCTGGTCACCGCCGGCGAGGCCCCTTCCGATGAGGCGCTTTCAAGGATCGACGCGGACCTTGCGGCTCTGGACGATCCGGTGGCGTCCGCCGTCGCGGAGCACTGGAAAAAGGTCTGGCTCGATCCGGACTACCGCCTGTATCTTTACGGGAAGGACGATCCTTCCGTGCTGCCCGTCAGGGGCCGGCACGCCTTCGTGGTGCTGGGCTATGCCCTCAGGAACGGGGAGATGGCGGATGAGCTGATCGGCCGGTGCGCCGCGGCGGCCGCGGCGGCCCGGGCTTTCCCGGATTCCATCCTGGTGTGCACCGGCGGGCCCACAGGCGCCAACAATCCGGACAAGCACACCGAAGGGGGCATGATGAGGGATCACTTGAGCGATGTTTGGGGCATCGCGCCCGGGAGGATCTTCACCGAGGAGCAGGCCCTCACCACGGCCCAGAACGCGCTCAATACGCTGAAGATCCTGATGGCGCAGGGGATCGAGACCCTGACGGTGGTCACGTCCGATTATCATCAGCTCTGGGGACAGACCTTGTACAACGCCATGGCTGCCCGATGCCTTCGGGATCACGGATACCGTTTGGAGATCATCGGCAATTACTGCTGGTATACGGGACGCGCCGAGGGCTACCGGGAGAGCGCGATGGAGATCACCGCGTCCCAGCTGGCTTCGGTGCTGGAGCTGCCGCCCGAACAGATCCGGACCGTCAGGACCATGGGCCGCCCGGAGGAATGACCGTGTCCGGCCATGTGTCGACAGAATAAAAGACGGGGCTGTTGCACAGCCCCGCGCACGAAAATCTGACGATTTCCGTGCGATGTCTTCAGAGGTATGAACCCTTCACCGATCCTGCGGGAACGGTTCAGGGTGTCATTCCGCCCCACCGTACACGCCGCTGGGGCGGATCACAATAGGCGGGTGTTCCCCCGCCTATACCACCCCTCTTAAATGAAGGGTACGTTGTTTTGTGTTTG
>JAEEGL014177883.1_pt1 | contig 14934 bp, 3 predicted proteins | sample 9134231 | NCBI WGS metagenome assembly JAEEGL01 (sample SAMN16246548, study PRJNA631951) | gut metagenome | biome: gut microbiome; feature: rumen; material: fiber-attached | host: Bos | place: Iran: Karaj | collected 2018-10
AATCAGATATTAAGACATGAATAAATTCTGTATTGAATTCTTATAGTAATGTTTTTGTGAGTATGAATGAACAAAAAAGTAAATGGGATAATATGGAATGAGAACTTAAAGAATTAAGTGCGGTTAATTCTGATAAAATTGATTCAATATCAAAAGAAATGAAAAATATTTTTAATATTTCAGAATTGTTTGATGCTAATTCTACGTGAAAAATAGAATCTGGAGAGGAATGAGAGATTATTTTAACTTGATGAACTGCAGAAAATTTTATCAATCAGGGGCAAAGCGTATCTTGTCCTAAAGTGGTTTCTTCCGAAGGTGATAATGAAAATGAGGATGAAGATGATACAGCTTGAATTTTGGTTAAATTTGATGGTGAATGTGGTATCCATAATATGTTTAATTGGTTAATTGAAAAAGATACTAAAGGTCCTGCAATTATTATTGCAGCACAATCTGATCCAGATTTTATAGTTTGGCTAAGAGATAATTCTGTTAGTACTAAATCATTTACTTCTGATGATTGGATTAATCAATATGTTCAACGGGCTAAGTGACCGTGATATGATTCTGCTTGAGCAAAAATGAATCATGATTTGTTATTGTGAGCTAGTGAACATTTGTCGTGAATGAATCTTTTAACTCCTGATAGGCCAATAGATTCTCCTCGTTATGTTAGTATGCAATCAATAGCATGAAATGAAATTAATTTCATATATCCAGATCTTTTCAAAGTAGAAGTTTATACTTCAAAATGAAAAAATAAAAGCGGTTATGACATTCATGAATTATTATCGGTGAGTGAGATTAAAAGTAATTTGGTAAAGTATTTGAATTGAAAAGTTTATGAATATAATAGAATAATTGATGAGGAATGTAAAAATGTAATAGATAAAAAATCTGATATACATTTTACAAAGTTAGAAGATTTGGAGTATTATTGAGCGGTACCAGATACGGTAACTCATGGTTGTAACGCTAAATTTACTTATGGAGAATTTGTAGAAGCTTTGTGATGAGAAAAAATGTTGGATGTTATATCTGAGACATTGTATTATCAGAGTTTGACTAATAAGAAAAAATTGAGTAGTGAGAATATTGAGGAAGATATTGAGTTGATAAAGAGTAGTTTTAATCTGAATGATAAAAGATGACAAATATTAAATGATTATTTGACTTGGTGAAATGAGAAAAGTAAAAATTTAGTATTTGAAATACCTACTTATTCAATATCTTGATATGAGGTTGCTTTTATTAATTCTGATTGAAGGGATTATATATTTTCAGAAGATAATGTTTCATCTGTATGATATAACAGTAATTTTGGTGGAAATGATTCAAATTTATATGCAAATTATTACTGAAATAGACAACCGACACAGCAGGAAAAAAATATAGATGATGAGTGTAATGTTCCGCCTAGTTGAAAATTGCCTTTGTTTAAAATTGGGGAGTGATCTCCATGGTTTGAATGATTTATATGTTGGATAAATAAGACAATAGAAAGTCCTTTAAAGGTTAAGCTTACTTTTGGTAGTAGTTTGTGAGATATATTATCTGCAGATTCTTTGAAGGATTTTATTAAGGATTCAGATGTTGGTCAGTCTTTTATAGATTGGTGAAATTCAGTGGATCAGTATTGAGATGCATGGGATAATATATTTGATTCTTCAGATGGATATGATTCAGATAAAGTGATAACTCAATTGCAGGTGGATGCAGAAAAACATAATCTTGGCGTTGTTTGATGAAATGATTGACTTTCAAATCTTTTGTGAAATGTGCATAAATATGTAAGAATAAGTAATGAAAATTCATTGTTATCTGATAGTAATCCTACAAGTGAGCTTAGGATAGAATCTGTATCGGATGTAGGAAATGTTACTGTAGAATTTATGGGAACATGAGATTGATGTTTGAAAATTGATTCCAATGATTTGTGTGGCGGTAAAACGTTTAAAAAGACATTTAATCCAAAGTCTAGTCCATTTACTTGAACAATCATGACATCGGATCATATTGCATGAAAAGTAGGGTTAATTATAAGGATTAATGTTTGATGATGATATATTGATAATATAATAAAGTATACAGTTAGTCCAAGTAATTTGGATCATTTGGGTATACATTTTGGTAATCAGGTAAGTGTAGCTTGAATGTTAACTCCACTTCAAGTTATATGATATGATAAATACAATAATAAAATTTCTTGGTGATTGGAAAAATATGATTTTACAGTTTCTCAGTGAAAATTCCTTAAGGATTGAGCATATCAGTCTAGTTTTTCAACAAATGATTTTAGAGATATTAAATTGTATTATCAAGCACCTTTAGATGCGAAAAATTGAAGTGTGGCAACATTACAAGTATTGTATAATGGTAATGCAATTAAGACTTATAACCAACCAATTCTTCAAGCTAATCCAATTATTAAGTTGAATGGAAAAAATGTTTTACAATGAAGAGAAAAATTAGAGATTAATGAATCGTATAAATTGAGTAATGATGAGAGTATTTATGAGTGATGAAAATTAAATCAGAATAAATTACAGAAAATTGAAGTAGCTATAATGGATTCTCAGTGAAAAATTATTGATGTTGATAGTCAGATTTCTGTTAGTTCTCAAAGATGATTGATAAAAGTGTGACAGGTGAATAAGCAAGAAAATTGAGATAGTGTATTTGTGGAAACATCTAAGTCTTATATGAAATCATGATATGCAATTATTTATTTTTATCCTACAACTGTGGCATGAGATGATAGAATCTTAATAGATATACCATGACTTTCTACACGTGTGATTAATCTATCTATTGCAGAGGCAGATTCTAAAAATATTAATCTTAATTTGTCTAAAGAATTTGTTTCCTTGAATGAGAAAAATGATCTTGAAATCTCTGTGTCAGATATATGGTGAAATTCAACGAGTTCGACTGTTGTTATTAAAACAGATCCTAAGAATGTTGAATTAAAATGAGTGAGAGAATTGTCTCGTAATGATGATGTGGTGATTAGTTCGATTGATGTTGATTGACATGCAATGATATCAGTGCATTGAGTGTGAGCATGATTGGCAAGTATTGAAGCATGATTTAATGATAAGAAATGACTTAATATAACAGCAGGTTTAGAATTTAGTGTGGATAGTGATTTATTGCCAGAGACATGATTAAATGTAATGTATTTGAATTATTTTTGAAATGATCGATGAAATCAGCGATGATATCTTTCAGACAATAATAAGCGTATAGAATCGATGATGAAAAGTTCGAATAAGATTATTGCAACAACGACGTTATTAACTTCTGAAAATAAAATTAAAAAAGTATTATGGGAAATTGGTCCATGATTAAAAATTTCTGATTTTGATGGTTTAGACACGACGATAATTATTAAACAGTGAATAATGGATATGATGATATGATGATTATCCGAGATGAAAATGTCTCTTCCTTCTTTTGAATGGATTTCGGCGACATCTACATCTATTAATACACTATTAAACAATCAAAATAGCGCAAAAAATAATTATATTTTCTTTATTCCAAATGAATCTGAATATTCTATTAGAGATGGTGTATTGTATGATTCGGATGAACGTGTAGCAAGTGTAAAGGATTGAGAGATAACATTGCAATATACTGATCAATTATTGGATAATTGAGATAATGTGTGGAATCTTGTTTATAAATGAACTAATTATGGTGTTTTGGTTATGCATTTCCCATCTTTAAGTCCAAAACTTTCAGATTTTAAGGAACTATGAGGACGTTATTCGGTTGGTAATTTATTTGTATGATGATCAACTGATATGATGTCTTGAGTTTGAATTTTTGATAAATTGAGTGAATTTGAATTGTATACAAATTATAAATCTATACAGAATTCCAATGTTGTAGATGAAAGAATTTGATTTCTTTGAGATTTTAAAAATATTACATTGTTCGCTGAATGAGAGATTGTAGGAGAGGCGACAAAAAAATATTGATCAGAATTATTGATAAATCTAGGGGATCCTGTACTTTCCAGAAAAGATTTGAATGAAAAAGTTTATGGTACAAACTATGATTGATGAATTTGAAAAGAAATATATGCAGATCCTGATAAAAGTATATTTGGAGTTTATCAGATTGATTTTAATAATGATTGATTGAGAGATTGGTTGGTAGTTTATCAAGATTGAGCATTTAATCTTGCTAAGAATTATGGTTGAACCCCAGATCTTAGAGAAATGCAAGAGCTAATGCGTATAGCAGTGCGTGTGAAGAATGTCTTTGTTTGAGATGCTGATGGTAATGGATATCAGGATATTTTTGTACTTACAGATAATGATCAGATTAGAGTTTATTTAAATAATGGATGAAAATTTGATGTGGATTGAAGTGTTGTATGTTTGAATCAGAATGTGTTTGAATGAGAAGTATCTGAAACGCCAAGTAATTTGGAATGATTAAATCAATTTTTTGTTGAGGATATGGATATGGATGGTGTTGTGGATATTGTGACTTATGATGAAAAGTGATATATTAAGGTATTTTATGGTGGATCTACCAATCAGTGACCAAATTATTTAAGTACTGAAAAGTATGCATGTGATGCATGATGGTATGGTAGAGAAGCCAAAAATATAACGATTGTTACGGCTTTTTGAGTTCAGATTTCTGAAGAAGATGTGTTTGATAATAGTATGATTAGATGGGTAGGTATGTCAAAACCAGAGATAGAAATTTCAACAGGAGATTTATCTAAATATTGAGTAAATTTTGATCCAAATAACCTGAGTAGTTTGATAAATATAAATCCGGAAGAAATAGATGTAAAAAATATAGAAAAATCTGTAGATAAAATTACTAAAGAGGTTGTTAGTAGCGATAAATTTGATGTATGAGCGGCGAGTAGTCAATTTATACAGGATGAATCTAAGTTCCAAGATGTGACATTATATGAAAATACTTTGGTTGGTGCGGATTGAGATTCTAAAAATTATATATTTGCCGCAAGTAGTTTTTTGGATCCTAATAATCCTGTAGATAAGTGTAGTGTATGGAAAAATTATAGGATAAAAAAATGAAGAAGCATTTTAGTGAATAAGGATATAGTGACGGTAAAAGTTACAATAAAAGCATCAGATAAAGCATCTTGTATATGAAGCTTTTGAGATATTATACAGTGACCATGGAATATTTATTATGATGAAGGTGGTATGTTTAAATGAATTAAATTCTTGCAAAACCAAAAGAATGCGGTTATAAAACCTAGAGATTGAAATTTTTCATATCTGATAGATAATATTACATTATCTCCATGAGAAAAGATGGTATTTGAATATGATTTGGAGTATAAACCGCAACCTCTAAAAAAGATGAGTATTACTCATAAAACATTCTGGTCCGATGATAATTTACCAGATATAAAACTTCAAAGTGTAGATTGATGTGAGAAAAATTTTAATTGATTTATTAATTGATGAAAAAGATTCTTTAAGGATACCTTGATACCTCTCCAGGAACTTATTAATAAAGAATATGAGGATGAAGATAAAAATACTAGAGATTATGCTTCAGAGACTTCTAGTTATATATGAGATACAAATAATATTCCATGATTGGTATGAGATAGAATTGAACGTGTTAGCTTTTTGAAAAATGGTTTAAAAAGTGCTATATTTAGTGAAAATTGAATTAATTTAAATATTGATTTAAGTATTTTTGAGGAACAAATGGATGATATTGCTAATGCGATTGATGATATTGCGCAATGAATGTGTGGTGGATTCTCGTTTGGATGATCTAATAATTGTAAGTGATTGCCAGTTCCTTTTAATCAGGCATTTTTGGCTCCAGGTAAATATCATTTGTTTGGATGCCGAGAGATACCTACAGGACCACTTGAAAACTGATTACCAGTCTTCTTTTTCCCTGGTAATTTGTGACCAATACCTTTTGTCGGATTTCTTCCAGTTCCTTATATGCCAACATGACCAATGGATAAATTTATTTGGGTGAAGGGGGCATGACCTTTTAGTTCATTTATTAGAATTTATGCTGCACCTACATTAACGGCTCAGATTTGAATGGCAATTTGTATGGGACCACAATTTTCATCTGTTGCACTTCCTTCTCCAATTTCAGATCTTGGTGGTAATTGTGTGGTCTTTGCAATAAAACCTCAATGTAAATGATGAGATGAATGAGGAAGAAAAAATGATGATGAAAATCCTAATGAGGTTTATTGAGAGTTTGTGGATGATGTGAAAGATAGTTGACTGTGTTTGCAATCACAGAAGTGATCTCAGGTGACAGAAAAGTGACACCGTTCTTCTCCTTTTGATTTGTATTCCTATAGTTCAAAGGTTGATGTAAAATGATGATTAAATAATCAAATTGAGTTTAGGACAAGTGCTTTGTGAATTATAAATTTGGAAACATCAGCTCATATATGATCTGCAGATTCAAATAGTTCAAATCAGAATAATTCATTATTTATTTGAGATATAAATGTCTTATGATGAGATTTTAGTGTAAATAAAATTAGATGATGAATTCAACAGTGAGTAAGACAGATTTTGATAGATAAGTGGTTAGATCCTCAGATTAGATATATTGTTAATCAGTTAACAAAAATGCATATTAATGTAAAGATACCAGATATGTCGAATCTTATTGAAAATGAAGTTCAAACGATGAAAAATATAGGTGAAAACATCTGAAAAAATAGTGGAGATGAATTAGAAAAAAATGAAGATACTTGAAAGAAAACTAAATTTACAAGAGTAGATACATGATTTGGGTCTAAACTCTGAGTATGGTCATATGTAAATTCAAACAATTTGAATCAAATTAATGATTCAATAGCGAATCCTTTTGAATCTTTTGCTAGTTTGCTTAATGAGAGTAATATAATTAATATTTCTGTTGAACCTATTACGGTTAAAATTCCTATGATTTCTGCTGAAGATATTAATAGTTATGAAATTTATTTGCGTCAGCGATTGGATGTTAATGGAAATATAATTGAAAAATGGAAATCATTGGTGGAAAGATGGGATATGGATAGAAATAATGTAGAATCAGTTTTGAATAAACATAATATTGAAGTTAGTTTAGGAGATCGACCAAAATTACAAAATCAAATTTATGCTAATTTGATGACATTACAGAAGTATAGAAATTTTCCGTTTGAAATATATGAATGGATACATGTTATAGATAGATATATTTCGGAGATTATTTCTCTTATTAATAATACTATTTGATATTTGGCTTATTGGATATCGACTAATTCACAAAGATTTGTTTGATATGTTGATGCAATTGTGCTTATGATTAATATTATAAAAACATATCAATTGTTAATTAATTTTTCTGTAGAACGATGACAAAGTTGTGGAAGTTGTACAAAAGATACATATGACCAGTATTCTTGTAAATTATCGATGTTATGTAATATGATTGATTTGCCGATTATTCAAATACCTAACTTTAAATTACCAAATATTACGATAGATCTTACAGATATTGATTTGTGATTGGATATTATTTTGCCAACATTTAATTTTCAACCAGTTAGAATTGAATTACCACAATTACCTAATTTACCAGAGCCTCCTTCTGCATGAGTAAATCTAGATTTGAAGCTGCCAAATATTCCAATGTTGCCAGAACCTCCAGAATTACCAGAATTACCATCGTTTATCCCTGAAATTGATATAGAATTACCAGTTTTACCACCAGCTCCAGAATTGCCTAAATTACCGAGTGCAATTGAGTCTATTATAAATGTTGCGAAGGTAATTTGAAAAATATATTGTATAGTGAAATCGAAATTTGGTTTAGTTTGAGAGAGCTCAGTTAAAGCTAAAATAGAGCAATTAACTCAAAGAACATATGAAGTGAAATGGATTGATAGGATAATGGATTTTACAAATTTGTCAGTAGCACCTATTCATAATTATTGACTTGATTATGAGATATCTGCACATGTAGATTTTCAATTTGAGTTCTCAAGTTTTTATAATTATTTGGATACTTTAACAAAACAAATAAATAATCTGACTACTTATTCAGCTAATTGGGTTAATAATGGAGCCAATAAATTATTGGATGATAATATAGTAACATGAATTTGAGATAGAATGGATAATGCAAATCTACAGTTTCGTGCCCAGTGAGATTTGAGTATGTCAGATTTGTCTAATTTTAAATGATTGGAAAGTGATGACATTGAATATGTAGATTATGATAGTGCTAAAGCTAGACTTAAAGAAGTATTGGCATATTTCCTTCAAGAGACAAGAAATACCACAATGTGAGATAGAGTTAAATCTTCGATTTCAAGTATAGAAAATCAAATTAATAAAGTAAATAGTATAAAGTCTAATATAGATGGATTAGAGAAAGTTAAGAACGAAGCAATCGATTATTTAAACATTGAAAAATGAAATTATGATAATTTAGCAGAATTAATAAATAATGATTATGATAGCTTCCTTGCAATGGTGGATTCTGATGAAATTAATAGTAAACCTACTTTAAAATCTGGACAGTTGTTAACTTATAATATAAATTTGTTTAATCTTGATTCTTCAACTAAGGATGTTGTAAAAAATATTACAAAATCGAATCCTTATGATATGATATTAAGCAATAAGAAAACAATTATAGATTGATATTGGAATGCTATAAATTCAAATTCAGCTTCAGATTTGTGATTATCTCAATCTCAATATTTGGTGTTACGTGATAGTATCTCAACTATGAAAGACCAAATTACTACACTATATTCTGTTGCTAAACCAACTTCGCTTACTAGTTTAATTGCAAAAAATTCAATAAAAGTTACAGATAAAACTTTATTATCTGCTGCTTGATGATGAGAAAGACTTTGAAGTAATATGGAAGTGGCAAATGTCGTGGATCCTTCGGTTTTGTCTGAGTGAATATATGGTAAAATCATTGAATGAGCAGATAAATGAAAGCTTACGAAGATTGTATATTCAGATTCTTTTGCTTCTAATATATGAAATCAGTATTATCATACAGATCATACAAATGTTGATGATATTGTATTGTGGGATGATGGTTCGGTTTATTTGAAATGTTCAAAATGAATATGTAATAATGGTGGTTGATGATATAATAAATATTATGTATCTAATGTTATAGATGAAATACCATTAAAAGAGACTCGGATAATTTTTGATTGAGATACAAAATTGAAAATATCTGATTGAAATTTGGAGATAAAAAATTGGCAAGTTGATGGTCAAACATATGATGATTTGAGATTTTCATGGGATGCAGAAGATGTTGATGCTTATCTGATTAAGTTGGTAGAGAGGGTGGATAACAGTTATGAGAAGTTAGATTATAAATCTGTTACTACACCTGTTATTTATGTGTTAGCTATTCCTGAACAAATGGATGTTGATGAATTGTATTCTTGAAATGCTAAATTAGAGATATTAAAGGAAACGGAAAAAGTTGAAAATTTATTTTGAAAAGAATTAGTACAAATTGTTAGTTATGATGATAATCAAAGTGTTGTGGATGTATCTATAACAGATATTGATAGAAAATGGTATTATGCGCGTGTTGCAGCTCTTAATTTGGATGATGATACATTTAATATTACTTCACCTTGGTCAAATCAAATTGTTGCATGAAAACAAATTGTGTGAGATGATTTATCTCCGGAATGAAATGCTGTTTTGTTTAGGCCTAGTGTAAATGAGGTAGCAAGTGAGTGAGATTATCTTGATTGATATGTTTGAACAAAATATAAAATGACTGTGAATTGGGAGGATAATGTAGCGTTGTCTTATATTAGTCTGTTAAAAGATGGTAAAGTTTTGGATGAAAAATATACATCAAATGTTAAGGATTCAGTTAGTACTGATATTGGTATTCATACAAAGATGGGAAATGAAAGATTTAACACAATATGAATTGATCAGTTTGGTAATAAAACGGAAAAGGTAATTATAATCGATTATTCTATTCCTGAGATAAGTATAACAGATGTATCAAAAAATTCTGATTGAAAAACGGTTTCTATTAAGGCACAGCTTTCACAAGATATCGATCAGTGAAATATTTCTTTTCAAAGAAGAAGATGAGAGCAATGGAAAACATTGACTAGAAAGGGAATTGATCAAGTAGATTTTTCTGTGTGACCTAAGCAGGATGTAATAGTTTGAAGTCCTTATTCATATGGTAATGAGATTGCAATGTATGATAAAAATTGAAATGTTATTGCATTAATGAATCCTATTACAGCTGAAATTGTATTACAGCCTGAATATAAGGAAAACTTTGATATAAGAGCTATAGTTCAAGATGGTATATTGTTGCAGATATTTAATAAAAAGACTGAAGAATCGGTATTCTCAATTAATATCCCAGCTCAGAGTTGCTTGAAATTTGAAGCTAATAACTATAATATTGTAGATTTGCCAGAATCGTGAAAGATGGGTATGTTTAATGGATGAAAAGTGATATATAAGGATTGATCAAATGTAATGTATGCTTCTTCTACATGTCATTTGTATAGTGATTTATCACTTGAATGAATATACGATTATGATAGAGAATTGGATGCTGTTGCTTTGACTTTATATGTGCCATCTGATTTATCTAAATCTAGTCCTATTAAGGTTTGGGTGAAAATAAAACCTTTGATGGGGGATTAATGTGAAAAAAATGTTAATAAAAATGTTAAAAACACAATTCTGAACTAGATTTTCTCTTGAATCAGATTGTGTTTTTGTTATATCTTAATCAGATTTATTTTTCGATTATATAAAAATGGTTACAGATTATAATTTACCTCCGCATAATATTGAAGCAGAGAAGTGAGTTATTTCATGAGCTTTGATGGATAATGAAACTGTTTGGATTTTTGAATGAGATGGAATTATCCCTGATGACTTTTATCAAAGAGAGCATGGTATGATTTATAAAGCCATTTCTCAGCTTTGGAATGATAAAAAAACTATAGATCCTGTAACAGTGGCTGATCAATTATCAAAAAATTGAGATTTGGAAAATGTTTGATGAATTGATTATCTTTATGAATTGTCAGCTTTTTTGATTAGTACTTCTCCCTGTGTGGAATATAGTAAAATTGTAAAGGAAAAATCTTTACTTAGGCAAGTACTTAAGGTTTGCCAACAAATTACTTGAGATGCATATGAACAAAAAGATACTGTAGAAATTTTTGATAGTATAGAAAAAAGAATTTTTGATCTTACTCAGAATCAGGTGGGTGATAATATTTTGAGTATTGAAGAAATCTTGAAAGATAGAGTTGAAGACTATATGGAAATAGTAGATCATCCAGAGAATTTTAATGCGAATAAAGTTAATTCTTGATATCATCAGATAGATGAAATGCTTACTGGATTTAAGCCAGGAGAACTAATAATTCTTGCGGCTAGACCATCAATGTGAAAAACTGCTTTTGCTTTAAATCTTCTCACTAATATTGCTCTTTGAGATGGAAAATCTGTAGCAATGATGTCTTTAGAAATGAGCGTAGAATCAATTGTGGATAGAATAATGTCAGAAGTATCGTGAGTGCCTATGTATAAAATATCTAAATGAAACTTAGATAATGCCGATTTTGCAATGATGGGGGATGCAATGGAAAAGCTTTCTTCTGCCAAAATATTTTTGGATGATCATGGATGATTAACGGTTCCTGTGTTAAAGTCTAAATTGAGAAAATTAAAAATTGAGCAGAAACAGTTGGATTTAGTTATTATAGATTATTTGCAGTTAATGCATTCAACTGTGTTTCAAAATAATAAAGTACAAGAAATCTCTGAGATTTCTCGTGGTTTGAAAGAGTTAGCAAAAGAATTAAAAGTGCCAATTATTGCGCTTTCTCAGCTTTCTCGTGCAGTTGAATCAAGAGTGGATAAAAAGCCTCAACTTTCAGATTTGAGAGATTCGGGTTCTATTGAGCAGGATGCTGATGCGGTTTTGATGCTTCATAGAGAAGAATATTATGATCCAGATACGGATAGAAAATGAGCAACAGATGTTTGTATTAGAAAGAATAGAAATTGAGCAGTTTGAGAAGTTGAATTACATTTTGAAAAAGAAATTATGAAATTTGTGGAAACAAAAAAGGAGAAAAAATGAGATGGAACTTATTAAATATATTAGTTGAATAATTCATTCCATAAATCATTAATAACTTCGTTGTTGGTTGCATTATTGTTCCTTGAGCTTAATGTTCACATTGAAATTAGAGGGTTACGTTCTTTTATATACATTTTAAGCTCATCAATTGAAGTGAATGTTTTGGGGTAACTTAATTCATTCGAAGTATATAATCAGTCTTGTGTTTTTATGAAATATATTTTTCAATTTGGAGCAATAAATCTATCTATCGAATCGCTGTCTGTGTAAGAAGTTGAAATCCATCATCAAGCGATATAACATTCGGCACTTTGGGCATTTCTAGAATCAATATATCTTTTTAGATAATCTATATTAACAAAATATTCTTTTTTTAGTAAGTCAGGTGATGTATAAGCATTCAGTGATTGAATATATTCTATTGTATAGGGTTTACAACTTCTGGATATGTATGTTGTTGATGAGTTTGAATTTGAATATGAAGTATTATTTTCTTCTGGAAAATAACCACTGGTATTTAATCACAAATCTTCAAAGGCTTGTTTGATTTCATCATCAGTCCATCAGTCTTTTTTATATTGTTCCAAAATCTTTCGTCATTGTGTAGTGGTTTTTCATGTTGTATCGTTACTTTTTCATAAGTACTCATCAGCATTATATCATAGGTCAGACATTGCTATTCTTATTTCATTATTTGTTCGTCAATCATCTTTTAATTGATCTAATATGTCTCGTCATTTTTGTGTAGTGGCTGCAAAAGTTACTGATGATAATCATCATATAATTAGGCATGAAAGTATAGTCTTTGTTAAAATATTATTTTTTTTCATTCAAATGACAAAAATAAGGGATAAAGTTCAGATTAAAGATTAGTAATAATTGGTTATTTTTCTATATGAAAGTTAAAAAATAGATTGACATATTTAAATATAATCTCGGAATAGATCTTTGTTTTTTAATCTTTGTGTGTATAGTTCTTTAAAAGTTGAAATTTCATTGCTTGAACAGGTTCGAAGTTGATGTTCGTTTTGCTGTAAATTATTTATGAAAGAAAAATCGGAATCATTTTGATATTTTTTTATGATGATATTGTAATCTCATTGATTGAAGATTAGTGGTGCGATAGCGATAGAACTAATTTTATTGGTGTCTATGTTGGCAGTAACTTCATCTAAAAATTCTGAATAAATTTGTTGAAAATTTTCAACTGGCAGGAGAGGGAGAAATCTTAATCCTACACGAAATCATTTTTCCAGTAGTTGATTAATTGCATTTAACTTTTCATCAAGTGTAGCTGTTCATAATTCATATTTCTCTGCGATAATGCGAGGCGAAAGAGAAAATGCAATTTCCATTTTTTGAGTAGGAGAGTTTCAGTTTAGATTTTTTGCATAGTCGAGTAGAGTGGTAATGTTTGCAGATTTTGTTCTAGTTTCAATTAAAACGTTATCAGGTAGAGATTCACAGAATGGTAAAAAGTTTTGGTGAAAATGAGAGATGTTTTCAGAGGTAAGTAAATCGGTATAATTACTAGCATAAAAAGTAATCTGACCATCAAATCAAGACTGTCTAACCTTTTGAATCTGATTTATTATTTCTTTTTGCATATCTTCATAATTTAGAAAAAAAACGGGAAAACGATTTCTAAAAGTTCATTGTAGATAGCAATATTTACAGTTAAAAAAACAATTTAAACTTGGTTTGAAGAAAAAAGATTTTCATGGAAATCAGTAATTCTCTGGAGTTGGAAGAATAGCGATATGTTCTTGTTTTGCTAGAATGATTAGAGATTCTGTTTTGTAATTTCATATTTTAGCATCGAAAAGGTTTTTGTAATGCTGAATTTCGATTTTTTCAGAATTTTTAAATTGTTTAAAAATTTGCTGGGTGAGTGGTAAATCTTTGATTTTTGATTCATAGTAGATTAGCATGTTTTTGAAACGGTACTAAATCGATGTGTTGAACGATTTGATGATATTATTGCTTTGAGAATAAAAAACAAGCAAAATCTATTTCCCTTGCTTTTAGAAAATGGAACTGTATTTTAAATCAGTGTTTTTATTTTTTTATAAATTTAGTAATGGCTTATCAAATTACGAAATTACACGCGAGAGAAGTCCTTGATAGTAGAGGAAATCCAACAGTGGAAGCTGAAATCACTTTGTCAGATGGTACATTTGCTAGAGCAATGGTCCCTTCTGGAGCATCTACATGAGTCCATGAAGCATTAGAATTGCGTGATGGAGATAAATCTCGTTATATGTGAAAATGAACTTTAACTGCAGTAAATAATGTAAACACTACTATTAAATCTGCTATTGAAGGTCAGAGTTTCGAAAACTGGAGAGAATTAGATAAAAAGTTATTAGAATTAGATGGAACTCCAAATAAATCAAAATTATGAGCAAATGCTATTTTGTCAGTAAGTATGGCTTTCGTTGTAGCTTGTGCTAAGGCTGAAAATAAACCACTTTATAAATTCATTAACGATGGAAAATGACATGTACTTCCTTACCCTATGATGAATATTTTGAATGGTGGAGCTCATGCTGACAATACTGTAGATATCCAAGAATTTATGGTAGTTCCTACAGGTGCTGCTAACTTCAGAGAATGACTTAGGATGGGTGCCGAAGTATTTCATAATTTAAAAGCTATCCTTAAAGCTAGAGGATTAGCTACTTCAGTTGGAGATGAATGAGGATTTGCTCCAAACTTGGGAAGTAACGAAGAAGCTTTGCAAGTAATCGTTGAAGCTATCGAAAAAGCTGGACATACTTGAAAGGT
>JAEEGL010593150.1_pt1 | contig 14933 bp, 6 predicted proteins | sample 9134231 | NCBI WGS metagenome assembly JAEEGL01 (sample SAMN16246548, study PRJNA631951) | gut metagenome | biome: gut microbiome; feature: rumen; material: fiber-attached | host: Bos | place: Iran: Karaj | collected 2018-10
AGAAACTGCAGGAAACCCTTGCAAATGCGAACTTGGAAGGCCGTGAAAAGGTGCAGCAGCTGGTAGAGAAGATCATCGAGGCAGTGGCCAAAGAAGTTACCTATCTTGGTAGAGGAAACAAAAAAGCAGCGGAGCATAATAAAGACGCAGCATTAAACTGGGCAGGCGTACTGGTGCTGGGCAAAAAAGCAGATGAAGCCGATAAGAAGCTGGAAGCATTCCTTGCGGAAGCCGAAGAGCTGAACAGGGAAGAGGAAGCCAGAGCGCGCAGATTTGCGCAGCAGAACGGAAACGGAGAGCCGCAGGATAATATAGCTCAGCAGGAAAACGGACAGCAGGCCAATGTAGCGCAGCCGGAAAATGAAGCTCATCAGGAAAACGCTCAGCAGGCTAATGAAGGGCAAGCGGTAAACGAAGCTCAGCAGGAAGAACAGGAGAACGAACGTATCCGCAATGAGTGGGAGATCGTGGAAAGAGAGCAGCCCCGTGAGAATGAGCAGCAGCAGGTAAACGATCAGCATCAGGAGAATGAAGCTCATCAGGAAAACGGACAGCAGGCCAATGTAGCGCAGCCGGAAAATGAAGCACAACAGGGTGCGGAAGAAGAAGCAGAGATAGTCGAGCCTGTTGATGAAAACGGATATATCGTACGCTGGGATACATTTGAAAGACGTCTTAAAAAGCTTACCGACGGCAAGTTACATAATGCCGATCTTATGTTTTTGACAAACAGCTGTCAGGGGCTGAAGGATATGCTCGCTCAGAACCTGACTAAGAACAGGGCGGGAAAATATAATGCCGGCGGAAGAGACCTGGTCAGGATAAGGAGTCACTATAATATCATAAACGAATCCGGAAAGAAACTGCAGGAAACCCTTGCAAATGCGAACTTTGAAGGCCGTGAAAAGGTGCAGCAGCTGGTAGAGAAGATCATCGATGCAGTGGCCAAAGAAGTTACCTATCTTGGTAAAGGAAACAAAAAAGCAGCGGATCATAATAAAGACGCAGCATTAAACTGGGCAGGCGTACTGGTGCTGGGCAAAAAAGCAGATGAAGCCGATAAGAAGCTGGAAGCATTCCTTGCGGAAGCCGAAGAGCTGAACAGGGAAGAAGAAGCCAGGATGCAGAGATATGCGCAGCAGAACGGAAACGCAGCAGCGCAGGGAAATGCACAGCAGCAGGCTCAGCAGGAAAACGCAGCAGCGCAGAGGGATATGGTAAACGAGTTTGTTATAGTCGATCATGGCCCGAACGGACTTGTTGCCAATGATGAGGTCAAGGATGCGGCCGCTTATATACGTTTCTGGAATGATACCAGGGAGAGACTGGCAGCGTGCTTAAATCTCAGGCCTGATGCCAATGATGCCGACGTGACGGCTGTTATCGAAAAGTCGAACAGAGTATTATCTTCATTGGAAAGGCTGGCCGGTTTATTATCAAATGGAATTCCTTCGGGACCGGATCTCGGACAGAAGAGGAAGACGATAACCTTTATATACCGTTATCTGGATGAAGTGGGCGCGGATCTGGCAAACAGGCTGCTGGACGAAAAGTTTGATAATGAAGAAGCTGCCAGACTATTACTTCTCATATCAAACACAGCATTTACCGAGAGAAAAGACTTTATCAGAGGGGCGCTTAAAACAGGTAAATATCTGCTTAAACATAAACCGCAAAACAGGGGGATATGGGCAGATGTGCTGGTTAATGCCCAAAATGCGCCCGGTGCACAGCAACCCGGACAAAGACAAGTAAATGAAGAAGTGAATGAACAGGGCAATAACGCACAGCCTGAGGCAGGAGCAGTGCCCGGAGAAGAGCTTAACGTGCAGCGGGAAAATGCACATGAGGAAGAGCAGCCTAACGTGCAGCAGGAAAATGTAGTCGTGGAAGAGCAGCCTAACGTGCAGCAGGAAAATGTAGTCGTGGAAGAGCAGCCCAACGTGCAGCAGGAAAATGTAGTCGAGGAAGAGCAGCCTAACGCACAGCAGGAAAATGTACAGCAGCCTCAGGTGGAAGAAGCCGGAAACGGAAACCTTGATCAGGATCTTGATGCACTTAATGAGGAAATGGAAAATGACATCCGCAACGGAAATGCCGAATATCTTAATGATGATGAATTCAGGCAGATAGATGAAGAAATAAGGGCTAACAATGATATCTTAGATCAGCTGCAGGGCGAGCATAATGCAAATGTAGCGCAGCAGGACAGAAACAACAGAAATATATTAAGAGCCCTGGGAATGGAAGAGGAAAACGAGCAGGAAGAGATAGCGGATGAGAATGCGGGCCGTAAGAGCGTTGATCCAAACCGTAACAGAAACAGACAGCAGAGGGTGGAAAACGGGCGCAGATCGGCTAAGCCGGCTGAAGCGGTTGATGTTGAAAAGCTGATAGCGGACGAAAAGGCCAGAGAGATGCAGGCGCTTAACAATGGTGCGAATATAGTGGGCAAGCAGAGCTTTGTACCCATCAGCACCGCAGGAAAGATACAGAACAGGGCGGTAACCGTTGCACAGCGTACACTGGGAGCTTTGATGCTGCCCGTAAACTTAAGTATAGCAGGTATAACCAAACTGCTGCTTATGAATAAAAAGAAGAAACGTCCTCGCAATGTGCAGGCCGACAGAAGTAACGCGAATATACCCGAGATAGCAGGACGCGGAAATAAAAGCCTGGCTGACAAACCGGTACCGACCGACAGGAACGGGCAGCCGGCGGTCTATGGTGATAACCGTAATGTGCCTTTGGTATGGGAATTTGTGACAGCAGGCGATACAGGGGAAGAGCCGGAGATAAGCATAAATGTAGATCAGCCGGTTAAAGGAAGCGCAAAGACGAGCAGCGCAAATAACACGGGGCATACTTTTATAAGCCTTTCATATACCAGATTTAATGCATCGACCAACAGAGATGAACGTTATGCACTAAGATACGGTTTCTATCCAAAGGATGGATTTATGGGGCTGGGTCTGACGCTTAATCAGGGAATGAAAGCCATGATCCCCGGTATGCTGAAAAATGACCGTGATCACTCTTACAATATATCAAAGCGTTATAACATATCGGTGGAAAAGATAAATGAAGTATTAAAAGCTTCCGAGCATTATTCTAACGGGGGTTATAATGTCTTCAGCCGTAACTGTACTACCTTTGCTGTGGAGATGGGAAAGACGGCAGGTATCCCCATCGCAGACCAGATAAAAGAATCAGAGTTTGATATGGGCAAGATGGCACACGCGGGGGCAGTATTCTTCGGTACTTTTGCGCAGTCCGCACGATATACGGCAGAGATGGATTTTGAGAACCTGCTTACACAGGAAGATATATCTTATGAAAACTATGGCCAGAAAATGGGTACAGTGGAGGAGATAAACAGATATAAGCAGAGCCGTGAGCTGTTGCCGCATACACCTTACGGACATTCACCTTCCGTGGCCGGCGAGACCATACGTAACGATCAGGATAAGACCGGTACGATAGGAGCTAATCTGGTCGCAAAAGATAAGATCAAAGCAAGCGAAGATGTTTACAGAGGGGCTGAAGGTTTAAGATCAAGGATAGAATCGGCATTTAAAGCCGTTCTTGATAATGAACGCGAAAGGATCACCGATAACAGGGAAAAAGAAGAGATAGACAATATGATCGCTCTTTTGGAGGAACCTTTTGATTGGGAGCATATCAAGCAATTTCCGCTTGTAGACATTAATAACAGGGATTCTTTTAAGGAATACAGAAGATCCATAGATCATCTCAGAAAGCTGTTTGCGGGATTTGTAAGTAAATATCCACGGTATATGGCCGGGTGTTCGAAAGAAGTGATCAGCTATATATCGATCATGGAAAATGCGTTGAAATATCTGGATGGTGTTTATGAGAAATCTATAAACAATATCTTTACCGGAGATCTGAGAAGTGTCAGATCAGACTACATAGACAGCAGACACACATTCAGATATAAGGATGATAAAGGAACAGAGTATAAGATATTGCTGGAGAACACCATGATAGAGGCCTATATCCAGATGTACGGATCAATGGATAAGGCTGCACCGCATATGGCTGAGTATACCAAGTATAAAGAGGAGTATTCCGATAAGAGAACAACGGAAGAAAAGGATGCTGTTGATGAAAAGTACAGAAATGTGATAAAAATACATAAAACAGCGCAGGATTTTGCCGCATCCCATAATTACCGTTTAAATAAACAGAGCTTCGATAAAGAGGACATGGACTATGCGTTCAAGCAGCTGCCCGAAATGGAAAAAGCAAAGCAGGGTGCGACAGTCAGCGGAACGATGTATGACCGTTACAGGACGCCGTCGGCAACGGTACAGGCATTGATATTTGAACCGGCATTCAGAGGATTTACGGATGGTATCGGAGAGATGGAGCAATTACCTTCAGCCGAAAGAAAGGCTGAATGGATAGAGAACCGTCTGGTAAGCTGTCTGGAAGATCAGAATAACAAAAAAGAGCTTGTAAAGATACTCAGATATATGTATGATGATGCAGGACCGGACATGAGATTTAATGAAAGGGTGGACAGGTTTATGCAAACCTTTGTTAAGTCTTATGTGGCCGGAGCAATAAATAACGTGGTGACGTTCCAGCCCGAATTAAAGCTTGTGCTGGATACTATGCTGGGATATGAGAGCAGATTCAAGAAGCTTATAAGGCAGATACTGAATGAGATGATAATAGAGATGATCGAAAATGCGAGAGACGAAGAATGAAAACAGGCAGTAGTGAGAAGTACACGAGGTTTTCAATGATCGCTTACTTCCTTCGCGGAAGTAAGCGTTTCTTTGCGTGCGGTGTTTTACTGTCTCTGCTGGCGGCATTTTTAGACATGATCAGCCCTAAACTGGTGCAGTATACGGTCGACGAGGTGCTCAAGGAGGAGAAGGCTGCGCCTGCGTTTGTTCTTGATGCGCTGGCTTATTTGGGCGGCAGGGATCATCTTCAGAAGCACCTGTATCTGATAGCGCTGACAGTAATGCTTACGGCTTTATGTGCAGCGTTGTGCAGATATTATTACAGGGTGATAAATGCGCGCGGTTCGGAAAAGCTGATAAAGACGATAAGGGATGAACTCTTTACACATATCGAAGCATTGCCTGTATCCTGGTATCAGAAGAATCATACCGGTGATATACTGCAGCGCTGCACATCGGATGTGGAGACTATCAAAGCTTTTGTATCCGAGCAGATGACGGCTCTTTTCAGGGTAGGCATGCTTATAGTGCTGGCACTGTATTTTATGACAGGTATAGATCATAAACTTGCCCTGATCTCGGCTGCATTTATTCCCGTGGTTATATTGTATTCGCTGTTTTTTCATAACAGGATATCATCTTCATTTATGAAGGCCGATGAAGAAGAAGGAAGGCTGTCTGCCATAGCACAGGAAAATCTGACAGGGGTGAGAGTGGTAAGGGCATTCGGACGTGAGAGTTTTGAGCGCGGACGTTTTGAAAAGCAGAATGAAGGTTACACTAAGATGTGGATACGTCTGATGGGATGGCTGTCAGCTTTCTGGTGTTCGAATGATCTGATAACCGGACTGCAGATAATGCTGATACTGGTGACAGGCGCTATACAGTGCGTAAAAGGAAACCTTACGGCAGGCGGTTATATAGCTATCGTATCCTACAACGGTATGCTGTCATGGCCGGTAAGGGAGCTGGGCCGTGTTATATCGGATATGAGTAAGGCGGGCGTGTCGATCGACCGTATCAGATATATCTGCAACTCACCTACGGAAGATAATATCAATAACGGTGATAAGCAGATCAAAGGCGGAGATATAGTTTTTGATAATGTGAGCTTTGCTTATGAAGAAAACAGGCAGGTATTAAAGAATATAAGCTTCAGGATAAAGGAAGGCAGTACCGTAGGCATAATCGGAGCTACCGGATCGGGTAAGTCAACACTCGTTTCTTTGCTTAACCGTCTCTATGAACTGCCGGATGGCTGCGGGAAGATAAGTATAGGCGGAGTAGATATAAAGGATGCTGACAGGCATTCGTTAAGACAGCATATATCCATGGTACTGCAGGAACCGTATCTGTTCTCGCGTACACTGAAGGAAAATATCTGCATAACACAGGATGATGTAAATGAGGGAAGATTATCGGACTCGGTAGAAACCGCACGGCTGTCGGAAACGATAGAGAGGTTTACAGATGGTTATGAGACTTTTGTGGGCGAGAGGGGAGTGACATTATCAGGCGGACAGAAACAGAGGACGGCAATAGCGCAGGTGATAATGAACGATGCTCCTGTGATGATATTTGATGATTCGCTTTCTGCAGTGGATATGGAAACGGATGCAAAGATAAGACAGGCACTTAAGAAAAAGAGTGTGGGAAAAACGTTCGTGATCATAGCGCATCGTATCGCCACCGTGCAGGATGCCGATGAGATAATAGTCATGGATAAAGGCCGTATAGCCGAGCGCGGGACTCACGATCAGCTTATGGAGAAGAAGGGAATATACAAAGAGATTTATGAGATCCAGAACGGATGATGAAAATGCGGTAAGCCTCCCCTTTTTCGGGATACCCAGGTTGTTACCGTACATAAAGAAATACATCCCCAAGATCATAGTAATGGTCATCCTGGGGCTGTTCTCGAGCCTGATAGATTCAGCGGTACCGCTTATGCAGAGGTATGCCCTGGATCATTTTGTGGAGCAGAAAACCCTTGAAGGATTAAAAGGTTTTATCATCTTTTATGTGGCGATGCTCGTGGTTTATATGATAGTGAATTTCTTCACGACTTTTTTCTGCGGGCAGGTGGAGATGAGCGTAGACAGGGATCTTCGTAATGCGGCCTTTAACCATCTTCAGGAGCTGTCTTTTTCATATTTCAATCAGAACAATGTAGGTTACATACACGCCAGGGTGATGAGCGATACGGGAAAGATAGGCGTGATGATGGCGTGGAGGCTCATGGATATAGTATGGCACGGCTCCTACATATTATTTGTTGTAATGATGATGTTCATACTAAACTGGAAACTGGCATTATGGGTAGCTTTCCTGGTACCTGTGGTGGCTGTACTGTTATCGGTATTCCAGAAAAAGCTGGTGGTCTTAAACCGCAGCATAAGGGAGATCAATTCAACGATCACTTCTGATTTTAATGAAGGAATAGCCGGAGCAAAGGCTATAAAGACCCTGGCGGTAGAGGATAAGATATACGAAGATTTTAAAGCTGATACAGAGAATATGCGACACAAGAGCATAAAGGCGGCGCATTACTCTTCTTTCTTTACCGCCAGCGTGATGATGGTAAGTTCGATAGCAGTGAGCCTGGTATTGTGGAGAGGCGGTATCATTACATTAAACGGCGTGATAGAGATAGGGACACTTTCGGCCTTCCTTACATACTCGCTGCATATGATGGAGCCCATACAGTTTATAATCAATACCATATCCGAGCTTATCGCGGTGCAGGTAAATGTGGAACGTCTTACCAGGCTGCTGGAAACGAAGACCGAGGTGGCCGATACCCCGGAGGTGATCGAAAAGTACGGCGGGACCTTTGATCCGAAGAAGGAAAACTGGGAAGAGCTTAAAGGTGATGTGGAATTTGAAGATGTATCATTCCATTATCCGGATGGCGATGAATATGTGCTGGAACACTTTGACCTGAAGGTACCACGGGGGACCAATGTGGCGATAGTAGGAGAGACAGGTGCCGGAAAATCCACTCTGGTAAATCTGGTATGCAGGTTCTTTGAGCCGACATCGGGAAGATTATTGATAGACGGGCGGGATGCCAGGGAACGGTCGATATTGTGGCTGCATTCCAATATAGGTTACGTACTGCAGACCCCGCATCTTTTTTCAGGGACCATAAGGGAAAACCTGCAGTACGGTAATCCGTCGGCAACTGATGAACAGATATGGGCAGCGCTTGAAAAGGTGTGCGCCGATGGAATTGTAAAGAATATGAAGAATGGTCTGGACACACAGGCCGGTGAAGGCGGCGACAGCCTTTCTACCGGTGAAAAGCAGCTGATATCTTTTGCAAGAGCGCTGCTGGCAGATCCGGCGATATTCGTACTGGATGAGGCTACGGCTTCTATAGATACCGTGACGGAGAAGCGTCTGCAGGATGCCGTAAAGACCGTGACTGCCGGGCGTACATCCTTTGTGATAGCTCATCGCCTGTCTACTATAGTAGATTCCGATATTATCCTCTTAGTAGACGGCGGTAAGATAGTCGAACGTGGCACTCATCAGGAACTTATGGATATGCATGGAGCATATCACAGGCTGTATACCAGTATGAAGTCCGGCAGTAGTGTGGAATTATAATGTGATAAACAAGACATCTGATCGGGTGACCGGTCAGGTGTTTTTTTGTTATAAGAGATTTGCAATTTACATAACGTGTTTTTGTGCATTTTAGACAGAAATGAGGGCCGATTTATTAATTTAAAATACAATAATCCTATGGTATAATTACTCTGTGTGTTCTCGGGCACGGGACCACAGAATATATAAAGATTCAGAAAGGCGGACCATTATAATGAGAAGAGGAAAGCTGAAACGGATCCTGATAGTGCTGGCTGCGTTCATGCTGCTTTTGACCGTACCCGTAAAGGCTTATGCGACAGGAGATGAAGGCGAAAACGTTGAAAACGGTGACAGCGGACAAAGCACCGGGAACGAGGAAAAGGATCCTGTAACGGAGGACACCAAGGGTGTTGTCTGTATTTTGGTTTCTTACGATAATAACGGTGTTTCTGTCCCTGTACAGACCGGAACAGGTTTTCTTATCAACGACGAGACCATAATCACCTGTAATCATGTGGTGACATTTGACGATGAAACCGTTGCTGCCTTGCAGGCTGATTACGGTACTGATCCCAATAGCGGTAAAGTCAAGACCGAGGCGGAGATCCGTGCCGGCCTGAAGGTAGAGGTTTTTGGATACCGTGATGTGAAAATTGAAGTTGACGTCACTAACTTCAGTGAGGAAATGGATTTTGCGATCCTGAAACTTGGGGACCCTATGAGCAACCGGACACACTTACAGCTGCGTAACGGTACTAAAGTCGGTCAGCTTGAAAAGGTCTATGCTCTCGGTTTTCCGGGAAGTGTCCTGATCTATCAGAGGCAAAATAACTTTACGCCGGATGATGTGACGGTAACAAACGGTCAGGTCAGCAAGGTGACGACTCTTGTGGATAATGTCGAATATATACAGCACAGTGCTATACTCAATACCGGTAATTCCGGCGGCCCGCTTGTAGATGAGAATGGCGCCGTGATCGGTATCAATGCGATGAAGACCGGTGATGCTTTTGAAGAATCCTATTTTTATTCGATATCCATTGGGCAGTTGATAGAAACCCTTGATTTTATGGGGGTAGAGTATACCCTGTGGAGTGAGCCGGAACCGGAACCGGAGCCGGATAAAACAGCGCTCCTTAAGCTGATCGAAGAAGCGGATGACATGAGGTCTCACGATTATACAGACGAAAGTTTTAAACCGGTCAGACAGGCACTCAGAAATGCAGAGAAACTGGCTGAGACGGATGCCACTCAGGAAGAAATAGATGCTGCAGTGGCAGCGCTGTCCGAGGCAATAGGAGGAGTAGAGGTAGCTCCCGGCTTTCCATGGCTTTTGGTATGTCTTATTGCCGGAGGGGTGATACTGCTGATCGTGATCATCGTGATAGTGGTGAGCATGGTGAAAAAAAAGAAGAAAAAAGATGCTGAATCACGCAGTACGGCTCCTACTTATTCGCCGGTGTCAAGTAATCCGGCAAATTCATTTACCGGCCCGACAGCACGGCCTATCAATGGTTTTGATGCTGTTTCCGCTAATCCGGCCACGAACTTCTTTGCATCAGGCGTAGGATCGGGAGAGACCAGCGTGCTTAATGCGGGATCGGGAGAGACCACGATACTCAGTGCGGGTGCAGGAGAGACCACTATCCTAAAACCCAATATGTCTATGGGGACTCTTATCCGTGCAAGGGGCGGAGAACGTATTGTTATAAGCAACGATAACTTTGTGATAGGAAAAGAAAGAAGCAGGGTTAATTACTGTATAACCGATAATACATCGATCAGCCGTACCCATGCAAGATTCACCTGCAGGGGAGGAATGACTTATATCACTGATCTGAAGACTACGAACGGTACTTTTTTAAACGGTGTAAAGATACAGCCCAATCAGGAAAAACAGCTTAAGAATGGGGACCGTATCGCTCTGGCGGACGAAGAGTTCACTTTTACACTATAAGTAAACAAAGGCTGAATACTACGTGGGTGTGGCAGGACAAAATGATCATGTCACACCCGCGTATAGTTTTAGGCGGGGGGAATGATGAAGTATACAACAGCTTACTATACGGATGTAGGGACAAGAAAGAAAACCAATCAGGATTCAATGGTCATAATGCAGGCCGAGACATCATTGGGAACAGTGTTGATGGCTGCTGTCTGTGACGGTATGGGCGGTCTGGCTAAGGGGGAAGTAGCCAGTGCCACGATGGTCAGAATGCTTACCGAATGGTTTGAGAACGAGCTGCCGGTGCTGATCGGGAACGGCGGGCGATCGGAGGAACTGCGAAGAAGCTGGGAGGAACTGGTGGCGAACGCCTGCCGTCAGATCGCCGCATATGGGGAACAGAACCATGTTGAGCTGGGGACTACGGCCACGGTAATGTTAATGCTCAGAGATATCTTTTATATCATGAACGTGGGAGATTCCCGCGCATATATGATAACGGATGCCGTGTATCAGCTCACTAAGGATCAGACTTATGTGCAGCAACAGGTGGATATGGGATTGATGACGCCTCAGGAAGCCATGATGAGCCCGCAAAAAAGCGTTCTGCTCCAGTGTATAGGAGCCAGTGATGTGGCAAAGCCGGACTTTGTGGCAGGCAATGTGATGCCGGGACAGGTCTTTATGCTGTGTTGTGACGGTTTCCGCCATGTGATACAGCCATCGGAGTTTTATGAGGCCTTTCATCCGTCCAGGATGGTGAACAAGCAGGTGATGGAACAGGCGGCGGCGGAAATGACACGCTTAAACATTGCCAGGGGAGAAGAAGACAATATATCGGTAATACTGATAAAAGTAGAGCCATAGGACTCCCTTAAGATTATTTGAAAGGCATCTTTTAACATATATGCTGCAATTAGGATCGGTAGTTGACGGAAAATACAGATTATTGAGCGAGATCGGCCACGGCGGTATGAGCGTGGTCTATCTTGCTATAAATGAACGTGCAAATAAAACCTGGGCAATAAAAGAAGTGCGTAAGGATGGCGGGAACAGTTCCGATGTATTCAGGCAGAGACTGGTGGCCGAAACGGAAATGCTAAAGCGCCTGCATCATCCCCATCTGCCCAGCATAGTGGATGTTATCGATAAGGAAGAGAGTTTCCTTATCGTTATGGACTATATCGAGGGTAAGAGCCTGCAGAGCATGCTCAATCACAACGGAGCTCAGGATCCGGAACTGGTGATCGATTGGGCAAAACAGCTGTGTGATACGCTGGGTTATCTGCACTCCAGGGAACCTGCGATCATATACCGTGATATGAAACCGGCTAACGTGATGTTAAAGCCGGATGGTAACGTCACGCTGATCGACTTCGGTACTGCACGCGAGTATAAGGAATACAGCCAGGGTGATACCACGTGGCTGGGTACACGTGGATATGCGGCGCCGGAGCAGTTTGGCGGACGCGGACAGACGGATGGACGTACGGATATCTATTGTCTGGGAGCCACGATGTATCATCTGATCACGGGTAAGTCACCGGCGGATACAAATTTCGTGATATACCCGCTGGGTCAGCTGGTTCCGCATCTGGCAGGAACAGGTCTGGAAAAAGTGGTATCCAAATGCTGCGAACCGGAGCCTGAAAAGCGTTACCAGAACTGCGGGGAGCTCATGTATGCGCTGGAACATGTGCATGATGAGGATGACAGTGTACTCCGTAAGCGCAATGTTCAGTGGGGGGGATTTGTTGCCTGCATCATAATGGCGATCATTTCACTTATAGGTCTGATAACCTTCCGTATTCTTGAAGCAGGTGCTACCGGTCAGAGTTATGATAAATACCTGGAGGCAGCCAGGCTGACAAGCGCCCCCGGAGATTTGGACGAGCTTGAAGAGCAATACCGTAAAGCTATAAGGCTGCGGCCGTCTAATCCTAAAGCCTATAATGAACTCCTCAATATGATCGAAGCAGACGGAACATTTACCAGGGATGAGGATGATGTGCTGCAGAACTGCATCAGGGATTTCAGCGGCAGTACCAAAATGAATATAGACTATTTTGAAAGCGGCTCGCAGAGGGAATATGTACAGTTTGTATACCGTCTGGCAAATGATTACTACTTTTTCTATGAAGGTGATGACAAGAAAAACAAAGCAGCAAAATGGTATGAAAAGGTTGCAGACAGCAGGTATCTGACAGATCAGCAGAGGTCACTGGCAAAAATACTTGTAAGCGTGGGCGATTATTATTCCCGGCTGGAAAGTGATAATAATGTGTTTCTGGTAGGTGATGCCAACAAAAATTATGGTGATTTCTGGAATGATATGGTAAGTGCTCTGGATGGGAATGTAGTGGAAAAAACAGGTGGCGAGCATTACGCGGCAGGACTTTATAAGGAATTTGCTTATGCGATCTGTATTTCGGCAGGGAAGTTCCGTGAATACGGTGTGAGCAGGAACGCGATGCTTGATCAGCTGGACAGGATCGAGAATGGTCTGAATGAACTGACTACTGAAGAGAAGACCGTGGTTGCCATCATTGAAAGTGCCAAACTACTGGTTAAGAATGCAAGACAGACGGTGGAGACAGTTTTTTCAGGGACTGAGCCTGCAGGTCAGTAACAGGGAGGATAAATGGAAAGTATACAACGCGCATTGGATATATATCGTGCGGGAGGGATCATATGTTTGATCCTTTTGATCCTGTCAGTCCTTCTGGCTGTCCTGTTTTTCTTTCTTTTTGATATACCAAATATTTTTATGCTGCGTACAGGCCGGGGGAAGAAGTTAGCACTGCAGAAGGCAGCAGAAAACAATGCAAAGACGGGGGCGCTTCGTAATGAGATAGATATGGACTATACAACGATGGATATAGAGAACCCGGAAGATAGTTCAGGAAATGATAATACCGATAAAGCGGAACAGAGATCCGTGGTAGAGGTATTATGTGAGCAGGAGAATAAGCCTGAGCAAGAGGCAGAAACATCCAAAACGGAAGAAGAAGATACTGCCAAACCGGCATCCAAAACGGAAGCGGAAGATAATGCAGAACCGGATAAGGTGAAAAAAGCGGAAATAGATGGAGTATATTTCCGGATCAAAGAAAATACTGCGGTGATCCACACCGACGAATCGATCTGATCAGAGGAATGATGAAAAAGAAAAAACTGATATCAATATTAATGACAGCAGTACTCACGTTTACATCGGTGGCACCTCAGTCTGCACTGTATGCTAATGCAGAGGGAGATGTGATCGTTGAAGAGATAAGTGAAGAAGATTCCGGTGATGAGACGGTTTCGAATGATGAGGCTGAAGAGGATACTTTATCAGATAATACTGCTGAAGAAGAGAGTATTTCGGAAAATGAGTGTGTTTCCGGGAACGATGCAGAAAGTATATCTGAAGATGAAGCGGCGAGTGTATCGGAGAATGAAGCTGTTTCAGAAAATGAAGTTGTTGAAGGAACTGTATCAGGCAACGGAATCGATGAGAAAGAGCTTCCTGCAGGCATAAAAGGCATGCCCGAAGGATATGCCCTTTCCGAAAGAGAAGCGGAAATAAAGGCCGACATGATAAACCACGACGTTCTGGTTGAACTTAAGAACGCTGTGGCAGGTGTGGATTATGTAGAAGATCAGGTATATTGCGTAGCTGAGACAGAGGAGTATGCACAGCAGATCGCAGAAGCATATGGTATCGAGCTGGTTGACTACGCATACAGTGTTGCTATATTTAATATAGACGGATCTGGCAGGGATGTATATGAGACCATAGAGCTTAGTATGAATGAAACATACAGCCTGCCTCCGCTGACGCCGGATTATATCTGTCAGCTTAAAGCAGAGGAGAATGAGGATAGATTCATTAACGAAATGTATGCCATACGTTCCGGACAGTCGGTCAATATGCCCGGAGATTGGGATTCAGTACGGGAACTTTTAGGTGATGGCCTGGATCCGCTGCTTAAGCCGAATGATCCAAACTATCAGTGGTGGCATGATATGATGGATACCTATGCAGCCTGGGGTGTTTATGGGACTGACTGTTCAGAAAGCGGCATCAAAGTAGCTGTTATTGACGGCCGTGTTCTTGATTCACATGAGGATTTAACCGGTAATGTAAAGGTTACAGATGTTGCAGGCGGTGGAAGTTCTGCAATTAATGGGCATGGTACCCAGATCGCCGGGATTATAGGTGCAAAAGCCGGAAATTCACTGGGTGGTGCAGGTATAGCACCGGGAGTACAGATATACAGTCTGAGCTGCGCGAAGGAAGAGGGCACTATCGAAGGCGCATATGTAACAGCCTGCCTTAAGTACCTTGAAAACAGCGATATAAATATAGCCTGCATGGGATTTGCGGGTAGTGTATATGATGCTAATCAAAAGGATGCGATACAAAAGGCATACGAAAAGGGTATTACTGTCCTTGCTCCTGTCGGAGAAGATAACTCGAAACAGGATCAGTACGATCATGTGATATCTGTAGGTGCTGTAAAGCAGGATGGATCTAAAATGATCATATCGGACAGCTCTAAGAATCAGGCAGATGTATATGCACCCGGTGTTGAGATGATGAGTACATACAGTGATGGTTTCTATAAGGCAGAGAACGGAACGTCCATGGCCTGTGCAGCTGCTGCGGGAGCATGTGCTTTATATATGAG
>JAEEGL011733951.1_pt1 | contig 14933 bp, 11 predicted proteins | sample 9134231 | NCBI WGS metagenome assembly JAEEGL01 (sample SAMN16246548, study PRJNA631951) | gut metagenome | biome: gut microbiome; feature: rumen; material: fiber-attached | host: Bos | place: Iran: Karaj | collected 2018-10
ACTGTTAAAACTCCTCAAATTATAGAAAAATTTAAAGAAAAGTTCTGAGATAATATCCAAAAACTTGTTAAAAAATCATGATTAAGCTTTTTAATGAACTATTATATAGCAAGTTTATGAGTTTTGAATAATTGAGAAGAGTTGTTAGAAATAGTAAAAGAAAATATGAGAGATGAAGAATATGTTAATCTAAAAGATTCTCTCTATAAATTAGATTATTGGGCAACAGATGTCTTCTTGAGAAAGCTAACAAAATTACAACTAAATAAAGAATTTGATGATACTGTACTTCTTCCAATTTATTGAACAATCAGAGAAACCTTGTTGGGATTAATGCTATTAATTGTTTATTTGGAGAAAAAGGACACAAAGGGAGTAGTAGATAAAAATGGATTGCTTGAATTACTTTATGTGAGAGAAGTTCTTATGTTTCAAAATTCAGAGAAAGAAGAATGAGTATATAATGCACTATTTGAAACAATAAAAGAAATGAAACCAATCTTAGAGATTTGGTGTGGACTAGATGATAATAAACAGTTCTTTGATTTATTTGAAAAGAATTGGAAATCTTATATTGAATCCCATAAGATTCAAGACCTCTATAAAGATCTTTCTATAGATGATATTGTTCGATATAGATGATTACTTAAAAACATAACATATTATAATAAAAGATATATCATTCCATGATAATCCTTTTATACTTTTAGTGTACTAGAATGAAAACAGTAGTAATAACTTCATGATATTTCAATCCAATACATCCATGACATATTGAATGTCTAGAATTGTGCAAGGACTTATGAGATGAACTTTGGGTTATTGTAAATAATGATAATCAAGCAAAATTAAAAACAGGGAAAGACACTGTATTTCAAGATGAAAATTTTAGATTAAAAATTGTTTCTTCTCTAAAAGTTGTCGATAATGTAATGCTTTCTGTTGATCAAGATGGATCAGTTTGCGAGAGTATTAAAGAAATAGCAAAAAGAATTAAAGAAAAATATTGAGAAGATACTGTAATATATTTCTGAAAAGGATGAGATAGATTTTCATGAAATATCCCTGAAGTTCAAGTATGTAAGGACCTTTGAATCGAGATAAAAGATGGATTGTGAGCAAAAACTCATAATAGTAGAGATTATAGAGCAAAATAGTGAACAAAATTTTGAAAAATTGTATAATTGTTTATTATAACTATAATATTCATTCTAAATGAGCATTACAAAGAGATATAAAAACATTAGAATATCCTATTTAAACCTGAAAATATAAAAACTATTGTATATATTAAAGATAAATCTATAACAAAACAGATTTATCTTTTTTTTGGATTCAAATGACAAAAAAAGAACAAAGTAAAACAACTAATAAGAAAGAGAAAGAATGATTAAAAAGTATCTTAATAACAGGATTCTTTATAATCGTATTCGTATGTGCATTTTTTGGTATGGATGTAGAAAAGAATACTCCAATGCAATTTATTGATAAGATGCTTTCATGAGATATCGTTGAAACAGCTTCTTCTCAGGCAAAACAAGTTAAAGAAGTAATAACTCCAATACAAAAGTTAGTTTGATGATTATCAGATATTTCAATAGATTCATCTAAGATTAAAGATGTTTCTTTAATTACAGAAAATCTATCTAAACTAAATGAGTTAAAGGCAGCTTATGATGAATTAAAGAATACTGATGCTGTGAAAAATCTTTTAGGAGATGATGAAGATGTTGATGAAGAAAAAGTGTCTAATCTTATTTCATCAGAAAGTAGCTTTGTTGATAATTCAATTGAATTATACAACTTTATCTTAAATAACCAAGATGCATTCTCTTATAATGAAAATGGAAGTTTAGAGGTTACTGAAGATGCAAAACCATGATTTGATGATTTATTGTTAAATTGGGTAGAATCACAAGCTAAAGCAAAATCAGCTGAAAGTTTATATGAAGAAATTGCTGAATAGTATTTTATTATTTAATATAACTATAGATGAAAAAATTAGTATTACTTCGTCATGGAGAAAGCCAATGGAATAAAGAGAATAGATTTACAGGTTGGACAGATGTAGATCTTTCAGAAAAAGGAATAGAGGAGGCAACAAAAGCGTGAAAACTTTTAAAAGAACAAAATATTCACTTTAAAAAGGCATTTACTTCTTATCTTAAAAGAGCAGTAAAAACTCTTAATGTTGTTCTTGATCAGATGGATTTAGATTGGATTCCAGTTGAAAAATCATGGAGATTAAATGAAAAACATTATGGAATGCTTCAAGGATTAAATAAATCTGAAACTGCAGAAAAATATGGTGATGAACAAGTACTTATATGGAGAAGAAGTTTTGATGTACCACCTACACCAATGGATAAAGAAGATGCACGTTCTCCATTTCAAGATCCTCGTTATGCAGGAGTTGATGAAAAAGACTTGCCATTAACAGAGTCATTAAAAGAGTGTATTGCACGTATTCTTCCATATTGGGAAAATAATATTCGTCCTGCACTAGAAAAAGAATGAGAAGTTCTTGTTGCTGCCCATGGTAATAGTCTTAGAGGAATTGTTAAAGTATTGAAAAATATCTCTAATGAAGATATTGTATGATTAAACCTTCCAACAGCAGTTCCATATGTATTTGAATTTGATGATAATATGAACCTTATAAAAGATTATTTCCTTTGAGATCCAGAAGAAATTAAGAAATTAATGGAAGCTGTAGCCAACCAATGAAAGAAGAAATAATAAACAAAGGATACTGAAAATGGTGGTAAATAATTCTTACCACCATTTTTTAATAGCTTTTTTTAGAACATCTAACTTTCTTAATCTCATATGAGCAATACTGTATTCTGTTTTGCTTTCAAGATAATTAAGCGCAAGATATCCATTCCCTGATTTCTCCTTAGCAATAAGATCTTTCCCTTTTTGATCAAGATTTTCATCATGTTCATGAGAAAGAAAATCATCTAATAGTTGTCTTAATTCATTGCTTCGTCCTTCTTGGAAATTGTAATCATCTAGACATATTTTTTGTGCATCATTTAATTCTTCAATAATGATGAATAAATAAAGATGAACAAGGAGTTCAATGAACCCGAAAATGAAAATAATTACTCCAAAGCTGCTGGGGAAGAAATCTTGAGTCCATATTCCTTTATTTATTAGCAGATAACCAAATAAACAAGGAATAATCACGAGTTCTAATGCTCGAAGCACCCTCCTAACGATAAGATATCTTCGGATGCGCCTTACTAAAGAATTCATTATTTTATTCATATGTTTAGTTTTTTATGTTTATAAGTTACTTATAATAATCTTTTGTGCTTAAATCAATAAGTATTAACAAAATATTTTTGTTTGCATTTTGTGTTAAAATGATAAAGCTAAATATTAAGAATTTATAGAAGAATATTGTTCATATGAAATTAATTGGATTAACAATTATAATGTATTTTGTTGCTAGTTATCCATGAACTTTGCATACATTATTCTTTAATCCTTCTGAATTTTTTTCATCAATTATAGAATCTCAAATTCAAACGAATAACCAACAAAAGCAATGAGAAGAAATACTAAATATAGAACCTTCTAAAAAAGTAACTATAAAAACCATTACTCCAAATAATTCTCAATCATCAGAGATCCAGGGAATAATACAAGAGAGTACAAATGTTGATACTTGATATGATTTCCCTGAAGAAATAAATGAAAAAAATGAATCAGTTGATACTGATCCATTATTAGATTCTAATGAGTATGAAGAAATTGTCTTTTCTGATGTTTTTGATAGTGAATATTGGAATGAAGATTAGTTATTATCATCGTCATCATCTTCAGTCTCTTCTTCAAAGAGTCTTTCAAAATGTCTTTCTCTTCTATTCATAGGTTCATTCAATGGAGCAGAACCATGCTCTTTATTATCGCTAGCACCTAAATACCAATAAGCGAAACTTTCTGCATAGTCTTCTTCTACAGATTTAGTTGCATATTTACTTACAAATTCTGAAGGTAAACAATTAATTTGTCATTTATTCCAACAAATCTCAGAAAAACTTGAAGGATTCTTATCTTTAAAGAAGTAGATGTAGTGTCATAATTCATGTGACAATATCTGTCTTGTATGTCTTTCATTTCTTTGAGAAGTATTGTTTGAACTACAATAAGAAATAATAAGTGTAATATCTTTAAAAGTTACTTCATTAGTTGCAAGATTTTTTACTGCACGGAAATTTCCTTCAGTTACTTCACAACTTTGAACATAAGAAACATTAATTTTATTATTTAGTGTTCTTATATCGTTATCGTTAAGGATGTGACGAACTAACATATCAGCTAGTGTTGATTGAAGATACTTCTCAGTCGCTTTTGAAAATGAAGATTTAACACTAGATGGTAGTCAACTAGGATCATGTTTGAATGTAAATTGTTTATAATTAGCTGAAGAATGGTCTTCTTCCTTTGTAATAACAGTTTTTTTGGGAACAGTTAATGTTTTTTTTCAATTATAGAGTTCTTGAGTAGTTTCTAATAATGAGAAAAGAATATATTGTTGTTTACAGAATTCTTGTTCATTATCATTTTTTGTTCAAATAATAAGTCCTCTGATAGTTTCAAATCTTTCTTTTAGTACTTTGTTTTTGTTGGTGCTAACAGAAGTTCCCCATGCATCTTGTAGAGTAGGCAGATCTTTTTTTGCATCTGCAATTGCTTCAGCTGGACATGATTTTTGAAATGCTTCTTTAATTGTATTGTATGGGATATTTGTTGTTAATGTTGCTGTTTTTAATTTTAAGGTATTTTCAATAAGTTGATATGTTTCAAAAATGTTAGAATTTGTATTCCATCAAAAAGTTATGTAGGGAATTGTAAATAATCATAATAATAGTGTAGCTAATAATCATTTTTGTTTCATCATAGTATTTTTATTTTTTATAAACTACACTAATTGTACTTCAAAATGATAAAAAACACAAATTTTTTGATATTTTTTAATTTGTCAATATCTAATAATGAACGTAAATTTTTTTATCCAAAAAAACTTGATTTTAACTGTGATAAATAGTATTATAAACGCTGCTCGTGTAGCTCAGTTGGTAGAGCATTGCTACTTTAGGACCTCACAAGCCCCCAAAACAATACAAATTCATTGTAATTAATCGCGATTTCAGATTGCAGTGAATTATGAATGCATGCAACCGTGTTGAATTAAAGCTTGTGCTAAAAGCAAAGGTCAGGAGTCCGAATCTCCTCATGAGCGCAATAGTTCGTTACGTATTGTTAACGAACTTTTTTCATAAAGAAAAAACTAGTGAATAGCGTTACTAATCACTAGCTTTAACAATTTTTAAGCGGCTCTTTTTGCTGGATCATTGGTAATTTCATAGAGTGCAAGGCCATCTTCAATGTTGAAGGCGAGCACTCTTTGATCAATCCCATACTGCTTTTCAAAATCAAAGCTCTTGAGCACACTTGCGAAACCGACTTTCCGATCAAATTCTTTCTTTGAATTAGCTAGCCGGTAGAAGAGATAGAGGTGGAAATGATGCGGATAGGGGCATCTGCTACAGTTTGGACTGATAACGAGTATAATCTTGTGATTCTCGTCAAGAATTTCAGTCTCACGGAGATTCCAATGATTTCTTATGAGGAAATCCTTTGGATCGTAAGCCTCAAAGTCTATGTTGCAAGACTTGGACTTCTTACTTTTAAATAATCGAGTAAACCAGTTCATAAGATTAAGTATTTGTTTTTATATTGACATATTTGATATAATATGTTTTTATATATAAAATTCAAGAGGAGAGAGAAGTTAAAATTAATAGAATTAATAGAAAAAATAGTTATAAGATGAAAAATTTTATTAATAAATAAGAAACCATGAAATTATTAATGTCTTTTAATAATCTAACTAAGGCTATTAAAACATTCCCAACAAGTTTTTTTTGTCTATTGGCATTAACAGTATTGGTAATATGAGATACTGCATGATGGATAGATTTTGGTTTTGAGGAAGAATGTTGAATGGCAATATCTTTGGCTTTATTATTAAGTCTTTTTTGACCATTATTATCTTTACATCATTCTAATTGAAAAAGTAAGAAATATGGTTGGATTAATTGCATTCTTCAGATATCATCTTTACTATTATGAGGTTTATATTTCTTTTTATTACTTAGATTTGATTTTGATCATTCAGCAACATCTACACAAATGTTATTCTTATGAGTTTTTCCATTAGCATTTCTAGGTGTTATACTCCAAATATCCTTTCTCTTAAAAGTAGCAGAGGAGGATATATGGATTGCATGGACAAATATTATTAAATCTGTTGCATTTTGAGTACTTGCTGGATTAATCGTTCGATGATGATTATCATCAGCATTAGCATCTATCGAAGCTTTATTTGATGTAGATTTCTCATATCATTGGTATGAATATTTTTGTGCATTTAGTATGATTCTTTTAACAGGATCATTCATTCTAAATTACTATCTTATTTCAACAGAGGCATCTGCAATAATACTACCATCACGTATAAGAAAAATATTTGGTAGTTATATTATTTTACCTTTAGCAATGATATATCTTGCTATTTTCTTAGCATATGCAGTAAAAATTCTCATTACTTGAGAATGGCCAAGATGAGTTATTGTTCGATTAGGTTGTTGATATTTTTCACTTTGAATGGTTTGTTATTATCTTACCTATGCTGAAAAAACTAATTTTTATGAAATTTTCCATAGAATCCTTTTTGCCAGTTTTTTGTTCCTCGTTTTTATGATGTGATGTGCAATCCTAAAAAGAATAAATCAATATGGATTAACAATAAATAGATATCTTGTTTGTGCAATTATTATTTCAATTGCAATATTCTCAATTTTAGCTCTTGGATTCCAAAGAAAAAGATTATTGTCATTTATAGCTGTTTTCTTTACAGCTACATTAATTAGTATGTATTGATGACCTTTTAGAGCAAGTTCTCTAACTTTATATTCTCAAGAATCAAGACTAGAATCATTGGCAGAAAAAAATGATATTGATATGCCTCTTACAAATAATTCATTAGTTAATCTAACTGGTGAAGACGCTCGTTTAGTAGCTGGTGCAATTGATGAAATATTAGAACAATATGAAATAAATACTTGGAGCTGAAATATAATAGCATTAGAGAATTATACTGGAGCTGTATGAAGATATTCACTTCGTTCAGAAGTTCATTCAATATTAGGTTTAGAATCTTCTTATCCATTATTAGAGAATCAATATTTCTCATATCGAACTTCTAGAGATGAACAATGAATAGATGTACAAGGTTTCTCAAGAATTTATAATATATCAATATATAAATGAGAAAACGGTAAAGAAAATGTTATGGTACTTCCAGAAAATATTTGATGAGAATTGGATGTTACACCATATCTAAATGATATCTATGAAAAATCTCAAACAGATTACTCAAAAGATGAAGAAGAAAGGAAATATTACATTATAGAGGAGGAGTGAAGAAAATATATTCTAACATCAATAAATTGAGAGAAAAAAAGTGATTGAACAATTACTATTAATTGAGTATATTGATACCTGTTAGTTAAATAAATTTAGACGGTAAAATTAATGTTTTGGAAGAATTAGTATTATCATTATTAAAGAATAAAGATTTGACTTCAGAAGCTTTGAAGGATGCTCAAAGAAGTTTTTCAAAAACACATAATTTGAATACATTGCCTAGTAAATCAGAAATCCTTGAAGTATATTTTAAGCTATTAAAGAGCTGAAAAATAGAAAAGAACGAGCAATTTGAAACGGTTTTACGTAAAAGAGCAATCCGTTCACTTTCTGGTATTGTTCCTGTACAAGTACTAACTAAACCATTTCCTTGTCCATCTCATTGTATTTTCTGTCCAAATGATCCAGAGATGCCTAAGAGTTATATTAAATCAGAACCAGGTGCAATGAGGGCTCGATTAAATCAGTTTGATCCATTAAAGCAAGTATATAATAGACTTTATTCTCTTTCTCAAACCTGACATAAAACAGATAAGATTGAGATGATCGTGTTGGGATGAACTTGGGACTTTTATCCAGATGAATACAAAACAGAATTCATTAAAAATCTTTATGATGCATGTAATACATTTGATGATTTAAAGATAGAGAATAAGAAAGAGTCGTCAGAGCGGAAATATGCATTTAAAATAACAAATCAGGATGAAATCCAATATTCAGCAAGTTTGGAAGATTCAATAACAAGAAATGAAACAGCAGCACATAGAATTATAGGTTTAACTATAGAAACAAGGCCTGAATTTGTCACTGATGAAAATTGTATTAAATGGAGAGCTATGTGAGTTACAAGAATTGAAATGGGTGTTCAATCTACAGATAATGAAATTCTTGATTTAAATCAAAGGTGACATCATATTGAAGAAGTTCATAAAGCACTTCATAAATTAAGGCAATATGCACTAAAGTTTTCAATTCATATTATGCCATGACTTTATGGTTCAAATGTTGAAAAAGATATCCAAACGTTTAAAGAGGTTTATTCTAATCCATATTTAAAGCCTGATGAGATAAAGTTTTATCCAACATCAGTTATTCCATGAACAGTGCTTTATAAACTTTATGAAGAAGGAAAATATTCGCCAATAACTACAGAGCAAATATCAGAAATAATTGCTACTACATTCCGTGAAATAATTCCCCCTTATACAAGAATAAAGAGACTGATTCGTGATATTCCAGCAACAGAAATAGTTGCAGGTTCAAATATAACAAATCTTTCTCAGTTAATGCACGAAAAATTGCTTAAAGATTATAAAAGTGATGAAAATACTGCAAAGAAATTCTATAAAAGAATATATGAAAATCCTGAAATATATTCAGATGAAAATGTATTAGTTGAAGAGGTTTTCTCTAAAGAAATTCAATCATCTGAAATAAAAACATTTATTCTTTGAAAAACTCCCGATATTACAAGTTATCGTAATTTTGTAAGTCTTGATACAAGGAGTAGAGAAGTGAGAAATAGGAAAGAGAAAACAAAAGAATTAAATTTAGTTATTAGAAAATATCTTTCATCAGTTTGAACAGAGTATTTTATTAGTTATGAAGATGAATTAGGGTATCTCTATTGATTTACTCGTCTTCTTCATCCAAAAGAAGAATTCAGATTAGATGTCCCATGATTGTGAAAAACGACGGCGTTAATTAGAGAACTTCATGTGTACTGAGCATTACAATGATTAGAAAAAGATCAAGAAGAGGATAACAAGGTTCAACATACATGATTATGAAAACATCTCTTAGATATAGCAGAAAAACTTTCAAAACAATCTAATTTTGAGAATTTATCAGTAATCTCATGAGTCGGAGTAAGGGAATATTATCGTAAACAATGATATCAGCTAGAATGAACTTATATGATTAAAAAATTATAATTTTTAAAAATTATTACATGAAAGTTGAAAAAATAAAAAGTTTTTTCAACTTTTTTAATATTAAAAAATAAAGATTAAAAATGACAAGTAAATTAAATGTGAATCTTGCTTGATAATTTCAAAAAAATCGAAGATTAAATTATAATTATATATAATACTTTATTTTTGAAAACACTATGAAAAAAATTTTAGCAACATTAAGTTTATTTGTACTGTTATGATCAGAAATAACAGCAACTTTTTCTTTTGCTTATGCAGATAATGAAGAATCTATTGTATATGAAGAACAGCAAGAAGGAATAACGCTTCCTGAAGAAAATAATGAAGAAGTCTTTGATGAAGTTATTCAATCTGAAGATAATTTAGATGAAGAAGAGACTAGAGAGGCTAATAATCAATTAAATACTGAAGTTAATGATGTTGAACTTACTGATGTTGAAGAATCTAATTCTGAAATAATTGATAATGAAGAATGATGAGATTCAGAAAAGACATCTGATCAAATCTCAGAGGAGATTGAAAATCTAGTAGAAGAATGAAAAAATGAGATATTGGATGTTGAAGACTTTATTTCTCAAAACTATCAATTGTGAATATCAGAAGATGATGAATATGTTCCTTGAGAAGTGATTGTAAAATATATAGATGAAGTTCCACAAGAAACAACATTTAAGGCTCTCGCATATTCAGAATCTCTTATAAGAAATATTTTTGATTATCATGCTGATGAAGTATCTTTAATTGCAAATGATTTAGAAATCGTTGAACAATTAGATTCAGAGAATACAACAGTACTTATTGAAATTAAAGATGATAAAACTGTAGATGAAACAATTGAATTACTTCAAGAGGATCCAAGAATTGAATATGTACAGCCTAATTATATTTATAAGATTCCTGAAACTTTTATAGAATCAGTTAATGATTTAGCTGTATCTGATACGTTAAAAAATCAGCAATGAAATCTTGATAAAATCGAATGGGAAAATGCTTATTCTATTTATTCGTGATATATTAAATCATCATATCCAGTTACTGTTTGAATAATTGATAATGGTGTGAATTATTTTCATCCAGATTTAGATGATTCTATGCGAAATCCATCTTCTTGTAAATTAAATTGAAACAAAATAGAATGTGAACACGGATATGATTTTCTTTATAATAGATCAACTCCTTTACCAAATATTTCAAGCCATTGAACTCATATTGCGTGAATTATAGCAGCAGAAATTGATAATGGGACAGGAATTATTGGAATTAATCCTCATTCAAAAATAGCTTCATTAAAAGCTGGTAATTGAGCTGCTTTGACAAGTTCTGCTGTTCTGAATGCAATTAAATTTGCAATTGAAAATGACATAAAAGTTATTAATGCAAGTTTCTGATCTTCTGCTTATTCAGATATTGAAATGAATAGTATAAAAGATTTCTGAGAACAAGGTGGTTTATTCATTGCTGCAGCGGGTAATGAAAAAATAAATATTGATAAAGATAATGAATCTAAAATTTATCCATGTGCATATGAATTGGATAATATAATATGTGTAGCATCAGTTAGTAATGGTGATACATTATCATATTTTTCAAACTATTGAAAAACAAGTGTAGATATTGCAGCTCCATGAGAAAGTATTCTAAGTACAGCAATTGATGCAGAAGCAACATCTCCAACATTAGAGGAAAACTTTGAAAGTTGTAGTCAAGAATGAGTCACATTAACAGATTGGGAATGATGATCATGCTGGCAATGGAATGACAATACATATGCATATAAGTTTACTAATACAGTAAATTCAAAATCAGTTGATCTTTTGAACCATGATAATGTATATCTTTCATTAGCTGTTGCTTGTACAACAAGAGAATGAGTAAATATTGATGTAGAATATACAAATGATGGTTTAACATATACACCTTGAGTAAAAATCTCATCGGTGAGTACAATGGCATATAAATATACAATAGGGATAGAAGATAGCTACTACAATGATAACTTTTCATTTAGATTAAAAGTAGAAAATCCATCTCCAAATTTATATTGTGTTATTGATGAAATATCTCTATATCAAGATCCGTATTATGCAAAAAATTCAAATAGATATGTTAAAATGAGCGGAACATCAATGGCAACACCACATGTTTCAGCACTTGCATCATTGGTTTGGATGCTAAATCCAAATTTATCAAATATTGAGGTTAAAAATATTATTTTATGAACAGGTGATGATATTAATAACTTAAAAGAAACTACTGTAACATGAAGAAGAATTAATGTACTAAAAACATTGAATAATGTTAAAATGGATTCATTAGCTAAACCAGAAGGCTTAATCTCTAGTTGGAACTGACAACTTTGATGGAATCCAATATGATGAATAGATATACAATATGCATATGAAGTTTTAGACAGCTGAAATAATATTGTTTATTCTTGAAAAACAACAGAGAATTCAATTAATATTTCTGAATTTAAAACTGGTTCATATGAGCGAAGAGTAAAAGCTTTTAATACTATCCAATCATGAGAGTATAATACGGGATATGTTTGTAAAAAACCAGTATTGAACACTCATAATGTAAGTAATCGAGAATGCTCTACACTAACATGATTGGTAGAATATGAAGATGATAAATGTTCAAACTGATATACACTTGTTTGGAAAGAAAATAATGAATTAACTGGTAATACAGCATATTCTGATAAACCATGAACAAAAACAAGAAAAGTATATATAGAAAACTCTTTTTGAGAAACAACTGATTCAATAGATATTGTTTATTCATGGAATAATTCTCCTGTTATTCTTTGAAAGTCATCAATAGACTATCCAACAACAATAACTTCAACAAGTACACAAACAATTTGAAATGTAATAGATATGTTTTGAGCTACTGATGGATTATGTTGATCAGGAGAAGTTAGAGCAAAAACAGTCTCTTGTACAAAATGAGAATGAAGTTTATCTTCTAATGTATTAACAGTAAAGGCTCCATCTTCATCAGATGGCACTATTGTTTGTACAATACAATTCATAGATGATGAATGATCTATAACAAATGGAAGTTTTACATATAAATATAATACAAAAATTACAACAAGCAACAATAATTCATCGTCAAATAATTCATCGTCAAATAATTCATCGTCAAATAACTCATCATCAAATAATTCGTCATCAAATAATTCGTCATCAAATAATTCGCCATCAAATAATTCATCGTCAAATAACTCGTCGTCAAATAAGTCATCAACAAATAATACGCCATCAAATAATACAAAAACACAAAAAAGTAGTGATACAAGTAATAAGTCTGTAGAATTACAAAAACCTAGGGATTTGATATTATTCTCAGCACCTACAAATAACCTAGATTTTTCACGGTATAATCATTCAGAACCAACAGAAGTACTTTCTAATTCATATACCGTTGAAATGAATAATGCTTATGAATTTGCTCATAGAATTTGAATAACTTCAGCAGATGCAATCGAAAATGCTAATATGTGAGGAGATTTAACAAGAATTGCTATGGCAAAGATGCTTTCACAGTATGCTATAAATATTTTATGATTAAGACCTGATTCTTCTAAAATAGTAGAGTTTGATGACGTGAGTGAGGAAATAAATGAGAAATATAATAATTGAGCAATACTAGCATATCAATTATGAATTATGTGAATATGAATTAAGAATTTTAGACCATATGATACAGTAACAAGAGCAGAATTTGCAACATCACTTTCAAGAATGCTGTTTTGATTAAAGGATGGTAATGAATCATATTATACAACACATATTAATAAATTGAGACAAGAATGAATAATTAATAATACCAACCCTAATCTTCAAGAAATAAGATGATATGTAATGTTGATGTTAATGAGAAGTGCAATGAAGAATGATGTAAGGTAAGAAATATAAAGGTCAGAATATTTTTATAAATAAAAAAAGAGAATTCTCGATATTGAGAATTCCCTTTTTTATAAGTATATAGTTTAATCGGCATCAATAACTTCACCATCTGGTTGTTGATTATCATTTCCTTCTCCATTATCTTGTTGTGGTTGATCAGGAGTTGGTTGAACTTGATACTTTTGGAATAAATCTTGGAATTCTTTTTGGATTCTATCGATTTCAGCATCAACATGTGATTTTTCAACATCTTCTCTATCTTTAACAGCTTTACCATCAGCAATAAGTTTTTGGATCTTTTCTTTATCCTCATCTGAAATCTTATCTTTTTGTTCATTCATAAGATTCTCAATTTGATATACTAATGATTCAAGTTTATTTTTAGATTCAACAACTTCTTTTCTCTTTCTATCTTCTTCTGCAAACTTTTCTGCATCAGCTTTTGCTTGAGCAATATCTTCATCAGAAATATTTGTAGATCCTTGAATAGTAACTTCTTGAGATTTTCCAGTAGATTTTTCTTGAGCAGTTACCTTTAAGATACCATTAGCATCGATATCGAATGTTACTTCAATTTGTGGTTGACCTCTTCTCATTGGAGGAATACCTTCAAGGTTGAACATTCCTAATGATTTATTATCTCTAGAGAATTGTCTTTCTCCTTGAGTTACGTGTACTGTTACAGCATTTTGATTATCAGAAGCTGTAGTATAGATGTTAGATTTTTTAGCAGGGATAGTTGTATTTCTAGGAATCATTACGTGAGCAATACCTCATTCAACTTCAACAGCTAATGACAATGGTGTTACATCTAGAAGAAGAATATCTTTTACATCTCCTTGTACGATACCTCATTGAATAGCAGCACCTTGAGCAACAGCTTCATCAGGATTAACAGTTGATTTAGGTTCTTTACCAAAGATATCGCTTACTATAGATTTAACTTTTAACATTCTTGTTGATCCTCATACAAGGATAATTTCTTTAATTTCAGATTTGTCTAGTTTAGAATCTTGTAATGCTCTTAAAACTGGATCCTTACATCTATCAAAGAGATCAGAAGTAATATTTTCGAATTGAGCTCTTGTTAAAGATTCATCTAAGTTCCTTGGTAATCCATCAGTACCTGTAGTGATGAATGGAATAGAAATATCAACTCTTTCTACAGAAGAAAGTTGCTTCTTTGCTTTTTCTGCTTCATCTTTAACTCTTTGCATAGCCATAGCATTGTCTCTAAGATCAATACCTTCTTTAGCTTTGAATGCATCAACAACATAGTTAATGATTCTTTGATCCCAATCAGCTCCTCAAAGTTGAGTATCTCCAGAGGTAGATAGTACTTGGAATGTACCTTCAGAACCGATATCAAGAACTGTTACATCGAATGTACCTCATCAAAGATCGAATACAACAATCTTTTCATCATCTTTCTTACCTTCTCAGTAAGCAAGAGAAGCAGCAGTTGGTTCGTTAATAATTCTTTCAACTTTTAAACCAGCAATTTCTCATGCAGCTTTAGTAGCATTTCTTTGAGAATCGTTAAAGTATGCAGGTACAGTAATAACTGCTTGTGATACAG
>JAEEGL012579257.1_pt1 | contig 14933 bp, 18 predicted proteins | sample 9134231 | NCBI WGS metagenome assembly JAEEGL01 (sample SAMN16246548, study PRJNA631951) | gut metagenome | biome: gut microbiome; feature: rumen; material: fiber-attached | host: Bos | place: Iran: Karaj | collected 2018-10
CCAACCATCTGAACAGCCTTCACCTTCATATTTTTTTGTATATGCTAAAGTGAATTGTTTGTTTTTATTGTAACTTTTGTATATATCATAGTTAGTACCTGGACCTGTTCTTACGTTAATTTCATCACTGATAACTCTCACTGTTACTGTAGAGATTGAAACGTTGTTTTTACATACATATCCATATTTACCATTTAAATTAACTTTATACATACCATTTTCACAACCAGCTTCACTTGTCAGTAGAGTGGTATTCATAAGTGGAATAGTATCGTTATATTTTAAACTAGCAAGTTTGTCGTGATTAGTTCCTAAACCACTCCAAACATCGGTACTAGCATTTGTAACTCTTGCATAAGTTGCAGCATTAACATTTCCACATATCAGTAAAGTTGTCATAAGAATAATTGTCATAATTATTTTTCGTTTCATTCTTACACATCCTTTCATACTATCTATATATTATATTATATCATTGATAGAATTATTTACCTAATCATGATAAGCATTTTTACTATATATTTACACATTTTGTGTAAAAAAAATGTTAATTTTTTTGAATTAATTTAATTTTTTTAATGCTTATGTTATATTTTTCTTGGAGATGATTGTTGTGACAAAGAAGAATATAATTTCAATTTCTGGTGATTTAGCTTCTGGAAAAGGTGCAGTTTCAGAGATTTTATTGAAAGAATTAGACTATGATATTTATAGAAATGGTGAGTATTTTAGAAAGCTTGCTAAAGAATATGATATGGATTTATCTGAATTTAGTAAATACGTGGAAGAACATCCTGAAATAGATGTTGAAATAGAAAACAGCGCTAGAAAGCATGCAGAAAATCATGATGATTTTATTATTGATGCAAGGCTAGGGTGGTATGCAGTACCAGAATCTTTTAAAGTATATTTAAAAGTAGATATAGATGAAGCTGCAAAAAGAGCTTTTAATGATGAAAAAAGAAAAGATTTAGAAAACTTTTCTTCTATTGATGATCATAAGAAAGCTTTAATAGAAAGAACTAATAGTGAAAATGAAAGATATTTAAGTTTGTACGGAGTAGACAGAACAGATATGGACAACTATGATTTAGTAGTAGATACTACTGAAAAGACTCCAGAAGAAGTGGCAAATATTATTATTTCAGAATATGAAAAGTGGAAATAGAAGTGATTTTTGTATAAAAAAAGACTAACTAAAAATAGTTAGTCTTTTTTTATGTTTTTTTCGTTATATTTATCTTGATTTGTTATATTTTTCTTTTGCTACCTCTGGATCTGCATAATGACCTTCTTCTACTTCTACAAATCCTGCTTTTTCTGCATCTTCATCAAATTGATTGTTTAATTCTTGTTCTGCTTTTTCTATATCTTCTAATGATGTTAGTTCAATTGCTTTTTGTCTATTACTTGTTTCTGTTTGTTCATGGACAATTACTGTATTATTATCTTCTTCATTCATGATTTCTTCAGCTTGTTTCACAGGCTTTATATTTTTTTCGTAATTGTTTTTTGAATTAATAGCTTTTTCTATTGCTATACCACTTGTAGCCCCAACGATTGCTGCTAAACCACCTGCAGCTATTTTCTTTTTTAAATCTTTGTTCATAATACTATCCTCCTATGATTATATTGTAACACATTTAAATTGATAATAAATAAAATTATAGTAAACTTTACATTTTATTTATAAAAAAACTAACTAGAAATAGTTAGTTTTTATCATATTTGGAGGGCCTAGTCGGATTTGAACCGACGAATCAGGGTTTTGCAGACCCACGCCTTACCACTTGGCTATAGACCCATTGCTCTATAATTGTAACATTATATTTTTTATTAGTCAATCTATTTAAATATATAATTTTTTATTATTTTTATACTTTTTTTGTTATTTTTATGTTAAAATTAGTATTGTGAAAAGGAGTGAAGTTTATGGAAAAAACTTACGTTTTTGGTCACCATAATCCAGATACTGATACTGTTTGTGGTGCTATTAGTTTATCTTATTTAAAAAATAAATTAGGAATGAATACAGAACCTAGAGTTTTAGATGCAATAAATAAAGAAACAGAATTTGTTTTAAATTATTTTAAAGTATCTACTCCTAAGTATTTAGATAACGTTAAGGTTCAAATCAAGGATATTGTATATCATAAGGAATATTGTATGAAAGGTACTGACTCTATCAAAAAAGTATATGACTTTTTAGTAGATAGAGAAATAACTGGCCTTCCTATTGTAAACGAAGATGGTTCATATTTAGGGCTTATTACTTCAAAAATGATATTAAAGAAATTACTTGGTAAAGCTTTAACACATATTACTACTTCATATGACAATATACTTGAAGTTATGGAAGGTAAAGAAATACTTAGATTTGAAGAAGAAATAGATGGAGAAATCATTGCTAATGAAATAGATTCTGATTTTGAAAAAGAAGTTGTTGAATCTGGTAAAAATAGTGTGTTTGTCATTTCTAACAAAGATTTAATTGAAAGTACAATTAAAAGTAAAGCAAAGAATATCATTGTAATAGGTTCATTTCCAATTGATGATAAGTTAATTGAAGAAGCTAAAAAGAATAAAATTAATATTATTAGAACTGAACTTGAAGTATTTAAGGCATTGAAATATGTTTCACTTACTAATTATGCAAGTGTATTCTGTGCTAAAGATACTGTAGTGGTTAATGAAAATGATTATTTTGACGATTTTGTGGATTTATCTAAGAAATTGAGACATAATAATTATCCTGTAGTAGATGATAATAATAAATGTCTAGGACTTCTTCGTTTAACAGATTTAGAAAATGTTAACAGAAAACATGTTATACTAGTAGACCATAATGAAAGTGCTCAAAGTATTACAGGACTTTCTCAAGCAGAAATACTTGAAATAGTAGACCATCATAAAATTGGAGATTTAACTACTAGTTTACCAATTAACTTCAGAAACATGGCAGTTGGAAGTTCTAATACAATAATTTATCAATTATATAAAGAAAACAATGTAAGGATTCCTAAAGATATTGCTGGTTTAATGCTTTCTGGTATTTTATCAGATACACTTATTTTGAAAAGTCCTACAACTACTGAACTAGATGTAGAAGTAGTTAATGATTTAGCAAAACTTGTTGGAGTTGATTATGAAAAATATGGTTTTGATATGTTTAAAGCAGGAACTTCTTTAGAAGGTAAGTCAAAAAAAGAAGTAGTTAATACTGATATCAAAACATTTACTTATGGTGATGATATTAAATATGCAGTAAGTCAAATATTTACTTTAGATTTTGATTCAATTAAAAATGATATGGATGGATATATTTCATTAATTGAAGATATGGCTAAAGAAAATGATTTTAGATTTATAGTAGTAGCTGTTACAGACATTATTAGAAATGGTTCTTACTTTATCTTTACTAAGAAGGGAAAAGAAGTTTTAGAATCAGGTTACGGTTTAAAAAATATAGAACAAGGTGTTTATATAGATGATCAAGTATCTAGAAAAAAACAAGTTGTTCCTACACTAATTAATGGATTAAATAGAATGCTATAAAAAGTATAAAAGAGTGTTTACAACTCTCTTTTTTTTATTTATAATATTATGTACTTTTTAAGGAGGCATTATGGAAAAAGATATATTAAAGGAATTAAGAAAAGAGTATAGGTCTAAGACAAATGATTTAGCTAGCAAAAAGAATTTATTGTGTAGATTATTTCATCAAAAGGAAATGATTGAAGATAATCCTATTGTGCAAGAATATTTAATGTTGAATAGAAATATTGAATCTTTAAAAGATGATATAAAATCCATGGAAAAAGATATTAAAGAAAGAACAGTTGCGCTGTATAGTAATATCTGTGCTAATTTTAGCGATGATAAATTATATGTATATGTTAATGATGTATATGATGTAAATGAAAACTTTTGTAGTTATTATTTTGATGTTTTATCTGGCACTGCTAAAGAAGTTATAGTATCTGATGTGGAAGAGTTTGAAAGAAAAAACAATGTTATTGATTTGAATTCATATATCAGTAATAGTGAAAGTTTATCAAATGGATTTGATTGTCAAGGTTCCGATCTTAATATAGCTGATATTGTTAGGATAATTCAAAGAGAATTTATAATGAATTCTTTAGAAAAAGGTCAAGAAATAGCCATGCAAAGAATTTTAACGAAGGCTAGAAAACAAAAATGATAAAAAACTTTGCTTTTTGTTAATTATATGGTATAATTTATGTACAACGAAGTGGGATTAATCCCACTTTTGTTTATGTGAGGAGTCATTTATGGAAGAAAAAGTAAAAAAAGTAATAGCAAAACCTTTAGAAAATTTAAATATGGTAGTAGACAGTATAAGTTTTGAAAAAGGTAATCTAAACATAGTATTAGATAGTGATGAAATAATTGATTTAAATCGTATTGTAGAGGCAAGTCATTTAATTAATGATATTTTAGATAAAGAAGATTTCATTAAAGAAGAATATATGCTTGATATATCTAGTAAAGAAAAAGGAGGTAATTAAGATGAATGGTCAAGAATTTTTAAATGCAGTTGATCTACTTGAAAAAGAAAAGAAAATTGATCGCGACATAATATTTGAAGCTATGGAACTTGCACTTTTATCTGCTTATAAGAAGAATTTTGATTCTTTGACAAACGCTAAAGTTAATATTAATAAGGATACTGGTGACATAAAGATTTATTCTTATAAGACTGTTGTAGAAGAAGTAGAAGATGAAGATACAGAGATATCTTTAAAAGACGCTAGAAAAATTGATAAAACTTTGGATGTTGGAGATACAATTGATACAGAAATAACACCAGATAACTTTGGCAGAGTTGCTGCAAGTACTGCGAAACAAGTAGTGATTCAAAAAGTTAGAGAAGCAGAAAGAAATAGTTTAGTAGAAGAGTTTGGGGAAAAAGAAGGAGAACTAATCTCTGGTATTGTTGCTCTTGAAGATGAAAACAATTATTATATTGATTTAGGAAGAACTAATGGAATACTTCCAAAGTCTGAATTAATTGGTGATGAAAAAATTGAAATGGGCTCTAATATAAAGGCCTATGTTACAAAAGTAAATTCAAATTCAAAGGGAACTATTATTCTTTTATCAAGAAGCCACTATAATTTCGTAAAAAGATTATTTGAACTTGAAATACCAGAACTTGCTGATGGCTCAGTAATGATATATGCAGTTGCAAGAGATCCAGGTTCTAGAAGTAAAGTTGCAGTTTATTCAGAATATGCTAATATTGATCCAATAGGATGTTGTATTGGTGAAAGAGGTTCTAGAATATCTAATATAATTAAAGAATTATCTGGAGAAAAATTAGATATAATTAGATATTCAGATGATAAAGAAGAATTTATTAAGAATGCTTTAAATCCTGCGAAAAATGTATCTGTTTATATACTTGATCCAAAGAAAAGTGAAGCACTTGCTATTGCTGATGGAGATGACTTTTCTCTTGCACTTGGTAAAAAAGGACAAAACGTTCGTTTAGCATCTCGTCTTACAAAGTTTAAAATAGATGTAAAGAACAGTGAACAAGTTAAGGAAATGGGTATTAATATAAGAGTAGGTGAATAATATGAAACCAAAGAAAATTCCTATGAGAACATGTGTAGTTACACATGAAAAATATCCTAAGAAAGAACTTATTAGGGTAGTAAGAACTCCTGAAGGTGAAGTTGTAGTAGACGAAACTGGAAAACAAAACGGAAGAGGAGCTTACTTAAAAAAAGATAAAGCTGTAATAGAAAAAGCAAAAACTAGTAAAATACTAGAAAGACATTTAGAAATAAGTATTGAGGATAAAATATATGATGAATTATTAGAAAAATGTTAAAAATATAAAAAGAAAGTGGTGATACATATGATGAGTGTAATGGAATATGCAGTCGATGTAGATAAAACAGTAGAAGAAGTTTTAGATTTATGTAAAAAATTAAGTATTAATGCAGAAAATGAAAATGATATGCTTAGTGAAGATGATATTATTATGCTTGACAATGAACTTCCTGTAGAAGAACAAGATGAAGAAGTAGAAGAAGATAACTCTTATGAGGAAGAAGTAGTAGATGATGATGAACTTGAAAAAGATTTAAGAATTGAACATGTTCAAGACGAATCTACTCAAAAAATGAAGAAAAAACAAGTTTCTAATAAAAAAGACAATAAAGATTATTTAAAGGCTAAAAAGAAACTATATAAACATAAAGAAAAACTTCAAACAAATGAAGAAAAAGATGAATCAGTTGTTTTATACAAAGAAGGAATGACTGTAAAAGAACTTGCAGACGCTCTTGGAGAAGCTCCAGCCACTTTGATCAAAAAATTATTTGATCTTGGAGCACTTACAAATTTAAATCAAAGTATTGATTTTTCTACTGCAGAACTTTTAGTAGTAGATTATAATAAAGAATTAGTTAAAGAAGAAACTAGAGATATTTCTAATTTCGAAGAATACGAAATAATTGATAAAGATGAAGATTTAATTCCTCGTCCTCCTGTAGTCACAATTATGGGTCATGTCGATCATGGTAAAACTTCACTTCTTGATGCTATTAGACAAACAAGTGTAGTATCTGGAGAAGCTGGAGGCATTACGCAACATATTGGAGCTTATCAAGTAAAAGCAAATGATAGATTAATTACATTTATTGATACTCCCGGTCATGCAGCCTTTACTGAAATGAGAGCAAGAGGAGCTTCTGTTACTGATATAGTAATTATTATTGTTTCTGCAGAAGATGGTGTTAAGCCACAAACTATTGAAGCCATAGACCATGCTAAAGCTGCTAAAGTACCGATTATTGTTGCAATTAATAAAATGGATTTACCTAATGCAAATCCAGAAAGAGTACTTACTGAACTTTCTGAAGCAGGTCTTACTCCTGAAGAATGGGGTGGAGATACTTTGGTAAACAAAATCTCTGCTAAGACAAAGATGGGTATTCCAGAACTATTAGATAATATTCTTTTAGTAGCAGATATGGAAAATTTAAAAGCAAATCCAAATAGATATGCAAGTGGTTCTGTTATAGAAGCTAGACTTGATAAAAACATTGGAACTGTTGCTACCATTCTTATTCAAAATGGTACACTTCGTCTTGGTGATCCTGTTGTAGTGGGTACTAACTATGGTAAAGTTAGAACTTTGAAGAATGATAAAGGAGAAAACATTACTACTGCAGCACCAAGTACTCCGGTTGAAATAACTGGACTTAATGATTTACCTGTTGCAGGAGACCGTTTCATGGCATTTGAAACTGAAAAGGAAGCTAGAAAAGTTTCTGAAGAAAGAAAAATGCGCTTTTCTGAATCAAATACTAATAGATCTGGTATGACACTTGAAGATTTATTTAGCAAAGTAAAAGATGGTGCTAAAACAATAAGCGTTGTATTAAAAACCGATGTAAAAGGTAGTGAGGAAGCTATAAAACAATCGCTATCAAAAATTGAATCACATGATGTTAAAGTTGATGTTATAAGAAGCGGAGTAGGAACAATTACTGAAAGTGATGTTATACTTGCTAATGCATCAGATGCTATTATTATTGGATTTAATGTAAGACCTAATAGTAAAACTGTAGATTTGGCAAAAGAATATGGTGTAGATATTAGACTTCACAATGTAATTTATAAAATAATTGAAGAACTTGAAGATGCCATTCTTGGAATGCTTGATCCAGAATATGAAGAAAAAGTTCTTGGAGAAGCAGAAGTTAGACAATTGTTTAAATTCTCTAAAGTTGGAACAATTGCAGGATGCTTTGTTCAAGATGGTGTTATCAAGAATAATGATAAAGCTAGAGTTATCAGAGATGGAATCGTAATTTATGATGGACAAATTGCTTCTATTCAAAGAGGAAAAGAAAAGGCTAATGAAGTTAAAAAAGGTATTGAATGTGGTATTACTATCGAAAACTTTAATGATATTAAAGAAGGAGATATAATTGAAGTATATACTATGGAAGAAGTGAAAATAAAATGAGTTTAAAAACTGAAAAATTAGGTAGTTTGTTTACTAGAGAAATAAGTAGAATAATACTTGAAGAAGTAAAAAATCCAAAGATTAAATTTGTAACTATTACTGGTTGTGATATTACAAATGATCTATCTTTTGCAAAAGTTTCTTTTCTAACTTTAAATAGAGAAGATAAAGAAGAAATTGAAGAAGCTTTAAATAGTGCTTCAAAATTTATAGAAATAGCCCTTTCTAAAGCAATTGATATAAGAAAAATGCCTGAGATAAGTTTTCATTATGACAACTCTGTAGAGTATGGTGAAAACATAGAAAAAAAGCTTCAAGAATTAAAAGAAGAAAATAAACTTTAATAAAAAAACTAATCAAATGATTAGTCTTTTTTTATTCCATAATAGTTTTTAATACTTCTTCTAAGTTTTCTTTTCCTTCTTTTTCATCATCAAAGAAAGGAATTAAATGTAAGTGATAGTGTTTCACTTCTTGAAGTTTTCCATTATTTTGAACTAATTGTATAGAAGCAGGATTTAGTTTTTCTTTAAGTTTTTTATATATTTCTTTTCCTACTTCATTGATGTGGGTAATAGTTTCTATATCAATTTCTTCATAATCTAATACATGTTTTTTTGGTATTACTAAAGTGTGCCCATATGATACAGGGCCAGCACTTAAAAATGCCATTACTTTGTCATCTTCATATAATTTATAACTGCTAAACTCACCACTTACTATTTTACAAAAAACACAATTCTCCATATTTTCACCTCTTTTATAGTATACTACAAAACTTTTGAATTTTAAATATGGTGTTTCTTTTTTATTGTTAAAATAACTATTTAGTGCTAAAATATAGTTGGTGATTTTTATGGACATCAAAATTAAAAATTTAACTGTTAAAGTAAAAGAAAAAACAGTTTTAGAAAAATTAAATTTAATTATAAAAGAAGGAGAAATTCATGTAATAATGGGTCCTAACGGTGTTGGAAAGAGTACTTTATCAAATGTCATTATGGGGTCTCCCTTATACGAGGTAACTTCTGGAGATATATTAGTAGATAATAAATCTATTCTTAAACTTTCTACAGATGAAAGGGCAAGACTTGGAATATTTTTATCTTTTCAAAATCCTATTGATATAGAAGGAGTAACTAATCAAGAATTTTTAAAAATGGCTATTAATTCTAACAGAGAAACACCAATTGGATTATACGATTTTATCAAAGAGTTAGAAGGTAACTATAAAGATTTAAGTTTTTCGAAAGAAATGATGCATAGAGGTGTAAATCAAAACTTTTCTGGCGGAGAAAAGAAGAAAAATGAAATTATTCAAATGAAAACTTTAAAACCAAAGTTTTTAATTCTTGATGAACTTGATTCAGGTCTTGATGTAGATAGTTTAGATTTAGTATGCAAAAATGTTTTAGAATATCATGCAACAGAGAAATGTTCTATTTTATTAATTACTCACTATAATAGAATACTAGAAAAAATTAAACCTGATTTTGTTCATGTTTTAAAAGATGGAAAAATAATTAAGACTGGTGATTCTTCTTTAGCAGATCTTATTGAAGAAAAAGGTTATAAAATATTTGAGAATAATGAAAAAGAACAAGAAGAGGATAGTATTTATGAATAAACTACTTATAGGAGACATCAATACAAAAAAAAATCTTTATCTTGAAGAGGATACTACGCTTGTGATAGATAAATATTCTGGAGATTTAAGTATTATTGCTAAAGATAATATAAAGATTTTTATTAATGTATTATTTTCTAATTTGAATATGAAGTATAGTACAGGTTTTAATACTAAAGTGTATATGTTTACCGTAGATAGTTCTGTTTGTGTTGATGTAGATCTAGTGAAGGATAATATGTGTTTTGATTATTATTATAGTAATATTAATGTTAATGATAATGATTATAAGATAAGTATAAATAATTTAGGAAATAATATAATTAGTAAAATAATTAATCATGGTATAAATACTACTAATAGTAAATTATCATATATTATTAATACTGTTGTACCTAAAGAATATACTAAGATTAAAACTAGTCAAGATAGTAAAATTATTGTTTTAAAGGATAATAATTCTACTATTAAACCAAATCTATTAATTGATAATGATGATATTGAAGCTAATCATTCTGCTTATATTGGTAGATTTAAAGAAGATAATATTTTTTATTTAATGACTAGAGGTATATCTAGAGATGATGCTACAGATTTGTTAGTTAGATCATTTTTAATTGGAGATATGGATATTTCTTTTGAAGAAAGAGAAATAATTTTAAAACAAATAAATAAGTATTGGAGGTGATTCTATGAATAGAGAAGACTTCGAAATGTTAAAACAGGATATAATTTATTTTGATAATAGTGCTACTACTTTTAAACCAAATAGTGTTTTAAATGCTATAAATGATTATTATACAAAATATACTTCAAATGCTCATAGAGGTGATTATAAAACTAGTTTAAAAGTTGATAGTTTATATGAAGGGGTTAGAGATAAAGTAAAAGATTTTATAAACGCAAAATCAAGTAAGGAAATAGTATTTACAAGTGGTACTACTAATTCACTTAACATGGTGGTGTTTGGATTTGCTAAACATAATTTAAAAGCAGGAGATGAAGTTATAATTACTAAAACAGAACATGCTTCTAATGTATTACCATGGCTTGAACTTGCTGATGAAATTGGTATAAAAATTAAATATGCTCCGCTTGATAATAATTTAAAACTTCAAGCAAGTGACTTATTAAAAGAAATTTCTCCACATACTAAAATAGTTTCATTAGCTCATGTAACTAATACTATTGGTGATGTAAGAGATCTTGAAGAAATCGGTAAACTTTTAAAAGAAAAAGGTATTTATTTTGTAGTTGATGCTGCACAAAGTGCGGGTCATAGAAGAATTGATGTACAGGCTATGAATATTGACTTTTTAGCTTTTTCTGGTCATAAAATGTGTGGTCCTACTGGTATTGGAGTACTTTATGGAAAAGAAGAACTACTTGAAAAAACTAAACCTTTAAATTATGGCGGTGGAATGAATAACTTTTTTGAAAGTGATGGTTCTCGTGAGTACAGAAGTATTCCAACTTTATTTGAGGCAGGCACTCAAAATATTGAAGGAGTTATAGGACTTGGTGCTGCAATTGATTATTTAAATGATGTTGGGTTTACAAAAATAGAAAATCATGAAAAAGAACTTAGATCTTATTTGATCGAAAGACTATCTAAAATAGATAATATAGAAATACTTAATAAAGAGTCTGAAGTAGGTAATGTTTTATTTAATATAAAAGATGTTTTTCCACAAGATACAGCGATATTTTTAGACAATTATAATATTTGTGTTAGGGCAGGTAATCACTGTGCAAAACTCTTAAAAGATGAACTAGGTATAAAAAATACTTGTCGTATATCATTATATTTATATAATACTAAAGAAGAAATTGATAAATTAATTGAAGTTTTAAAAAATTCAAAAAATATATTTGATGTGGTGATATAGATGGATAAAGAATTAAAAAGAGAAATAATTATAGATAATTATCAAAATCCATACAATAGAAAAACAGTTGATGACAGTTCTTATATAAAAATAAATACTAATAATGAATCTTGTATAGATAATTTAGATATTTATTTTAAAGTTGATAATGGTGTTATAAAAGATGTAGGATTTAACGGAGAAGCTTGTGCTATATCTACTAGCGCCACTTCTATAATGCTTAGAAGTTTAATTAATAAATCAACTGATGAAGTAAAAGAATTGCTTATAAATTATATAAATATGATAAATGAAAAAGAATATGATAAAGAACTTTTAAAAGAATTAAATGTCTATGATGAAATATATCTTCAACCTAATAGAAAGAACTGTGCTTTACTACCTGCTAAAGCAGTAGAAAAATTATTAAAGGAATTAGAAAATGACAATTAAAGGATTAAATGAAGAAAAAATAGAGCAAATATCTAAACAAAAAGGTGAAGATCAAAAGACATTAGAGTATCGTTTAAAATGTTACAAGAAATTTAAAGAACTTGATTTACCAAACTTTGGACCTAGTTTAAGTATTGATTTTGATAAGATTGTTTATTATAAATCAAGTGATGATAATTTAACAGATGATTGGGGTAAAATAAATCTTAATACTAAAAAAGAACTTGATTCTTTAGGAGTTATATCTTCTGAACAATATTTAGATGGTATTGGTGTTCAATATCAAAGTGAAGTTATATATCATAATATGTTAAAAGAACTTGAAGAAAAAAATGTTATATTTACTTCAATAGAAAATGCTTTTAAAAATCATAGAGATTTAATAGATAAGTATTTTAGTAAAATAGTAAAGCCAGAAGAGAATAAGTTTACTGCTTTAAATGGTGCAGTATTTTCTGGAGGTAGTTTTATATATGTGCCTAAGAACACAAAATTAGATCGTCCACTTCAAAGTTATTTTAGAATCAGTTCTAAAGATTTAGGGCAATTTGAAAGAACACTTATTATAGTTGATGATAATAGTAGTCTTCATTATGTTGAAGGCTGTACTGCTAAGAATTATTCAAGTTCAAACTTACATGCTGCTGTAGTGGAAATATATGTTGGAGAAAACAGTACATGTAGATATTCAACTATTCAGAATTGGGCTACTAATGTATATAATTTAGTAACAAAAAGAGCATTAGTTGAAAAGAATGGAACTATGGAATGGATTGATGGTAATATTGGATCATTTAAAACAATGAAGTATCCATGTTGTGTTCTAAAAGGAGATAATTCAAAAGGAACTTGTATAACTATAAGTGTTGCTAAAAGTAATCAGCATCAAGATAGTGGCGCTAAAATGATACATATTGGCAAAAATACTAGTAGTAATATAATTTCTAAAAGTATTGCATCAAATGGAGGAAAGTCTGATTTTAGAAGCCTTGTCGATATTAAAAAAGGTGCTACTAATTCAGAAGCACTAGTAAAATGTGATACTCTTATTTTGGATAAAGAATCAAGTAGTGACACATTTCCTACTAATAGGGTTTCTAATAAAAGTAGTAATATTGAACATGAAGCTACTGTATCAAAAATTAGTGAAGATAAATTGTTTTATCTAATGAGTAGAGGTATTCCTAAAGAAAGAGCTATTGAAATGATTATTTTAGGTTTTACAGATAGGTTTAAACAAGAACTTCCTATGGAATATGCTGTAGAATTAAATCAATTATTAAAACAAAATTTATAAGAAGAGCAAAGGCTTTTCTTTTTTGTTGACAATTACTAATTATTAATTATAATAATAAGACAAGTTAATTAAAGGAGGTTTTTCATGGTATTTATTGAAAACAAAGAAGCAGATGGAACATATCCACTTTCATATTTGTATCTATCTAGTAATGATGATAATTCTTATGAAGTATATGATTTTTTAATAACAGATGGAAACGTTGATGATTTAAAGTCTGATTATAGATATACATTCGATAGTATGTGTGGTTTGGAAGAAGTGGAATGTGTTGAAATTTTAAAAGTTGTTTCTGTATCAAATGCAAGTTATGTAATTTGTCAAAAAATTAAAAATGGTAATATTCAGTATTCTTTTGCTCAAACACAATTAGAACAAGAGGATTTACTTGGTAAAATAGGACAACTTGCTTTGACAATTTATGAAGATGAATGTGAAAACTTAACTTCTATGAAATTTGTAGAAAAAGTTAGAATAAGATAAAAAAATCAAAAACTTTGAATTAAGTTTATTGGCATCAATTTGTTTGTTTAAATATTTGAAATCCTATATAGGATTTTTTTATTTGACTTAAATGCTTTTCTTTTTTATTGACAATTACTAATTATTGATTATAATAAGAACAAATGTTTTAAGGAGATGTTTTATGATTATTTTGAATAATAAAAAGGCTGATGGTATATATCCACTTTCATATTTATATCAATCCGATAATGATAGTTGTTATGAAGTTTCTGACTATTTGATTACAGATGGTACTGTAGATGAGTTTATGTCTGATTGTAGATCTATTAATCATACTATGTGTGATTCTAGAGAAATACATGGTATTGAAGTGTTTAAGGTTGTAGAAATTACTGATGCTAGTTATACAATCATTCAAAAAATTAAGGATGGCGAAGTGAAACTTGCGCTTATTAATACTTTGTTAAAAAGCGAAGATAAGATTGATAAATTAACAAGATTGGCTACTAAAATATATTATGAAGAATATGAAGATATTGAATCTATGAATTTAGTAGAAAAAGTTAGAATTAGATAAAAAAATTAAAAACTTTGAATTAAGTTTATTGATATCAATTTGTTTGTTTAAATGTAAAAAATCCTATATAGGATTTTTTTTATTTGTCTTAAATACTTTTTTAAATACTGAAAATACCTCATTTGCAAAAGGTTTTTATACATTTTATAGTATCAAAAAAGGAGGTGATTTATGCTTAATCAAGTAGTTTTAGTAGGCCGCTTAGTTAGAGATCCTGAGGTAAGAAAAGCTAAAAATGGTAATAGTTTTTCATATATTACTTTGGCTGTTCCTAGAAGTTATAAAAATGTAAACGGTGAATATGAAACAGATTTTATTGATTGTACACTTTGGCAACTTATGGCCACCAATACAAAAGAGTATTGCAAAAAAGGTGATATTGTTGGCGTAAAAGGTAGAATAGAGTCTAGAGTATATGAAAAAGATGATGAAAAGAAATATACAACTGAAGTAATTGCAGAGAAGATAACTTTTCTATCATCAAATAAACAAACAGAGGAAGCATAATCTTTCTCTTTTTTGTTTACATTGTCTATATTTTTATATTTTAATAATGTTGTTTTTTTATAGTTTGTTTTGTATAATATTTATTGGATGGAACTATGGAAAAAGTTATATATAATGTATTAAAAAAATTA
>JAEEGL013165689.1_pt1 | contig 14933 bp, 12 predicted proteins | sample 9134231 | NCBI WGS metagenome assembly JAEEGL01 (sample SAMN16246548, study PRJNA631951) | gut metagenome | biome: gut microbiome; feature: rumen; material: fiber-attached | host: Bos | place: Iran: Karaj | collected 2018-10
ACGCGAAAAAGAGGTGCGCTGCGAAACCTACATGTGCGACGACGCCGACTACCTGCTCGTAGCCTTCGGAGTGGTCTCGCGCATATGCATGGAAGCCGTGGGCAACCTGCGGCAGCGCGGCATCAGGGCCGGCCTGCTGCGGCCCATCACCCTCTGGCCCTTCCCCGAAAAGGAAATCGCACAGCTCGCCCCGCGCGTCAAAGCCGTCTGCGTGCCCGAAATGAACGCCGGGCAAATGGTGCGCGACGTCAGGGCCGCCATCAACGGACGCGTGCCCGTCACCGCCTACGGCAGACTGGGAGGCATCGTGCCCAGCCCGCAGGAAATAGAAGACTGCGTGGAGAAACTCGCCGCCGCAAACCCCGGCGCCTAAACCGTGAACGCCATGACCGACGACAACCTGAACCCGAGGGAACCCCGCAACAAGCCGCTGCGCGACAAATGGTTCCGACTGCGCAACACGCTCAACTTCATCTTCATCGTGGCAGCCCTGGCCACCATGACACTCTACTTCGCCTGCCCGCGCAACCAGTGGCCCGCCACCATCTGCTGCTTCGCCGCCATCGGCGTGAAGATGGCCGAAGTGTGCATACGCATGATAACCGCCAAAAAACAATAAGACCATGACCAGAGAAGACATCATACAGCCCCAGAACCTCGTGTACGCCAAACCGAGCCTCATGAACGACGTCGGGATGCACTACTGCCCCGGCTGCTCGCACGGCGTGGTGCACAAACTCATCGCCGAAGTCATCGAAGAGATGAACCTGGCCGACAAAACCATAGGCATCTGCCCCGTAGGCTGCGCCGTGTTCGCCTACCGCTACCTCGACGTCGACTGGCTCGAAGCCGCCCACGGGCGTGCCCCGGCCATCGCCACCGCATGCAAACGCCTGTGGCCCGACCGCCTCGTTTTCACCTACCAGGGCGACGGTGACCTCGCCTGCATCGGCACCTGCGAAACCATACACGCGCTGAACCGCGGCGAAAAAATCACCCTCATCTTCATAAACAACGCCATCTACGGCATGACCGGCGGACAAATGGCGCCAACCACGCCCCTGGGCATGAAGACAGCCACCTGCCCCTACGGACGCGAAGCCGAACTCCACGGATATCCCCTCAACATCACCGACATGGCCGCCACCATGCCCGGCACAGCCTACGTGTCGCGCCAGAGCGTCCACAACGTCGCTGCCATACGCAAGGCCAAACGCGCCATACGCAAGGCCTTCGAAAACTCCATGAACGGACGCGGCTCGAACATGGTCGAAATACTCTCCACATGCAACGCCGGATGGAAAATGACACCCCTGAAAGCCAACCAGTGGATGGAAGAAAACATTTTCAAACTCTATCGCCTCGGCGACCTCAAAGACGAATAAACACACCATGAAAGAAGAACTCATCATATCAGGCTTCGGAGGACAAGGCGTCCTCTCAATGGGCAAACTGCTCGCATACGCCGGCCTCATGGAAGGCAAAGAAGTGTCGTGGCTGCCCGCCTACGGCCCCGAACAACGCGGAGGAACGGCCAACGTCACCGTCATCGTCAGCGACAACCGCATCTCATCGCCCATACTGAGCAGCTACTCCACCGCCATACTCCTCAACCAGCCGTCCATCGAACGCTTCACACCACAGATACGCCCCGGAGGCACACTCATATACGACCCCTACGGCATCGTGGAGCCCCCCAGGCGCGACGACATCAACATATACGAAATCAGCGCCATGGACGCGGCCACAGAAGCCAAGAACATCAAGACCTTCAACATGTACATCCTCGGAGGACTCATCAAGGCAAGACCCATCGTCACCATAGAAAACCTCCGCAAGGCACTCTACAAGACACTGCCCGAACGCCACCACGCACAAATACCCGCCAACGAAGCCGCCATACTGCAAGGCACACAAATCATCAGGAAAATACAATAGCAAAAACCACACACGCCGGAACACACCCCACATAAAAACAGGCAGAACCCACTTCATCTCAACTAAAATCACTACCTTTGCAACTGAAATGAAGACCCTCCTGCCCATACTCGCCGCACTGCTCCTCATGCTGCCCGCCGACGCCGGCGCACAGCAGAGAGTCAGACGCAACAACACCGCCGACAGCCGCAGGATAGGACAACTGGACCGCAACACCGCCGGCAACGACACCACAGCGGCCAACCGGAACCAGGGCACAAGAATATCGGACCGCAAGAAAAAAAGCGAAAAAATACCCACAGGCATCAAAGCCTGGACACTCCACAAAGACTTCGGCACCGTCGACTCCACACAAGTCGACACCCTCCCGCACACATTCCAGAACAGCAACTTCAGCGACGGGCCCTACGGAGAATACAACACACTCGGCAACCTCGGCTCACCGCGCCACCCGCGGCTCTTCACACTCCGCTCCATGGACTTCAGCCAGTTCATCTTCGCCGACCCGCACGACTACTTCATCACCACCTTCGACCAGGTGCGCTTCACAAACACCAAATCACCCTTCACAAACCTCACCTACCACGAATGCGGCGACCGTGAAGACGGCGAAGACCGCTTCCGCGCACTCTTTGCCGTAAACGCATCGCGCGACATCGGCTTCGGCTTCAACATAGACTACCTCTACGGACGCGGATACCACGACCACCAGTCCACAAGCGACCTCGGAGGCACACTATGGGGCAGCATAAACAAAGAAAAATACAACGCACACTTCACCGTCTACACCAACTACCTCAAAACAGGCGAGAACGGAGGCATCACCAACGACGATTACGTGAAAAACCCCGAGAACTTCCCCTCGCGCTTCGACACCAAAGACATACCCACCAACCTCAGCAAAGCCTGGAACAAGATACACGCCGACGGAGCCCAGCTCACCCACTCCTACAGCCTCGGCTTCCGGCGCTACAACAACGACACCGCCGCCACCGCGGCAGACACCCTCCAGCCGGCCGAACCCGACCCGACCTACGACGCAGCCGGCCTCACACAAGACACCGCAACCCTTAAACGCGACAGCACCTACACCTTCGTACCCGTCACCTCATTCATACACACGCTCAAGCTCGCACGCAACACACACAAGTTCATCGCCAACGAAGACCTCAGCGGCTTCTACACCGAAAGCTTCTTCGACAACGACTCCACCTCCGTGCGACACACACACACCAACGTCACCAACCTCCTCGCCGTACAACTCAACGAAGGCTTCAACCGCTGGGCCATGGCAGGCATACGCCTCTTCGCACAGCACGAATACGACCGATTCACGCAACCCAAGGGACGCCTGCTCAGCGAAACAACCGCCGAAAACACCTTCACTCTCGGCGGAGCCCTCTACCGCGAACAGGGCGGCAGCCTCAACTTCAACCTCCTCGCACAAACGTCGGGCAGCGGAGACACCTGGGGAGAATTTGAACTCGACGGCAACGCCTCAATACAGTTCCGCCTCGCACGGAAACAGATGAAGCTCAAAGCCTTCGCCCACATCATCAACCGCGAGCCCACCTACTTCTACCGCCACTTCCACTCACACCACATCTGGTGGGACAAAGAACTGAAGAATCAGACATCCACGCGCATCGGAGGCACCGTAAGCAGCGAACTGACACGCACACGCCTCACCCTGGACGCCCAGAACATAAGCCACTACACCTACTTCGCCAACAGCCAGTCGCTCATCCCCGACACCGAAGACGAGACCTACACCATGGCCACCGACGTAAGGCAAGCCGGCGAAGACATACAGCTACTCAGCCTCCGCCTCGACCAGGACTTCCGCGCAGGCATACTGAACTGGGAGAACCGTATCGCCTACCAGACCACGTCCGACAAACACGTCTACCCGCTTCCCGCGCTCAATGTCTACACCAACCTCTACCTGCTCTTCCATATCGCCAAGGTACTCCGGGTCGAGTTCGGGGCAGACATGAGATACTTCACCAAATACGAAGTTCCCACCTACTCACCCGAACTCGGCATGTTCGCCATACAGGCCCCCGAAAACCGTATCAAGGCCGGCAACCATCCCGTCATCAACGTGTACGCCAACTTCCACCTCAAGCACACGCGCTTCTACGTCATGGCCCACCACGTGAACTACAACAAAGAAGGAGGCAACGTGTTCCTTGCCCCCCACTACCCTTACAATCCCTTCATACTGAAGCTGGGATTGTCGTGGAACTTTTTCAACTGATTTTACTGGTACAGATAGCGCTTGATGCTCCGCTTCGGCGTCTTCTCAAACTCGTCCTGGAAGAGCTGGAACGAAACTACTTTGCTGTATACCGGCATTTCCTGGTTGAGTTCCTCGAGATTCTTCTTCATAATCCCGTCAAGCTCGGACGAAGGCACACCGTCCAAATCCATACGCTCCAGATCGGGATGGATGAGAGCCACCAGTTTGTCGTCACGTGAGACGATAAGCGACTCACCCACGTAAAGTTTCTGATTAAGCGCATCCTCAATTTCCTCAGGATAAATGTTCTGCCCGCTCGGTCCGAGCAGCATGTTCTTACTGCGGCCGCGGATGAACAGATTTCCTTCTGCATCGAGCGTACCCAAGTCACCGGTGCGCAGCCAGCCGTCTTTGGTGAACGCTTCGCGCGTGGCCGACGGGTTCTTGTAGTAACCCAGCATCACGTTGACGCCTCTCACCTGAATTTCGCCCACGATGTTCTGCGGGTCATCCGAGTCGATACGCACTTCCATGCGCGGAATGGCGCGACCTACCGACCCCTCGCGGAACGTGTGGTAGTCGGCATACGATATAAGCGGCGCACACTCCGTCATGCCGTATCCCACCGTGTAGGGGAAGTTTATGTCGTGAAGGAAGTGCTCCACATCGCTACTGAAAGCGGCTCCGCCCACGACAGCCTCGTAGAAACGGCCGCCCAACGACTTCATCAGTTTGTCACGCACCATCTTGTGGATGCGTCCCTTGACGATGGGAATGTGGCTGAGCAACTTGACACGCGGTGACTCCAATACGGGGAACACGTTCTTCTTGATAATCTTTTCCAAAACCAACGGCACGGCCACGATGAGGCTCGGAGAGTATTTCACAAACGTTTCTGCGATGACCCGCGGGCTGGGTGTGCGCGTCAGGAAATGGACATGGACGCCGCGACATACCTCGGTGCACACCTCAAAGGCCAGTCCGTACATGTGAGCCATGGGAAGGATGGAAATGACATGGACACCGGGCTTCAGAGCCGTCAGTTCGTCAATGCCGAAGCGCGCATTGCCCCACATGGCGCGGTAAGGAATCATCACACCTTTGGAGAAGCCGCTCGTACCGCTCGTATAGCTCAGCAGAGCCAGTTCCTCGGGCTTGTCACGGTGGAACTGGACATCTTCAAAACGCAGCGCCGACGGATAACGGCGGGCATAGAGGAACTTGCAAAGGTCGGGAATCATCAGCTTCTCGCGCTTGGCGTAGAGCACCTTCAGGTCATCCACCTTCATGATGATGTTCAGGTCCTCCAGCTGCGCGTTGTCCAGGTTTTCCCACACGCTGTTGGCCACAATCAGGGCCTTCGAGCCGCTGTGGTTGATGATGTGGTGCACGCTCGAGGGCTTGAAATCGTGCAAAATGGGCACAGCCACGCGGCCGGCCGCCAAAATGCCGAAGAAGTCCATCGCCCAGCCCGCCGAATTGCGGCCTATCAGCGCCACTTTCTCACCCGGTTTCACCTGAGCCGCGTCAAGCATCATGCGCAGTTGAACCATGCGCTCGGCAAACTGGCCGTAGGTGTACGTCTCGCCCATATAGTTGGAAAACGCAGGCAAATTCCAGTTCTCTTTCACCGAATTCGCCAGGAGTTTCAGGAAGCTCTTGTCCATCTGTTCAGTCTTACTTTGTTCTTTCACGGTGCAAAGTTAAACAACAATTCCGAATAATTGCACATAATAATTTATTTTTGTGCAAGCAAACCGTACTTTTTTCGCTCAAACGCCCCTGAAAAGCGCAAAAGGGCACTCCGGATACAACAGATGGGACATGGCGCGAAGCATGTCCCATCTGCATCAAACGTTTTCCCGCCCCCCGGTTTCAATCCGCCGCCTCGAGCCTCAGACACTGGCTGGCATACTCCGTCTTGAGCAGCGTGGCCATGGGCAGGCCCTCTTCCATCAGCAGGCGGCCCGACACGGTTTTCCCGTTGAGGGCGCAAGGTTTCGACACGTCCGCCGGCGTAAGGTCCGTGATGCGGTAAGTGCGGTCGGGGTCAAGCCCGCGCAGGCACACGCCGGGCACGGTCATATTAATAAAGTGCTCCGTCTTGTACACGTAGAACACCGCGTCGTCCTTAGTCTCGCTGACATACATCAGCGAAGCCACTCCCGTGCGGTCATAGGGCGACACGAGGCGGTAAAGGTCGCCGAACTGTACGACAGGACGCACCTGCTTGTACGCGGCTATGGCACGCTTGGCAAAAGCTTTGTCGGCCTCGCTCATGTCCTTGGGCTGGATTTCCATACCCAGGCGTCCGCCCATGGCAACGTCGAAACGAAATTTCAGAGGTACCGTGCGGCCCGTCTGGTGGTTCTTGTTGGCGCTCACGTGCGAAGCCATGGCCACGGCAGGATAGAAATGGCTGATGCCCCACTGGAGGTATATGCGCTGCAGTGCGTCGGTGTCGTCGCTGGGCCAGAACTCGTTGAACCAAGGCAGCATGCCGTAGTTCACACGTCCCCCGCCGCCGGCACAGGCTTGCATCACGAGGTCGGGATATTTCTGACGGATGCGGCGGAGCACCTTCTCCAGCCCGCGCTGGTACTCTATGGCGATGTGCGACTGGCGGTTGGCAGGCAGATACTGCGAGCCGTAGTCCATCAGGTAGGCGTTGCAGTCCCACTTCATGTAGGCTATGTCGGGATTGGCCGTCATCAGACGGTCCACAACGGAGAAGACGAAGTCTTGGACCTTCGGATTGCACAGGTCAAGCACTATCTGCGTGCCTCCGCGCCCTTTGGAAAGCGGGCGGTCTTTCACGCAAAGTATCCAGTCGGGGTGGTTTTCGTACAGCTCGCTCCTGGTGTTCGCCATCTCGGGCTCAATCCAAATGCCGAACTTTATGCCGTGGCTCTTGGCCGAACGTACAAGCCCCTCGACGCCTTCCGGCAATTTCTCACGGCAGACATCCCAGTCGCCAAGGCTGGAATTGCCCGAATTACGCGGGTACTTGTTGCCAAACCATCCGTCGTCCATCACGAAAAGTTCGCCTCCGAGCGCGGAAAATGCCGCCATCATCTCGTCCATCTCCTGCTGGTTCACCTTGAAATAGACACCCTCCCAGCTGTTGAGCAGGATGTCGTGCGTCAGGTTGCCTCCCGTCAGTTTGTAACGGCGTGCCCAGCGGTGGAAAGCGCGGCTCACGCCTCCCTTGCCCTCCGTGGAATAGGTCATACAGAACTCGGGCGTCACAAAGCTCTGTCCGCCTTCGAGCGTCCACGCCGAATGCTCTTCCTTGATGCCCGCGATGACATTCATGAACGTCTTGTGCACGTCCACCCTGATGTCGTAGGCTCCCGTCCACGCCAAAGTGCCGCCGATGACGCGTCCGGCGTTTTCACGGGGCCGTCCGTCGAGCGTCAGCATGAACGAAGGGTTGTCGCTCTCGGTGTTCACCAGCGCGTCGTTGCTCCGGATGGCTTTCGTGCCCTGCGTGAGGCGCTCCTCGTCCATCGTGGCTTCCGCGCCCCAGAACCCGTGGAAATGCGTGAGCCAGTTGTCACCGCGCATAACGGGCATCATGACCGACGCGAACTTTCTGAGCACAACGGGCTTCTTTCCCGTGTTCACCGCCTCCACCCACGTGGAGATGACGTCGGTGCCGCTGTAGGCTTTGAAGTACTGGCGGAGCACAAAGGGATACAGGCGGTCTTTCATCTCGATGACCGTCACTTCGCCCTCCGCGTCCGTGGCCTGCCTGACAGACTGCGCGGCCAAGTCGAGGCTCATGTTGCCGTCGGCATGGGTCACGGCCATCGCTTTCTCGCCCAACTTGTCCATCGACTCAATGAGCCCGAACACGGGGTACGACTCCTTGCCCAACGCAAGGCCCGCGGCACGCAACTGGTCTGTCTGCGAGGCGTCGATGCGGCTTCCGTAATACTCCAGAAGGGGTTTCCGGCCTTCCTCAACGCTTAAAACCAACGAGGTGTGCGGGGTCTGGACCACATAGTCGCGCCCGTGAACACCAATCACCGTCCCAAGAAGGAACAAAAGGGACATCGTTCCGATTCTGTTTGTCATAATATAATTTATATTTGTGTTTCAGAGAAAAAAAGACGACAGGCTGTCCCTATCGTCTTATGTGGCATGTCGGAAAGAGGCGACTCGAACGCCCGACCCCTACGTCCCGAACGTAGTGCGCTACCAACTGCGCTACTTTCCGAATACGGGTGCAAAGTTACGGCTTTTTTCAGAAAGCAACAAGTTTATCGTGTTTTTTCAGTAAAAAACTTGCCAAATCGAAAAAGATAAACTAACTTTGCAGCCGAAAATAAACAAGAGGGTGCCATAGCTCAGTTGGTAGAGCATCGGACTGAAAATCCGTGTGTCCCCGGTTCAAATCCTGGTGGCACCACTTGCAAAAGAACGTATCGGCCGCTTCGTGAACAACGGGGCGGTTTTTTGTGGCCCGAAGCGAGATTGAAACCGGCGGGAAGGGCTTGTTCCGAACAAAATGCGTAACTTTACATTCCGAAAACTATAACGATGGGCACGAGTGAGATTCTGACGCTCCAAGAGTTCAATTCGCTGGTCAGGGAACTGATTGAAACCGAGTTGGACGGCACCTACCGCGTGAAAGCGGAGCTTAGCGAAATGCACATGTCCCCCAAGGGCCATTGCTTCATCGAACTTATCCAAAAGAGCGAGCGCTCCAACACGCCCGTAGCCAAAGCCCGCGGCGTCATCATGGCAGGTACGTTCCAACTGCTCAAACTCGACTTCGAGCAGACCACGGGACAGGCCTTCTGTGCGGGGCTTCAGGTGTTGCTGGAGGTACGTCCTTCGTTCAGCGAGATATATGGTTATTCGCTTGTCGTCACCGACATCGACTCTACCTATACTATGGGCGACATGGCGCGGAAAAGACGCGAGATTCTCGAACGTCTGGAGCGCGAAGGCGTGCTTGGGCTGAACAAACAGCTGCCTCTGCCACGCTTGCTCCAACGCATTGCCGTCGTGTCCTCACCTACGGCGGCGGGATACGGCGACTTTTGCCACCACATGGACGAAAACACGGGCGGTTTCCGGTTTGTCCTCAAGCTGTTCCCGGCTGTGATGCAGGGAGAGGAAACTGAGCGCAGCATTATCCGCGCCCTCGACGCCATCATGCAAGACGCGGAGACGTGGGACGCCGTTGCGATTATACGGGGCGGAGGTGCCGTGAGCGACCTCAACGGTTTTGAGACTTATGCCCTCGCCAACCACTGCGCACAGTATCCTGTGCCCATCATAACGGGAATCGGACACGAGCGGGACACGACTGTGATTGACGAAGTGGCCAATGTGCGCCTGAAAACGCCCACTGCCGTGGCCGATTTCCTCATTGCGCGCATGGAAGACAACGCTCAGCAGCTCGCTCTCCTCTACGGGCGCATCAAAGACGCGGTCACGCTTCAGGTAGAGGCGGAAAAGCGGCGCATACACGGCCACGCGACGTTTCTACAGCAATTCTCAAAAGGTTTTCATAAGAGACACGCGCTGCTCTTGGACAACTTGTTCGGCAGCATCGTGCGCTCCATACGCCACAGGACCGAGATGGGCCGCATGAACCTCGCTTACACCGAACGCCGTCTCAGGGAAGGGGCTGCCAAAAGTCTGGCCAACGCGGCACAAAGGCTGCGCATCACGGAGCAGGCCGTCGACATGAACGACCCCAAGCGCATCCTGAAACTGGGCTACTCCATCACGCTCAAGGACGGGAAGGCCGTGCGCCGCGCCACAGACGTGAAAACGGGCGACGTGGTAAGGACACGCCTACACGAGGGGGAGATAGAGAGCACCGTGAACTGACTGAAACTAACAATCTCAAGATAATGGAAGACAAAATGACGTATGCCCAGGCAACCAAGCGACTGGAAGAAATCGTGGACAAGGTTGAACACAGCGAACAAGACATTGACGCCCTGGCAGACCTGCTGAAAGAGGCCAAAGAACTGATAGCCTTCTGCCGGGAACGGCTCTACAAGGTCGACCAAAGCGTCAAGGAAATTCTGGAAGACGAAGCGTAAGTTTTCCAAGGCAAAACAAAAAGTGCAACCCCGACTTGAGGTTGCACTTTCTTTGGTATAACGCGTACTATGTCTATTTCAGTTGCGACAATGCGGCTTTAATTTGCTTTGCCAAGCCATCGTTGGCGTCCAAAGCCAGCACTTTGTTCACGTAAACGGCACAGTTGTCGTAGTCATCCTTTTTAAGATAATAGAACATCATGTATCGCAGGCACTCAATGCGGATGCCGTCGTAGTCTTCGCTTTTTCCTTCCAAGCGTTTGAAGGCTTCGGTGTACTGAGCCATAGCTTCTTCAACGGCATTCTCAGGATCGAGCGTCATGTGCAAACGTGCGCGCCAGTAAGGGCCTTGATAGCTGTCCTTGGCACTGTCTGAAACAACCTTAAATATCTCGTCGCCGGCGGCAATGAAGTGTTTTCTCGTCTCAAGGTCGGCAACGGCGGTGTCATTGAGGGCCGTGTAGTAGATACGTCCCATCTTGATCATCTCAGGCAGGCTGCCGGGCTTCTCCTTTTCGATGTACTTCCGGTAAGCCTTGACAGCGGCGTCGTATTTGCCCACTTTCTTCAGGTTGTCGCTGAGGTCCTTGAACTGAGTTCCCTTGTCCTCCGGCATCATGTCGAGTGATTTCTCCAGAGCTTCGCCAGCCTTGGCGACATTACCCATTTCGAGCTGAAGACCGCCCATATACTTGTAGTCATTGTAGTTGTAGAGCGTGTCAACAAACTTTCCGAAGAATTTGTCTGCGGCTTCGCTGGCCTGAGGATACTGACCGAGTTCATAAAGATCGTAGAACTTCATGCGGTTCAGGGCTATCTCGTCGGGACGTTGGCCTATGATGGCGTTGACTACGTCGAGCGAGCCCTTATAGTCCTTGTTGAGGAAACGTACAATGGCATACTCGGTGGCAGCATCGGCATCGTCGGTGAAATTCACATTCTTGAAGTACTCAGTATAGGTGGCGTTGGCATTAGCCGTGTCGTTCTGGAAATAATATATGGATGCCATCGTCTTACCTATGGCCGGGTCGTTGGGATACTTCTCCTTGACCTGCTCCATGAGGTTCAGGGCGTGGTCGGGGTTGATGTACTTGTACACGTCCACGATGCGGAAGTAGGCATACTTGTCCTTTTCGTTGGCCGAGCGGGCTTCCTCAAACTTTTGTGCGGCCTCGCCGTAACGTTGCAAGTCCATGTAGCAGTCACCTTCGAGATGGAGCGAAGGCAGATAGTCATAGTAATCCTCATACACCTGCTGGGCCAGCGAAATGGCGGGGGAATACTCCTTTTGTTTGTAGCAGTATGCGCCAATGGCGATGAGGTCTTCCTTCTTGCGGATTTTGAACTGTTTGGTAGCCTTCTTGATGGAACCAATCAGGTCATCGGGATTGCTACGGAAGTTCTCGATCATGGCTTTTGCTGCTTGCTCTGCCTCAGGTGTCAGAGTCAACTTCTCATAGGCCTGTGCGTAGGCCGTATTTGCACCGCAGGCCATTACAGCTGCGATTGCAAGCGATAAAACTTTGTTTTTCTTCATTTCAGTGAAATTTTAGTTGCAAAGTTAGTAATAATTATTGAATGGAGCAACATTTTTCTTTATTCTGTCATCTCTACCGTTTTTACCTGAACGGGCATGTAGGGCAACAACTGCGATGATTTGGTGATTACAAGCTGTGCATCTTGGTCACGCATAAAGAAATAGAAGTATACCCCGAATGCTTTGGGCCGCGGGTCGGTCGTAATCAGGTACAGGCAGCGCGTGAACGGATATTGGCCTGTTGCTATGTAATATTGAACAGGCTGGAAGCAGTTGTCCTCCGTTGTAACCGACGAATAGCCCACGCTCATCACGCGTATATTTTTATTAAAGGTAAGGTTGGTGGAGTCATCGGCGTTACGGAGCCAGTCGACACCGATTATGCCCAATGCACCGGGTGTTTGCGCCACGTATTCGATGACTTTCTGGTTTGTCACCGCTTCTTTGATGTTTCCGCGCAATTCGGCACCGCCGCAAACGGAGTCTCTCACGTAGCGCACGCAGCTGGAGTTGGAGTTGTCGAACACCACCTCAATCTCGCCGCGCGACGTGGCGTTCTGCAGCTGTTCCCAACGCGTGATCTGGCCCGTCACGATGCGTTCCAAGTCCATTATCGAAATCAAAGAGTCGCGGTTGGCGCGGTTGATGATCAGGGCAACGGCGTCGTAAGCCACCGGCTGCTGTCTGACTTGCAGTTGATAGGTTGCACGGATGGCGTCCTTCTCTTTCTGCGAAAGCGGGCGCGTGGCAAGAACCATGCGGATGGAGTCAGTGAGCAGCATGTTGAGTGCGTCGGTTTCGGGCGCGTACACGGGCTTCATTATAGCCTCCGGATGCTTGGCGTTGAACACCTTCATCTCTTCTTCCATGATAGGACGGAACGTTTCGTCAACCGCAATGCTCACGTCATAGAATGCCTTGTCTTCCACAGCCTTCTTCTGGCCGCAGGCGGCAAGCACGAGCACTGCCGCAAGGGAAATGAATAACCTTACATTTGGCACAGATTTTCTCATGTCATACATAGTTTTGAATATATCCGTTGCAAAATTACTTTTATTTTAGATATGTCAACACGTCCGCGGTTTAATCTTTGCTAAAAAATCGCCGCTCCGCCGAAAAAACCGCCTGAAAAACATGAGAGCCGATAGCACTCGCGCTACCGGCTCCCACCTGGGTATCATTATTGAGATATTATTCAATATGGAAGCGTACGGGGATAGAGAACCAAACGTTCACCGGCTTACCCTGCTGACGGCCCGGAGAGAACTTCGGGAGCTCGCGGATAACGCGTACGGCTTCGCGGTCAAGGTAAGTGTCAACCGACTTAACCACCTGAACGTCGCCTACAGTACCGCTGCTCGTCACAACAAATCGGAGCATCACGGTGCCTTCCGTGCCATTCTCAAGCGCAACCGACGGATAGCGCAAGTGTTCGTTAATCCACCTCAGAAGACCTGCGTCACCGCCTTGCGAGAATACGGGAGGCTGTTCTACAAAGTCGAACACCTTCGTGTCCTCGTCGGGCTTCGAGGTAATCACTTCCTTGATATCGGCAATGTCTTTACCATGTACGTCGTCGTTACCCTTAACGTCGGCGATAGAAATGGTGAGCTTGCTGGCACCAAGTTCCTTCTGGGTCTTCATCTCATCCTCTTCGGCAACGTCCTCGTCGCGCGTAATCTTAGGAGCCGTAAACTTAATGGAGCTCTTGATGCGCTGAGGCTCTACCTTCTGGGGTTCCACCTTCTTGATGATGTGCTTGTCCTTCACCTTGGCCTCTTCCAGTTTCGACAGGTTGGTCACCGTCGTCACGGAAGTATCGGCTTTCTTGGGAATCACACTCTTGATCAGCATGGGGAGGAACACGGCAGCAGCCACAAATATCAACACGGCTATCAGAGCCTTTGTCGTACGGTCGCCAGCCTTCGCACGTAGCTGGTAGGCGCCGTATGATTTGTTTCTGCCTTCAAATACTAAGTCGCACCAATCTTTTGCGTATAAATCTATCTTTGCCATATTTCTATACCTTTATTGTGCGTCGTCCGAAGACTTGCTGCCGTTCTTCTTATAATACTCAATCATATCCTTATCAAAGTCATCGATGGGCACGATAACGTACTTGCCAATGTCGCAAATCTGCATCTCGTCGAGACAGTCAATCAAATTGGTGTACGTACCTTCGTCTGTACCTTTGATAATCACATTTGGCACACCCTTTTCGCCTCGGATTTCCTCAATCTTGCGGTTCAGGTCGGCCTTGGCCTTTTCTTCTGCCAGCGCATTGGCGGCTACTTGCTGCTTTGCAAATTCCTGGCGCAGCTTTTTCACCTTCTGGATGGCAGCCAAGTTGCGTTGGAGGAGCATATCGCGCAGACCGCCCTTCTCATCGTACTTGGTCTCCTTGAGAGAACCCATTTCGGGGATACCATTATAATAATAGATCTTGTTGTCCTTGTCGAAAATCAACGTGATAGCCTCAGAGGCCTTCACCTTGTTCTGTTGCTCTTCCTTGATGTCGTCCTTGTTCGTCGGCATGTTGATTTCCATCGTCTTGGGCTTGCTCAAAGAAGTACAGAGCATGAAGAAGGTGATCAGCAACATCATCATATCCACCATAGGCGTGAAGTCTACGCGGACATTCATCTTTTTCTGTTTCGTTTTCATCTGATCCTCCTATTCGTCTATCGGGGTTACTTTCTTCAAGTTCGTAATCAGGTTGTACCTGTTCTTATGAATGTCCTGCAGCGACGTCATTACCTGCTTGATATCTTTGTAAGGAACATCGGCGTCTGCCTTGATGGCAATGCGGAAATCGGGATTGGCCTCGAAAGCCGCGTTCACCCATTCCTTAAACTGATTGTCGGTACTGTCGCAAGGAATACCTTTGTCTGCTTCACTCATCAGCTTTTCTATTTCTGCCTTCTCCTCTTTCTGCAAAAGGGCAGCGAGAGTTCCAATGGGGAGACTGAAGGCTGAGAGTTCGCTGAATTTGCTCACTTGACTCGAGTTGAGTCCCAAACTGTACTTTTCATTCATCAGGTCCATCGTTCCCATCATGTCCACCTTGCGGTCCATGCTCATGAAAATGCGTCCTCCTTTTTCTATAAGAACAGTCAGGATGTTCTTGTCAGGAATTGCGATTTCCGAT
>JAEEGL016903655.1_pt1 | contig 14933 bp, 10 predicted proteins | sample 9134231 | NCBI WGS metagenome assembly JAEEGL01 (sample SAMN16246548, study PRJNA631951) | gut metagenome | biome: gut microbiome; feature: rumen; material: fiber-attached | host: Bos | place: Iran: Karaj | collected 2018-10
CTCTCGTTCCCGATGGTTTCTTTGCCGTCAATGACGATACAGCTATCGGAATCCTGTACACGGCTAAGCGCATGGGATTCAAGGTTCCTCAGGACATTTCCGTCTGTGGCTTTACCAACGGCCAGCGTGCTGTAGCCTGCGACCCCATGCTAACCACCGTGGAACAGCGTGGCGTCAAGGTGGGTGAAGAAGCTGCCGACATACTGATAGGGCACGTAGAAGGTGTCATTCCCTTGGAGAAAGCCGAACGGCGCATTGTCCGCACACGTTTGGTCATCAGAGGTACGACGAGGTGAGTTCAAAGTTTAAGTTCAAAGTTATAATATATGAAACAAAAACCTAATTTACCGTTTTGGAGTCTGTGGAATCTGAGTTTCGGATTCTTCGGTGTACAGATTGCCTATGCCCTGCAGAGTGCTAACATTTCACGCATCTTCCGCACGCTGGGTGCCGACCCTCACGACTTGAGTTTCTTCTGGATTCTGCCTCCGCTGATGGGCATTCTCGTCCAACCCATTGTCGGCACACTGTCAGACAAAACCTGGTGCCGTTATGGACGACGCATACCTTATTTATTTATTGGTGCTGCCGTTGCTGTTGCCGTCATGTGCCTGTTGCCTAATTCCGGCTCGCTCCATCTGGCTGTATCAGCAGCACTCATCTTCGGCCTCATCGCACTGATGCTGCTCGATACCAGCATCAATATGGCCATGCAGCCGTTCAAGATGCTGGTGGGTGACATGGTCAATGAAGAGCAGAAGGCCAAGGCTTACAGCATCCAGTCGTTCTTGTGTAATGCCGGTTCTGTAGCCGGATACATCTTCCCCTTCATCCTGACATGGATTGGTGTGAAGAACGTAGCCCAGGAGGGCGTAGTTCCTGACTCTGTTATCTGGTCATTCTACATCGGTGCTGCTATCCTGATTCTGTGCGTACTCTATACCACAGCAAAGGTCAAGGAGATGCCGCCCGAGGAGTATGCCCAATACCACGGGCTAAAGGACAAAGAAGGCCAGAAAGACTCTGCCAACTGGTTTGTGTTGCTGAAGAATGCTCCCTCTACCTTCTGGAAGGTTGGTTTGGTGCAGTTCTTCTGCTGGGCAGCCTTTCTCTATATGTGGACCTATGTGGTGGATGCCGTGTCTGAGACGGTATGGAACACTACTGACCCCACATCAGAGGATTATCAGGTAGCAGGCAACTGGACAGGTGTGCTATATGCCGTTCAAGCCATGAGTTCCGTTGTTTGGGCAACCATCCTTCCACGATTCAGCAACATGAAGATGGCCTATGCCGTCAGTCTGATACTTGGTGGCATCGGATTTGCCCTGATACCATTCATGCCTAGCCAATACGGACAGATCCTGCCCTTCCTTCTCATCGGGTGTGGCTGGGCTGCCATGCTAGCCATGCCGTTTACCTTCGTCACCAACGCGCTGGAAGGCTATGGTCACATGGGAGCATACTTGGGGCTGTTCAACGGCACCATTTGCTTGCCCCAGATAGTTGCAGCCCTTTGTGGAGGCACTATCTTCTCGTTGGTTGGCGGACATCAGTCCACCATGATGATAGTGGCTGGTGTCAGCATGGTGATTGGCGCTTGCTGCGTATCCATCATCGGAGAGAGAAAATAAAGATGCAAACGATTGCACAAAAGTAATAAATAACTAAAACATAATTACCTATGAAAATACTATTCAATGTGGAATTTCACACCACTTTCGGTGAGGAGTTGGTACTGAACATCCTTTCTGGCGAAGAAGCCTCCAAGTCTACTATTCACAAGATGACAACACTTGACGGGTTGCACTGGTTCTGCGAAGTGTCCAAGAACCCTAAGACAGGAACGTATATTGACTACTATTACAGCCTCTTCCGCGGTGAAACTGAGGTACGCCACGAGTGGCTCATGGAGCCTCACCGGTTGGAGTTTGCTGCCGTCAAGGGGGCACACTATACGGTCTATGACCACTGGCTGGACATTCCGGAGGATGCCTACATGTATAGCTCGGCATTCACAGACTGTGTGATGGCTCGCAAACGGGCACTGAGCACCCCTACGGAATACCAGCGAACGGTACGTCTGAAGGTTCGTGCCCCGCAATTGCGACTGGGTGAGCGCCTGGCCATTGTGGGCGAGCCCCAGCAACTCGGAGCCTGGGACATCAAGAAGGCCCTGCCCATGACAGAGCATGAGTGTCACGAGTGGGTTGTCAGCCTTGATGCCGTCAATCTGCCTGTGGGACGGTTCGAATTCAAGTTCGCAATCCTCGACACGGAACCAGACTACACCCCACTATGGGAAGAGGGTGCCAACCGCAGCATCGACTTACCCCTTCTCAAAGACAACGAGGTGGTGGTATACGAACTTCCTCAGGCTTATTTCCCCATCTATCCGTGGAAGGGAGCAGGTACCGTCATCCCCATCTTCTCGCTGCGCAGTGAGGGATCGTTCGGCGTAGGCGATTTCGGAGACTTGAAACTGATGATAGACTGGGCAGCCAAGACCAACCAGCGCGTCCTGCAGGTACTGCCCATTAACGACACGAACATCACACACACCTGGCAGGACTCCTATCCTTATAACTCCATCAGCATCTATGCCCTTCATCCACAGTATACGGACTTCCGTCAGCTGCCCGAACTTAAAGATGAGGAGAAGAAAATGCACTTCGAACAGTTGCGCCAGGAGTTGAATGCCTTACAGCAGATTGACTACGAGCGCATGTTCACAGCCAAGATGGACTATCTGCACGAGCTGTTTGCACAAGAGTGGAAAAAGACAAAGGCTACCAAGGCATATAAAGAGTTCTTTGAAGAGAACAAAGCGTGGCTGGAGCCCTATGCCCTGTTCTGCGTCAACCGCGACAAGTACGGCACGGCAGACTTCTCCCAATGGCCCAAGGAGGCAAAAAGCACAAAAGCCAAGGCTGACAGCCAACTGGACTTCTGGTATTTCGTACAATACAATCTTGACCGACAGATGCGTGCTGCCCACGACTATGCCCGCAAGAATCGTGTCATCCTGAAGGGTGACATCCCTATCGGCATCAGCCGTGATGGTGTTGAGGCCTGGGTCGAGCCAAAGTATTTCAACCTGAACGGTCAGGCTGGTGCCCCACCCGATCCGTTCTCTGCAGACGGACAGAACTGGGGCTTCCCTACCTACAACTGGGACGAAATGTTGAAGGACGGCTGCTCATGGTGGGTACGTCGCTTCCGCAAGATGGCTCAGTACTTCGATGCCTATCGCATTGACCACGTCTTGGGTTTCTTCCGCATTTGGGAGATTCCCGTACCTGAGAAGTCGGGACTGATGGGCCAGTTTGCACCGGCTCTCGGACTGAGCAAGGAAGAGATCGAAGCCTACGGAGTAGCCTTCAACGAAGGTCTGTTCCTGGTAGACCACAAGCGCAATGACCGCTGGCACCCACGCATTGCCGTACAGTACCAGCAAGCCTACGAACAGCTGGACGAGGGACAGAAGTATAACTTCAACCGGCTATATAACGACTATTTCTACCGTCGAAACAATCAGTTCTGGTATCAGGAAGCCATGAAGAAGTTGCCTCGCCTGACACAGGCCACCCGCATGCTGGTATGTGCCGAGGACTTAGGCATGGTGCCCGACTGCGTACCCTGGGTGATGAACGAGTTGCGCATCCTGTCGCTCGAAATCCAGACCATGCCTAAGGATTCCAACATCCGCTTTGGCAAACTGTCGCACAACCCCTATCGCAGCGTATGCACCTTCTCTACCCATGACATGCCTACCCTGCGTCAGTGGTGGGACGAGGACGAAGAGCAGACTCAGGCCTACTTCAATGGTCCTCTGCGCCGTAGCGGAGAGGCTCCCCACCCTCTGCCCGGTTGGCTGGCCAAGGACATCGTGAGTCGTCAGCTCACCTCGCCCTCCATGCTTTGTCTGCTTTCGCTACAGGACTGGCTCTCCATCGACGAGCGCCTGCGACTGCCCGACCAGAATGCCGAGCGCATCAACATCCCTGCCAATCCGCGTCACTATTGGCGCTACCGCATGCACCTGACCATCGAGCAACTCATGGCTGCTGACGAGTTCAACGAAGAGGTGAAGACTTTAATCTCACATAGTGGAAGAAAATAAAATCAATTTAAAACCGTAAAAATGATGGCAAACAATATAGTTTCAAAGGTTCGGGGATTGGTCATGGGAGCTTTGCCTTTCTGCCTTCTCACCCTTTTACCTTCACAGGCTACAGCTACAGAGACCAAGTCGCCCAACGGCCTTGTGGTGCTGAACTTCAACGTAGAACAGGGACGGCCCGTTTACAGTGTCACCTTTAAAGGACGTGACGTCATCCGTCCCTCACATCTGGGGCTTGAACTGGCCCGCGACAAGCATGCCTCCAAGGGGCTGAAGGAAACTGACCTCATGGACGGCTTCACGCTGAAAAGTGAGCAGACATCAACCTTTGACGAGACGTGGAAACCCGTCTGGGGCGAGACGCGTGACATCCGCAACCACTACAACGAGTATGCTGCCGTACTTCAACAGCAAACAGAGCAGCGCCAGATTGTGCTGCGCTTCCGAGTCTATGACGACGGCGTAGGCTTCCGTTATGAGTTTCCCCAACAGCCCGAACTGAACTACTTCCTCATCCAGGACGAACGCACAGAGTTTGCGATGGCTGGAGACCATACGGCCTGGTGGTTGCCTGGCGACTATGACACCCAAGAGCAGGAGACACAGCAGAGCAAGTTGTCTGAGATTCGCGGACGCTTCAACAAGGCTGTCAACTGGGGCAACTCCTCAGTGGCCGTATTCTCTGAGACAGGTGTACAGACAGCTCTGCAGATGAAGTCGCAAGACGGACTCTACATCAACATCCATGAGGCAGCCTGTCTAGACTATGCCACCATGCATCTGGAACTGGTTGATGCCCAGACAAAGGCACTGTCAACCAAGTTGATGGGCAACAGCAATGCCTATACACCCAACCCCCAGCCTTCGCGCTATCCGCTGCCCCAGCCTTTCACCTTTGTCAGCCATCTGACACCCGATGCTACTGGACTGAAAGGAGCCATGCAGACACCTTGTGAGACTCCGTGGCGCACCATCATCGTATCAGACGATGCTCGCGACATGCTGTCCTCCAACCTCATCCTCAACCTCAATGAGCCTTGTAAACTGGAGGATACCTCATGGATTCATCCTACCAAGTACTGTGGTGTATGGTGGGAGATGATAGTCGGCAAGTCCACTTGGAACTATACCAACGACTTCCCGTCCATCAAACTCGACAACATCGACTGGCACAAGGTAAAGCCTAACGGCCGTCATGCTGCCAACAACGAGAAGGTCAAGCGATACATTGACTTCGCTGCCAAGAACGGACTCGACGAGGTACTGGTAGAGGGTTGGAATGTCGGCTGGGAAGACTGGGCAAACATGTGGAAACGCGATGTGTTCGACTTCCAGACACCCTATCCAGACTTCGACCTCAAGATGCTCAACGACTATGCCCACTCCAAGGGCGTGAAAATCCTGATGCACCATGAGACCAGTTCGTCAACCCAGAACTACGAGCGCCATATCAAGGAGGCTTACGCGCTGATGAACAAGTACGGCTACGATGCTGTCAAGACAGGCTATGTGGGTGACATCATCCCCCGTGGAGACCATCACTACTCACAGTCGATGAACAACCATTACCTCTATGTCATCAAGGAGGCAGCCAAGCACCACATCATGGTCAACTCCCACGAGGCTACCCGTCCTACAGGACTCTGCCGCACCTATCCCAACCTGGTGGGTGGCGAGTCTGCACGTGGTACGGAGTATGAAGCCTTTGGCGGTTCTCGCCCCGACCATACCTGCATCCTGCCCTTCACCCGACTACAGGGTGGACCCATGGACTATACCCCGGGCATCTTCGAGACCAAGCTTAACACATGGAGCGACAACACTTCGTGGGCCCGAATCACCATTGCCGGCTCACTGGCTCTCTACCTCACCATGTACTCGCCTCTGCAGATGGCAGCCGACCTGCCCGAACACTACGAACAATACGACGATGCCTTCCAGTTCATCCGCGACGTAGCTTGCGACTGGGACGAGAGCATCTATCTCGAGGCAGAGCCTGCCGACTACATCACCGTAGCACGCAAGGCCAAGGGCACCAACAACTGGTTCGTCGGTGGCAAGTGCGACGAGAACGGTCATCAAAGCGTCATCAAGCTCGACTTCCTAGACAAGGGACGCAAATATGCCTGCACCATCTATGCCGATGCCAAGGATGCCCACTACGACACCAATCCCAAGGCCTATACCATCACCAAGCGCACCGTCAAGAAGGGCGATGTGCTGAAGTTGAAGGAGGCTCCCGGTGGCGGCTTTGCCGTTTCACTCATCAGTATCAACTAACATTCGACGACCTATGAACATTGGAGACAAGGCGCCCGAGATTCTGGGCAAAGACGAACAGGGACGGGACATCCGTCTGAGTGACTATAAAGGCAGAAAACTGGTGCTCTACTTCTATCCGAAGGACAACACCAGCGGCTGTACTGCCGAAGCTTGCAGTCTTCGCGACCACTATGGCGAGTTGCAGGCCAAGGGCTATGAAGTGGTGGGAGTGAGCAAAGACTCTGCCCAGTCACATCAGAAATTCAAAGAGAAATATCAGTTGCCCTTTCCCCTGATTGCCGATGTGGACCACACCCTGCTGGAGGCCATGGGAGCCTGGGGAGAGAAGTCCATGTACGGCAAGAAGGTCATGGGCACCATCCGCACCACCTTCGTCATCAACGAAGAGGGCATCATTGAACAAATCATGGCTGGAAAGCAGATTAAAACCAAAGAACATGCCCAGCAGATTCTTCCATAATGCTTAGTTTGGAGAAATCCTCCACATTTCTTGCAGGGTACGGAAAAATTTCCTAAATTTGCAGCGCAGAAAGAAAATCTTCCCCAAGCAGAACATTCGAAGCCACTCAATCAGATTATAATTCTCAACACCTATGGCAGAAAGACTCGACGATACTGATTTACAAATACTTAAGACGCTGCAGAAGAATGCGAAACTGACCACAAAGGAACTGGCAGATGCCGTTCATCTGACTCCCACGCCCGTGTTCGAACGTCAGAAGCGGCTTGAACGTCAGGGGTACATCAAGAAGTATATTGCCATACTTGACCCAGAGAAGCTCAATCTGGGCCTGCAGGTGTTCTGCAAGGTGAAGCTGAAGCAGATCAACCACGAGATTGCCGATGCCTTCGTGCGCCGCATCCAACGCATCCCGGAGGTGACGGAGTGCTATAATACCTCGGGCGCGTACGACTATCTGTTGAAGGTACGAGCGAGAGACATGAAGCAGTATCAGGAGTTCGTACTCAACAAGTTGGGTGAGATTGAGATGCTAGCCTCTATTGAGAGTACCTTCGTGATGAGCGAGGTCAAACAAACTTATGGTATCAACATTTAAGCCAAAAAATTTGGTTTTTAACTCGCTTAATCGTACCTTTGCATCCAAAATTAACGTACCTTTGCATCCAAAATTAAGAAAATATGGAATCAAAATTAGTTATTTACAATACGTTGACGCGCCAGATGGAACGCTTCGAACCCTTGCATGCACCCAATGTGGGCATGTATGTTTGCGGACCTACCGTCTATGGCGACCCCCATCTGGGACATGCGCGTCCTGCCATTACCTTCGATTTGCTGTTCCGCTACCTGAAGCACTTAGGCTATAAGGTGCGCTACGTCCGTAACATCACAGATGTAGGCCATCTGGAACACGATGCCGACGAGGGTGAGGACAAGATAGCCAAGAAGGCTCGTCTGGAACAGTTGGAGCCGATGGAGATTGCCCAGTACTATACCAACCGCTACCATCAGTATATGGATGCGCTGAACGTGCTGCGCCCTTCTATCGAACCTCATGCTACAGGTCATATCATCGAGCAGCAGCAACTGGTACAGCAGATTTTGGACAATGGTTTTGCCTACGAATCGAATGGCTCCGTCTATTTCGATATCGAGGCCTACAACAAGAAGTTTAAGTACGGCATCCTGAGTGGTCGTTCGCTGGAGAATATCAAGGATGAGAGTCGTGAACTGGCCGGTGTCGGCGAGAAGAAGAATCAGGCTGACTTTGCCCTGTGGAAGAAGGCACAGCCCGAGCATATCATGCGCTGGCCATCACCTTGGAGTGATGGTTTCCCTGGCTGGCACTGCGAGTGTACTGCGATGGGTCGCAAATATCTGGGTGAGGAGTTCGATATCCACGGAGGTGGCATGGACTTGGTGTTCCCCCACCATGAGTGTGAGATAGCCCAGGCCCAGGCCTCGATGGGTCATCCCGCCGTGAAGTACTGGATGCACAACAACATGCTGACCATCAATGGCAAGAAGATGGGTAAGTCGTACAACAACTTCATCACGCTGGAGCAGTTCTTTACCGGCAATCATCCGTTGCTGGAGAAGGCCTATTCACCGATGACCATCCGCTTCTTTATCCTGTCGGCACACTATCGTGGCACGGTAGACTTCTCGAATGAGGCACTGGTGGCAGCTGAGCGCGGACTGGAGAAACTGATGAATGCCATTGCTGATATGGACCGCATCCAGCCGGCTGACAAGTGTGATGCTGAGACAGAGAAAGTTGTCAAGTCATTACGCCAGCAGTGCTATGACGCCATGAACGACGACTTGGCTACTCCACAGGTCATCAGCCATCTGTTTGAGGCTTGTACCGTCATCAACAAGCTGGTTGACCACAAGGCAACCATCTGTGCCGACTGTCTGAAAGAACTGAAAGACACCATGCACCTTTTCACCGAGGACATCCTGGGACTCAAGGCCGAGAAGAGCGGCACCAACGACGAGCGTGAAGCCGCCTTCGGCAAAGTCATGGACATGGTGCTGGAACTGCGTGCCAAAGCCAAGGCCGACAAAGACTGGGCTACGTCAGACAAGATTCGCGACGAGCTGGCTGCTGCCGGTTTCGAAGTCAAGGACACCAAGGACGGTGTCACTTGGAAACTGAACCGCTAATACAAATAGAACATTCGTTCCATCATGCGCCACTTCTCATCGGAAGTGGCGTTTTCATTACATTGCTGGAACTGAGCCACATACGCCTCCCACTCCTCTTGTCTTGGCAGGGTAGCCAGACGAGCCATCGCCGAGTCCCAGTCAAAGTCAAGCGGAGTCTCGACAATCATGAACAACCGTGTTCCGAGGATATAGATTTCCATTTCCAGAATACCCACCGAGCGGATGCCCTGCTTGATCTCGTCCCAAAAGTGGTCACGGTCGTGCGCCTCCTTGTATTTCCTGATTAACTCCGCGTTGTCGCGCAAGTCCATGGTCTGGCAGTAGCGCTTCACAGGACCATGGTACTCCTGAACCTTATAGCCTTCTGTCTTCATTGTTCGTATGCAGTTTTAGTCATATAAATGGCAATCATGTCCTTCCACATCTTACGGGCCGACACATACACCAAGCCTCCGTATGGACGGTCTGTACCCCACGAGTTCTTCATCACATAGTAGGGTCTCTGAGCCTCATCCCGAGCCAGTCCGACCACCTCCATGGCGTGCCCGCGGCTCTCCCAGCAGACTGGATGGCGATGGCGCAGTGCCCAGTCTACATGTGCCTTCAGCGTGTCTAATGGAACATTCAACAAACGGTTGTGCTCCCAGTTGTCGGGCACCTGCACCTCCACCTTTTGATAATAAGGAGAGTCCGGCCAGCAGGTCAGCGACAGGTATTCATCAGGTTCACACACCGAATGGGCAAACTCCTGTGGTGTATAGCGGGCGCCCAGCATAAAGACCCATTGCGGAGTCGGCAAGTCGGGTGTTGCATCGTCGGGCATCACGTCATAGCCCACGATGCCATAACGCCCTATCATGTTGAGCAACGTCTGTCCCATGGCACGCTGTGGATGTTCCTTGTTAGGCGAGGGATAATCTGCCAGCATGCGCCCTATGTAGACGGGCGACAGGTTTACCGAGTCGCCTCGCAGGATGTGTTCCGTCTCAATGGTAGCCAGCATGGCATAGGCCCAGCACAGTTCTGTCTTGCCCTGGTCCTTGACGGGTGTCATAGGTAACAGCACCTCATGGATAAACGTGTGCTGGGGCCGCTTGCGACCACAGGCTACAAACAGCACCAACAATGCCAAGGGAAGCATCCATTTTGTCTTCATGTGCACAAAGGTAAGAAAAAAGATTGAACTATGATTGCAATGCCACACTTTTCTTTGGAAAAGAACTTTTTTTTCCGTAACTCTACCATCAAGATGGTGAAGTTACTCCATCTCGGCAATAAAAACAAATGAATTTGTTTTGTATTGCTCTCGATTTTCAGTAACTTTGTAGCCGAAAAAAGAGAACAAGATGAAAAAACTGATTACACTGATAGCAATAGGTATGGTAGCCATCCTTGTCAAGGCTGCTCCTGCGTTGCGTATGCCCATGACCGTCACACAACCTGACGGTACCACACTCACCGTTGAACAGTTTGGCGACGAGCACCACCACTGGACAGCTACCACTGACGGTACGATGGTCATCAACACCGGTCACGGCTATTATGTAGCCCTCATCAATGACCAAGGAGAGCTGGAAGCCACCGACATGCTGGCACATGAAGCCCACCAGCGCAACAGTCGGGAACAAGAACTCATCGCCAGCCAGACTTCCCGCCGTGAACTGTTCCACGAAAAAGGACAACAGGCACTCCGTCGGGCTATGAATATAGGCTCCACCCTTCGTTACCTGCCCCACCAGGGGAATGTCCGCATCCTGTGCATCCTGGCTCAGTATCAGGACGTCCAGTTTACAGTCAACAATCCCGTAACAGCCTTTGAGCAATTGATGAACGGTGACACGCAAGCGGACCTGGGCAACATGAACCAATACAACGTAGCCAGTGTCCGCCAGTATTTCCAGGCAAGCAGCCACGATCAGTTCTCTCCCCAGTTTGACGTAGTAGGTCCCGTCACACTGCCTAAGAACATGGAGTACTATGGCGGAACCAAAAGCGACGGCAGTGACGATCAGTTTAAAAACTTCTGTAGCGACGCTATGGCGAAGGTCAAAGAAGAAAACCTGGTCACCGACTGGAGCATCTACGACAATAACGGCGACAAGTATGTTGAGTTGGTATGCATCATCTTTGCCGGCTATGGTCAGAACCAGGGAGGTGACAACAGCACGCTATGGGCTAAGGCATCCAACCAAAACATCAAAATAAACGATGAGTACAAGGTCGCCTTCTTCAACTGCAGCAGCGAACTGTTCAATCCTACTGGTAATTATTCCACTTACATCAACGGCACAGGTGTCTTCATCCACGAGATGTCACACTGCATGGGACTGCCCGACCTCTATGCCACCACGTCTTCCGGCTACGTCAACAACCAGGGCATGGAGTCGTGGGACATCATGGACTACGGACTGTACGGCTACAACGGCTTTGCCCCCAGCCTCTATACGGCCTGGGAACAGGAGGTCATGGGATGGACCACTATTGAGCCCATCACCGACAAAGGACAGCTGAGCAACATCACTCCGCTGGAGGAAGGCGGCAAGAGCTACAAGATTGCCAATCCCGACAACGACCGCGAATACATCGTGCTGGAGAACATCCAGCAACGTGGCCTCAACCAGCATGCCCGCGGACACGGCCTGCTGGTCTACCATGTTGCCTATCCCTACACTACCGTCAACATGGTCGATCACCCCAACAACACCCCTGGCAAACCTGCCGTAGCCGTGGTTCCTGCTGGCGGTACGCTCATCAATAAGAGCCTGCAAAAGACCACCAACAAGCCCGACAACCCCTATACCGCAGCCGAATGGAAAGCCAGCATGGAAGCCTCCACGTTCCCAGGCTCCGAGAATATCACTACGCTCAACGACGGCATGGGTCTGCCCAACTACTATTTCTACGGTGGCTCTGCCTCGGCTCCCAGCCTTGCAAACAGAGCTGCTGTCAGCACCAAGTCCGTTGGCTTCTCGCTGAACAATATCACTGAAAGCGAGAGCGGAATCAGTCTCCTGGTAGATACTCCGACAGGAATTGAGGAGATTGAGCTATCGGGAGACGGAACGATGGAGCGACAGAGCAATGGTGAGACGGAGCCCGTCTTCAACCTTGCCGGTCAGCGGGTCACCCATCCAACCAAAGGTCTCTACATCCGCAACGGACGAAAATACCTGCTCAAATAAACAAGGTACTCTCTCCCCCATCTTAAACTAATAAAGCGGGCTGAACATCGCGTTCAGCCCGCCTCCTATTTGTTTAGTAGTTAGTTTGTTGTAGTGTATATTATTATTCTATGGGTTCAAGTATGATGACCATTACAAGACCTTCAGCAGAGCCTTTCGTAATCACATACTGGGTATCTTTGGTTATAGCAATGGGTTGCAACTGGTAATACTTACCCTCAGCATTCTCCGTACCACTGACCGTAGTAAGAACATTATTGATTTTCACATCACGACCATTCTTGGCAGTACCCATTACAATTGTCATATTGTAGTTCTTGGCAGGAGTGAACGTAATAGAGCCCTTGCTGTCAAGCTTGACACCCTTCTTTAATGAAGTGCCGTTATAGGTTATATTGCCATCACCATAGCTGCCACCAACACTGAACATTGGACTTGAAGGAGAAGCATTAAAGGTTGCAGTGATGATTCCCTCAGGAGCAGGAGTCGTACCGCCTTGTTCGCCTTGTTCATTGCCGCCCTCGCTGCCGCTTTCTGCATGGTCGTCGCCGAAGATGCCCACCAGCGTGGTGGCGTAGTTTGTTACTGCTGATTTCAATGCGTCATCTACTGCATCTTTCGCATCATCGACACTATTGTCAAAAGTCCACTGCAAGTCTCCATGATTCATGCGTCCTGCACCATAGTAGCCTGTAACGACAGCAGGTACGTCTTCGGCAGCGTCAGGAGTGTAGCTGTACATCAGACCATTGTCTGTGTCAAAGTTATTATAGGTGTATGCTCCGACCACCGACTTATAAGTGTCAGGAACCTTTTCATCACGGCTGTCTGCCACATAGGCATCGAACTCCGTTGCATGCTGCTTATGAGAAACAAAAGTAGTAGCCGACTTGCCTGTCAACACGTTACCATAGGCTTTTATCATACCACCATCATGATCGTCAGCAAAACCGTCCCTTCCGTCTGTTCCCTGCTCGGAAATCAGCATGGGATTCTTGCTGTTACGGAAATAATTGCTCTCTACAAAGATATTTGCTCCTTTCACTGCACCCACGCCAATCTTCGACACACCATCGTAGTAGTTATTCCAAACATGTACACTCATCGAACGTACACGCGGATGGCGCGAATCGGAATGGTCGAACCAGTTATGATGATAGCAAATATAGTTAGGACCCGTTTCACTCTTCATACCGCACAACGAGGTCTTTCCGCTATCCCAGAAATGATTGTAGGCGAACGTACAGTAACGAGAGTTGTCTTTCACGTCCAGTGATCCGTCTCCCTTTTTCTGGTCTGCCGCACTGCCTGCATTGCCATAGAAGAAATCCATGTGGTGTATCCATGCATGCTGGGTTCCTTTCAACTGAACACCGTCATCATTGAAGTTCACCAGTCCGATGTTACGCATTTCCACTTTGGTGCCATTGTAGAAAGTCATTCCAAAACCGTTGAATGTAGCATCATCGCCAATACCCTCCAATGTCACATTCATCTCAGTCGTCTCGCTATTTCCCTTCAGCTGCAAGCCTTGCTCATCACTCTTCAGTTGTGCGGAGGCAGCATCTTTCGTGGAAATTTCGCCAATAATACGGACGGACAAGGGTGTTGCGTCATAACCTTTCTGCTTAGCCTGGAAAATTTCACCAAGACCGGTGTAGGTTTCCTTATTGCCCTTATTATCTTTGATCACCTCCAAAGTACAGGTGTTGAAATTGTTCTTGGTAACATACAACACTTTTGCTCCTTCTTTCAGCGTACCATCATCATTGTAGGCACCCACGCCACTAACTCCCTTATGTGCAAAGCCCTCTCGGTTGTAGTTCTTCACCTCCAAGGCTCCGGTTTCGGAGGCCGTGGCGGGCACTTCCTGTCCGCTGCCATTGACAGCCACTACCTTCAGACTATAGGTGCCTGCCGGCAGACCTACCACGTCTGCACGTCCGTAGGTTCCATAGTTGCGCACCAGTTGATGGTCTATCTTTGTATAGTCGCTATAGGGTCCGCCTTTCACGTAGACATGATAGCCTTTGGCTCCATCCAGTTTCCCGAACTTCACATAGGCCGACTCCAGCCAGCCTTTGGCCTCTGTCACCTGGATGGTTCCCTTGACGACCTTGTTGAAGCTGACGCCCTGCACCTGGCTTTTGAACGTATAGCTGCCTGCCGTATGGTTGACGGTGACGTCAGCACCACCGTTGGCAAAGTCAATGCTGGTGACACTCTCCGTATCGTAGTACTTCTGCGAGCCGTCCTTCATGGTCAGCACAGCCTGGTTCTTTGACGTGTTGGCAGCTGTCGAATAGTCTGAGCCCTGAGCCTGAACGTGCTGTCCCACACCCATCATCAGCGCCATCAGCGTATATACAGATATCAGTCTTTTCATCTTTTATCTTTATTTCACAATGACCTTTTTGCCGTTAATGATATACACTCCTTTAGCCAGACGGGCAGCGCTGTTGCCTACCTGCTGACCGTTCAGATTGTAGACGGCCTTGCCCTCAAGCCCCTCCTTCTCCAAGAGGACTACACGCTCTTCTATTCCCGTTGCACTCGAGAAGTCCAGCACCACCGTAGCCATGTCTGCTGTGGTAGTCGCCGTTCCATTATTATAGGTGATTACCACATTGTCTCCCTCGAAGGTAATCTTCGACACCTTCGACACATCAATCTTCTGCACGTCGTCAGCCATTGCAGCCACCGACAGACA
>JAEEGL010455099.1_pt1 | contig 14932 bp, 11 predicted proteins | sample 9134231 | NCBI WGS metagenome assembly JAEEGL01 (sample SAMN16246548, study PRJNA631951) | gut metagenome | biome: gut microbiome; feature: rumen; material: fiber-attached | host: Bos | place: Iran: Karaj | collected 2018-10
AACAGGTATGCATGTTGAAATCATTCCTGTACCTATACCTTTAATAATAACGGTAGCAGAACCTGTGAGACCAGCCTCAGAGATTTTCTGGGTGGGCTTATACGAGTGAGAAGTGTAGTACTCGGTAGCCTGTCCGATGATGACACCAGCCACAAGACCCGTGATGACTGAGCAAGAGAGCCAGAGCCAGTTCTCGATGCCCAACAGGTAGAGAATAGCGAAGGTGGCGACGGCAATGAGTACGGCACTGACGTTGGTACCCAGAGACAGTGACTTCAGCAGGTCGCGCATGGTAGCGCCCTCCTTGGTGCGAACCAGGAAGATGCCGAAGAGCGACAGGAAGACACCTACCGCAGCGATGAGCATGGGGGCGATGACGGCCTTGAGTTGGATGTCGAGACCAGCAGCGGCAAAGGCAGCTGCACCCAGGGCAGCAGTAGAGAGCACAGAGCCGCAGTATGACTCGTAGAGGTCAGCACCCATACCTGCGACGTCACCTACGTTATCACCAACATTATCGGCAATAGTAGCAGGATTGCGTGGGTCATCCTCAGGAATGTCGGCCTCGACCTTACCCACGATGTCAGCACCCACGTCGGCAGCCTTGGTGTAGATACCGCCACCCACACGAGCGAACAGCGCCTGCGTAGAAGCACCCATACCGAAGGTCAGCATGGTGGTGGTGATGGAAATGAGTCCGTCCTGATCGAAGTAGTTCAGCACGACAAACCAGATGGCGATGTCGAGCAAGCCAAGACCCACCACGGTGAGACCCATGACGGCGCCAGAGCGGAAAGCCACCTTCAGACCAGCATTCAGACTCTTACGGGCAGCATTGGCTGTACGGGCAGAGGCATAGGTTGCCGTCTTCATACCAAAGAAGCCTGCCAGACCAGAGAAGAAACCACCTGTGAGGAAGGCAAATGGTACCCATGGGTTCTGGACGTTGAGTCCGTAGGCCATGAAGGCAAAGAGGATGCAGAGCACCACAAACACGATGCCTACGACCTTGTACTGCTGTTTGAGATAGGCCATAGCACCTTTACGAACGTAGAGGGCAATCTCCTTCATGCGGGGCGTTCCCTCGTCTTCTGCCATCATCTGACGGAAGAAGAAAAAGGCCATACCCAGAGCAACGACAGATGCAATGGGTACGAGCCAGAATACGGTTGGAATAATCATAAATATTTAGGTTTTAAAGGTTATTAGAGGTTAGTGGGACCAAACTACTCGTCGGCAATGAAGTCGGAGAGAGATTCGGCATCCTCGTCATCCTCACCATCACCCAGGTCAAAGGTGGTACGATAGTTGTTCTCGTTGATCTCGTCGTCATCGGGATCCTCGATATCCACATCGTCCTCATCGGGCTTGTTGTAGTCGTCGATGATTTCTACATCTGCATCGTCGTCGTCCTCGTCGCCATCGCCAAAAGAACTGGTATCGTCGAACTTCATGCGAGGCTTGATGGTCTCAGGCTTCAACTTGGCAAAGATTGCTTCAACCCATGTACCCTTGGCCACCTCGAGTACCTCGAAGCCATCGGCCACCTTCTTCTCATACATGCCGCCCTTCTTGTGCAGACGGTCCTTGGGAAGGGTAGTGGTGGAGATGTCGAAACCACTCTCGATGATGTCCTGAATGGACTGTGACAAAGAATCCCAGCCACCACCGAAGTTACGGTCAATCACCTCCAGCAGTTTGGCAGCAGAGATATGACGGATATTCTCATAGGTCAGGTCGGTAACACGCGTGATAGGACGCTTCTTAATAGCCCACGTTACCTTGGCAGTCTCGTCAACTTTGAAGGTTCCAACCTTGTAACCCTGTTTAGTGTATTTGTCCTCCAGCAGTTTGTTGTCATCCTTTATTTCCTCAATCATGAATGCGCTGCGGATGATGTCAGCAATGTGGCGCAGGTTCTCCCTCAGTTCACCTTCTTTGTCGGCAGAGTCAAGCATACGGAAAATATCATTCTCCTGGACGTCCCAAACTGTGCTTTTTGTCAGTGTTTTCAAGCTTAGAGCTTTGTTCGTTGTTGTTTCTTTCATACGTATTTTTTGAGATTAATTATATATTTTGCTGCAAATGTACAAAAAAAGTGATAAATAAAAAAGGAATTATCAATTATTTATTACCTTTGCATCAAAATTATGTCAGAACCATTAGCTGAGAGACTCAGACCTCGCACGTTGGACGACTATATCGGACAGCAACATTTGGTAGGCGAGGGGGCTGTCCTGCGCAAGATGATTGATGCAGGACGCATTTCGTCGTTTATCCTATGGGGACCGCCTGGGGTGGGGAAGACAACACTGGCTCAGATTATTGCCAACAAGCTGGAAACACCGTTCTATACGCTATCTGCTGTAACTAGTGGCGTAAAGGATGTGAGGGACGTTATTGAGAAAGCCCAGAAGGGTAGGTTCTTCAACGAGGCATCACCAATACTATTTATTGACGAGATTCACCGTTTCTCGAAGTCGCAACAGGATTCGCTGTTGGGAGCAGTTGAGAAAGGTATTGTGACGCTGATTGGTGCAACCACAGAGAATCCATCGTTTGAGGTTATCCGTCCGCTACTGTCGCGTTGCCAACTGTATGTGTTGAAATCGCTGGAAAAAGACGATCTGCTAGAACTGCTCCACAGAGCCATCACGAAAGATGTCTACTTGAAGGAGAGAAACATCGAACTCAACGAGACCTCGGCACTATTAAGATACAGCGGAGGTGATGCGCGTAAATTACTGAATATCTTAGAATTAGTCGTTGAAAGTTCTAGTAGTACTAGTGGTACTAGTAATACTAGTATCATCATCACTGATGAAATGGTTGAAAAATGCCTACAGCAGAACCCGCTGGCATACGATAAAGATGGCGAGATGCACTACGACATCATCTCCGCTTTTATCAAGTCTATTCGTGGCTCGGATCCTGATGCGGCATTATACTGGATGGCCCGTATGATAGAGGGTGGGGAAGACCCTCAGTTTATTGCCAGACGCATGGTGATATCAGCCTCTGAGGATATTGGACTGGCTAATCCCAATGCTTTGTTGCTGGCCAATGCAGCCTTTGACACCGTCATGAAAATAGGATGGCCTGAGGCTCGGATAGCCCTGGCAGAATGTTGTGTCTATCTGGCGACATCACCCAAAAGTAATTCTGCATATCTGGGCATTGACAAGGCATTAGAATTGGTAAAACAAACTGGAAATCAGCCCGTTCCTTTACCATTAAGGAATGCGCCCACAAAGTTAATGAAAGAATTGGGCTATCATGACGGATATATGTATCCCCACGATTATCCAGGCCATTTCACACCACAACAATATATGCCAGATGCACTCCAGAATGAGCGTCTATGGTTTGCCCAACATTCGCCTGCAGAAGAGAAACTGTACGAAAGAATGGTGAATTATTGGGGTGAAAAATACAAAAAATAGCACCAGCACATGTTATGATAAATAGAATATGGAATACGACGAGATATTACAACAACTGATAGAGTTTTTAGGAACATTTGCCTTTGCCATATCAGGAATACGTCATGCTGCTGCCAAGCATTTTGACTGGTTTGGCGGTTATGTCTGTGGTATTGCCGTCGCTATTGGTGGTGGTACAATTCGTGACGTAATGCTGGGTACAACGCCATTCTGGATGACTAATCCGTTCTATATGATTTGTACAGCATTGGCGTTGATATTCGTCGTTATTTTCGCCAAACACATGGAAGGCCTTAGAAATACGTGGTTTGTGTTCGATACATTGGGCTTGGCACTTTTTACAATTGCAGGAATCCAAAAATCGCTGGCTTTTGGACAACCGTATTGGGTGGCGATAATTATGGGCTGCATAACAGGTTCTGCAGGTGGTGTCATTCGTGATGTTTTACTGAATAATGAGCCCGTGATTTTTCATCGCGAAATTTACGCAATGGCTGCTGTACTTGGAGGAATAACATATTGGTTGCTAGATTATTGTGGTGCTGCCATTGAAGTAACCGTTATAGCTTCATTTGTCGTTACTTGCCTGATGCGTTTCTTGGCTGTTCGTTATCATTTATCGTTACCGATACTCAAAGACGAGAACTAAGAAAGTCGACTGTCAAGAGTGGAGGATTAAAGATTGAAATAATACCTATTTATCATAATGTGTATTCTTTGCAAATTATTAGATTCTCTCAGAATAGCAATAATAAGACAGAATATTTGGTTGAATCAGATTTTTTTTGTATTTTTGCAGCCTATTATAAATAAGGTGTCAGATAACACTAAGAATTAACGAATAACAATACAGAAAATATAAAAGAATGAAACCGACGGCGATATTGCTTCTGCACTGTCCAGACCAGCAAGGTATTATTTCAGAGGTAACAAGATTTATCACTGACAACAAAGGAAACATCGTATATCTGGATCAATATGTCGATAATGTTGATGGCATGTTTTTCATGCGCATTGAATGGGAACTGGACGGTTTCCTGATTCCTCGCGACAAATTGTACGATTACATCAACACACTGTATGCTCAGCGCTATCAGATGAAATTTACGCTGTATTACAGCGATAAGCGTCCACGCATGGCTATTTTCGTATCAAAAATGAGTCATTGTCTGTACGATCTGTTGGCGCGTTGGAAAGCTGGCGAATTTAACTGCGATATTCCGTGTATTGTCTCAAATCACGAAGATTTGCGCTATGTAGCAGACCAGTTTGGCATTCCTTACTATGTGTGGAGCATCAAAAAAGACCATTCTAACAAGGAAGAAGTCGAGAAAGCCGAGATGGAACTGTTGAAAAAAGAAGATATCTCGTTCATTGTACTGGCCCGTTATATGCAGATTATCAGCGACGAGATGATAGCTGAATATCCGCATCATATCATCAATATCCACCACTCGTTCCTGCCTGCTTTTGTGGGTGCCAAGCCCTATCATCAGGCCTACGAACGTGGCGTGAAGATTATTGGAGCAACGAGCCACTATGTGACAGCAGAACTGGATGCAGGCCCCATCATTGAGCAAGATGTGACACGTATCACCCACAAGGATACGCCAGAGAGTCTGGTACTGAAAGGCAAAGACTTAGAGAAAATTGTGTTGTCACACGCTGTCTCAAAGCATATCCAGCGTAAGATACTGACTTACAAGAACAAAACGATTATCTTCTCGTAAGAAAACCACGGATTGAACGGAATTTTATTTATGAACGTAGCAATCGTAAAATATAACGCAGGAAACATCTACAGTGTGGTGAATGCCCTTCGCAGAATGGGTATAGAACCCCTACTGACCGATGATGCCGAGCAACTGAAGAAGGCAGACCGCGTGCTATTCCCTGGACAAGGCGAAGCACGTGGCGCTATGGAATACTTGAAGGCTCGCAGGCTTGACGAGGTCATTCGCGATCTGAAACAACCCGTTTTCGGCATTTGCGTAGGTCAGCAGCTTCTCTGCAAGCACTCTGAGGAAGGCGATGTCGACTGTATTGGCATCTTTGATGCAGAAGTGAAGCGTTTCAAGCCTAAGAACCACGAAGACAAGGTGCCCTGTATGGGTTGGCAAAATCTCAGCAACCTCAAGTCGCCATTGATGGAAGGACTTGGCGAGAATCCCTATGTCTATTTCGTGCATAGCTACTATGTGCCTGTTTGCGAAGAGACCATTGCTACGGCAGACTACATTCTCCCCTACTCTGCATCCATGCATAAGGACAATTTCTACACCTGCCAATTCCATCCGGAGAAAAGTGGAAAAGTTGGTGAGCAAATCTTGAAAAATTTCCTTGAATTAAATTGTAAATTGTAAATTGTCAAATCGTCAAATGATAGAACTGATTCCCGCAATAGATATCATCAACGGCCAGTGCGTACGTCTAACCAAGGGCGACTACGACCAGAAAACGGTTTATGGCAGTCCGTTGGAGATGGCCCAGGAGTTTGAACGTCTGGGTTACAAGCGCCTCCATATGGTGGATCTGGATGGTGCCAAATCAAAGCATATTGTCAATAGTTCTGTGCTCTGTCAGATTACGACAGAGACTCAGCTAACAGTCGATTTTGGTGGTGGCATTAAGACTGACGAAGATATCGAAATTGCTTTCAATCATGGTGCACAGATGGTAACCATTGGCAGCATTGCTGTCACAGAACCTGAGCGCTTTATGGGATGGTTGAAGAAATATGGAGCAGAACGCATCATTCTGGGTGCTGACGTCAGGAATGGCAAGATTAGCATCAATGGTTGGAAGGAAGATTCTACGGAAGACCTCCTACCCTTCCTCAAGAAATATATAGACGCAGGTGTCAGCAAAGTGCTGTGTACAGAAATATCGAAAGACGGCACGCTGGCAGGTCCTGCTATTGAATTGTATAAGCGTGTGATGAAGGAATATCCGACATTGCACCTGATAGCCTCTGGTGGTGTGTCCTGCATCGACGATATCAAGGCCCTCGATGCGGCAGGCATTCCTGCTGTCGTCTTCGGCAAGGCTATTTATGAAGGAAAAATCAATCTGCAAGAACTATGGGACTGGCAAAACGCATAATACCCTGTCTGGACGTCAAGGACGGTGAGACCGTAAAAGGTACCAACTTTGTGAATCTGCGAAGTGCTGGTGACCCTGTTGCCCTGGGCAAAGCCTATAGCGAGCAGGGCGCTGATGAATTGTGCTTTCTCGACATCACTGCCTCTTTCGAGGGTCGCAAGACGTTTACGGAGATGGTAACAAAGGTGGCTGAGACCCTGAATATCCCGTTTACTGTTGGTGGTGGCATCAACGAGTTGAAAGACGTGGAACGTCTGCTCTATGCTGGTGCCGACAAGGTCAGTGTGAATAGTGCTGCCATCCGTCGTCCTGAACTCATTGACGAGATTACCAACCGTTTTGGTTCTCAGGTATGCGTTGTCGCCATCGATGCCCGTCTGGATGAAGACGGCTGGCATTGTTACCTGAAAGGCGGACGCGAACGTACTGAGCGAGGACTCTTCGAGTGGGCCCATGAGGCACAGGAGCGTGGTGCTGGTGAGATTCTCTTCACCTCGATGAACCATGACGGTACGAAGAACGGTTATGCCAACGAAGCCCTACGCGAATTGTCAGACAACCTGTCGATACCTATCATTGCCAGTGGTGGTGCAGGCTGCAAAGAGCACTTCCGCGACGTATTCACAGAAGGACATGCGGATGCTGCATTGGCTGCTTCTGTGTTCCACTTTGGCGAGATACCCGTACCAGAACTGAAGCAATATTTACACAACGAAGGAATAAACGTAAGAATATGAAGATAGATTTTGAGAAGATGGGCGGCTTGGTGCCTGCCATCATACAAGATGCCACGACGAAGAACGTGCTGATGCTAGGTTTCATGAACGAGGAAGCCTACGAGAAGACCCTTGCCACCAAGCATGTCACCTTCTGGAGTCGTACCCGTAATACGCTGTGGACGAAGGGAGAAACCAGTGGGCACTTTCTGAATCTGGTGGATATGAAGATTGATTGCGACAACGACACACTGTTGGTTCGCGTAAATCCCGTTGGTCCTACCTGTCATACAGGCACAGATACATGTTGGGGTGAGGAGAACGAGAGCAATCCCCTACTCTTCCTGTCAGAACTGCAGTCGTTTATCGACAAACGCAAGCAGGAGATGCCTGAGGGCTCGTACACCACCAGTCTGTTTACAAAAGGCGTCAACAAGATAGCCCAGAAGGTGGGTGAAGAAGCGCTGGAAACTGTCATTGAGGCCACCAACGGCACTGACGACCATCTGGTCTATGAAGCCAGCGATCTGTTGTACCACCTCATTGTCTTGCTCACTGAGAAAGGCCTGCGCATCGAGGATGTTGCTGAAGAGTTGCATAAGCGCCACGATCCCAACTGGGACAAGCAACGTCGTGAAGCGAAGGCTGCAGGAAAAATGAAATAAGTTGTAAATTGTCAAATAGTCAAATAGAAAGATGCTGATAGATTACAAGAAGGTAGACATATACCACAAGGATGGTGCCCCTGTATTGCACGATGTGGATTTCCACGTTGACGAGGGTGAGTTTATCTATGTCATTGGTCGTGTGGGTTCTGGTAAGAGCTCGCTGCTGAAAACCATCTATTTCGAGATGGATATCGAGAATGCTGAGAATGCCTTTGTGTTGAACCACGACCTGCGCGAGTTGAAGCAGAAATACATTCCTGCCCTGCGTCGTCAGATGGGTATCATCTTCCAGGATTTCCAGTTGTTGGGCGACCGCACTGTTTACGAGAATCTGAAGTTCGTGCTGAAAGCCACTGGTTGGAAGAAGAACGACGAGATTGACGAGCGCATCCACGACGTCTTGGAGGATGTCGATATGGTTGACTTCATCGATCGCTACCCCCACGAACTCTCTGGTGGCGAACAGCAGCGCATCGCCATCGCCCGTGCCATCTTGAATCGTCCCAAACTGATTGTCGCTGACGAGCCTACGGGTAATCTTGACTTGGAGACAGCTGCCAACATCATCCAGCTGTTGCGCCAGGTGACACAGACTGGTACAGCAGTTATTATGACTACCCACAACATCTCGTTGCTGAACGAGTATCCTGGCATCGTCTATCGTTGCATCGATGGACGTCTGGAGGATATCACAGAGACCTACAACACGATGGCCCTCTACGAGGATGAAGAAAGTGGTGAGACGTCTGCTGTGGACTATAGTGCTCGCGAAGACTTGTCGCTATAATAGAGTTAAGAATTAAGAGAATAAAAACTAGATAAGACAATGAAAGTAATGAAGTTTGGCGGTACTTCGGTGGGTACACCGGACCGCATGAAGGAAGTAACCAAGTTAGTAACCAAGTCCGGCGAGCCCGTTTTCGTCGTGCTCTCTGCTATGTCCGGCACCACCAATTCACTGGTGGAGATTGCCGACTATCTGTACAAGAAGAACCCTGAGGGTGCCAACGAGGTCATCAACCAGTTGGAGCGTAAGTACATGAAGCATGTTGACGAACTCTACACGAAGGATGCCACCAAGGAGCAGACTCGCGAGTTTGTGATTTCAGAGATGAACTACCTGCGTTCGTTCACTAAGGAACTGTTCACCTCGTTCGAGGAGAAGAGCATCGTTGCTCAGGGTGAGATGTTGTCCACCAACATGGTCGTCAACTACATGCAGGAACAGGGCATCAAGGCTGTCTTGCTGAACGCCCTCGACTTCATGCGTACCGACAAGAATTCAGAGCCCGACCCCGTATATATCAAGGAGAAGCTGTCAGCCATCATGGAGAAGAATGAGGGTCAGCAGGTGTACATCACCCAGGGTTTCATCTGTCGCAATGCCTATGGCGAGATTGACAATCTGCAGCGTGGTGGTTCCGACTATACAGCCTCTCTGATTGGTGCTGCTCTGAATGCTGAAGAAATTCAGATCTGGACTGATATCGATGGCATGCACAACAACGACCCACGTGTGGTCGACAAGACTGAGCCCGTTCATCAGCTGCACTTCGAGGAGGCTGCTGAGTTGGCTTACTTTGGTGCCAAGATTCTGCACCCCACCTGTGTCCAGCCTGCCAAGTATGCTGGCATCCCCGTTCGTCTGCTGAACACCATGCAGCCCGAGGCTGAGGGTACCACCATCAGCAACAAGACCGAGTATGGCAAGATCAAGGCTGTTGCTGCTAAGGACAACATCATCGCCATCAAGATCAAGTCCAGCCGTATGTTGCTGGCTACGGGTTTCCTGCGCAAGGTCTTCGAGATTTTCGAGTCTTACCAGACTCCTATCGATATGGTCTGCACCTCTGAGGTCGGTGTTTCCATGTCTATCGACAACTCTGCCCATCTGGGTGAAATCGTTGACGAGTTGAAGAAGTATGGTACCGTCACTGTTGATACTGGCATGTGTGTGGTCTGCGTTGTGGGCGACCTCGACTGGTCTAACATTGGTTTCGAGACACAGGTACTGGAGGCCATGAAGAACATCCCCGTTCGCATGATCTCCTATGGTGGTTCAAACTACAACATCTCGTTCCTCATCAAGGAGGAAGACAAGAAGCGTGCCCTGCAGGCTTTGAGCACAGAGTTGTTCAACAAATAAGAATTTTTAGAATTAAGAGATACTAGTTTCCAACACAAGAAAAGACTATGAAAGGAATATTTCCTTTGGACAAAATGGAGCGTCTGCGCACACCGTTCTACTACTACGATGCAGAACTGTTGCGCCAGACGCTGCAAACCATACGCGAGGAAGTCAGCAAGCATGAAGGCTTCTGTGTGCACTATGCAGTTAAGGCTAATGCCAATCCCAAGGTGCTCCGTATTATCCGTGAGGCAGGCTTGGGTGTCGATTGCGTCAGTGGTGGCGAGATAGAAGCCAGCGTCAAGGCAGGTTTCCCCAGCTCGAAGATTGTCTACGCAGGCGTAGGCAAGAGCGACTGGGAAATCAATCTGGGACTGGACAACGACATCTTCTGTTTCAATGTGGAGAGCATCCCCGAGTTAGAGGTCATCAACCAGCTGGCTGCCCAGAAAGGTAAGGTTGCTCGTGTGGCCTTCCGCCTGAACCCCAACGTGGGTGCCCATACCCATGCTAACATCACTACAGGTTTGGCTGAGAATAAGTTTGGCATTGACATGCGCGACATGCTGAAGGTCATTGAGGAGGCTTCGCAGATGACAAACGTCAAGGTGGTAGGTCTGCACTTCCACATCGGCAGTCAGATTCTCGACATGGGTGACTTCGAGGCTCTCTGCAATCGTGTCAACGAACTACAGAATGAGTTGGAGCGCCATCGCATCCGTCTGGAGCACATCAATGTGGGTGGTGGACTGGGTGTCGACTATCAGCACCCCAATCGTGTACCCATTCCCGATTTTCAGGCTTATTTCAACACCTATGCCAAGAAATTGAAGTTGCGCGACGGACAGACCCTGCACTTCGAGTTGGGTCGTGCCGTAGTGGCTCAGTGTGGCACGCTTATTACGCGTACCTTATATATAAAGGAAGGCTACGTCAAGAAGTTCTGTATTGTCGATGCTGGTTTCACTGACCTCATCCGTCCTGCCCTCTACCAGGCTTACCATAAGATAGAGAACCTGTCTAGCGAGGAACCTATGGAGGCTTACGACGTGGTGGGTCCCATCTGCGAATCGACAGATGTCTTTGCCAAGCAGATTGACATCAACAAGGCTCATCGTGGTGACCTCATCGCCATCCGTTCGGCTGGTGCCTATGGCGAGATTATGGCGTCGCAGTACAACTGTCGCCAGTTGCCTGTAGGCTATATCAGCGAGGAACTGTAAGATATAAGATGAATGATGTAAGATGGCGAAACTGACAGACTGCATAGAGATTAAGGGCGCCAGAGTTAACAACCTGAAGAACGTCGACGTCAAGATACCCCGCAACAAACTGGTGGTCATCGCTGGTGTGTCGGGTAGCGGCAAGTCGTCGTTAGCCTTTGACACGCTCTATGCCGAAGGACAGCGCCGTTATGTGGAGAGCCTGTCGAGCTATGCCCGTCAGTTTCTGGGACGTATGAACAAGCCTGAGTGCGACTTCATCAAGGGCATCCCACCAGCTATCGCCATCGAACAGAAAGTCATCTCGCGCAATCCGCGTTCTACTGTTGGCACCACCACCGAAATCTACGAGTACCTGCGTTTGCTCTTTGCCCGTATCGGACGAACTTACTCGCCCATCAGTGGACAGGAGGTTAAGAAGCACTCTACGGAGGACATCATCCAGTGTACTCAGCAGTATGCTCCTGGCACCAAGTTTCTGGTGTTGGCCCCCATCCATCTCAACGAGGGGCGCACACTGGAACAGCAACTCAAAATCTATGTCCAGAACGGCTACACCCGTTTGGCTGATGGTGGCAATGTCGTCCGCATCGACGACTTCCTGGCTGATGAATCTTCCCTTGCCCAACACCCATCACCCATCACCCATCACCTCTACCTCGTCATCGACCGTCTCTCTGTCGATTCCGCCAAGGATGCCATCTCGCGCCTTGTCGATTCTGCTGAGACAGCGTTCTACGAGGGTCATGGCGAGTGCCGCCTGATGATTTATCCAGCAGGCATCACCTACGATTTCTCCACACGTTTCGAGGCCGATGGCATCACCTTCGAGGAACCTACCGACAATCTCTTCTCGTTCAATTCACCCATCGGAGCCTGTCCTGAGTGCCAGGGCTTCGGCAAGATTATTGGCATCGACGAGCACCTTGTCATTCCTGATACGTCGCTTTCCGTCTATGATGGTTGCGTGGTCTGTTGGCATGGCGAGAAGATGAAGATGTGGAAAGAGGAGTTCTGTCGTCGTGCAGCTCAAGATGACTTCCCCATTTTCGAGCCTTATTATAAGCTTACGCAGAAGCAGAAAGATATGTTGTGGCACGGACTGCCCTCCGACAAGAGTCGCGACAAGTACGACCGCGTTTCCATCGACAATTTCTTCCAGATGGTTCGCGAGAATCAGTATAAGATTCAGTATCGCGTCATGCTGGCACGCTATCGTGGCAAGACGACCTGTCCCAAGTGTCATGGCACTCGTCTGAAGCCAGAGGCCGACTATGTGAAGATTGGTGGTCGCAGCATCTCTGACCTCGTTCAGATGCCCATTGTCCGACTGAAGGAGTGGTTCGACCATTTGGAACTGACCGAACAGGAACAACAGATTGGTCATCGCCTGCTCACTGAAATTACCACGCGTCTGCAGTTCATGCTCGACGTAGGTCTGGGCTATCTCACGCTCAACCGCATGTCCAACACATTGTCTGGTGGCGAGAGTCAGCGCATCAATCTGACCACCTCGTTAGGCTCCTCACTCGTGGGTAGTCTCTATATTCTCGACGAACCCAGCATCGGACTCCATCAGCGCGACACTGACCGCTTGCTGAAAGTCCTCAAGGAGTTGCGCGACCTGGGCAATACCGTTGTCATCGTCGAGCACGACGAAGAGATTATGCGTGCTGCCGACTACCTCATCGACGTTGGTCCTGACGCAGGGCGCCTGGGTGGCGAAATCATGTATGCAGGGCCCATTCCCGAGGGGCGTTTGCTCGACGATTCCGTCGTCGAGAAGAGTCACACGCTCCGCTACCTCACTCATCAGGACGAAATAGCCCTTCCTGCCAGTCGTCGCCCATGGAATCGCAAGATTACTGTCAAGAGCGCGCGCATGAACAATCTCAAGGGTGTTACTGTCGATTTCCCCCTCAACGTCATGACGGTTGTTACGGGTGTCTCGGGCAGTGGCAAGTCCTCGCTCGTCAAGGGCATCCTCTACCCTGCCCTCAAACGTCATCTTGGCGAGGTCTGCGACACACCAGGCGAGTATAGCGGACTGGAGGGCGACTATCAGGCCGTCCATCATGTGGAGTTTGTCGACCAGAATCCTATTGGCAAGTCCACACGTTCCAATCCTGCCACCTATGTCAAGGCCTACGACGCCATCCGCGACCTCTTCGCTGAACAACCGTTGGCCCAGCAGATGGGTTTCACCAGCCAGTATTTCTCGTTCAATGCCGATGGTGGCCGTTGCGACGAGTGTAAAGGTGCTGGTGTGATTACTGTCGAGATGCAGTTCATGGCCGACCTTGTCCTCGAGTGTGAAGCCTGTCATGGCCATCGTTTCAAGCACGACATCCTCGACGTGCGCTATCGTGGCAAGAACATCGACGACGTCCTCAATATGACCATCTCCGAGGCCATCCAGTTCTTCTCAGAAGACGATGCGCACAGCAGTTTTGCTGCTGTGACCAAAACCATCGTCGCCCGTCTGAAGACCCTTGAAGACGTCGGTTTGGGCTACATCAAACTCGGTCAGAACTCATCGACCCTTTCTGGTGGTGAGAACCAGCGCGTCAAGTTGGCCTACTTCATCGGACAAGAGCGTCAGGACCCCACCCTCTTCATCTTCGACGAACCCACCACGGGTCTGCACTTCCACGACATCAATCGTCTCTTGCAAGCGTTCAACGCCCTCATCGAGCGTGGTCATAGCATCCTCGTCATCGAACACAACATGGATGTCATCAAGTGTGCCGACCACGTCATCGACATGGGTCCAGACGGTGGCGATCGTGGTGGCGAGGTGGTCTGCACTGGAACACCAGAACAGATAGCAGCCTGCCCCAAGAGTTTGACGGGAAAATTCCTGAAAGAGAAACTGTAAGACAAATTACATGGCTAAAAAATGTTAATAGCCCACTAATTCTTTCATCTTTCATCTTTAATCTTTAATCTTTTTCGTACCTTTGCATCCGCTTTCGAGCAAAGAGATCTTTGAAAGGCTGCCGATATGGCTCAGTTGGTAGAGCAACGCATTCGTAATGCGTGGGTCGCCGGTTCGAGTCCGGCTATCGGCTCACTTTTCTGCAAAAGAGTCAGCAATCCCAATCTCGGGTCCTGACTCTTTTTTCTTGCAGGCGGATTTAGCTCAGTTGGTAGAGCATTGGCTTCCCACGCCGAGGGTCGCGGGTTCGAGTCCCGTAATCCGCTCCTCCTACCCCACCCAAACGGAGTAAAAACGAGAAAAAACAAGCAGAAAGTGAAAAAAGTCTTCGAAAAATTTGCAGGGTTCGAAAAATAGTAGTACCTTTGCACCCGCAATCAAGGAGATAACCCCACGGTTGAAGCTTAAACCCTCCTTTTGGAAGGATGGGTGAGTGGCTGAAACCAGCAGTTTGCTAAACTGCCGTACGGGTTCCCGTACCGGGGGTTCGAATCCCCCTCCTTCCGCACCGAGGGGATTTCTCTGCGAGCGCACCTAACGATGGTCGATTCATCTAATGGTTAGGATACAAGATTCTCAATCTTGGCATAGGGGTTCGATTCCCCTATCGACTACAATAACCCTCTGATTTTCAGGGGGTTATTTCATTTTACGCACAAATTTACGCACACTTTTCGCCAAAATGACTATTTTTACCCCAATCTTATATTCCCA
>JAEEGL010624456.1_pt1 | contig 14932 bp, 13 predicted proteins | sample 9134231 | NCBI WGS metagenome assembly JAEEGL01 (sample SAMN16246548, study PRJNA631951) | gut metagenome | biome: gut microbiome; feature: rumen; material: fiber-attached | host: Bos | place: Iran: Karaj | collected 2018-10
CGTAACTATCAAGCCATTCTTCCCATCAGAGGTAAGATCCTGAATGTAGAAAAAGCATCTATGGACAAGGTGCTTGCCAACGCTGAGATCAAGACCATGATAAATGCTTTCGGCTGCGGTTTTTCAGAAGGTTACGGAAATGATTTTGATATCACGAAGCTTCGCTATGACAAGATCATCATCATGGCGGATGCGGATGTGGACGGCGCCCATATCTCGAACCTGCTGCTGACCCTCTTTTACCGCTTCATGCCGGAGCTGATCTACGAAGGGCATGTCTATATCGCCATGCCCCCGCTCTACAAGGCCATCCCCTCCAAAGGGAAGGAAGAGTATCTCTACGACGACAAGGCCCTGGAGAAATACCGTCAGACCCACAAGGGTTCCTTCACCCTGCAGCGCTACAAGGGTCTGGGAGAGATGGATGCGGAGCAGCTGTGGGAGACCACTCTGGATCCCGCAAGAAGACGCATGAAGCTGGTGGAGATTGAGGATGCCCGCATGGCCTCCGATATGACAGCCCTGCTGATGGGGACAGATGTGCCTCCCCGGAAGGCATTTCTCTATGAGCATGCCCTGGATGCGCTGCTGGATATTTAACGAGGTTTCACATTGGAAGAACAGATCATCAAAACAGAATATTCCGAGGAGATGCAGCGGGCCTTTATCGACTACGCCATGAGCGTGATCATCGCCCGGGCTCTTCCGGATGTGCGGGACGGATTAAAGCCTGTCCAGCGCCGCGTCCTTTATGATATGTACGAGCTGGGGCTTCGCTTTGACAGGCCCTACCGGAAAAGCGCCAGGATCGTGGGCGATACCATGGGTAAATACCATCCCCACGGCGATTCCTCCATTTATGATTCCCTGGTGGTGATGGCCCAGGCCTTCAAGAAGGGTCTGCCTCTGGTGGACGGCCACGGGAACTTCGGCAATATCGAGGGGGACGGCGCCGCAGCCATGCGTTACACCGAGGCCCGGCTGCAGAAGATCACCCAGGAGGCCTTTCTGGCCGATCTGGACAAGGATGTGGTGGATTTTGTCCCGAACTTTGACGAGACGGAGAAGGAGCCCGGGGTGCTTCCCGTGAAGATCCCCAACATCCTGGTGAACGGATCCGAAGGCATCGCCGTGGGCATGGTGACCAGCATCCCGCCCCACAATCTGGGGGAAGTCATCGACGCCATGAAGGCCTATATGCTCAACGAGGAGATCCCCTCCCGGGAGCTGATGAAATACATCAAGGGACCGGATTTTCCCACCGGAGGCATCGTCACCAACAAGGACGATCTGCGGGAGATCTACGAGACCGGCACCGGAAAGATCCGTCTCCGGGGCAAAGTGGAGGTGGAAAAGCTGAAAGGCGGCCACCAGAACGTGGTCATCACCGAGATCCCCTACACCATGATCGGAGCCGGCATCGGCAAATTCCTCCAGGAAGTGGCGGCCCTGGCGGAGACCAAGAAGACCCAGGACATCCTGGATATCTCCAATCAGTCCTCCAAGGAAGGGATCCGGATCTGCATCGAGCTTCGCGCTTCCGCGGATGCGCAGAACTTCATCAACCTGCTGTACAAGAAGACGCATCTGGAGGATACCTTCGGCGTCAACATGCTGGCCATCGCGGACGGAAGACCCGAGATCATGGGGCTGAAGGAGATCATGCGGGAGGTGGTGCGCTTCCAGTATGAAGTGGCCACCCGAAAATATACCAATCTCCTGGCCAAAGAGCAGGAAAAGAAGGAAGTCCAGGAAGGTCTCATCAAGGCCTGCAATGTCATCGACCTCATCATCGAGATCCTGCGGGGATCCCGGGACCGGCAGATGGCCAAGGACTGCCTCACCATGGGAAAGACCGACGGAATCCGGTTCAAATCCAGAGAATCCCATATCATGGCCGAACAGCTCCGGTTTACCGAGCGTCAGGCAAACGCCATCCTGGAAATGCGTCTCTACAAGCTCATCGGTCTGGAGATCGAAGCCCTTCGCAAAGAGCACGAAGAGACTCTGTCCAACATCTACCGTTACGAGGATATCCTGGACCGGAAGGATTCCATGGCCCAGGTCATCATCTCGGAGCTGGAAGACTTCAAGAAGGAATTCGGCAAAAAGCGTCTCACCGTCATCGAGAATTCGGAAGAGGCGGTTTATGAGGAAAAGCCCATGGAGGAAATGGACGTGATGTTCCTCCTTGACCGATTCGGTTATGCAAAGATGGTGGATCTTCCCACCTTCGAGCGAAACCGGGAGGCGGCGGAAGAAGAGAACCGCTTCCTGATCCCCGTGAAGAATACGGGCCGGGTCTGCCTCTTTACCGAGAACGGCCAGATGCACATCATCCGCATGACGGACCTGCCTATGGGGAAGTTCCGGGACAAGGGCATCCCCATCGACAACATCTCCAATTACCAGTCCGCTTCGGACACCGTGATCTTCGCGGAAGATTACTCGATTGTCCGGATTGGTCAATTCTTCTTTGCCAGCAAAAGGGGATTATGTAAACTGGTCCCCGGTGCGGAGTTCGAGGTCACCAGCCGCAGGAGCATCGCAGCCACGAAGCTGGGAGACGGAGATGCTCTGGTCGGTATCATCGCCGTCCACGAGCAGGCCAACGTGATCCTGCAGACCAGAAACGGATTCTTCCTCCGGTTCTCCCTGGAAGAGATCCCGGAGCAGAAAAAGACCGCACAGGGTGTCAGGGCCATGAAAGTGGACCCCAAGGACGAGGTGGAGGCTGTCTACCTGACGGATGTGGTGAGCGGAGACTCCATCGAGTATCACGGCAAGATGGTGATGCTCAACTCCATCAAGCTCCAGAAGCGGGACAACAAGGGAACGAAGATCAAATAAGAGGATGAAACGATGCGAGTGATCGCCGGAACGGCACGCAGCATGCCCCTGAAAGCGCCTGCGGGAATGGATACCAGACCCACCCAGGACCGCATCAAGGAAACGCTGTTTAATATCTTACAAACGGAGATCCCGGGCTGCATTTTCGTCGATCTCTTTGCGGGAAGCGGCGGGATCGGCATCGAAGCCTTAAGCCGCGGTGCTTCCAGAGCCTATTTTGTGGACAACGGGGCAAAGCCCGCATCCTGCATCGCGGAGAACCTGACCTTTACGAAGCTCTCGGAGCGCGGGACCGTACTGCGGATGGACGCGCTGTCCGGGCTGCAGCGGATCCTGCAGAAAGAAGACCGACTGGACATCGTCTTTCTGGATCCTCCCTACGGACAGGATCTGGAGCTTCCGGTGCTGGAGCTTCTGGGCAGGAGCCCCGGGTGTGATGCGGACACCCGGATCATCCTGGAGACGGATCTGGGCCGGGACTATTCCGGTATCACCGCCTGCGGACTTACCGTGGAGCGGGTGAAGTCCTACAAGACCAATCAGCATGTATTTTTTCGAAAGAACGCCCATCAGGCAGGAGAGAACTCATGAAAAAAGCCATTTATCCCGGAAGTTTTGACCCCATGACCCTGGGGCACCTGGACATCATGCGCAGAGCCTCGAAAATGTTCGACGAACTCATCGTCGCAGTGGCCAACAATCCCCAAAAAAGTGCGTTGTTTTCTGTATCGGAGCGTGTTAAAATACTAGAGACGGCGACTCAGGGCCTTCCCAATATCGTGATCGACTCCTATGACGGACTCCTCATCGATTATTGCCGGGAGAAAGATCTGAGTATCGTCGTGCGGGGACTGCGCGCCATCACGGATTTTGAATTCGAGCTGCAGCTGGCGCAGACCAACCGGATGCTCTCCGATGAAAAGCTGGACACCATCTTTCTCACCACCTCTCTGGAGTATTCCTACCTGAGTTCCTCCAGTGTGAAAGAGATCGCTAAATTCGGTGGAAACGTCACGAAGCTGGTACCGGGATTCGTGGCCGAGATGGTATATGAGAAATTCCGGAAATAATTTGAGGGGAATCGCAATATGAGCAGAAACATGGACAGTGAGATTTTTCGGATCATCGATGATATGGATTCATACATCGGCGGATGCAAGCCCAAGCTCCTCTCCAGCACCGAGATCATCGTAGATCGTCAGAAGATGGAGGATTTCCTCCGGGATCTTCGCAGAAAGGCTCCGGAAGAGATTGAAAAATACCGCAAGATCATCAAGCGCTCCGAGGAGATCATCGAAGACTCCAAGGTAAAGGCACAGGCCCTGATCGATGAGGCCACCGCCAGAACGGATGAGCTGCTGAGCCAGAATGAGATCATGCAGCGGGCTTACAGACGGGCCGACGAGGTCGTGGCCATGGCTCAGGAGGAAGCCCAGTCCCTGGTGGACAATGCCATGTTCCAGCACAACAGCATCACCGACCAGACCAATGAATATATGGAAGGCGTGATGGTCTATCTGGAGGGGCTCATCGATGCCATCTCCAAGTCCACCGCTCAGCAGTACGAGGGCCTCATGTCCACCCTGAAGGAATACGGTGACCGGATCCGCGCGGATCATAGCCAGCTTCATCCCGAAGAGCCTTCCGCAGCGCAGCCGGCAGAGGAACCCGCAGAGTATCTGGACGATGATATCGAAGGAGAATCCTGATTTGAACGGATTTGCAGGAATAAAACAGATTGCCGGCTTTCCTCGGAAAGTCGGCATTTTTTTCATCATGACGGCATTTGCCTTCCTGCTGTGCGCACAGCTTTTCGGGATCCGGGCTTATGCCGCTGCCAGGCTCCTGACCCCGCAGGACCCGGTGGTGGTGGTGATCGATCCCGGGCACGGCGGAGAAAACAGCGGGACTTTGGAAGGCCGCATGCCGGAAAAGGAGATGACCCTCATCACCTCCCAGGCCCTGGCGGAGCACCTTCGCAAATTCGAGGGCGTCACGGTGTATCTCACCAGATCCGGGGACGGGGATATGTCCCTGGCTGAGCGGGCGGAATTTGCGGAAGAAGCGGGAGCGGACTTTCTCTTCAGCATCCATTACAATGCCTCCGTCTCCCATGAACAGTTCGGCTCGGAGGTCTGGACTTCGGTACAGACTCCCATGAACGCCCACGGATACCAGTTCGGCATGATCCAGATGCGGAATATGGAAGCCAGGGGGCTGTTTCTTCGCGGTGTCAAGACCAGATTCGGGCACGACGGCGTCTCGGATTATTACGGGATCCTGCGGCAATGCTCCCTGCGGCAGATCCCTTCGGTCATCATCGAACACTGCTGTGTGGATGAACCGGGAGATGCGGCTCTGATCGAAACCGACGATCAGCTGCGGGAGTTCGGCATCGCCGACGCGGACTCCATCGCCCGGTATTTCGGTCTTCGAAGCACCCAGCTGGGGATCGATTACAGCGGAGATGACCCGTGGATGATGCCCGCGGACCCTTCCGTCATTCAGCCCCTTTGCCTGCGGGATGCCACCCCTCCCGAAGAAGTCACGGCAGAGATCCTGGAGGCGGATTATGAAGGCTGCAGCGCCCGGATCCGGATCAGCGCGGCAGAGGGGGACGGCCTTATGGAGTTTTATTCCCTCAGTCTGGACGGCGGCCGCACCTTCCAAAAGATGGCAGCCTGGCCCCGGGTGGATATCTTTTCCAAGACCTGCGCCGAGAGCTTTGAGCTTTCTTTAGAGATCCCTTCCGGCACCAGACCGGTGCTCCTGGTCCGGGGGTACAATCAGTATGAAACCTATACCGAATCGGAGCCGGTGGCTTTTTCTTCCCTCTTTCTGATCCCCGGAGAGGCGGCGGAGAGCACGGTCCATGCCCCCATTCCGGACCGGGAGCCGGAGGCGGTGACGGAAACGGAAGCGGTCCCCAAAGGGCCGGACATCACCATCGGGGGAAACGGTGCGGATTCCTTTTCCGTAACGGCGTTTTTGCTGGGAAAGGACAGGGCCACGGGAGACGACCGGTCCGCTGCCATTTTCCGCAAGATCCTGCTGACGGCCATCTTCCTTACGGCCTCGCTGGAGTTTCTGATCTTTATCATCTGGCTGGTGCAGAGCGCCATCCGAAACGATCGCAGAAAATAATGTTTGACGGAGGATCATGATGGATCTGAAACGTGTCTTTTGGGACGCCTCCATGTATAAGGGAGAGATGGGATATCTAAAGACCCAGCGAAAATATGAGCTGGCAAAGACCATTGTCTTCTATGTCCTGTCCTTTGCCATTCTGGCTCTGGGATGGATCTCCACCGGGACCCGGAACAACCTGCTGACCATTGTGGCGGTGCTGGGGATCCTGCCGGCTACCAAGGCGCTGGTGGTGACGATCCTCTTTTTCCGGTATCAGGGCTGCCCCGAGGAAGAGGCAAAAAAGATCGAAAGTGCGCTGTGGATCGAACATGGGCATAATCGTCTGTCCCTCTACGACCGGGTCTTTACCGGTCAGAAAAAGACCTTTGAGGTGCGAAGCCTCACCATCGGCGACGGATGCATCCTCTATTATGCGGAGCCCGGCAAGGTGGAAGAGAAAGCCTTCAAAGAGCATCTGGCCCCCTTTTTAGGGGCGGAGCACCTGGATGGATATACCATCAAGGGATATGAACATCTGGAGAAATACCTGGAGCGGATCCGGTCCTTAAGCATCGATCCCCCCCAGGAGAAGGATCTGGCCCTTCGCCGGATGCTCTGCCAGATTTCCCTGTAAATGCAGATCGCACAGACTGTTTCCAGTACCGTTACCTGACGGAGAAAACTATGCTACGGATCACCGTCCCCCCGGAGATGAGCGGACAGCGCTTCGATAAATATCTGAAGCGCCTCATGCCCCAGATCCCCTCCGGGATCCTCTATAAGAGCCTGCGAAAAAAGAATATCACCCTGTGTGGCCGGAAAGCCGACGGCTCCGAAAAGATCGAAAGTGGCGACTTCCTGGAGCTGTTCTTTGCCCCGGAGACTCTGAAAACCTTCGGACTGGCAGTCTTATTGCAGGGCGAAAATGCCCCGGAAGGGAAGGAGAGCGCGCAGGTGAAATCCCAGGCGAAGTCCCAGACCCTTACCGCCGGGATGATCGATCCCGCCCGCATCGTCTTTGAAAACGAACATCTGCTGGTGTACAACAAGCCTGCGGGAGTCCTGACCCAGAAGGCCGGGCCGGAGGATGAGAGCCTGAACGAGATGCTGCTTCGTTACCTCTATGAAAAAGGAGAGGTGACGGATGCCTCCCTCCGGCTGTTCCACCCTTCCGTGGGGAACCGGCTGGACCGGAACACCGAAGGCCTGGTGCTCTTCGGAAAGACCCTGGCTGGGAGCAGATGGATCGCCGAAGGGTTAAAAACCCACACCATCCAAAAGGACTACCTCACCATCTGTGCCGGGATCCCGCCGAAGGAGCAGGTCTATGAGGCGGTGCTTTCCAGAGACGGATCTGCCAGGGTCTCTGCCGTTCGAAAGACCGGAGAAGGGGCGCGGATCCGAACGGACATCAAACGGATCGCCGTCAGCAGCTCGCAGAAGACGGTTTCCCTGGTGCAGGTTCGCCTCCATACCGGAAAGACCCATCAGATCCGGGCACAGCTTTCCGCGGAAGGCTATCCCCTGATGGGAGATCCCAAATACGGAGATGAGGCGGTAAACGCCTGGGCCCACAAGACCTTCGGCCTTCGCAGCCAGCTCCTGTTTGCCTTTCATATGACCTTCCCGGAAAACGAACTGGGGGTTCCGGCGCAGCTGACTGCACCGCCTTCGGAGCGTTTTTCCCACATCCTCAACACCCTATTCGGAGAAGAAGCGTATGCCCACCTGGAAATCCCGGGGACTGCGGGGCTCTAACTTAGAGGAGCTCATCAACCGCACCAATGAAAAATATGACGAGGCGGGACTGGCCCTCATCCAGAAGATCCCGACTCCCATCAAGCCCATGAAGATCGACCCGGAGTCCCGGCACATCACCCTGGCCTACTTCGATCAGAAGAGTACCGTGGACTATATCGGGGCTGTCCAGGGGATCCCGGTGTGCTTCGATGCAAAGGAATGCGCCGAGGATACCTTTGCCCTGCAGAACATCCATGAGCATCAGGTCTCCTTTATGAGACGATTCGAAAAGCAGGGGGGCATCGCCTTTTTCCTGATCTATTACACCCACCGGGATCAGTTCTACTACCTGCCTCTTCAGATGCTGAACTTCTTCTGGGACCGGGCGAAGGAAGGCGGACGGAAGAGCTTTCGATTTGAGGAACTCAATCCGGAGTACTTTCTTCCAAAGGTACCCGGGGTCCTGGTGCCCTACCTGGAAATGCTCCAAAAGGACCTGGAGGAACGCCCGGAAGAAAGCAATTGACAACCCGTATTCCCTTCGATATAATAGGCATAATTTTATTTGCTAATCAGATAACAAGGTAGCACGTTAGTGAGGTAAAGTGATGGACAGGAAACACGCACTGTTGCATACACCGGAAGGGGTCCGGGACCTGTACGGAAAAGAATATGCCCGGACACTGCGGGTCTGTGAGCAGCTGATGAGATCCATCGGGCTGTACGGGTACGAGCCCATTCAGACACCGACCTATGAGTTCTTTGACGTCTTTTCCAAGGAAGTGGGTACCACGCCCAGCCGGGAGCTGTTCAAGTTCTTTGACCGGGAAAACAACACCCTGGTGCTGCGGCCGGACATCACGCCTTCCATCGCCAGATGCGCGGCAAAGTATTTTATGGAAGATGCGGGGTCCCTTCGGTTCTGCTATCAGGGGAGCGTCTTTTGCAACATCTCCTCCCTGCAGGGGAAGCTCAGCGAGGCGATGCAGGTGGGCGCGGAGCTCATCGGAGAAAACAGTGTATATGCCGACGCCGAGATCCTGGCCATGACCATCGACGCGCTGCAAAGTGCCGGCCTGCAGGATTTCCAGCTCAGCATCGGGAACGTGGAATACTTTAACGGCATCTGCGAGGAAGCCGGGCTCACCGGTGAGGACCGGGAGATCCTGCGCCAGTATATCGCGGACAAAAACCCCATAGCGGCGGGAGAGTTCCTGGCGGAGCTCCCCATCCCCGCGAAAAACAGGGAGCAGCTCCTGGCCCTGTCCAATTCCTTCTTTGAGCGGGAGCTGACGGACCACCTCACGGGGCTGTGCCAGCGGGCCAAGGATGCCATCAATCACCTGCGGACCATCCGGGAGGTCCTGAGCCAGTACGGCATGGACCGGTATGTCTCCTTCGATCTGGGGCTCATGAGCAAGCATACCTATTATACGGGCATCGTGTTCCGGGCCTACACCCTGGGGGTGGGCAGTCCCATCGCCAAGGGTGGCAGATATGACAGTCTGTTGGGACATTTCGGGAAGGAAGCCCCCTCCACCGGCTTTGTGATCCTGGTGGATGAGCTGATGGAAGCCCTGGACCGTCAGAAATGCGAGATCGAGGTCCCGGAAGCACCGGTGGTCATCGAATACCATGATTCCCGGAAGGAGTATTCCGCAGCCTTAAGTGAGGCATTAAAACTGCGAAAGAGCGGCCGACCCGTGATCCTTTCACCGGTCCGGACCGAGGGGGTGATATCATGAAGGACGATCTGTATTTAACCTTTGCCCTGGGAAAGGGCAGGCTTTCCAAAAAATCCATGGAGCTGCTGGAGCAGATCGGCATCACCTGTGAGGAGATGAAAGATCCCGATTCCCGTAAGCTCATCTTTGTAAATGAAAAGCAAAAAGTCCGGTTTTTCCTGTCCAAAGGACCGGATGTGCCCACCTACGTGGAATACGGCGCTGCGGATCTGGGGGTCGTGGGACGGGATACCATCCTGGAGGAAAACCGGAACGTCTATGAGCTTTTGGATCTGGGCTTCGGAAAATGCCGCATGTGCGTCTGCGGTCCCCATGATGCAAAGGAGCTCCTGCAGCATCATGAACGGATCCGGGTGGCCAGCAAATATCCGGACATCGCCCGGGAATACTTTTATGAGCACAAGCATCAGACCGTGGATATCATCAAATTAAACGGCTCCGTGGAGCTGGGTCCCATCGTGGGACTGGCGGATGTCATCGTGGACATCGTGGAGACCGGATCCACCCTCCGGGAGAACGGCCTGGAGGTATTGGAGGAGATCGCTCCCCTGTCTGCCAGGCTCATCGTGAATCCGGTGAGCATGCAGTTAAAGGGCGACCGGATCCGGGACCTGACGGTGCGGCTGAAAGCCATTTTGGATGAGGAGAAGAAAAAATGAAGATCCAGAAACTGACACAAGAGACCAGACAGGAGATCATGGAAAAGCTAAAGAGCCGCAATCCCGGCGGTTTTTCCGAATATGAAAAGACCGTGCGGGAGATCCTGGAGGATGTCCGGACCCGTGGAGACGAAGCGGTCTTTGCATACACCCGCAAATTCGACGGGTTCGAACTGACCCCGGAAAACATCCGCGTGACGAAGGAAGAGATCGAAGCAGCCTATAAAGAGCTGGATCCCGCCCTGGTGGAGACCATCCGGGAGGCAGCTGCCAACATCCGCGCCTTCCACGAAAAGCAGCTCCGCACCAGCTGGTTTGATCCGAAACCCGACGGAAGCCTTCTGGGCATCCGCTTTACCCCCATCGAACGCATCGGGGTCTATGTCCCAGGGGGAAAGGCCGCCTATCCCAGCAGCGTGCTGATGAACATCATCCCGGCTAAGGTGGCGGGGGTCCCGGAGATCCTCATGGTCACCCCTCCCGGAAAGACCGGAAAGGTGGATGCCGGCACCCTGGTGGCTGCGGATCTGGCAGGGGCCACGGATATCTATAAGGTAGGCGGCGCCCAGGCCATCGCCGCGCTGGCCTACGGGACGCAGTCCATTCCCAAGGCATATAAGATCACGGGCCCCGGCAATATCTTCGTCGCCCTGGCCAAAAAGGAAGTCTACGGACTGGCAGGCATCGACTCCATCGCAGGCCCCAGCGAAGTGCTGGTGCTGGCGGATGAGACCGCCGATCCCCGCTATGTAGCAGCGGATCTCTTAAGCCAGGCGGAACACGATGAAATGGCCAGCGCCATCTTGGTCACCACCTCCGAAGAGCTGGCAAAGAATGTGGAGCGGGAGATCGAAGGCTTCCTGCAGGTCCTTCCCAGAGCCGAGATCATCCGAAAGTCTCTGGACGGCTACGGGTATCTGCTGGTAACGGAAAATATGGAGGATGCCATCGAAACCGTAAACGAGATCGCGTCCGAACACCTGGAGATCCTGACGGTCAATCCCTTCGACACCATGACCAGAGTCCGAAATGCCGGTGCCATCTTCCTGGGAGAGTACTCCTCGGAGCCTCTGGGCGACTATTTTGCAGGCCCCAACCATATCCTGCCCACCAACGGCACCGCCAAGTTCTTCTCCCCCTTAAATGTGGATGACTTCCTGAAAAAGACCAGCATCATTTCCTATTCCCGGGAAGCTTTGGAAGCGGTTCACGAGAAGATTGAGCTCTTCGCCAGGAGCGAGGGACTCACGGCACACGAAAACAGCATCAAAGTACGCTTTGAGAGGTAAAAAACACATGGGAGTTCAGGCAAATGCGCCCCGCAGCGCGCAGATCACACGAAACACCAAGGAGACGCAGATCTGCGTCGGTCTCACCCTTGACGGAACCGGAAGATCAAAGATCGATACCGGTATCGGCTTTTTCGATCACATGCTGGAGGGCTTTTCCAGACACGGCTTCTTTGATCTGGACTGCCAGGTGAAGGGAGACCTTCAGGTGGACGGCCATCACAGCGTGGAGGATACCGGCATCGTCCTGGGGACGGCCATCCGGGAGGCTGTGGGGGACAAGGCCGGAATCTGCAGGTACGGACACTTCATCCTGCCCATGGACGAAGCCCTGGTGCTGTGTGCCGTGGATCTGTGCGGCAGACCCTACTTGAATTTTGACTACCGTTATCAGGTCCCCATGATCGGCGGCCTGGACACGGAGCTGGTGCATGAGTTTTTCTATGCCGTATCCTACAGTGCCATGATGAACCTGCACATTCAGGTCCTGTCGGACGGAAACGCACACCATGTGACGGAGGCCATGTTCAAGGCCTTCGCAAAAGCGCTGGATATGGCCACATCCTATGATCCGCGGGTCACCGGCGTACTGTCCACAAAGGAGGTTCTGTAATGACGAAAAAATTCTGTCCCTGCATCTATCTCTTCCGCGGCAATGCGGTCCGCAGCATCACGGACAGGAGCGTGGTGGAGACGGATCCCCTTCGCCTGGTGGCGAAATACTGTGAAAACGGCGCCGATGAGCTGCTGGTCTACGATCTGTCCGAGGGAGAGGGAGATGAGGCCCATGAGGAGGCCCTGGACCTGATCCGGGAGATTGTCACCGCCAGCGAGATCGATGTCACCTGCGGCGGCAATATCAAGCGCCTGGAGGATGTGAAGAAGATCCTCTACACCGGCAGCAAGAAATGTGTCCTGGACTGGGAAAAGGAGGGCAACTATGCCCTGACCAAGGAAGCCAGCGAGCGCTTCGGCCGGGACAAGATTCTGGCCAGCATCGACAGTCCGGAGAACCTTCCGGAGGATGCTCCGGATCTGGCCACCACCTATCTGTGCGGCCTGGTGCTGTTAAATCCCCACATCATCCGGGAAACGGAGGCGCGCTTTGGCCTGCCTCTTTATGTACAGATCGGCAATATCGCCCTGAATAAGCTTCTGGAGATCTTTGCCTATGAGAAGGTCTGCGCCGTCACCGGCAATACCATCAATGACAATGCAGGGGAGATCGGTGCCTTAAAGGAGCTTTGCATCCAGAACGGCATCTCCGTGGTCAGTCCCCAGGTGAAGCTTTCCTGGTCCGACCTGAAAGCAGGAGAGAACGGCCTGGTCCCTGTGGTGGTGCAGGACTACCGCACTCTGGAGGTCCTGATGGTGGCCTATATGAACGAGCAGGCCTACCTGGATACGGTGAAGACCGGCAAAATGCATTATTACAGCAGAAGCAGACAGAGCCAGTGGTTAAAGGGAGAGACCAGCGGTCACTTCCAGTTTGTAAAGAGCCTCACCGCAGACTGCGATTTCGATACCATCCTGGCCAAGGTATCCCAGGTGGGAGTTGCCTGCCATACCGGGGCCAGAAGCTGCTTTTTCAATGAGATCCTGACCAAGGAGACGGCAGAGGAAAAGAACCCGCTGCAGGTCTTCCAGGAGGTCTATGATGTGATCTTAGACCGCAAAGCCAATCCCAAGGAGGGTTCCTACACCAATTACCTCTTTGACAAGGGGATCGATAAGATCCTGAAAAAGTGCGGGGAGGAAGCCACGGAGATGGTCATCGCCGCCAAGAATCCCAACCCCAACGAAGTGGTGTACGAGATCAGCGATCTGCTCTATCATATGATGGTCCTTATGGCGGAGCGGGGTATCGGATGGGAAGAGATCACCACAGAACTGGCAAACAGATAAATGCATTCCGGAGAAAACATGAACAGCACCCTGGCCCTGTCAGATGATATTTTAATGAAAGTGGAAAAGCCGGAGCGGTACATCGGACACGAAGTGAACGCGGTCCTCAAGGACCCCGCTCAGGTCAGTGTCCGATTTGTCATGTGCTTTCCGGATGTCTATGAGATCGGAATGAGCCATCTGGGCATTCAGATCCTCTATGATATGTTCAATTCCTTTGAGGATGTCTGGTGCGAGCGGGTCTATTCCCCCTGGACGGATCTGGACGCGGTGCTTCGGAAGGAGCAGATCCCGCTGTTCGCGCTGGAATCCCAGGATCCCATAAAGGATTTTGATTTTCTGGGGATCACCCTCCAGTATGAGATGTGCTATACCAACATCCTGCAGATCCTGGACCTGTCCCGGATCCCTCTTACAAGCGCCGAACGGCTCCGGGCAGAGGAAGAGACCGGGGTCCGGTACCCCATCGTCATCGGTGGCGGCCCCTGCAGCTACAATCCGGAGCCCATCGCCGACTTTTTCGATCTCTTTTACATCGGAGAGGGAGAGACCAGGTACCGGGAGCTTCTGGACCTGTACAAGTCCTGCCGGGATGCGGGACTGGGAAGGGAAGAGTTCCTTCGCCGGGCCGCAAAGGTCCCCGGGATCTATGCCCCTTCCATGTATGACGTGACCTATCATGAGGACGGCACCATCGCGGCCTTTACCCCCAAAGAAGAAGGGATCCCGAAAAAGATCATGAAGGAAGTGGTGACGGATCTGACCCACACCTACTACCCCAAGGCTCCCGTGGTCCCCTATATCAAATGCACCCAGGACAGAGTGGTGCTGGAGATCCAGCGGGGATGCATCCGGGGATGCCGGTTCTGTCAGGCCGGAGAGCTCTATCGCCCGGTCCGGGAGCGGGATGCAGAGTATCTCAAGGATCTGGCCATGGAGATGCTGAAAAACACCGGACATGAAGAGGTGTCCTTAAGCTCCCTGTCCTCCAGTGACTACTCGAAGCTGCCGGAGCTTCTGGATTTTCTCATCGAAGAATGCAGCAAACGTCATATCAACATCAGCCTGCCATCCCTGCGGATCGATGCCTTTTCCCTGGACGTGATGAGCAAGGTCCAGGACGTTCGAAAGACCAGCCTGACCTTTGCGCCGGAAGCGGGATCCCAGCGCCTCCGGAATGTGATCAACAAGGGTCTCACGGAGGAAGTCATCCTCTCCGGGGCCAGAGAGGCCTTCCTGGGGGGATGGACCAAGGTAAAGCTCTATTTCATGCTGGGGCATCCCGGGGAGACCCAGGAAGATATCCTGGCCATCGGGGACCTGGCCAACAAGATCGCGGCGGAGTTTTTCGACGCGGTGCCCAAGGAAAACCGGGTAAACGGCAAGGTACAGATCGGTGTCAGCACCGCCTTCTTTGTGCCGAAGCCCTTTACCGCCTTCCAGTGGGCTCCCCAATGTACCAAGGAGGAGTTCATCGAGAAGGCTTATCTGTGCAGGCGGGGCATCAGCGAACAGCTCAATCAAAAGAGCATCCATTACAGCTGGCACGATGCGGACGTCAGTGTCTTAGAGGGGGTCCTGGCAAGAGGGGACCGAAAGCTCTGCGCCGTCATTC
>JAEEGL011610334.1_pt1 | contig 14932 bp, 12 predicted proteins | sample 9134231 | NCBI WGS metagenome assembly JAEEGL01 (sample SAMN16246548, study PRJNA631951) | gut metagenome | biome: gut microbiome; feature: rumen; material: fiber-attached | host: Bos | place: Iran: Karaj | collected 2018-10
GGCCGCTTAGTTCGTCCGCCGAGGCATTTTTGGAACGACTGCGGGATGAAATCAAGTAATACGCAATTCAAGAAAGAATCATATACACCAACACACCGTGTTGCACACCATCTCCTGCCCATTTTAGGTTAGCAGTGCTTATATAAGAGTCATGGTGCGATTAGGAAAAGGCCTTCATGCCCAGATGTATCTATTATTGCTCATCATTAAACTGGCCGTTTGAAACGTCCCGACAATGAAGCCCTTGGATATGCCCAAGGCCGAAAACAAGCCTGCAGAGAAGCCCGAAGAAGTCACTCCCGAAGTTCCCGTCGAGCCGGAAAAGATCGACTTTTCCAACGTGGTGATCGAGCCGCTTTTTGCCGATCAGGTGGATTTTGAGACCTTCTCAAAGAGCGATTTCCGCGCCGTAAAGGTGCTGGACTGCCAGGCGGTGAGAAGTCAAAGAAGCTCCTGCAATTCACTCTGGACGACGGTTCCGGCGAGAATCGGACGATTTTGAGCGGAATCCACGCCTATTATGAGCCGGAAGAGCTCATTGGGAAGACCTGTATCGCCATTACGAATCTGCCGCCGCGAGCCATGATGGGTATTGAATCCTGCGGTATACTTCTAAGTGCCGTCCATAAGGAAGGGGAGGAGGAAAAGCTCCATCTTCTGATGGTCGATCCTCACATTCCCGCAGGCGCAAAGCTGTATTGAGTTCGGTGTTTGAGCGAGCGGATACATCCGTATACCATAATCACCTTTATATCTCCGCTTCTCCTGCTCAAAGTAAATTAGTCTTCAGTTTTGTACAATTGTATACGGAACTGCACATGAGCCCCGCTATTCTGCTGTAGTAGCGGGGCCCTTTTTGCGAACGCAAGAGCACTTTTGGACACCGTTCCTATAGCATCGGGTTTTGGCATTGCCACGATTAACAGATATAATTAAACTTCCTCTAAAGGATAACGAATGCTCATCGTGCAGCCATCCGGAAGACGGGTCGCATGATGAGCATTCTATTTAGCCTTCGCATTGGTCGATAGTGAACGTGGGAAAATGAAATGAGGAAATTCCTATACTGCAGGGCTGAGGACAATGATTGATAGACTTTTTTCCATCAGATATCTTTGACCGGAAAAGTAGACCCAGAAATGAAGCAGGAATACGATGCAGCGATTGATACAAGCAAGTATGAGATGCTTCATTTCTATAGATAGATGATAGCAGATGAAGATTAATCCGTCAGCGCACGCTTCTGGGAAACGGAGACTTTGACGTCATAACAGGCAAAGGAACCTTCCACCAGCGCTGCATCCGGCTTCCTGGTGAAAGAGCTTACCAGAGGGACAAGGATCAATCCGGCCAGCATGGCGAAAGCACCGCAGTTGATCGGGGATTGGAGCACGGTGGGGAACGAAGCCCGGAACAGCATATTCAGGATCATCAGCACAGAACCGAAAACAAAGCATACCCAGCAGGAAGCTTTTGTGGTCTGACGCCAATACAGGCTGTAAAGGAAAGGCGCCAGGAAAGCACCGGCCAACGCGCCCCAGGAGACGCCCATCAGCTGCGCGATGAAGGTCGCGCTGTTGGAACTGGTGGCGCTCAGCGAGCTGCGGTACTGGAAGACGGCGATGGCGGCGGAGATCAGGATGAATACCACGACGAAGACACGAATGATTCGAACCTGACGTTTTTCATCCATTTTCTTCACAATATTGTCTTTCAGCAGATCCAGGGTGATGGTGGAGCTGGAAGCCAACACAAGAGAGGACAGAGTGGACATGGAGGCGGAAAGCACCAGGATCACCACGATGGCGATCAGCAGATCCGGAAGACCGGAGAGCATGGAAGGGATGATCGCGTCATAACCGCCGACGGGAATACCGCTGGGAGAGAGTTCAATGCTGTCTGAGAAGAGACGGCCAAAACCGCCCAGGAAATAGCAGCCGCCGGCTACGATAACGGCAAAGATGGTGGAGATGATGGCGCCTTTCCGTACCGCAGCCTCGCTCTTGATGGCATAAAACTTCTGCACCATCTGCGGCAGACCCCAAGTGCCCAGTGAGGTCAAAATGACCACGCCCAGCAGACCGAGCGGATCGGGACCGAAGAAAGAGTTGAAAATACCGGGAGCATTGGAAACGGCCGGATCAGAAACGGAGGCCAGACCGTTCAGCGCTTCCATAAAACCGCCCTTGGAGGCCAGGACCGCAGCGATCACTGCGATGATACCAACCAGCATGATAAGCCCCTGAATGAAGTCGTTGATGGCTGTAGCCATGTAGCCGCCGGCGATCACATAGATGCCGGTGAGGATGGCCATGACGACGATGCAGACAGTATAGTCCAGACCAAAAGCCATTTTAAAGAGACGGGAAAGACCGTTATAGAGGGAAGCGGTATAAGGGATCAGAAACAGAAACGTGATAATGGAGGCGCCGACCTTCAGTCCTTTACTGCCGAAACGGCGGCCGAAAAACTCGGGCATAGTGGCGGAATCCAGATGCTGAGTCATGATACGGGTGCGGCGGCCCAGGATGACCCAGGCCAGCAGGGAGCCGATCAGCGCGTTGCCCAGGCCGATCCAGGTGGAGGCAATGCCGAATTTCCAACCGAATTGACCGGCATAGCCCACGAAGATCACGGCAGAAAAGTAGGAGGTGCCATAGGCAAAGGCGGTGAGCCAGGGACCTACGGAGCGTCCGCCCAGGACGAAACCGTTCACATCCGTTGCATGACGACGGCAATAGAGCCCAACGCTAACCATGATACCAAAGAATACGATCAGCAGAAGAATCTTGAGAAACATAGAGGAACCTTCCTTTCCGTTGCTTACGCTTCAGGATTATAGCATTTTAAATGACTGATGTAAAGAGAAAAATAGAAAAAAACCGGCCCCTTTTTGGGGACCGGTTTTCTGCATCGAATTGGCGTTATTCGACGACCTTGATCTCATTCTGTTTGGCAACCAGAAATTCGCTGTTGTAGGTGCGGCGAAGAAGAGGCTTTTCGATCTTTCCGGTGGGATTTCGCGGAACATGAGCGAAAATGACTTTTCTCGGCCGCTTGTAACGGGGAAGCTGAGTGCAGAACTCATTTACTTCCTCTTCTGTGAGAGTCGCATCCGGCTTGACCTCAATGATGGCCGCGGCGATCTCGCCCAGGCGCTTGTCGGCCAGACCGATCACCGCAACATCCTTGATTGCAGGATGAGACCGGAGAAAGTCTTCGATCTGCACGGGATAGATATTTTCGCCGCCGCTGATGATCACATCTTTCTTGCGGTCCACCAGATATATAAATCCGTCTTCATCCCGCTCGGCCATATCGCCGGTATAGAGCCACCCGTCCTCCAGGACTTCCGCTGTGGATTTTGGGTCATTGTAATAGCATTTCATGACTCCGGCGCCTTTGACAGCCAGTTCTCCGACGCCGTGCTGGATCTCGTTTCGGTTCTCGTCTACAATCTTGACTTCCCAGCCATATCCGGGTACTCCGATCGCGCCGACCTTATGGATATTCTCTACGCCAAGATGAACGCAGCCCGGACCGATGGATTCGCTCAGGCCATAGTTGGTATCATACTGATGATTCGGGAAATAGCTCTTCCACCGCTTGATCAGGGTGGGAGGGACGGGTTGGGCGCCGATATGCATCAGACGCCACTGATCCAATGTGTAGTCGGAAAGATTGACTTTGCCGCTCTCGATTGCGTCCAGAATATCCTGGGCCCAGGGGACCAGTAGCCAGACGATGGTGCAGCGTTCTTCGCTGACGGTGCGGAGGATCCATTCCGGGCTGACGCCGCGCAGGATGACCGCCCGGCTTCCGGAATAGAGGGAACCGAACCAGTGCATTTTTGCACCGGTATGGTACAGCGGCGGAATACAAAGGAATACGTCGTCCCGTGTCTGACCGTGGTGAGCCTGTTCGACTTTTGCAGCATGGGTCAGGCTGGCATGCGCATGCAGAATGGCCTTGGGGAAACCGGTGGTGCCGGAGGAGAAGTATATGGCGCCATCGTCTTCGTCGGTAAGATAGATGCTGGGAGCGACAGAAGAGCAGTAGACGATCAGCTTTTCATAACTGTCCGCAAAAGAAGGACAGTCGTCTCCGACATAGAAAATGTTCTTAACTCGGGGGACCCGGTCCAGTACTGTCTCGACCCGTCCGGTGAATTCCGGGCCGAAGATAAGAGCGTCAACGTCGGCCAGCGTCAGGCAATGCAGGATCTCATCCGCATCATAACGATAATTCAGCGGTACGGCCAGAGCGCCGGTTTTCAGAATGCCAAAATAGATGGGCAGCCATTCCAGGCAATTCATCAGCAGAATGGCGACTTTATCTCCCTTTTTGATGCCGCGGGTCAGCAGCAGATTGGCGAAGCGATTGGCTTTGATGTCAAATTCGCCCCATGTCATCTGCTTGCGGAAAGCTCCGCCCCGGGCGGATTCGATCAGGGAATACTCACGCCAGGTGACGTGCGGAACAGACTTGACTTCCGGGTTGATCTCCACAAGAGCAACTTCATTTTTGAAATAGGTGGCGTTGCGTGCCAACAGCTCGGTAATGGGCATGTTCTCAGCTCCTTCATGTTTGCCCGCATATTCTGACACGATTGCTTGCTTTTGTCAATGCTCCGGGACTGAGAAAATTTATTTATTTACATACTTGAATTTTTCTCAAAAATCTGTACAATAAGACAATCCATATCATATCCCAGAAAAAGGTGGTTACGATGAAACAACTCATGCTGGGGAACGCTGCGGCCGCCCGTGGACTCTATGAAGCCGGGTGCTGCGTTGTTTCCAGTTATCCCGGTACGCCAAGCACAGAGATTACTGAAGAGGCGGCAAAGTACGACGAGATCTATGCCGAATGGGCGCCTAACGAAAAAGTCGCCATGGAGACCGCGTTCGGCGCATCCCTTGCCGGAAAGCGCAGCTTCTGCGGTATGAAGCATGTCGGGCTCAATGTGGCAGCCGATCCGTTGTTCACTGTGAGCTATACCGGGGTCAACGCCGGTATGGTCATCGCCGTGGCGGATGATGCCGGCATGCACTCTTCACAGAATGAGCAGGATTCCCGCCATTATGCGGCTTCTGCAAAGATCCCCATGCTGGAACCATCGGATTCTGCAGAGAGCTGTGAATTTGCCAAGCTGGCCTATGAGCTGTCCGAACGCTTCGATACACCGGTCCTGCTGAAGATGTGTACCCGCGTGGCACACTCCCAGAGCGTGGTGGAGATCGGAGACCGGATCGAACAGCCGGTAAAGCCCTATGAAAAGAATATCGCCAAGTACGTCATGATGCCGGGCAATGCCATTCGCCGCCACCCGATCGTTGAGGCGCGTACCCGCGCTCTGGTTGAGTATGCGGAGACCGCATCTGTCAACCGAGTCGAACCCGGCACGGATCACAGTATGGGAATCATTACGTCGTCGACCTCCTATCAGTACGTGAAAGAGGTATGCGGTGATACCTATCCCGTTCTGAAGCTGGGTCTCATCTGGCCCATGCCGGTAAAGCTGATTCGCGATTTTGCCGCTGGTGTGGAACGCCTTGTGGTGGTGGAGGAGCTGGACAGCTTTATCGAGAGCCATTGCAGGGATCTGGGACTGGAGGTAACGGGGAAGGACCTCTTCCCGCCGGAAGGTGAATTATCACAGAATCTGGTGGCGGAAAAGCTTAGCCTGCCGGTACACCGCGGAGCAGCTTTGGAAGAAGCGATTCCTTCCCGTCCGCCGGTCATGTGTGCCGGCTGTCCGCATCGCGGAATGTTCTACACACTGTCCAAAAACAAAGTTACCGTTCTGGGCGATATCGGGTGCTATACCCTGGGGGCTGTGGCGCCTCTGTCAGCCATTGAGATGACCCTTTGCATGGGCGCTTCCGTTTCCTCCATTCACGGCTTCAACAAAGCGCTGGGCGCCGAAAGCGAAGGAAGAACGGTGGCGGTGATCGGGGACAGCACCTTCATGCATTCCGGGATGACGGGTCTGGCTAATATAGCGTATAACCAGTCCAATTCCACGGTCATTATCCTGGACAACTCTATCACCGGCATGACCGGACATCAGCAGAATCCAACCACCGGATACAACATCAAAGGGGATCCTGCCGGGAAGATCGATCTGGAAGCGCTGTGCCGTGCTATGGGCTTCCGTCGCGTCCGCATTGTGGATCCCTATGATTTGGATACCTGCGATCAAGTGCTCAAGGAAGAATTGGCTTCTGCGGAACCGTCGGTCATTATCAGCCGCCGTCCCTGCGCTCTGCTCAAATACGTCAAGCACAAGGCGCCGCTTAAGGTTGACCCAAGCAAGTGCAAGAGCTGCAAAAGCTGCATGCGCGTGGGCTGCCCGGCCATCAGCATGAAGGATGGAATAGCCGCGATCGACAACACCCTTTGCGTTGGATGCGGAGTATGCAGTCAGCTATGCCGTTTTGATGCCTTTGAGGAGGGAAATTGAGATGGTAAAGAACATCATGATCGTCGGCGTAGGCGGCCAGGGGACCCTCCTGGCAAGCAAGATGCTGGGCCATCTTCTCCTGGGGCAGGGATACGACGTGAAGGTTTCCGAGGTCCACGGTATGAGCCAGCGCGGCGGCAGCGTTGTGACCTATGTGCGATATGGGGACAAGGTCTATTCTCCCGTGATCGACGAAGGAGAGGCGGATTTTATCGTCTCATTTGAACAGCTGGAAGCTGCCAGATGGATGGGTTATCTGAAACCGGGCGGCGTCATCGTGACCAACACCCAGAAAACGGATCCTATGCCGGTGATCACCGGCGCTGTTTCCTATCCGGAAAACCTGATCGAAAAAATGCGGGAAAAAGGCGCAAAGGTGGACGCGGTGGATGCTTTGCCTCTGGCGGAAAAGGCCGGGACTTCCAAAGCAGTCAACTTGGTTTTGATGGGGCGCCTCAGCCGCTATTTCGATTTTGACGATGCGGTGTGGCAGGAAGCCATCAGCGCCTGCGTTCCCGCAAAGTTCCTGGAAATGAACAGAAAAGCGTTTGCTTTTGGTAAAGAGAGTTGACAAAGAGAAAAGATACGCTAACGATGCAGGAAGGATGAAAGAGATTGAACGAGAACAAGAAGTATTACCAGCCGGAGTGGGAGACCATGCCGCCGGAACAAATCCGTGAACATCAGAGCAAGCTGCTGGTACGGCAGGTGCGCCATGTTTGGGATCGTGTGCCTTATTATAAGAAACTGATGCAGGACAAAGGCCTGGAACCCGGGGATATCACCGGCATTCAGGATATCTGGAAGCTCCCGTTCCTTTCCAAGGACGACCTTCGCGAAGCGTATCCCTATGGGCTCCTGGCCGAACCGCTGGAAAACTGCGTGCGTATCCATTCCACTTCGGGAACAACGGGACGCCGTGTCGTGGCATTTTACACCCAGGCAGATATTGACCTGTGGGATGAATGCTGCGCCCGTGCCATCGTAGCGGCCGGAGGGACAGACAAGGACGTTTGCCATATAGCATACGGCTTCGGCCTGTTCACAGGAGGCGCCGGTCTGAACGGCGGAAGCCACAAAGTCGGCTGCCTGACCGTGCCGATCTCTTCCGGCAATACAGAACGGCAGATCATGTTCATCAAGGACCTTTCCGCGACGATCCTGTGCTGTACACCCAGCTATGCCGCTTATCTTGCGGAATCCATGAAGGAACTGGGCATGGGTCCTGATGATATCTCCCTCAAGGCCGGTATCTTCGGCGCCGAAGCCTGGACGGAGGAAATGCGCCACGATATTGAGAAGACTCTGGGCATCAAGGCCTACGATATCTATGGCCTGACTGAGATTTCCGGTCCCGGCGTGTCCTATGAGTGCTCCGAACAGATGGGCATGCACATCAATGAGGACCATTTCTATGCTGAAATCATCGATCCCAATACCGGTGAGGTCCTGCCCGAGGGAACGAAGGGCGAACTGGTATTCACCAGCCTGGATAAGGAAGCATTCCCCCTTCTGCGGTACCGCACGAAAGATATCAGCGTGCTGACTCGCAAGGAATGCTCCTGCGGACGGACTTTCGTCAAGATGAACAAGCCGATGGGACGAAGCGACGATATGCTGATCATCAAGGGCGTGAACGTCTTCCCGTCCCAGATCGAGACGGTGCTGCTGAACAAGGGGTATCAGGCAAACTACCTTATCACTGTGGACCGGGTCAACAACAGCGATACGCTGGATATCGATGTGGAGATGACGCCCGAGCTGTTCTCCGACAATCTGTCCGTCGTTTCTGCCAGGGAGAAGGATCTGGTGAGCGCGCTGAAGGGTATGCTTGGTATCTATGCCAGAGTGCATCTGGTCTCTCCGAAGACCATCACCCGTTCGGAAGGAAAGGCCGTACGTGTCATTGATAAGCGTAAACTGGTTTGACGTAAGGAGGGTGTATCATGACTGTCAATCAGATCTCTGTCTTTGTGGAAAACAAATCCGGCGCGCTGGCGCAGATCGCCGGCGAGCTGGCCGCAGTCGGGGTGAACATGCGCGCCTTATCCATCGCGGAAACCCCGGATTTCGGCGTACTGCGCTTTATCGCTGACCAGGAGGAAAAGGCTGCACAAGTCCTGCGGGAAAACGGACATGTCCTGACCGTGACCCCGGTCCTGGCCGTAGCGCTGAAGGATGAGCCCGGCAGCTTTGCAAGGATAATGGGCGTTTTGGCGGATGCGGGGATCGACGTGGAATATGTCTATGCCTTTTTGACTCCCCGTCCCGATACCGCTTGCATGATCTTCCGCGTGGCGGATAATGCGGCAGCCGAAAAGGTGCTCTCTGACGCAGGCATAAAGCTCGCGGCTAAAGAGGAGCTGAACTGAAGCTTCCGCGTGACAGCTCCGTCGTCCCTGACGGCGCAGAACTGGATATGAAAATCAAACGAGACTGCCGATCGTATCGATTCGGCAGTCTCGACTTTTGCAGCTTTCCTGTGAATATCGTTCCGGATAAGAAGCCTGACTAAGAGGGCCTCTCGGCAGCCAGTCTCTTTTTCGCTTTTTGAATTGCCGGCTTAAAGATTACCAGGAGCATGACGATGGCAATGCTCCAGCCGATGGGATAGGAGATATACAGATGGAATAGAGTCGGGTGCTTCGGGAAATAGGTGAACGCCCAGATCAGCCGAAACGCGAACAGGGCAAAAATGTTGATCACGGCAGGCGCGATGGAGACGCCGTAACCGCGCAGGCAGGCATTCAGCGTACCCATAATGGAATAGATAAAGGCGAAGGTGGCAACGGCTTTTGCCCGATCTGCGCCAAATGCAACGGCGGCGGGAGCATCCGGCAGGAATAGGGCGACGATCTGGAATCGCAGAAGAAAACCGATGATGCCGAACAACAGACCGCCGAGGACGGTAATGAACAGGCTGTTTTTGAAAACCGATTTCGTTCGATCATACATCTTTGCTCCGACGCATTGCCCGGTAAAGACCGTGCAGCCCTGGGTGAGGGATTCGATCGTGGAGAAGATGAGACCGTCTATGTTCAGCGCGGCGGCGTTGCCCGATACGGCGAGGGAGCCCAGAGAATTGACACAGGTCTGCAGGGGAATGTCCGAAGCGGCCAGCATGGCGGCCTGCAGTCCGGCCGGGATGCCGATGCGCAGGATCTTTGCGATCTTTTCCTTGCGCAGACAGAGTTTGCGCAGATCCAGCCGCCAGGGTTCCTCCTCCCGGAGCAGGGCCCGCAGCGCGAGAAAGGCCGAGAGGTACTGAGTGATCACCGTGGCAGCCGCAACGCCCACCACATCCCAGTGGAAGCCTGCCACGAAGAGAATGTTCAGGATCAGATTGGTTGCGCCGGAGATGGACAGGAAGATGAGCGGATGCCGGGAATCTCCCCTGGCGCGCATGAGGGATGCGCCTGTATTATAGGTCATCTGTGCGGGAATGCAGAGGAAATACAGTCGGAGATATGTCGCCGCGCTGTCGATGATGTCCTCGGGGGCGTGCATCATTCGCAGAACAGAGACGGCAAGGCTTTCGCCGAGGAAGAGGACGAAAATGCCAACGAGGAAGGCAAGAAGCAGGGACACGTGCATGGTTTCCCGATAACTCTCAGGATCCGAAGCGCCGACGTCATTTGCCGCACATACGGTCACGCCGGCGGCGAGACCGCCGAAGAAACATATGATGAGCATGACGAAGGCAAACGTCGCGCCGACGGCAGCCAGGGCGGCGCTTCCGGCATATCGGCCGACCACCAGACTGTCTGCGGAGCTGAAAAGGATCTGCAGCCAACCGGTGAGGACAAGGGGAAGAGTGAAGCGCAGCAGGTTGCTCAAGACATTCCCATGCAGCATATCTACGTTTTTCCTCAAGTGAGATCACTTTCTTTCCGGAATATTTTCTCAATTATATTACAAACTGATGCAATTGCCTAGAGGGTTGTTTGCTTTTTCCGCCATTGCAGACAAGACAATGAGAAGGCACGTATACGTCAAGATCCGCGAAAACATACTTATGAGGTGAGCACAGACATTTTTAAACGGCTGCGATATGGCCGCCCGATACAATCAATGGAAAATACTTGCGCATTTCCGGCTGCAGTGATAAAATACTTCCTGGAAAAAGGGAGTAGCTCACGGCCTTCGGCCGGGGCAGTGGCGTCAGGACGGCGTTTCGGCGCCCGCTGCTGCCATGAGCAGTTTGCTTTCCTTCGGGAGAACGACTGGATTATGGGTGAGACTTTTGCCAGCAATGGTGGAAGTCTCGCCTTTTTTCAGGTTGAGGTAGGAGAGGAGCATATATCTATGCAGCGTTATTTGGAAAATTCCGAAACGGTGCTGAAGGAACTGCAGTCATCAAAAAACGGTTTGACCGCCGATGAAGCTGCAAAACGACTGGAGGAAAACGGTCGGAATAAACTGGCACAGCCCCCAAGGGACGGCTGGCTGAAACGATTTCTCAAATCCCTGGCGGACCCGATGATCATTATGCTGCTTTGTGCCGCAGCGGTATCTGCCGCAACAACGGTATATCAAAACGTGGTTCGCCATCAGCACGAGTCTTATGCCGACCTGTTCATCATCCTGTTTGTGGTCGTGGTGAATACGGTGCTGAGCATGGTGCAGGAAAGCAAAGCGGAACAGGCCATAGATTCCCTGATGGAGATGACCGCCGCTACTTCCCGTGTCCTGCGGGATGGAGAGACACAGGTCGTCAAAAGCGAAGAGTTGGTGCTGGGCGATATCGTTTTGCTGGAGGCCGGCGATTCCGTTCCCGCCGATTGCCGTGTTCTTGAGAGCTACAGCATGAAGGTCGAAGAGGCTGCGCTGACAGGGGAAAGCGTCGCTGTGAGCAAGCTTGCGGATATCCTGATGCTGAAAGAAGGGCAGAAGGATATCCCGCTGGGCGATCGCAAGAACATGCTTTACAGCGGCAGTACCGTGGCCTACGGCAGAGGCAGCGCAGTCGTTACCGCCACAGGTATGGATACGGAAATGGGCAAGATCGCGGATGCTCTGAACCTGGCCGAAGAAGAGAAGACTCCTTTGCAGAAGCGACTCTCTGAGCTGAGCGTCACGCTGACCAAGCTGGTGCTTGTCATCTGCATATTCGTTTTCCTCTTCGGTGTGCTTCGGGATACCCTGCTGGTTCCCAGCGGAGCGCCGGTGTTGGAAACGGTGCTGAATACCTTCATCATTGCCGTGGCGCTTGCGGTGGCAGCGATCCCGGAAGGACTTCCCGCGGTGACGACGATCATCCTTTCCATAGGCGTTACGGCCATGGCCAAAAGACAGGCGCTGATCCGCAGATTGACTGCGGTGGAGACTCTGGGATGCACCCAGGTGATCTGTTCGGACAAGACCGGCACGCTGACCCAAAATAAGATGACCGTGGTGGACAGCTTTACGGAGGATCCGATCCTGCTGGCTAAAGCCATGGCGCTCTGCAGCGACGCAAAGCGCTGTCTGGGCATGCACGAAGCCTCCGGTGAACCGACGGAATGCGCGCTGGTGGATCACGCCCATGATCTGCGCCTCTATAAAGATGAGCTGGATATCAACTTTCCCCGGATCGGAGAAGCTCCTTTTGATTCCATGCGGAAGATGATGAGCACCCTGCATGTAGAGGACGAAAAGACATATCAGTATACCAAAGGCGCATGTGAAATGATCCTGGACCGCTGCACCGGATTTCTGCGGGACGGAAGCGTCCAGCCAATGACGGAAGAATACCGCCGGACCGTGAAAGCGCGGAACAAGGAGTTCGCCGACAGGGCTCTTCGCGTGCTGGCTGCGGCGTACCGGGTTTGGGATACGAAGCCTGATTCCGAGGAAGCGGAATATCTGGAACAGGATATGGTCTTTATCGGGATGGTGGGAATGATCGATCCCTGCCGGCCTGAAGTGTATGCTGCAGTGCAGGAGTGCAGACAGGCGGGTATCCGCCCGGTGATGATTACCGGCGATCACAAGGATACGGCGGTCGCCATCGCCAAAGATCTGGGGATCCTGACAGACGGGACGGAGGCCATAGAAGGCGCAGCACTGGAGGATTTTTCCGATGAAGAGCTGAAGGAAGCCGTACCTCGTTACAGCGTTTACGCCAGGGTGCAGCCTGAGCATAAATCCCGAATCGTCCGGGCATGGAAGAGCCGCGGCAAAGTCGTCGCCATGACCGGGGACGGAGTGAATGACGCGCCTTCCATCAAAGCAGCGGATATCGGGATCGGCATGGGCATCACCGGGACGGCCGTTACAAAAGGCGTCAGCGATATGGTGCTGGCGGACGACAACTTTGCCACCATCGTAAATGCGGTGGAGGAAGGCAGAAAGATCTATGATAATGTGCGTAAAGTCGTGCAGTTCCAGCTCACCACAAACCTGGCGGAGATCGTAGCCATATTTGTTTCCTCCATGCTTGGCTTCCGTCTGCTGAGCGCCGCGCACATCCTGTGGATCAATCTGGTCACGGATTCCGCGCCGGGACTGGCATTGGGGATGGAACCGGCAGAAGAGGGCTTGATGCGTCGGAAACCGCGGCCTTCCGACGAGAGCCTGTTTTCCGGCGGAAGCGGGCTGTTTATCCTGATTCAGGGCATTTTTATGGGGTTGTTGATCATCTTCTCTTATCTCGTCGGAGAGTATATCGAGACAGGAAGCTGGGCCTTGCGGGACAGTGCGAACGGCATGACCATGGCCTTCCTCACCTGTAATCTGGTGGAGATGCTCCGGGCCTTTTCATCCAGAAGTCTTACCGGCTCCATGCTGCGGATGAAAAAACAAAACGTCTGGCTTTGGGGATCCATGCTCTGGACTCTTCTTCTGACCTGCGGAGTCGTATTCATCCCGGCATTTCGGCAGCTTTTCGGGTTTGCGGCCATCAGCCTGCGGGAACTGCTCATCGCACTTGGTCTTTCGTTCACCGTACTGCCGTTTTCGGAGATCATCAAACTGTTTCAGCGGAGAAATAAGCAAGTAGAAAAGGAGGATATCTGATGTTCACACTGGAAAACGATCGGGGAATGAAGGTCACATTGGTTGAAACCGGCGGTGCGATACAATCCATCCTTGTTCCGGATCGGGAAGGCAAGCCCGGCGACGTTGTCCTGGGCTGTGATACGGAAGCCGGGTATCCCGCGCCGGGATGTCTTGGGGCAATGGTCGGCCGCTTTGCCAATCGGATCTCCGGAGCCGCTTTCCCGCTGAACGGCAGGACCTATACGGTGACCAGAAATGAGGGAGAGAATTGTCTCCACGGCGGCAAGGGGTATCATATGCGCCGCTGGAATGCAGAGTACGCAGATGGCGGCGTGCTGCTGAGCCTGGACAGTCCGGATGGGGAAGAGGGATTTCCGGGGAATCTGAAGGTTTCTGTAGAAGTGCGTCTGTTACAGAATAACGCGCTTATCCTGCATTATCGCGCAGAGACGGATGCTGATACGATCCTGAATCTGACGAACCACAGCTATTTTAATCTTGCAGGGAAAGGGACGATATTGGATCATGAGCTCATGCTGGCATCGGATGCCTATCTGGAGGTAGACCGGCACTTGATTCCCACCGGTAAGATGATCGACGTGGAGGGGACAGATTTCGATTTCCGTATCCGTCGGCCGATCCGCAGCGGCAAATACGACCATTGTTTTCTGCTTCAAGGCGGTGACGGAATAAAAGCGGAGGCTTGGGATCCGGTCAGCGGGCGCGGTTTGAGGATGTATACGGATCAGCCTGCCGTACAGTTGTATTGCGGCATGGGGTTGAGAGGTGTAAAAGGGAAAGCCGGCGCGGAGTATCCCGCTTTCGGCGGATTCTGTCTGGAAACGCAGCATTATCCGGACTCTCCGAACCATCCGGAGTTTCCAAGCACGGTGCTTAAAGCAGGAGAAAAATGGGAGTCCGTAACTACATACGAATTCTTCGCAGAGTGAATGATAAAAAACCAGCTCCCGGCCGAATATCGGCCGGGAGCGTTGTTCCAGTCTGAGAAAGTCATCTAAGCCATTCCAGACTGCGATCTACAGCCGTTCGCGCCTCATCGGACAGAGGAACGCCGGCGTTTCGATGATCGAAACTTACCGTAAAAGCGGTTACGTCCTGACGCAAGGCGGACACATGCTTCTGCAGAAGTTGGGTGAGCGTTTCATAAAGAGACTGATAGTTCTCCGGTTTCAGCGTTGCTTTTGCGGCTCGAAGAAGGAGCGCACTGTGACTCAGGCACAGAAAGGGCTGCGCTTTGACCTTTTCCCGGAATACCTTGTCCGTTTCCCAAAGCCAGGCCGTGTTGGCAGCATACCGTTTTTCTGTTCCTGTGATGCGTTCGCACACGAAGCACCCGGAGGCAAAGCGGCTTAATTCATCTGCGGCGTCTGCGCCATCATTCTTTTTGGAAAAGATCCCGCGTCTGCTTCCCGCGGACGGTTGGTCCACCGCATTCAGCAGTTCGTCCAGGTGGCTTTCCAGAATCAA
>JAEEGL016210745.1_pt1 | contig 14932 bp, 13 predicted proteins | sample 9134231 | NCBI WGS metagenome assembly JAEEGL01 (sample SAMN16246548, study PRJNA631951) | gut metagenome | biome: gut microbiome; feature: rumen; material: fiber-attached | host: Bos | place: Iran: Karaj | collected 2018-10
CCATCCATGTCATTTCTAGGGTTCAAAATTACTCTGACCCCTTCCCTGACCCCTGTACTCCAGATTTCTTTTGGCTGGCTGTATTGATGCGCATTAGCAGAATTGCGGTGCCGATATTCTGTATGATATCTGGCGCGTTATTCTTGGACCCGCGCAGGCCGTTTGATATGAAGAAGCACTTCACGAAGACGATTCCGAGAGTAGTCTTTGTCTATCTGGTATGGTCTCTAATATATGCGGCAGCCGTAGCGGCAGCAGAGTCCGGCACGCCACATGATCGCTTGGTAATCTATGTGCGCGAGTCGCTAGTAGGCTATTGGCATCTGTGGTACTTTAAGATGCTGATTGCAGCATACTTGCTTGTACCGCTACTTAGAAAGATAACCGAGAAGCGCAGTCTGGCGCGCTATGCGGCGGGACTAATCATGTTTATCGTATCGATGCATACGTTGACGGTGTTATTTGAGACTGTGGTCGCCGTGCGCGGCGGGAATGGGCTGCTAGGGTCGCTACGGACGACAGTTGACGCGTCAATTGTGAATATTGCAGGCTTTATGGATCTCGGCTTCATAGCCTACTTTATTATCGGGTATGTCCTCGCGACGGAAAAGTTCTCGAAGAAGTGGAAATGGCTCATATATGGGCTCGGTATAGCAGGGCTTATCATGACGATCGTGTTTACTGTTGGTCGTTCAAGAGCGTTAGGGACGGACTTTGCGTTAGAGAATGACGGCCTTGGCGACCTTGGTATTTTCCTCTTCGCTTCCGCGGCTTTCGTGTGGGTAAGGGAAGTCATTGGCAACCGGAAAAAAGTCGGACGCGCGGTCTCATTTATGGCAAAGCATAGCTTGGGTATTTATGTCATTCATGCCCTGCCCATCTTACTATTTAGCAGATTCTTCGAGATGCCGTCGTATAGCATGCCGAGCATGTTCGTGATTATTCCTGGCTCCGTGTTGATGATTTATGGCTTTAGCTTGCTGGTTTCTTGGCTATTTAGCAAGATTCCGCTTTTGAACAAGGTGGTATAATAGTAGAGAATTCATGAAGCATAAGTGGCTCAATATCTTGGTTATTCTTGCGATTACAGTCGGCTTTTTGTGGTTCGTGCTAAAAGATAACTTCAACCAGGTAGTGGAGACGCTGTTTGCTTCGAATATTGGGTGGATTTTAGTTGCCCTTCTCTGTTTCTGCGTTTATATGATCTTTGATACCCTGTCGACTTATGGAATTATCAAGATTTATAAGAAGGACATTACCTTTAAATTTGCTCTGTATCTTGGTCTTATCAATAAGTTCTTCTGCGGGATCACTCCGCTTTCGACCGGCGGTCAGCCGATGCAGATTTATGAGCTAAAGAAGAAGGGCGTGCCGGTTTCAACGGGGGCGAATATAGAGGTGCAGGCCTATATGATGTTCCAGATCGCCCTCATGTTCCTAGCGATTCTTAGCGTGATTTTTGACGCGATTTTCCATTTCTTCCAGTACGTGCCGGTGCTCCAGCAGATGATGGTTGCTGGGTTCGTAATTAATCTCGTGATTCTGCTTATACTGCTGTTTATTAGCTTTTCGAAGAACTTCAATAAAGCCGTCGTCGGCGGTGTAATCAATTTTTTGGCTAAGTTTGGCCTCATTAAAAACAAGAAGGCAAAGATTGAGAAGTGGAATAGCGCGTGCCAGAATTACTACGATAACGGCCAGGCGCTCCTTCGCAATAAGAAGGTTTTTGCCAGGGGCGTATTGTATCAGCTAGCTGCGCTTACGGTTTATTATCTCTTGCCGATCTTTATCGCGCTCGCGATTGGTTGCGCGGATAATCTCAATGTTATCAATGTCTTTGCGGCGAGCTCCTATGTCTTTGTGATGGGCTGCTATGTGCCGATTCCTGGCGCTTCTGGCGGCATGGAAGCGGGTTTCATGGGCTTCTTTGGCAACTTCGTCGATGGTTCGGCTTTGAGCGTCTTCGTGCTGCTCTGGCGCGGCATTACGTATTATCTGCCAATGATTGCCGGCGCAATTGCGTTTAATGTCTACAATAGCAAAGGCGCAATGAAGGAAATCGAAGAAATGACGAAGAAAGGACAATAATGGCGCAAGCCATACCTTCAGGCAGAAAAACCCTGAGCTTGCCGAAGCCATTAAAAAACAACATATAAAAATAATTATCTCTTTTACTCGAAAGACCGTCGTCTGGCCGGCCCGTCGTTACGGGCGGCCGCGATTCGTGCTCGGCCGTAGCCTGCGCAAGCTTTCTCGAAAAGAGATAATTATTTAATAGGCTGATTGTGACGCTTCTCGGCCTCGGTATGTTTGTGGTAGCTGATGTCGCGGCCCTTCTTTTGGATGGCCGGCTTGTCGTCTTGTGGCTCAGTCTTTTTTCTCTGTTCGGCAACAATGCGACCGAGGTCTTTTAGACTTGGACCCATTTCTTTCCCCTCGGCCTTACTTGGGGAGATTTTTTGCTTGCGGAATTCGGCTTGTGGCGTAAATTCGAAGACAGGCTTTTCTTTCTTGGTGGCAGCGGCCTGCATCTGGGAGCCGCGTTCGCCGGCTTCGCGACCGGAGTCGGAAAGATTCTTCTTCCATTTTTCGGCAGCCTCAATATTCTCGCGGATTTCCTCCTCGACAATCGAGCGGCTGCGAGCATAATTCATACGGGAATACTTGATAATCTCTGGCGTGAGATCGTTTGGCGCCTTCGGGATGCTGAGTGTCGTTGCCGAGAATGCAGGCGTCTTTTCGCCATTGATAATCATCGAGACGACGAAGTGGCGGTTGTTGAGATTGAGGAGGTCCTGTGCCTCGAAGATTGGCTCGAATTGCTTCGAGAGGATTGGCGCGTCATCGGCAGAAACGCGGAAGCTAATAGTCGTACCGACGTTACCGAAGACGGCGTCGCGGACTGCGTCGGTCATCTGGCTAGTGTACTGGTTAGCAACAGTAAGGTTGAGGCCGTATTTGCGCGCCTCAGAAAGAATGACCGCAAAGGAATCGGTGGCGAAGTTCTGGAACTCATCTACGTAGAGATAGAATGGGCGGCGGTCCTCGATATTGGCGATATCGCTGCGGCTCATCGCGGCGAGCTGAATCTTTGTAACGAGGAAACTACCGAGAATAGCAGCGTTGTCCTCACCAATAAGACCCTTCGAGAGGTTCACAACGAGAATCTTGCCCTCATCCATAATCTTGCGAACGTCGAAGCTAGACTTCGGTTGGCCGATGATATTACGAATGATTGGGTTTGCCGTGAAGGCGCCGACCTTGTTGAGTACTGGCGCGACAGACTCAGTGACCTGCTTGTCGCCCCAAGAACCGAACTCTTGCTTCCAGAACTGAAGGACAGTTACGTCCTTACAATATTCGAGAGTTTCCTTGCGGAATTCTTTATCCGTAAGCATGCGCGAAATATCGAGAAGTGTAGTTTCTGGGCGGTCGAGGAGTGCGAGTAGGGTGTAGCGCAAGATATGCTCAAGGCGTGGGCCCCAAGAGTCGCCAAACATACGCTTCAACACGCCAATAACCTCAGAAGAAATGTTCGGCTTGCGGGCTGGGTCGTAAACTTCGAGCGGGTTGAAAGCCATTGGATACTGAGTGTCGGCTGGGTTGAAGTAGACGACGTCCTTGATGCGGTTCTCTGGGATAAACTTGAGGTTGTCCATCGCGAGGTCGCCGTGCGGATCGATAATACAATATCCTTGGTTGTGATAGATGTCGCTGAGCGCGAAGAGCGTCAAAAGACCAGACTTACCGGAGCCGGTCTGACCAATGATATAAACGTGGCGGCTACGGTCTTTGCGGTACATACCGAACTGGTGCTTGATGCCGCGGAAGTCCGTGAGACCGAAGGCGGAAAGATTCTCATCGTAGCTCGAGTTACCAGTGAGCATTGGAAGCTTGGCTGGTGGCTCGGCGGTCTTGCTGGAGGCCCAGACGATGTTTGGCGTCTCCACGTTCATGTGCGGAAGGTGGTAAACGCTAGCGAGCTCGGAAATATTCAAAATGAAGCCATGATTAGTGAACTGGCGAGTCTTGTAAGCGTCGAGCGCATTCTTGTCGAAAGTGCCGCCAATCATCTTGAAGCCATTGAGGTTAGTCGAGTTGAACTGCTTGAAAGTACCGACGAGGCCTTGCATATTAAGTTTTGCGTTGACCTGGTCTTGGCCGACGTAGGCGAGGCGAATCTTTACTTCATAGCCAAGCTTCGTAGCCTTCTCTTCGGCTTTGGCAATTTGCGTCTTGGCGCGTTCACTGAGCTCGACAGTAGTCTCAGACTTCGTGCCGCCCTCTGGTGGTTTCCAAAGCGCCGCAATAAGCTGGGCGAACCAAGCAAAATCAATATTACCAAAGCTAATGCCCTTCCCGGCTTTGACTTTCTGGATCCAACGATCGGTCTTCGTGTGCCAGTCGTCAGCAATTGGACGAGTAAGAATTTGAATCCAAAGCTCTTCGCCGCCGTCTGGGTTTAGCTTTGCGAGTGTACCAGTAATACCAGCGAGTGGGTCGACCTCGAATGATTCGAAAGTCTTAATCGGCAAAGCGTCGTCATAAATAAGAGAGATTTCTGAACTATAAGTGACTGGATATTGCGTACGGCGATCGACGTAATCTTCCTTCATGCGATAAATCTGAACGCTTGGGTACTGAGAATAAATCTGGCCCTCGACGAAGCTCTGAAGAACCTTTGGAACCCAGACGAAGAAGCGGATTTGGTTACCAGTCGAGGCAATTTCGAAAGAGAGATGCTCCTGGATGCCGCCGGAGTGCTTCAGTTCGTTCTTGTCGCGAAGAATACCATGAAGCGAAGCGAATAACTGCTCGGCGCTGAGTTCCTTTTTATCGTTGTCTTTTGGAATTTCAAGCATTAAAAGCACGGAATCCACGTTGAGGACTTTGAGACGATTAATCTTCCTATAGTTGCGGATAGTTAAGATTGCAAGGATAGCAACGATGGAAATCCAAACGATCGGCGTAGCAAAAAAATGGATTACGTGTTCCATAGCTTTATTTTAGCATAAACGCGTCATTATCGCTACTAATTCTCTGACGAGAAATGCGGTATAATTTAAGGTAATGGCAAAACGCAAGATTCTATTTACGTCCCACACGGCGAACTTTAGTAAGTTTAATCGCCCATTGATGCGCATGCTCCGCGGAACGCTCGAGGAGCCATACAAAGAATTGAATATCGGTGGCTGGCAGGTTGACTATGCCTCGGCAAATGAAGAGCCGGTAAAAGACGCAGATAACGTCTATAAGATTGATTTTGCGCGTAGCCCACTAAGCTTCGGTAAACATATTAAGGCTTATCGACAGCTCAAGAAGCTAATTAACGAGAATCATTACGACGCAATTCATACCCACACGCCGGTCGGCTCGATTGTGACGCGTTGGGCGGCCAAAAAGGCGAGAAAGCATGGTACAAAAGTGATTTATACCTGCCACGGCTTTCATTTTTATGATGGCGCGCCGAAGAAAAACTGGTTGATCTACTATCGCGCAGAGCGCCAAGCGGCGAAATTTACGGATCTTCTTATTACGATTAATCGTGAGGATTATAAGCGGGCGAAGAAGGATTTTGCGTGCCCGGTCGAGATGATTGATGGTGTGGGCGTCGATACGGCGCGCTTTGCGAAGACGACGAAAAAAGCGCAGGCTGAGGCGCGTGCGAAGTATGGACTCGGCGCAGACGATTTCGTGATTTGCTACCTTGCGGAATTTACGAAGAATAAAAACCAGCGCATGCTTGTTGAGGCGGCGGCGCCAATTATGAAAGAAACCCCGAAGTTGAAATTGCTCTTCCTCGGCGAGGGGCCATGTCTTGATGAAGTAAAAGAGCTTGCAAAGAATCTCGGCGTAAGTAAACAATGCCTCTTCCCGGGCTATGTTCGCGACGAATATGCCGCGCTTGTCCAGAGTTGTAATCTCTATACTTCCCTCAGTATTCGCGAGGGGCTAGGACTCGGTGTGCTTGAGGCGCTCTATTGCGGTTTGCCGATTATTGTGACGGATAATCGCGGTCACCGCGACATCGTCGATGGCAACAAGAAGTATCTCGTTTCGGCGGCCGATACGGCTGCTTTGACGAAGAAATTGCGTGAGGCAATTCGCTATCCGGAAGAATACAAATTGGCGTTCCCAAAACGCTACACGCTGAGCAATTCCCTGAGCGAGATGAAGGCGATTTATGAGGAGATTTTAGGATGAAAAAACAGAAGATTTTGCACGTGCTTGGCGGCTTAGACCATGGTGGCGCTGAGGTATTTTTAATGAACGCGTTGCGATTTATTGATCGCAGTAAGTATGAGTTTGGTATTGTGACTTTTATGCAACCGAAGAACGGCGAGAAGTTTGACTTTGAAGACGAGCTAAAAGAAATGGGCGTGAAATTATATCATGTGGCGGATAATCGCTTTAAAAACCCGCTGAAGTTCGAGAATGACATCGCGAAACTCGTGAAAGATAACGGATACGAAACCGTCCACAGCCACATCGATTTTATGTCGGCATTGGTGCTGACTGGCGCGAAGAAAGGTGGCGCAAAGAAGCGCATCGCGCACTCTCACAGTACGAACAATATGAAGATTAATTCAAGGCCGATGCAGGTAGTGAGCGGCATGCTCCGCAAGAAGCTGAACCGCGTCGCGACGGACCGCGTGGCTTGCGGCGAGGATGCCGGGAAGTTCCTATTTGGCGCAAAGCAGAGGTTTACGGTCATCCATAACGGCATCGACCTCGATCGTTTCCGCTTCAATGCGAATACGCGCCATAAAATGCGCGAGCAGTGCGGTTTTGATGAGGACGATATGATTCTCTTGAACGTCGGGCGCTATGAGAAGGTAAAAAACCACGAGAAGCTCATCGATATCTTCGGCGATTATTCGAGAAAGCACAAGAATGCGCATCTCCTGATTATTGGTGATGGCTCGCTGAAGGAAGAGCTGGAAGAAAAGATTGCGAGCGAGCGATTGGGCGATGGCGTTACTCTGCTCCCGTCGCAAGACAAAGTCGAGCGCTACTTCATGATGGCGGATGTTTTTGTGATGCCTTCCCTGTTCGAGGGTATCCCGAATGTCGGCGTTGAGGCGCAGGCTTGCGGAATGAAGTGCCTATTTAGCGACAAGGTCCCGCAGGAAGTGAAGATTCTTGATTCGACGGAATTCATCCCACTAAATGGCGACTGGCTGAAGTCGATTGAGCGCGCCGAGAACCGCAATATGGCCGTGAAGCAGCCCGGCATGAAGGCTTTCGATATTAAGGAAACCGTAAAGATCCTCGAATCGGTTTACGACAAATAAAAATATCCCCGGTAGTCGGGGATATTTTTTTGAAGTAACAGATTATTTCTCGAAGATCATCCAGATCTCTCCGTCGTCGCCGACGTAGAGCTGCTTACCCTCAATCTTGTAGTCCATCGATTTGCCTGCGGCGTCGGTGATGGTCTTTTTCTCTGCATCATAAGTGACATTCTTTTCGCCCTGTACCGGTATGGTCATGACGGCTTTGCCGTCGCCTTTAAACTCGAATGCGTAGCCTTCCATACCTAAGCCCGCTAGCTTATCCATGCTTAGCTCGATGTCGCCTTCTTTGGCGCCGACGATATGCCACTTCCCTTCGAGAGATGGGCTGCCGCCAAGAATGATGATGAGAATGACGATTACGGCTGCGACGACCGCAACTGCGCCGGCTGCAATTCCGATGATGAGGCCTTTGTTAGATTTTTTTGTTTCTGGCATAAGGTATAACTCCTTGCTTATGGTTATTTTCTTCAGTTTAGCACGAAAAATGGCCCGAAGGCCATTCTTGGTTTGTTAGGCTAATTTGTAGCAATCTTTGCCGACGCGGGTATAGAGTGCTTTGTTCTGGAGGTTCAAGAGAACGGTGGTTTCCTTGACCTTGCGCTCTTTTAGGACCTGCTTGACGATTTCCTTGCGGCTAAGGCCTTCGTCGCCAGCTTTCTTTAAAATCTTCGTGATGATATCTGCGACAGTGCCCTTGCTGAAGCCCCAGCTATCGAGCGCGTAGATGCCGCGGCCGATGAGGACGAAGCGAGAATCCTTAATGAGCTCGTTATGGATAGCCTGGGTGGTCACATTCTTGCGCTTGAAGTCAGAAGCAGAGATAGCCTTTGCGATATCGCTGAAGTGCATTGGCTCCTTCTTCTCTTCGAGGATGACAAAAATCTTGTCGCGGATGTTCTTTGGGTTAACAGTTGGCCACTTAGCGAGACCCCACTGACCATTAAGGGTCGAGAGGAGCTTGCTGACGCGAGCGATTGCCTCGATGTGGCTCGGGTGCTCGTAGTTGAGCTTGGCATCGAGCTGATCGACGCTCATTGGGGCCTTGTTGGCCTTGATGATAGCGACGATTTCGTCGGTCTTATTGCGAATATCTTTTTCGCTGCCATATTCGGCGATGCCGACGGCAGTGTGATACTTGTCGTTTTCAGAGACGATGCTAAGGTTTGGCGAGATTTCGCCGAGGAAACAGAACTGTGCTTTTTCGGTAGCGTTTGGCTCTTTGCCAAGAATTTTGCTTGCTAGGTCGCTAATCTTTGCGACGCGGCCCATTTCGGTAAGGTTACGAATGATAAGTTTTTCGGCGGCGGCGAGATCGTTGATTTTGCCATCTTCTGCGGAATTCTCTAGACGGATAAGAATTGCCTTTTCGAGCTGGCGAACACGTTCACGTGTAATAGATAACATTTCACCGATTTGTTCAAGGGTCTCTTTGTGACCATTGAGTCCGAAACGACGCGATATGATTTCTCTTTCGCGCTCTTGTTCGATAATGTTTAGACTGTTTGTGATTGCTTTGGCAATCGTTTCCGCATTGTTCATAATGCTGCCGTTTTTCCTTACCTTTCCGTCTATTTGGTATTATGTCAACCCGCAAAAACCTTGCGAGCTGTATCTTATTTTTTAAAATTTTAACACTATTTTGTAATGTTGTCAACAAGCAAATTTACTTCACTTACTTAGTATTATAACAGAACTTTTACGAAAAAAGAAAATAATTTTTTAAAACTTTTAAACGCTAGCGAATTGTTATCTCGTAATTGCGCTTATGCTTATTTTTGGGCATTTTTAATCCCGGGGGTTAACCCGGGATTATTGATCAAGAGAGAATGCCAAAGCCGCTCCGTGTGTTGTAGCGGCCAATGAGCGTTTGCCCTTCTATTCGGGCTTTTATCCCCCACTGCCCGTAACTTCCGGGGAGGTGGGTGATTTCTTCGATGCTCGCTTCTACTTTGCCCTTATCGGTGTCAAAGTTGAGCATTTCGCCCTTTTCCTTGGCATCGAAGAGTTCCTTGGCGCTCTTCGGCCCGCTCTTGATTTCGACTTTTTTGTGCATGCGCATCACCTCCTGATAATTTAGTTTTTGCAGAAAATCATGCCGTTTCTAGACCGATAATTGTAGTGGACTTCCCAAAACAATTCGAACTTCACTTTATCTTGCCCAATTTGTGTAACTTTGAGCGTAAGAATCCATGCGTCGTAGTCCTTGTTTAGGGCTGTAACGACGCCGGTGATTTCGCCGGAACTTGCTGTCGAGAAGAAAATCTTCTTCTGCTTGCTAGGATCAGCTAATAAACTAATTGCCTGTTCGTCTGCTTCGGTTTTCTTGTAGACTCCCGGCTTTTTGCCTTCTTTTACCAGCTTTTTAATTTTAGCTTCTCTTTTTGCCTGTTTCTCGAGCCATTTCCTGATTGTTTCTTGGTCTTTGAAGCTATTCTCAATTCTTCGCTTGCTAGGACCGCCATCAATTACTATCGATATGCACATAAAAATTCCCCCTTTCTCTTGGAAATGTGCGATTTTTTCGTAAAATATCTGTATATTATAGCAAAAAAATCCGAAAAAGTCAAGCATTTTTCGGCACTAAGAAGACCCCAGTGGAACGCTGGGGTCAGTGTGAGATAAAATGTACGACAAGATGAGATCCGTCGACTCTTATATTATATCATAGGCCGGATTTTTAAATAATTAGACCCGGCAGAGCCGGGTCTAAAAGTTGGAGGTGGCGTTATTTATAAGCAAAGCCTTTGATGGTGCCCGTGTGAGAGGTCAAGCTATAAACGACTTTAGCGTTCTCTTTTACCGCTCCTCTTTCGGTGACACAGTCACAAGTCATGCTCAGTTTGCCATTCTTCTTCTTGGTCATGCTTGTGACAAGAGCCTTAATTATGCCGCCGTCTGTCTGAAACGGGACCAGAATTTTTCTGTCCGCCCTCGACTCGAACGACTTAGTGAGAGGCTCTTCGGTTTTGGGCCCACCGGTGATTTTAAAAATAACCCTGTTTAAAATTACTTGTGCCATGTGCGACACCTCCTGATAGGTACTCTGCCAATTGGCAGGCAATACTGGAAAACCAGTATGAATATTAAAGCATAAAATCTATCAGAGGTAAAGGCTATTTTTTGGCGGTCTTCTTTGCGCGTTTGGCTGGACGGCGAGTGGCTTTTGGCTTGTTGGCGAGATATTCTTCTGCCTGCTCTTTAGTGACGGTCTTTGGATCGACGTCTTTTGGAATGCGGGCAAAGTTGCGGCGGCCTGGACCCTTTACATATGGGCCGTAAGCGCCATTAATAATCTGGATTTCGCCCCAGTCGGCAATGTAGGAATCGCGTTTTGCTTCGTAGAGCGGCTCGGCGTCTTCAAGTGTGACAGTATATGGATCGAAGTCTTTGAGCGGGATGTTATACTTCCCCGCCTTGAGATATGGGCCGAATGGGCCGGAAGCGGCAATAATTTCTGCGCCGTCCTTGGCGGTGCCGAGAATGCGAGGTAGCTGAGGTAGGGCAAGCTGCTTGAGCGCCTGGTCGAGCGTGACGGTCTTAACGGATTTGCGCTTCGGAAGTGGCGCGAAACGAGGCTTTTCGCCGGTTTCTTTTTCGTTGTCGCCAAGCTGGATGAAGCCGCCGTTCTTGCCGACCTTGGCATAGATGGCCTTGCCGGTTTCTGGGTCGTGACCGAGGAGGCGAGCGTTATTATAGCGCTCGATGCCCTCGCTAGCGTTCACGTCGGCATTGAATGGACCGTAGAAGTCGCGGAGCATCTTAACGCGGTCGAGTTTTGCCTCGGCGATAAGGTCGAGTTCTTTCTCGATGTTTGCGGTGAACTTGTAATCGACGATGTTTTTGAAATGGTCAACGAGGAAGGCAGCAATTAGTTCGCCGATTGGCGTTGGAAGAAGTTTACCCTTGTTGGCACCAAACTTTTCGGTGACTTTTTCTTCGCTAATCTGACCATTTTCGAGCTTGAACTGAACGATCTCGCGTTCTTCCCCTTCGCTCTCGCCCTTTTCGACGTAGCCGCGGGCCTGAATGGCAGTCATGATGGTTGCATAAGTGGATGGGCGGCCAATGCCGAGTTCCTCGAGCTTCTTCACGAGCGAACCTTCGGTGTAGCGGGCTGGCGGCTTAGCGTAATTCTGCTTTGCGATGATATTAGCGGCGGTTAGTTTGTCGCCGACAGTGAGCTTTGGCAATTCGCTATCTTTGATGCGGCCATAAACCTTGAGGAAGCCATCGAAAGTGACAACTTCACCTTTCCCCTCGAAGAAATATTCGGTTGGCGTAGTGATCTTGATAGTAGTCTTTTCGAGCTGGGCGTCGGCCATCTGGGTGGCGAGCGCACGGGCGCGAATCAAGGCATAGAGGCGCTTTTCATAGTCGTTCTTACCGGCAGTTTCAACTTCGATATGGGTCGGGCGGATCGCTTCGTGAGCTTCCTGGGCGCTAGCATCCTTGGTCTTGAAGTTGCGGGTCTTAACGTAATTCTTACCGAAATTGCTCTCGACGTAGCTGGAAATGGCGGCAATGGCCTGCTTAGAGAGGTTTAGGCTATCGGTACGATGGTAGGTAATGTGGCCGGCCTGGTAGAGAGCCTGGGCAGCCTGCATGGTGGTCTTGGCGCTGTAGCCGAGCTTGGCGTTGGCCTCGATCTGCATTGAGGCGGTCGTGAATGGTGGCTGCGGCTTGCGCTCGCTCGGGGCGGTCTCGACGGCGCTGACGGTGTATTCTGCGCCGATGAGCTTGTTTAGGAAGGCTTTAACGTCGTTTTCGTCATCGAAGTCGTGGTCGAGGTTGGCGGCAAAGCCGAAATCGCCGGAGACTTTATAAGTGTATTTGCTGGCGAATTTTTCGATAGATTGTTCGCGCTCGACGATGAGGCGGAGGGCTGGGCTCTGGACGCGGCCAGCGGAGATGGCGCCTGGGACCTTCTTGCGGACGACGCCGGAGAGATCGAAACCGACGAGCATGTCGAGGGTTTGGCGAGCCTGCTGGCTGGCAACCATGTCCATATCGACAGTGCGTGGCGACTTAATTGCGGCCTCGAGTGCTGGTTTGGTGATTTCATGGAAAGTAATACGAGCGGTATCCTTCGGGAGGCCGAGAACCTCGCAGAGGTGCCAAGAAATAGCTTCTCCTTCGCGGTCTTCATCCGTTGCGAGCCAGACTTTGTCGGCCTCTTTGGCGGCTTTTTTAAGATCGGCGATAATACTCTTGTGGCCCGGATCTATCTCGTAGGTTACGTCAAAAGTATTCTTGTCGACCTTAGTATCTTTGCGAATATGCCCCACACTTGCGAGCACGGTAAAATCCGACCCGAGGTATTTCTCGATGGTCTGTGCCTTGGCGGGAGACTCTACTATTACTAAATTCTTGCTCATACTGTTATATATTAGCACATTCGTTTTTGGCGGTGCGTGCTAGCAAAGATATCACAAAAAATCCGAGTCGTCAAAATACTAATCTCGTCTAATACTATTGTTTCTTGGCTTTGTAGACGTCGCTCCAGGAGTAAATTGGAGTGCGTTTATTCTTCGGCACGGTGTCGACGCCCTTATTGATGCTGGCCGGTTTTGGTGGCTCGTTAAACTCCGGGGTTTCATCTGGAGCATCGACTGGGGCTTCGTCAATATTAGCTTCCGGCGCATCTTCCGGCGCGTCGGTGCTCTCTGGCTCATAGACATCGTTATTCGTATCTGGCTCGATATATGGCGTCGGTTCTGACTTTGGGGAGCCACCATCTTTCTTGCGAGTCTTAATAGCAAGAATGGTTAATGCGACGGCCAGGGCGACGTTAAAGCAAAGTGAGATGATTAGTGGGATAAGGAAGCTCACCTCTTCTTTCTTTTGGTCATCCTTTGACTCGTCCTTGCAAGGCTTGGCGACAGGAGCGATGTCGGCTTGCTCTTCCCTGGTAACTTTGAGGGTAATCTTGTTTAGCGAACCGTCCTCGGCAGTGATGCTGATCTCGATGGTGTTTTCGCCAACTTCGAGTTCATGCTCGCCTGCGCCTGCGACGGCGGCCTTGCTGTCATCTGCAGTAGCGTTGACGCTGATTGCCTCGGCGTCGTTTGGTACGGTTAGGGTGTAATTATTGTCGTCGACTTTTTCAAGCTCATAGCCATCGACGGAGATTTCTTTGAGCTTATTATTGTTTGATTTGGGAGTTTCCTGAGGCTGATTTTGCTGATTATTGTTCTGATTCTGATTTTTGTTTTGATTTTGTTTTTGGCTCTGATTCTGGTTCTGATTCTGTGAAGGGGTTGGAGCTGGGGCTGGTTTTTTGGTGACCGTTACGGTTGCGGTGCCGGAGACGTTGACGGCGTTTCCGTCGGCGTCTTCGGCTGAAGTAATGTCGCCAGTAAGGGTGAGGGTAATTGTGCCCTCGCCGGCAGCCACACAAGATGCACTGAAGGTCTTATTTGCATCTTTAGCATCGGCAGTAGCGTCTGCTTGGTCGATTATGCAGCCTTCGCGGACTGGGCCGCTCGATTTGACATGAATATTCCAGGCGGCGGCTCTTATGCTGACCGTAGCAGTAAAACTATCGCCGACGTAGACATTCTTTGCGCTCACCGACAAGTTTCCGGAAGCCGCGTAGGTGTTCGCGGAAAATAGCGAGGCGATTATGATTGCTAGTATTGATATTCCAACTCTTTTCATCGTTTCCTTTCTAATTAATTGGTTTTGATCCTAATAAGTGCTGTTTTATCCTCAATAGGTCGTTTGACATGATCGCATTCGCGCTTGTTCCGCTCGTATTAACGTTGGCGGCTTGGAAATATGCGCCCTTCAGCAGGCTCGTTCCGAGCAAATGTCTTCGGACACTGAGGAGGTCTGCGGAGTTGATTTCCCCATCGCCGCTTGGGTCGCCAGGAACGATATTCGTATATTCTTTCAGAATCGTTGAGCCCTGCTTAATTATAGTTTTGCCACCTGTGTGGACGTATTTTGTTTTGCCATGCGTGTCGACTTCGACGCTGACGCCAGTGTTTAGGGTAATGTTGGATTTGAATGCATTAGCGGAAGTATTGGCCGCGATTTTACTAATTGTGGCTCCGCTTTCGTTGACCGTATAATTCTTGATTTGGTAGGCCGGGCCGGAATATACTCCGTCACCATTAAAGCAGCGGCTCTGGCCGTTGATAGTTACGCATTTGTTCCTAATGGCACTACCCTTTGCTCCGGAAGAGACATCGTTAGTGTTTTTACGGAAGTAGTAGAGCTTACCGTTGATTTCGACGAGACCAGTAACCATGGCGGCCTCGGGACCATTCGTAATGTCGTTTTCGGCCGTTCTAAAGTAATAAATACCAGATCCGATGGAGACGAGTCCGGTGACGGCCGCATTGCCCCAGCCCGGTGTGATTTCGTCTCGGGAGTTGCGGAAATAATAAGTATCGCCTTCGATGGTTTGCCAACCGGTTTGTAGGTGGCCGATATCATTGAAATAGTAATAATCTTCGCTAGATTTGCCTTCTGCTGCATATAGCAGTTTTTGGAGGCCGGTTGCCATGATGCCCTCGTCGTCAAAGTAGTACCAGTAGTCGCCAAGCGTGTACCAGCCACCGGTGAGTGCGGCGGGTGGCCCGGGGGCGGTCGCGTCTTCGCTTGGCATGAAATAATACCTCTCTTCTCCG
>JAEEGL010917449.1_pt1 | contig 14931 bp, 11 predicted proteins | sample 9134231 | NCBI WGS metagenome assembly JAEEGL01 (sample SAMN16246548, study PRJNA631951) | gut metagenome | biome: gut microbiome; feature: rumen; material: fiber-attached | host: Bos | place: Iran: Karaj | collected 2018-10
CTGCGGTGACGGCTGCTGCGGGGACGGCTGCTGCGGAATATAACCGCCCTGCTGCGGAAGCGCGGTCGTTTCGTCCGCCTGCTGCAGAAGCCCGGTTGCTTCGCCCGCCTGCCGCATACGCTCCGCGGCGTCCTCCTGCCGGGGTTTTTGCTGCAAAAACGCGGTAAGCTCCTGCGTGCCGTCGCCGGGCACGGTCCCGGACGACGGGGCGTTTTTGATCGGCCTGCCGCAATACGGACAGAACGCGCGCGACTGCGCGTCGTCGATCCTGCCGCCGCAATTCATACAAAACATACCCGTTCCCCTCCTGCGTTCCATGGATTAAGAATTATTATATTATAGCTTTCCGCCGCTGTCAAGCGCATAAAACGGTCATTCCGCCGCGCCGAAGCAGGCGCGCAGCATTTTTGCGCACACGGCGTAGATCCCGCTGCCGTCCGCCGCGCCCGAAGCGCCGCTGGTGAGCGCCACCGCGCCGGTCCCCGTTTGCGGATCGAAGGCAAACGCGGCGTACATCCCGAAGTTGCTGCCGGTATGGTAAGCGACCGTGCGTCCGGGGATCACGGAATCGGAATAACTTATAAACAGGCCGTACTGCCTGCCGCCGCCGCTGAACTGCGCTTTAAGGATCTCCGCCGCCGCGCCCTCGGGAAGCACGCGGGCGCCGCCCGCGCAGCCGTCGTTCAGCAGCAGGCAGAGAAGCTCCGCGTAATCGCAGGCGCTTACGGTAAGGTTGCCCTGATATATATGGTGCGTTTGCCCGAGGGTTTGCGAGGGGGCCTCCTGCAGCTGCCGCCGGACGCTCCAGCCGACGCCGCCGCCGGGCAGATACAGGTCGGCAAGCAGCTCCGGCCGCTTCAGATCCGCGGCCGAAAAGGCGCAGTCCAGCCCCAGCGGGGCAAACAGGTATTCTTCCGCCAGCGCATAAAACGGCTTGTTCATGCGTTTTTCCACCGCGGCGGCGAGCACCGCGGCGCCCAGATTGCTGTAGACATAGCGCGTTCCGGGCTTTGCGCCGGTAAAGCTGCCCGCGCTGCGCAGCACCGTTTGCAGCGGCGCCGACGAGGACGCGCCGCGCGAATCGAGGAACGCTTCGCCGTCCGTAAGCGACGAAGTATGCGTAAGCAGCATGCGCAGGGTAACGGGCACGTCCGGCCAGCGCGGCGCGCGCACCGGATAGCCCAGCAGCCCGCCGACGTCGTCGTCCAGCCCGAACGCTCCGGTCCCGGCGGCGCACAGCGTTACCATGGCGACCGCGGCTTTGGAAAGCGAGGCCGCGCGGAATTTTGTATCTTCGGCAACCGGCGTGCCGGACGCCGTGTTCGCGTACCCGTATTTCCAGGAGTAACGCACCTGCCCGCCGATGATCACGGCGACCTGCGCGCCGGTGCAGCCGTAAGCCGCAGCCGTCTGCTTCAGGGAAGCCGCCGTTCCGGACGGCAGTGGCGCGCGCACGGGCGCGGCGGGCGCTTCGGGAGGTGCGGTCTGTTCCGGCTGCGCGGTCCGTTCAGGCAAAGAGGTCCCCTCCGGCAGGGAGGAGACTTCGGTTTGCGGGGATTCGGCGTCCCCGGCTGCGGAGGGCACGGCGGCACAGGAGGGATCCTCCGGTACGCCGTACGGCGGGCGGACGTCCCGTCCGCCGCGCGCGCAGCCCGTAAGCAGGATTGCGGAAAGCGCCAGAAGCGCCGGTACGGTTTTACGTTTCACCGCGGTTAAAACGCGCGGAACTCCGCAAGGCAGACCACCGTGTTCCATTTGCTGCCCGCGTAGCCGGTATCCACGCGGAGCTCGACGTACGAGGTCTCCACCGGATGCGGAAGGTAAAACAGGTTATCGTAAAAGCTTTGGGAATATACGTCGTTGGCGGTGAACACGGCCGTTTCGCCGTTGGAGAACGTAAGCGTAAAGGTACGTATCCTGCCGTTGATCTGATACAGGTCCTTGCCCACCTGCGCGCCGTTGTAAAAGCCGTCCCAGCAGTTGCCGTTGAGCAGCGCGATACCGGTAACGGTTTGTACGCCGCCGAATTCAAAACGGATCCAGTTGCCGGCGCCGCCCTGGCCGCCTGCCGCCATCCAGCAGGAGGAGGGATCGCCGTCCGCCGCGTTATCGGGCGTGTAGGTGCGCCCGTAGCTCCCGGCAGGCTGGTTCGCGGAGCTCGTAATACGCGCAAACGGAATGGCGTCCTCCACGCTCGGCGGCGAATCGTGCGGCTGATATTCGTCCGGAACGGTAACAGCCGGGACGGTAACATCCGGGACGGCAGCATCCGGGACGGTATCGGAGGCTTCAGAGGTCGCGTCGTCCGCTGCGGATCCGGGGCCGGTCACGTCCGTGGGGCCGTCCGCGGGGTCGGTTGCGCTATCTTCCCCGGGCAGCACCTCCGTGACGGACCCATCCGCTTCGTTGACCTCCGATACGACGCCGGACCTGCGGCGCGTTTCGGAATCGTCGTCCGGGTCGTCCCGGTCGGCAAAGAAGAAGAAATAAACGCCCGCGGCAATGCCCGCCAGAAACACGAGCACCAGCACCGCCAGCAAGATTTTTAAGCCCGTATTTCCCTTTTTCTTCTGCTGCGGGGGCGCGGACTGCGTTACCGGGGGCGCATACTGCCGCGCGGGCTGCGGCTGCTGTACTGCCGGCCGGTAAGCGGGCTGCGGCGCGGGGCCGTTTGACGCCGAAGGCACAGGGGCGGTCTGCCGCGGCATACGCGCCGTGAGCTCGGGATCCGGTTGCTGCGGCGCGCCGGCCGCGATGGGATGGCCGCATCCCGGGCAGAAGCTGCGGGACGCCCCGTCTGCGATCCGGGTTCCGCAATATTTACAAAACATGGCAGCAGGTCTCCTTTGAACAAAAAGAATCGTGCGGCGCAATCATCCGCCGCGGTTACTACAATTATATTCCCCGGCAAAGCAGAAGTCAAGCATAAGCCGCCCGCTTTTAAGGTTGCAAAGGCGCGGAAAAAGTGCTATACTGCAAACAGATTATAAACGAAGGAGGCGATCCGCGTTGGCACGGAGCATACCCGACCTTGGCCCGCTGGCGGCGCTTCTGCCGCCGTGGTACGCGGCAAACGCCCGCGTTCTGCCGTGGCGCGCGGATACGCAGCCCTACCACGTGTGGGTATCGGAGATCATGCTGCAGCAGACGCGCGTGGAGGCCGTTACCGGCTATTACCGCCGGTTTCTGGAGGCGCTGCCCACCGTGGAGGCGCTGGCGGAGGCGGACGACGAGCTTTTATTAAAGCTTTGGGAAGGGCTGGGCTATTACAGCCGCGCGCGCAACCTGAAAAAGGCGGCGCGGAAAGTGGTAAACGAGCTGGACGGCGTTTTCCCGCAAACCTGCGAAGAGCTGAAGAAGCTGCCGGGGATCGGCCCCTACACGGCCGGGGCGATCGCCTCGATCTGTTTTGAGCAGCCCGCGCCCGCCGTGGACGGCAACGTGCTGCGCGTGTTCGCCCGGTATACGGCGTACCCCGCCCCCGCGGATACCGACGCCGCGAAGAAGGACGCCGCCGGGGCGCTGCGGCCGCTGTACGTCCCCGGAAAATGCGGCGTGCTGACGCAGAGCCTGATGGAGCTGGGCGCGTGCGTGTGCGTGCCGAACGGCGCGCCCGCCTGCGAAAAATGCCCGCTGCGGGAAAGCTGCCGGGCGCACGCGGAGGACGCGTGGAGCAGATATCCGGTGAAAAGCGAAAAAAAGGCCCGCCGGACGGAGGAGAGGATCGTTCTGGTGCTGCGGCACGGCGACCGCTTCGCCGTAAAAAAAAGGCCCCCGCGGGGGCTGCTGGCGGGGCTGTGGGAGTTTCCGAACGCCGTGCTGAAGGACCCGGAAAACGCGCTCGGCGAGGCGGTCGCTTTTGCGGAGGCGCTCGGCGCCGCGCCGAAGGAGCCGGAGCGGCAGACGGCATATACGCATATTTTTACGCACATGGAATGGCACGCGCGCGTGTTCTGCTTTGCGTGCGCAAACGCGCCGGAAGAGCTTACGTGGGCGACGGCGGAAGAGCTGCGCGGGACGTACGCAGTGCCGTCGGCGTTCAGACCGGCGCTGGCGCTGGCGCTAAGCGCTGAGCGCTGAGCGCTGAGCGCAATGATATATTTTTGCTTGCGCAAAAATGCGATATACGCCTGCGGCGCGCGATATATTTTGCGTTCGCAAAATGCGATATATTCCGCTGCGCGGAATATTAAGGAAGAGCTTCGCTCTTGATCATAAGAACCTGCCGCTCTGCGGCAGAACCTTGGTATACATAAGAACCTGCCGCTCCGCCGCAGAACCGTAGTATTCGCTCCGCTCATAAAAAACCCAAAACCGAACCGGTTTGGGTTTTTATTATGCCCGCCGCGCCGCCGACGTTTGTTATTCTTAAAAAACCCGCCGGGGATAGGCGGTGCAAATTAAGGATGATACAGCCGCAGCGGCGCACTTATTTGTGAAATACTGCGTTGTAGGGGTCGGATATCCGCCAGGATTATCCGACCCCTGCGCCTTGTCTTTCGCAAAAATTGCATCCGCTGCGGTGCAAAGCAGTTTTCTCGCCAGATATTTTTTGTCCGAACAATTTGACCGGCATAGGGTAATCCTGACGGATACCCTGTGCCGGTCTGGCAGTTCGGGCGGAAAAGAGCGGCGAAAAACCTGTATTATCCCTAATTTGCGCCGCCTTTAGGACGCCGTTTATTTTCGCACATGATTCGTTTTTCACGCCGCCGTTCAGAAATTGATCCGTTTTTCCTCCACGACCGGAGGTTTGGTTTCTCTGCCCTCCGCAAGCGCGATCACGTATTCAAGCAGCAGCGATACGGCAAGCAGCAGCACCAACAGCGCGAACACGCCGAAGCGCAGCATGAGCCCGTCCCAGAAAAAAGCGGCCTCTGCACGCACCGCCCGCGGGATAAAACCGATGAACAGCTCCAGCGCGGCAAGCAGCATGCCGATAAGGGAGACGCACAAAAACCGTCTGGGGAGGCAGCGGCCGGCCTGCACCATGCCGCATACGGCGAAATCGTAATACTTTGCAGGACTGAAATGCGATTTGCCGTGCTCACGCTTCTGCTGCACGTAAAAGACCTTTTCGATATGCGCGGCATATTCCAGCACATAACCGCGGAGGAACGGTCTGGGAGAACGCACCTCGCGCAGAACGCCGATCAGGCTTTTATCGAGCAGCTCGAACTCCGTGGCGTGGGGCACCAGCCGCATGCCGAAAAACACGTTGGCGATCCAGTAGCACAGCGTGCGCATAAAATAAACGAAACGGTTCTCACGGCTTTTGTTCTTTACGCCGAGCACCGCGTCCGCGCCCTGTTCCCACCGTTCCACAAGCCGCGGGATCTCCTCCGGCGGATTCTGCAGGTCGCAGTGCACCAGCACGACGGCGTCGCCCTGCGCCTGCTGAACGCAGTAAAAAACGTTTTTGGAATACCCGAAATTGCGGGTATAAAACACGGCCCTGACGTGCGGGTCCTCCGCGCAGATCGCCTCGATCTCCCGCCGGGAACCGTCGGTGGAGCCGTCGTCGAAAAAAACGATCTCGTAATCGTATGCGGTAAGCCCCTCCATCACGCTTCTGATGCGCGTATAGGCGGGGCGGACGTTTTCTGCTTCGTTATAAACCGGTACCGATACCGTGATGCGTTTTTTTTGCATAATCTCAGCTCGATTTCTGTGTTTTTGACGGCTTTACGTTATTATATACCAGCTTCAGCCCGTAACGGACGTAATTGCGGATGACGGCCGGCGAACGGACCGCCGATGCGAATTTCCGCAGGATATAACCCGGGCGCAGATAGAACCGCAGCAGGATGCGCCGTTTGCGCGCCTGCAGCTCCTGCGCGGAAAGGTACCGCGTTCCGGTGATGTTCGGGGAATATACGTCGCTGCCGTAGCCACTGCCGGAAAGCGTGCCCGCGGACGCGCATTCCCCGTAAAGCGCGGTGCCGTAAAACGGCATGGCGATGTGCAGTTCTATGAAATCCGGCGCGATCTCCCGGATGAGGGAGGCGGTTTCGGCGATATGCGCGTCGGTCTCCCAGGGGAACCCGATCATAAAAAAACCGAACAGCGGGATGCCCGCCGCTTTGATCAGCGCGGCGGCATGCAGATTATCCGCCCGGGTGGTTCCCTTTTTAATGCGGGCGAGCGTATCGTCGGATCCGCTTTCGAAGCCTACGGCGACCGTAAAGCAGCCGGCGGCTTTCATTTTAGCGAGCAGCGCCGCCGAGATCGGCTTGGCGCGGGAATTCGCCGTAAACGCGATTTTGCCGTTCAGCGGCGAAGAAAGGATCTTATCGCACAGGGCGGCGGCCCAGGGTTCATCGATCGTGAACGTATCGGCTTTGAAAAAAAAGCTGCGGATACCGTATTTATAAAAGCATTCTTCCAGTTCGGCGTAAACGCTTTCCACGCTGCGTCTGCGCACGGCGCGCCCCGAGATCACAGGGGTAAGGCAATAAATACATTGCGACGGGCACCCGAGCGCCGTCTGTACGGTAGCCATCGGCTCGCCGGTATCCGGCCGGACGTACAGTGCGTTGTTCATAAGCTGCCGCGCAGGGAAAGGAAGGGAATCAAGATCGTTTTGGCCGCAGACGAAGGGGGTTTTTATAAAGCGGCCGTTTTCCCGGTAAATGATCCCGTTTACGGAAGAAAGGCTGCCCTCCCCGCGCAGATAATATGCCGCCAGCGCGCCGACGGCAAACTCCACCTCGCACAGCACAAGGCACGATACGCTTCCGCGCGCGAGCTTTTCAAGATGCTCCGGCGCGATATCAAAAAACACCGCGCCCTTCATAACGCACGTGCAGGGACAGATCTCCGCGATCCGGTCCAGGAACGCGATATCGTCCAGCACCGAGGAATTCGTGGTGCTGAGGACGACCATATCCGGCCGGAACGCGCGCACGTCCGCGGCGGCGTCCTCAAAGGAGAGGCCCTCCGTTTGATAGTCCCTTAAAAAAACCTCGTATCCCTCGCGCAGAAGCACGGCGGCACAGTAGCCGAGATCGTTGCAGGCGTGCACGGAAACGGCGGCGGAATCGCTGACGTTGCACTGCGCCCGGTCTTCGCCCCGTTGATAAAGACGCCCCGGCGGGTACAGCAGCATTACTTTATTCATCGTTTTGCTCCCACAGCTGTTTCGCGAGGAAAAGCTTATCCGGATGATTGATATTGACCTCCGCCTCGGCAATGCGCACGGCGAGCCCGGTTTTACCGGCGCGGATCAGGTCGTTCATAAAATCGCAAAGGTCCCATTTCTCTTTCTCCGGCGCGTATACGGCGCGCAGATGTGCGATGCAGCCCCCGTTGAAAACACAGAAGCCCGTTCCCTTTTTTTCCCCGAGCGGCGCGGCGGGCTTTTCCTCGGTATGCACAACGACGTTATCCCTGCAGATCACGGCGTAATTCTCGCAGATCTGCGTTGGATCGTCCGGCACGGTGTAGCCGCAGATAAAATCCCACGCGGAGGCTCTTTCGACGGCAGAAAGGTCCGGGGACAGAAACACCTCGTCGCTGAGCTGGAGCACGACCGTTTCATCACCGATCGCGCGCACGGCGCAGTACAGCGCGTTCATCAGCCCCATCGGCTTTTTTTGGCGGATATAACGGACCGGGACCCCGTGATAACGGGATCCGACGGCGCCGCGGATCTGTTTTTCGTACCGTCCCACAACGATCAGCGTTTCGGTAACGTGCAGCTTTGCGAGATTCTCCAACGCGTATTCAATCAGAAAACGTCCGTTGAGCTGCAGCAACGGTTTACAGCAGCCGGTTTCGGAAAAACGCGTTCCCTCGCCGCCTGCAAGGATCACACCGAGCATCTGGTACGCTCCATAATTTTATTTTCCGTATAATAATATCATAAACGCTCCGCAAATGTCAACTCTTACGGGCGCGCGGCACGCAAATATACGGGCGGGCAGGCGCGGAAGTGACAGCCGCACGTTTTTTTACGACGGCTTATGGCGGCGGGCGTTGCCGCACGGCGTTCACGCGCCCGTACGGGAGGGACGGCGCGAACGGCCTGCACGAAAAAAACGGCTGCCCCGCAGCCGCTTTTCCGGTTCTTTGGTTGGCATCAGTAATACGCGGACAGGATACAGAACGCGTAAACGGAGCAGTACATAAGTATCAGCGGATAGGAGAATACGGACGTCGCCCTGCGCACGTACGCCGCGGTCTGCGAAGGCTCGCGGAAGAAAACGTAGAGAAACGAGGCCAACAGCGGCAAAAACGCAAAATTGAGCCACTTGAAGAAATCGAACGAAAGCGGCCACGCCACGCAAATGCACAGAAGGAACATCGCAGGCATACAAAAGAACACAAAACGGCGCAGCGCAGGATTGCCTTTGTTTTTCAGCTCCCCGAAGCAGAAGCGGAAAATCAGAACGATCACGGGCAAAATTACGGACAGCGGCACCAGCAGCATCAGCGGGCTGCGCCGGGAAATGTGCAGCAGCACCATATTCCACCGGAACACCGCGAAATTGGCCAGCCTTTGCAGGGCGCTGACCGTCTCGCCCTCCGTATAGAACGGGGATGAAACCATACGGGCGTAGAAATCAGGCGGATAATCCTCCTCGTAATGCCCGTAGAACAGCGAATCCGTATAGGTGAGCTCCGTTACGCCGCGCGAACGCATCAGTTCGTTGAACGCCTCGAACGAAAGCTTCATATTGGGCATGGTGCGAAGCGCAAGGTAAAGATACGCCGCGACGGAAACGGCGACGCATACGAAAAACGTGCCCAAAAGCATTCTTTTGTTTTTTTGCCCGGTTTCGGTTGTGTATTTATACAGCAGCAGGATACAGAAAAAAGGAACGACGCACAGAATGGCCGCGTAATTGACCATCAGCGCCAGCACGCACAGCGGCGCGATCACCCAATTGAGCGGACGGTACGCGAGGCAGAGGAAGAACAGCGCGGCAAGATACACCCAATATACCTCGGGCATACCGAGATCGGTTATGTAAATGGAAAAGGTACACGGACCGGTCAGCAGCAAAAAAACCAGCGTCAGCGCCGCGCGGCGGTCTTTTTTCTCCGCGCTCGTTATCACGCGCTCCGACAGCGCCGCCAGCGCCGCGAAGAACGCCAGAAGCAGGATCCTCTGGTACACGGCAAGCGTATGCGGATCCGGCGCGCCGCAGATCCATTGGTAAATCTGCCCCGGCAGGATAAAGCTGCCGAAGCCCATGCCGAAATCGAGCGCGTGGAACTCCATCGCCACAACGCCGCAGTCTTTTGTAAGGCCGCCCACGACGGCAAACGCGTAGAACAGCAGAAAAGCGAATACGGCGAAAAAATACCGATGCGCTGCGCCGAACCGTTTGATTCGTTCCAACCGGGTCACGCTCCTTCCCGCTGCTTTTCCCCGCTTTTTTTGCAGACCGCGAAAAGCGAAAGGCCGGGAAGATCGAGATGCGCCTTCCCGAGCAGCGTATTGATACGGTAATCCAGATCGAGCGCGCCCTTGACGATACGGGTGGCGAACGCCTTGCGGCCGTACGGCCAGCCCGAGATCACTTTATGCTGCGGATCGATATTCATACCGGAAAACTTCTGTATGAAGCGCACGATAAAAAGGGAGGTATAGAAATAATGCATATAATACGGCTCCAGAGAATCCACGCGGGCAAGCACGGCCGCAAGTTCTTTTTTATTATACCTCCGGCTGCCCCGCACGCTGCGGTCAAACGATGAAAACAACAGATTGAACGCAGGGACGGTAAGTACGACGTACCCGCCGGGCCTTACGCGCGCGGCAAGCTCCCTCAAACAGGCGGCGTCGTCCTCCATGTATTCCAAAGAATCCATCATCAGCGCAAGATCCGCCTCCGCCGCGCCGGAAGCCTCCAGCCGCCGCGACATCCCGATACGGTCCGCGCACCGCACGCGCGTTTTCAGTTTTTCGGCGATCTCGGGCGTGTAGCCGAGATCCACGGCGTATGCGGCGCACTCCGGCAGCGCCGTTAAGAACGCGTCGTCAAAAAACTGGTCCCCTGCGCCGAGATCGATCAACGTCCGGCAGCCGTCCTTCGTAAGACGAAGGACCTCACGGAGAACGCAGTCCGTACGGCTCAGTTCCCACGGATGGCGGTGGATCGCTTCATCGGAGATTTCGTTGATATCCATAATCCGGAGTTCCTTTCCGTTAGAATTCTCACAGCCGGCGGCGCGGTCATTTCAGATGATATCCGCGCAGGATCTTCGGGAAGAAATGCGCGTAACCGAACACGGTCGCAAACTGTTTTACCGAATGGTAGGTGCCGAACAAAAAGCCCTTGAACCCGTGGCGGAAGATTCGGTTGAGCGTATCCGCCGCCATTTTTTTTACGACGCCGAAGGAATCCTCGTTTACGGTGCTTTTTCCGGAGAACGCTTTCCACTGAAAATAATAGTGAACCACATGCAGTTCCCGGGACGGGATCTCCGAGAGGTTATCCGTTACCTGATCGGTGGCGACCGCCTCTTTTTTTGCGATTTCTTTGATCGTTTCCGGCATGCGGAAGGAGGGATCCTCCCGCATGGCTTCGTCGTAGATCTCCGAATTCGGGAGCGCGGTGAGGATGTTCATCACGGTCATATTCGCATCCAGCCGGAGCGCCAGATCTACGGTTTGCCGCATCTCCTCACGCGTTTCGTGCGGGAAGCCGATGATAAAAGAGGTTTGCACCGTGATGCCGATCTCTTTGCACCAATCCACCGTCTGCGCCGCCCAATTGAGATCGATGCCCTTTTTGATTTTTTTGAGGCGGTCAACGTTGCCGGATTCGATGCCGAACAGGATCCAGCGGCAGCCGGCCCGGTACATCTGTTTGAGATCGTCTTTGTTAAGGACTCCCAGACGCATCTGGCAGCCCCATACAAGATCGAGCCCGGCTTCGATCAGGAGTTCCATCAGTTCGCTGCGCACGGCGCGCCGGGGAAGAAAAAGCTCATCGGAAAAATAAATGCCGTTGGCGCCGCATTCCGCAACGAGATATCTGATGTCCCGCATGACCTGCTTCGGATCCCGGCATCGGTTGCAGCCCTGATGAAACTGTTTGTTCGCACAGAACGTACACTGTGCCGTACACCCCTTTGAAGCGTGCAGATACAGCATTCTTGAGCAATTGAAAAAAGAAGAAAAATACCGTTTGGGATCGAGCAGCGTCCAATCGAGATCGGGAAACGTTGTAAGATCCGCCACAGGACGGTCCGGCGTGCGCACAAAAATGCCGTCGCGCAGATATGCGAGGCCGGCGATCTCCGAGAGGTCTGCGCCCGTTTCCAGCGCGTGGACGAACGCGAGCCACGTGACCTCGCCCTCGCCGAGGATCAGGTAATCCGGTTTTCCGTCCCGCAGGTACATTTCCGGCATGGTGCTCGGCGCAGGACCGCCCCAAACGATCGGGGCCGACGTATATCTGCGCAGCTGCGCGGTGATGTTTTTCGCATCCAGGCTGCTCAGATATGAAAGCGTGGATATGCCGATCACATCCGGAACGAACGTCTCCGCCGTTCTGCGCAGATCCGCCTTTTTATCGGAACGCTCAAAAAGCAGCACCTTATGTCCGTTTGCCTGCAGATAGCTTGCGATCGAAAGAAGCCCCAGCGGGAGCGAGGGCATTCGCAGATATACGGGCATGCGCGGATTGATAAGTAAAATATTCATTGCGGTCCTTACGTATGGGATGGACGGCGGCCGAGCGGCAGGCGGCGTCTGCGGGAGCCTTTAGCCGCCGGGCAGTCTTTTTTTGTATTTCAGACGGTAGTTTTTTACGTAATCGCGGCCGCAGCGCGCAAGGTACAGCAGCAGAAAATCGCTTTCGGTGAACGTGTGCGGCCAGAGGCGGTCCGCCGTATCGATAAGGTACTGTTTTTCAAACGCGTTGCGCCTGCGCTTGACCTCCTCCATCGTGGTGACCGTGGAATGGTATTTATAGGAGATGTGCAGCTCGCCGTTGGCCTCGAAATCGGTGATGGACGCGTCCTCGGTATGGTCCTTGAGGATCGCGTTCTTCTTCAGGGCGAAATTGGAGGGCACCGCCGTGTTCACGAGCTCGTGATCGTAGATCACGTTGATGGTGGACTGCAGTTCCTCGAGCGTTTCGGAGGGGTAGCACAGCAAAAAGGTACACAGGTTCCACAGCCCGGCAGCCGCCGCATCGCGCAGGATCCGCTTACGGCTGCCGAGGTCGATGCCCTTGTTCATCAGCCCCATCACGCGCGCGGAATCCGCCTCGTACCCCCACATAAAGAAGCGCGCGCCCGCGGCGTACAGGTTGCCGAGCACCTCCGGCGTGAAGGCCTTTTCGAGCCGGGCGAACGAATAGAAGTAGATTTTCAGCCCGCGGCGCAGCACCTCTTTTGCAAAGGCGTTGTAAAACGCGGGGGGAACGGCCTCGTCCACAAAATTAAAAAACGGCGTGTTATATTTTTTTGAAAGATATTCCACCTCGTCCGCCGCGCGGGAAACGCTTTTCATATCGAATTTCTGCTGGCCGGTGTAAAAATCGCAGAACGTGCATTTGCCCCAGTAGCAGCCCTTGCCGAGCTGCACGGGGAGCACGGTCTCCGGCGAAAAGTACTGCGAAAAATCGTAGGTATCGAAATCCGGATAGGCGACGGTATCCAGCCGCAGCAGCGGAGCGGTCTCGTTTTCGCGGATCCCGCCGTTTTCGTCCGCGTAGATCAGGGAGTGCACGTCCGTTACCGCGCGCAGCCCCGCGATGTGCTCGCAGAGCTCCACGGAGGCCGTTTCGCCGTCGCCGATCAGCAGATAATCGCAGTAATCGCGGAACACGGCGGGGAACTTTTTGAGATCGGCGGCGATCTTGTAAATATAATTGCCGCCGAGGCAGATCTTTGCTTTCGTATGCCGCTTGAGCAGCCGCGCCAGCGTGAACCCGGGCACGATCTGGCTGAGGTCGGTCACGGAAAGGCCGATCAGGTCGTAGCCGGAAAGATCCGCGGCGGCAAGCTTGCTTTCGAAGTACGGCAAAAACATGTTCACCTCCGCGTTTCGGCACTGAAAATCCACGTCGGCAAAATCATAGGTAAACACGGGGTTCGCGATGTAATTGTCTATACGGATGCGCGCGGGCGCAAACGGGAGCGAGACGATCTCCAGCGCGGCGTCGACGACGTCCTTCGCCCGGAAAAGCTGTTCGGGATCGTAGAATTTTTCGCGATCCCGGAACACCTCCACCGCCGCTCCGATATCACGGAGCGTTTCTTCCGCGCGCGCCGCGTCGCCGGATAAAAAAGCCGAAACGGCCGTTTGACGCACGGCGGCGGTATCCGCCAGCTTTTTTCCGAAGCGTTCCCGGTCGGCTTCGGCGCAGGAGAGAACGGGGGCCTCCGCGAATTCACGCGCGCGCCGCAGCGACTGCCGCAGAAAATTCTCGGTTAATATATCGTTGAAAAACGCGACGTTGAAATCATGGGTATCCGCCTGAAAGCCGGCGGCCTCCGCCTGCCCCGCGAGCAGACCGCAGGCAAGATACGGGCTGACAGGGAACCACTGCGGCACCGAAGCGTACAGTATTTTCATCTCTGTTTTTTCTCCGCGGCGAAAACGCCGGTCCTTTCGTTGGGTTTCAGCAGCCTTTGCGGCTTTGTAAAGCGGATGCGCAGCGCCGTTCTGAGATACGCGGCGGTCTGCGCGAAGGAATTGTTGGATTTGCCCTCCCGCCGTCCGTAGCAATCGGCGGGGATCTCGCTGAACGGCGTGCCCAGCCGCAGCGGGCAGAGCACCATCTCGGCAAGGAACGGGAAGTTCAGCTCCCGCCAGTCGATGGATTTATACAGCGCCGTGGGCATGATCTGCACGGGGTTGGTGAGGTCCGTGAGCCCCGTACGGTATAGTACGCGCAAAAACGCCTGCGCGCAGGCGTTTACGGCCTTGCGTACGGGCGGGTACCCGTGGAACGCGCCCCCGTTGAGCCAGCGGGAGGTTTTTACGATGCCCTGCGGGGCGTTTTTTTCTTTTTCGATGAGTACCGGCACCGCGGCGAGGCTGATGGCGAGATCGCCGGGCAGCAGCAGGATGTGGGAGGACTCCGCGGTATCGAACCCGTCGCGGATGGCGCCGCCCACGTGGGGACGGGACTGCACCATGCCGAAAACCTTTGCCGGATACGCCCGCTCCAGTTCGCGGCTCGCGGCGACGCATTCCGCCGTAGCGTTTTCGGAACGCACGATCAGCACCCGGGCGATATCCTGCGGGGCGCAGCTTTGCATGACGGTACGGACGGTGGTTTTGAGCGCCTCGGCCTCGCTTGTGGCGCCGACGACGAACGTTACGGAAAACTCGCTCATGGTTACCTGAATTCCGGGCTGACGCGATTTTCGGAGCGGTAGCCGCTTACGTAATCGCACCCGTATTTTGAAAGATACAGCAGAAGATGGTCGAAATCGGAAAACACGACGCTCCAGAGCGCATGCGCATTTTCATCGAGGAAATCGAACTGGAAATTCCGACGCACGGCGCGGCGCTCCTCCTGCCGGACGCCGTTGATGCGGTCCTTGAACACGGTGTAGAAATCGCCGTTGGGGGCGTAATCGAGCACGCCGTTTTCGCCGACCTCGGCCGCGAGCAGCGCGTGTTTTTTGAGCGCGAAGTTGGAAAACGTGCAGCTTGGGATCTCGCGCCGGTGGGTGCGGATCACATCCATGGTTGCCCGGATCTCTTCCATGGTTTCGGTGGGATAACCGAAAATGAACAGCCCGTTGTTCCAGATGCCGGCGTCGCGGGCGTCCGTTAATATCTTAAGCCGGTTTTCGGCGTTGATGCCCTTGTTCATCAGCTTCATGATGCGCAGGGATTCACATTCGTACCCCCAAAGGAACAGCCGTGCGCCGGAATCGTACAGATTTTTGAGCACCTCCGGCGTATAGCCGTCCTCCAGACGGGCGAAGGAGTAATAATTGATCTTCAGGCCC